>Ga0335081_10018166_pt1 | contig 11375 bp, 9 predicted proteins | sample Lox_Sample_35_FD_206713 | JGI IMG/M metagenome (GOLD analysis project Ga0335081, IMG submission 206713) | Soil microbial communities from Loxahatchee National Wildlife Refuge, Florida, United States - Lox_Sample_3.5 | ecosystem: Environmental > Terrestrial > Soil > Wetlands | place: USA: Florida... | reverse complement strand
CCCGTTCGGCCCCCAGATGTAACGCGCCGCGTCCTGCATCACGAAAGCGAGCCCGAAGGTCAGCAGCAGGCTGTAGACCGGGTCGCGGCCGTAGATGCGCCGGATCATCAGCCGCTCGACGACGAGCCCGATCAGGGCGGTCAGAAACGGCGAAACGACGAGCGCCCCCCAATAACCCAGCGTCGGCGACAGCGCGAAGGCGAGATAGCCGCCGAGCGCCAGAAAGTTGCCGTGCGCAAAATTGATGACGTTGGAGAGATTGAGAATGAGCGACAGCCCGAGCGCCATCAGCACATAGAATGCGCCGATGATCAGCCCATTGGTCACGTTGAACAGAATGAGCTGTGTCATCGGCCGTCCTACGCGTCAGGGCGTCATTGCGAGCGAAGCGAAGCAATCCAGTGGTGCGGTACCACGCTGGATTGCTTCGTCGCTTGGCTCCTCGCAATGACAGGGGATGGATTTTGCCCGTTGATGGCGGTCAGCTCGGCTCCACCATCTTGCAGCCGGTCTCTTCGACCGTGCCGGCGGCCTGCGCGCCGGGGACCAGCGTGCTGACCGCAACATAATCGTCGGCAGTTCCCTTGAGCGGGTGGACTTCGCCGACGAAGATGTTCGGCATCAGCTCGTGATCGCCCTTGCGGTAGACCACCTTGCCGGGCTGCAGCGCCACGTCGGGCGGCAGTTCCATGTCCTCCATCGCCGCCGCCAATTTCGGACCATCGAGCGATTTCGCCTTCTCCGCGGCGAGCCGCACCGAATGCACCGAGACGTAGCCGAACCAGTCGCGCGCCGACGGCGTCTTCTTGGTCGCGGCGCGATATTCGCCGACGAATTTCACCACCTCCGGCACGTTCGGCTGATTCCACCACCATTCGAAATCCCACCAGCCGGTCTGCGCTTCGACGGGGCATGCTTTGATGCTTTCCAATTCGAACAGCGCGCCGCCCAGCCCCATCTCTTTTTGCATGCCGAACTGGGTAAACTGCTTCATGCAGTTGATCTGGGTGAGGCCGCCCATGTTATTGAGCAGCACGTTGGGCTTGTAGGCCTTGGCCTTGATCAAGGTGGCGGAGAAATCGGTGTTGTTGATCGGCAGCATGTCGCCTTCATAGGTGCCGCCGAGCTTGGTCAGCGCCTTGATGAAGGCATCCTGCAGCGTGTGGCCGTAGGCATAATCGGGAGTGACGAAGAACCATTTCTTGCCGAACTTCTTCACCAGCTCGGGCGTGACGGCTTCGGCGTCCATCGTCGTGGTGTTGCAGACGCGGAACACGTTCCATTTGCAATTGGTGCCGGTGATCGGGTCGGTGTGACCGCCGGCCACGATGTGAAAGACCTTCTTCTCGTTGGTGACCTGCGACATCGCATAGGCGATACCCGAGTTCACGTCGCCGATGATGGCGCTGACCTGATCGCGGTCGATCAGCTTGCGCGTCTTTTGCACGCCGGTGCCGACGTCGTTGGCGGAGTCTTCGACCAGAAGCTCGACCTGCCGGCCGAGAATGCCGCCCTTCTTGTTGACTTCGGCGGTGGCATATTTGGCGCCGTCGACTTCGCTCTGCGCCAGCGCCGACAGGACGCCGGTCAACGGATCGACCATGCCGATCTTGAGCGGCTGATCGCCAAGCGCCTTGATGACGAATGGCGCGCCGACGACTTGGCTCGCGCCAAGCGCCAAGCCGGCCTGAAGCAAGGTGCGACGGCGCACGGATAGCGTGGTGTTCGACATATTCGACCCTCCCTGATCTGACTTTGGCTTTTTGATATTGGGGTTTCGACCGCGAACCGGCGGTAGCGATTTTATCGTCATGGCCGCGTTGCCGAGGCCGCCGGCGCAGCGACACGGCCAAACCCTAACGCCGTGCCGTCCCCGAGCGGCCGATATCTTCTACTGCGCATCCGGTACGGTCAAGGCGATGCGAGCGGCGGCGCGGCGCCCAAGCGATCATGCCCATGGCGACAATTGGCCGCGCTGCGTCACAGGCTTGCGTCAACCCTGTTTTTTCGCTTTCGCCTGCGCGGCCAGAAAGCGCGACAGCCGCGCCCGCACCGCCTCGGCCTGCTCGGGCGTCCATTTGCGCAAGCCTTCGCCGGTCTTCATGCCGAGCTTGCCGGATCGCACCAGCTCCCGCAGATAGGGATGCGGCCCCGGCGTGCGGTCGAGGCTGCCGTACAGCACCTCGGCAATGTCGAGGGTGAGATTGGTGCCCACCAGGTCGGTCTGCTCCATCGGGCCAAGCACCGCGGTGCGTGCGCCGAACCCTTCGCGGACCACCACGTCGATCGTGTCGGCGTCGCAGACGCCGGCGGCAATCAGCGCGATCGCCTCGCGTTTCATCGCGTGCTGCAGCCGGTTGCCGACGAAGCCGGGAACGTCGCGCCGCACATGGACCGGCGTCTTGCCGGCATGGCGCAGCAGCTCCATGGTCCGGCGCACGGTATCGTCGCCGGTCTTTTCGTTCTGCACGACCTCGACCAGCGGCACGAGATGCGGCGGATTCCAGAAATGGGTGCCGACCACGCGTTGGCGATGCTTGAGGTGACGGCCGATCTCGGTCGACGGGATCGCCGACGAGTTGCTGGCGAGGATCGTCTCCGGCGCCACGCGCTGCTCCAGCTCGGCGAAGATCTGCTGCTTGAGCGCCAATTTCTCCGGCGCCGCCTCGAACACGAAGGCGGCGCCGGTCACGGCCGGCGCCAGGGCGTCGGTGGTTTCGATGCGGGACAAAAGCGACGGCTCGTCGCCGATAAGATCGGCGATCGCGCGCAAGCGCTCGGGCAGCGAGGAGCGGATTTCCGCCATCGGCTCGAACAGGCCGACCGGATGGCCTGCGGCGGCGAACAGATAGGCGATGCCGTGGCCCATCAGGCCGCCGCCGACCACGGCTATTCTTTGTTCCGTTCGATCACGCATCTTTGTCCCGCACCGGTTTGGGAACCGCGCCAATTGCGCAGGGTTGTTGCAGTGCAGTCTATTTCAATGACCGATCCATAGAAGGAAAAAAAGGTCATGCCCGTGCTGCTTTGGGTTGCTTTCTGGTCGTCGCTGATGGGCACCGCCGCATGCTTGGGCGAGGCGCGCGCTCCGGTAAAATCCGCGGTCCCGAAGCAACGCGACCTGGCCAGCGGCGACTAGCTTTCCGGAGACGATCAAGCCGTAGTTCAAGCCTTAGTCGGCGGGGCGACCGGCCCGGCGAGCTCGGCCCCCCCCCCGCGCGATAACGGACGCGAGCCGGCCCGCCCTCGGCCGGGCCCAGTCAGGTTGCCGCCGGCAGACCTCGCCGGTATCTATACGCGGCCTTTGTCCGAAAGCCCCGCGAAAAGCCGTTATGGCCCGTCTCGTCATGAAATTCGGCGGCACCTCGGTCGCCGATATCGACCGCATCCGCAACGTCGCGCGCCACGTCAAGCGCGAGGTCGATGCCGGCCATGAAGTCGCTGTCGTCGTTTCGGCCATGTCGGGAACGACCAACCAGCTCGTCGCCTGGTGCGAAGCGGCGAGCCTGCTGTTCGACGCGCGCGAATACGATGCCGTGGTCGCGACCGGCGAAGAGGTCACCGCGGGGCTGCTTGCCATCACGCTGCAGGATCTCGACGTCAATGCCCGCTCCTGGCAGGGCTGGCAGTTGCCGATCCTGACCTCGGACGCCCACGGTTCGGCGCGCATTCTCGAGGTCAACGGCGAGGAGCTGATCCGCCGTTTCCGGGAGCGCAAGGAAGTTGCCGTCGTCGCCGGCTTTCAGGGCCTGCATAAGCAAACCGGCCGCATCACCACGCTCGGGCGCGGCGGATCGGACACCTCCGCGGTCGCCATCGCCGCGGCGATCCGGGCCGACCGCTGCGACATCTACACCGACGTCGACGGCGTCTACACCACCGATCCGCGGGTCGTGCCGCGCGCCCGGCGCCTCGACAAAGTGGCGTTCGAGGAAATGCTCGAGCTCGCTTCCCTCGGCGCCAAGGTGCTGCAAGTGCGTTCGGTCGAGCTCGGCATGGTGCACAATGTGCGCATCTTCGTGCGTTCGAGCTTCGAGGCGCCGGACAAAATCGACCCGCACGGCCATCCGCCGGGCACACTGATCTGCGACGAAGGGGAGATCATGGAGCAGCAAACCGTCACCGGCATCGCCTTCTCCAGGGACGAGGCGCAAATTTCGGTCCGCCAGGTGCAGGACAAGCCCGGCGTGGCGGCGGCCATTTTCGGGCCGCTGGCCGAGACCAATATCAATGTCGACATGATCGTGCAGAACGTCTCGGCCGACGGCAAGACGACCGACATTACCTTTACGGTGCCGGCGGCGGATTACCAGCGCGCGCTCGACGTCATCACCAAGGCCAAGGCGGCGGTCGGCTATGCCCGGCTCGACGGTGCCACCGACGTGGCCAAGGTTTCGGTGATCGGCATCGGCATGCGCAGTCACGCCGGCGTCGCCGCGCTGGCGTTCAAGGCGCTCGCCGAGCGCTCCATCAATATCCGGGCGATCACCACCTCCGAAATCAAGTTTTCCCTGCTGATCGACGCGGCCTTTACCGAACTCGCGGTGCGCACATTGCATTCGCTCTACCAGCTCGATAACGCGGCGGTTTGAGCATTGCGGCTTCGCTGCGCCGCAACATATTCGAGCGCCGTCATAACGTTGTCTCTGGCTTGCGGTTTGCATACCGCATTCGATATAGGCTGAAAGGACATTCGCCCCGGGACGGGACCCGGGCGGATTCCTCTTTGATTGCGGCCGGCGCGTCACGGGCTCCGCTCCGGTCAAGCCATGCCCGAGGGAGCTGCCGCCATGCGTGGCGCGCTCGGCGGTCCGCGCGTGCTGTTGCGCCGGCTTCGCGAAGTAATGGCGGAGCCGGTCAGCGCGCAGGAACGCCTCGACAAGATCGTGGTGCTGATCGCCGCCAACATGGTTGCGGAGGTCTGCTCCGTCTATGTGCTGCGCGTCGACGCCACGCTCGAGCTCTACGCCACCGAAGGACTCAATCGCGAAGCGGTGCATCGCACCGTGATGCAGGGCGACGAAGGCCTGGTCGGCCTGGTGGCGAGCCAGGCGAGCGCCATCAACCTGTCGAATGCGCAGGCGCACCCGGCGTTCTCGTTCCGGCCGGAAACCGGCGAAGAAATCTACCATTCCTTCCTCGGCGTCCCGATCCTGCGCGCCGGCAATACGCTCGGCGTGCTGGTGGTGCAGAACCGGGCGCGGCGGACTTATTCCGAAGAAGAAGTCGAGGCGCTGCAGACCACCGCCATGGTGCTCGCCGAGATGATCGCCTCCGGCGAGCTCTCGGCGCTGGCGCTGCCCGGCGCCGAGCCCGCGGCGCGCCATTCGGTGCATCTCAAAGGCTCCGCCTTGAGCGAGGGCATCGCGCTCGGCCATGTCGTGCTGCACGAGCCGCGCGTCGTCGTCACCAACTTCATCGCCGACAACGTGCCCAAGGAACTGGAGCATCTGCGGGGAGCGATCGAGACGCTGCAATCCAGCCTCGACGAAATGCTCGAACATGGCGACGTCGTCGAAGGCGGCGAGCACCGCGACGTGCTGGAAGCCTATCGCATGTTCGCCCACGACCGCGGCTGGGTGCACAAGCTCGAAGAGGCGGTGATGACCGGCCTGACCGCGGAAGCCGCCGTCGAGCGCGTTCAGTCCGACACCCGCGCTCGCATGCTGCGGCAGACCGATCCGTTCCTGCGCGAGCGTCTGCACGATCTCGACGACCTCGCCAATCGGCTGATGCGGCAGCTTACCGGCCGCGATCACGCCCCGTCGCGCGAGAGCCTGCCGGAGAATGCGATTTTGGTGGCCCGCTCGATGGGGCCGGCGGCGCTGCTCGACTACGACCGCAAGCGCTTGCGCGGTCTCGTGCTGGAAGAAGGCGGGCCGCACTCGCATGTCGCGATCGTGGCGCGCGCGCTCGGCATTCCGACCGTCGGCGAAATCGACAACGCCACCGGCATCGCCGATCCCGGCGACGCCATCATCGTCGACGGCACGGCCGGCGATCTGCACATCCGGCCGTTGCCCGACATGGAGGCGGCCTATGCCGAGCGGGTGCGGTTGCGGGCGCGGCGCCAGCTGCAATATCAGTCGCTGCGCGACAGGCCCTGCATCACCAAGGACGGCCAAGAAATCGCGCTTTTGCTCAACGCCGGACTGACCGTCGACCTGCCGCATATCGAGGATACCGGCGCCGGCGGCATCGGCTTGTTCCGCACCGAGCTGCAATTCATGGTGGCGCCGAATTTCCCGCGCACCAGCGAGCAATACACCCTCTATCGTGCCGTGCTCGACGCCGCCGGCGACAAGCCGGTGACCTTCCGCACCCTCGATATCGGCGGCGACAAGGTGCTGCCCTATATGCGCAATATCGAGGAAGAAAACCCGGCATTGGGCTGGCGCGCGATCCGGCTCGGCCTCGACCGGCCCGGCCTGTTGCGGACGCAGTTGCGCGCGCTGTTACGGGCCGCCGGCAGCCGCGCGCTCAAGATCATGTTCCCGATGATCTCGACGGTCGAGGAATTCGATCAGGCCAGGGAGCTGGTCGAGCGCGAATTGACCCATCTGCGGCGCCACGGCCACAAGCTGCCCGAGGAGGTCGAGGTCGGCAGCATGGTGGAGGTGCCGTCGCTGCTTTACCAGCTCGACGAATTGCTGGAGCGCGCCGATTTTCTCTCGGTCGGCTCCAACGATCTGGTGCAATTCCTCTATGCCATCGATCGCGGCAATCCGCGGGTCTCCGGCCGGTTCGACGCGCTGTCGGCGCCGGTGCTGCGCGCGCTCAAGGACATCGTCGACAAGGCGCGCGAACACAAGAAACCGGTCACCGTGTGCGGGGAACTTGCTTCGTTGCCGCTCGGCGCGCTCGCTCTGGCGGCGATCGGCTACCGCTCGCTCTCGCTCGCGCCCTCGGCGGTCGGGCCGGTCAAGGCCATGCTGCTCGATCTCGACTGCGGCAACGCGGCCGCTTTCCTTAATCCCGTGATCGAGCGCGGCAGCCACGGCAGCTCGATTCGCACCCAGCTTGAGAAGTTCGCCGCCGACAACGGCCTTCAGGTTTAGCGCAACGCATGAGGCGGTGCGGCCGGGCTTGTCCCGCCGCCCGGCGCCTTCTACTTATCGATCGTAGAAACCAATGCTTCCCGATCAAAAACTCAATGCGCTGGTGGCCCGGCATTCGGCGCTGGAGCGCGATCTCGCCGCGGCGCTGCCGGCCGAAACCTACGTGAAACTGTCGCGCGAATTCGCCGAGCTTGCCCCGGTGGTCGAGGCGGTCAAGTCGTATCGGGCCGCGCAGCACGAGCTCGACGACCTCACCGGCCTGATCGCCGATCCGGCGACCGAGCCCGAGATGCGCTCCATTGCCGAGGCGGAAAAGCCCGCGCTCGAGGCACGCCGCGCCGCGCTCGAGCAGGAGCTGCGGCTCGCGCTGCTCCCCAAGGACGCGATGGACGAGCGCAATGTGATTCTCGAAATCCGCGCCGGTACCGGCGGCGACGAAGCCGCGCTGTTCGCCGGCAACCTGTTCCGCATGTACGAGCGTTACGCCGCCAAGCAGGGCTGGAAGGTGGAGATCGTCAGCGCCAGCGACGGCGCCATGGGCGGCTACAAGGAGATCATCGCCGAAATCCGCGGCCGCGGCGCCTTCGCCAAGCTCAAATACGAATCCGGCGTGCATCGCGTGCAGCGCGTGCCCGACACCGAAGCGTCGGGGCGCATCCATACCTCCACGGCGACCGTCGCCGTATTGCCCGAAGCCGAGGACGTCGACGTGCCGATCAACGAGGCCGATTTGCGGATCGACACGCTGCGGTCGGGCGGCGCCGGCGGCCAGCACGTCAACAAGACCGAGTCGGCGGTGCGGGTGACCCATATTCCCTCGGGCATCGTGGTGATGATGCAGGAGGATCGCTCGCAGCACCGCAACCGTGCCAAGGCGATGGCGGTGCTGCGGACGCGGCTTTACGATTTCGAGCGGCAGAAACTGGAAGCGGCCCGCGCCGCCGAGCGCCGCGGCCAGGTCGGCACCGGCGATCGCTCCGAGCGCATTCGCACCTACAATTATCCGCAAGGCCGCGTGTCCGATCATCGCATCAATCTGACGCTCTATAAGCTGCCGCAGATTCTGGAAGGCGAAGCGCTCGGCGAGATCATCGATGCGCTGGTCGCGGAGAATCAGGCGGCGCTGTTGGCGGCGGAGGAAACGGCCTGATGGCACCGGCGCGCCAAGCCGAAGCGGCGCGGCTGCCGCTTCCCGCTGCAGCCATGACGGTCGGCGCGGCGCGGCGCGCCTGGGCGACGCGCTTGCGCGCCGGCGGCATCGAGTCGCCGGAGCTCGATGCGCGCATTCTCGTCGGCGCGGCGCTCAAGCTCGATCATGCCGGACTTGTGGCGGCGGATGCCCGCCGGCTCTCGGTCGAGGAGGAAGCCGCGATTGCGGCCTTGGCGCGTCGCCGCCTTGACCGCGAGCCGGTGGCGCGCATCCTCGGGCGGAAGGAATTCTGGGGCCTCGAATTGACGATCGGGGCCGAGACATTGGTGCCGCGGCCGGAGAGCGAAACGGTCATCGAAGCCGTGCTGGCCGCGATCGACGGCGACGGACCGCGTTCGCGGCGCTTGCGCATTGCCGACCTCGGCACCGGTTCCGGGGCCCTTCTGTTGGCGCTTTTGACCGAACTGCCGAATGCTCTCGGCGTCGGCACCGACGCGAGCGCGGATGCGCTCGCCGTCGCCCGCGATAACGCGCAACGCCTTGGCTTGAGCCGCGCCGCCTTCGCGGCCTGCGACATGGCGGCGGCGCTATGCGCTCCATTCGATATTATCGTCTCCAACCCGCCTTACATCGTCTCCGGCGATATTGCCGCTTTGGCGCCGGAGGTGCGGTTGTTCGATCCGCGCCGCGCGCTAGACGGCGGCGCCGACGGGCTTGCCTTCTACCGGGCGATCGCCGCGGCGGCGCCCGGCTTGCTCGCCGGCGGCGGGGTCCTGGCGGTCGAGCTTGGCGCCGGGCAAGCGCGTTCGGTGGCCGCGCTATTCGCCGGCGCAGGCCTTGCGTTATCGGCTCCGCAACCCGATCTTAACGGTGTGCCCCGGGTCCTCGTGGCAAGAAAGCCGCTGCCAAGACGGCATGAAGCGCCAGCATTGGACCCCGGCAAAAAAGCACTTGGAATATCGGCCGGAACCGACTAGCTTGCGACCCACGGAATCGGCCCGCATGAGGGCGCCGCGTTGCCCTGAAAACCTAAAGAGCATGATACCTGAGTGTGTCACTCTTGGAGTCGGCTCGAAAAGGACGGCAGCGCAAGGCCAGGCAGATAAGCGATAGCTGGTAGCGAAAGCCGGATTGGACGGCATACAGGATCGCCAGATTCGAAAGCGCGAAAGTTCAAACCGTGAAGGTTGAGCCGGGACGTTTTATCGGTTCGGCGCGTGTCGATGCGATCAAAGACGCGGGCATGACGCGAGCATGACGAGGGATTGCGATGCCGCGGTTATGGCCGCGGCGAGGGCGGCCGGGCATGAGGCTCGGCTTGAGGCTCGCAACGTTCAAGCGGAGACCGGCTGGCGGCAAAGTGCGGCCCGGAATGCGCTTTGAGCATCGGTGCTCGAGCGAAGCTGTGTGACTGGAGACTGTAAGCGGAAGCGGCGGCGGCAGTGCCGTTGCAAAAAACGGGGTTGGCGGAAGAAAGAACCATGAGAAACGGTCAGAATAAGCGGATGCGTGGTCGGAATCGCAAAGGTGGTCATCATCACCAAAATCCGCTGTCGCGGGTGTACGAATCCAACGGGCAGGACGTAAAAATTCGCGGTACGGCTTCTCACATAGCCGAAAAATATCTGCAGCTTGCCCGCGACGCGCAAAGTTCGGGTGACCCGATCGCGGCCGAAAATTATTATCAGCACGCCGAGCATTATTTTCGTCTGATTGCCGCCGCGCAGGAACAGCTGCGGCAGAGCCAGCCCTATTACCAGCCGCAGCCGGGTGGCAGCCCCGCCGATGAGGGCTATGACGACGGTGACGAGCAGCCGCAAGCCGGCGAGCCCTATGCGCCGCAAGGCCAGCCGTTCTACCAGCGCGAGCCGCAACCCTATCAACAGCAGCATCATCAGGCGCCGCACCATCAGTCGCAGCCGCCGCAGCACCAGCCGCAACCGCAGCCGCAGCACTTTCAGCCGCGGCCGCAGCAGCATGCGCCGCAGGACGATGCCGACGTCGATCGGCTGCCGTCGTTCATCACCGGCGGTCAACCGCAATCGCAGCCGCCCGCGCAACACGCCGAGCGCGGCAACGGGCCGGCCGAGCGCGGCAACGGGCCGAATGGCTATGACGGCTCGGCGGATCGCTTTCCGCTGCATCGCCGGCGGCGCCGTCATCGCGGCGGTGGGCGCGATTATGCGCCGGACCAGTCCGCTTCCGCCGACCATGACGGAGCGGCGCAGGCCGGCGCGGATTCAGCCGACGAATAGCGAGCGGTCGATTTCTTCGGGGAGCGTCTTCATCGGGAGCGTCGCCGGGCGGTGGCGTCACAGCCCGCGGGGCGCCTTGGCGAGCCGCACCAGCACCCAGATCGGCACCACGATCACCGCGCCGAGCAGGAAATAGCGCCACAGCCAGCGCACCGCGTCGAAGCCCATATTCCAGATGTGCGCGAGGAGCCGGCGCACCGATTCGATGATGTTCCAGGGATCGAGCCCGATGGCGGCGAGGATGACGCCCACCAGGATCGACAACAGGATCAGCCGACCGGCGACGGCGAGCGGCGGGCCGCCGAAGAAGCGCTGCAAGTAGTCTTTGGACCGATCTTGCGACCTTGGCGATTCCAGGGACTCTTGGCTCATCGCCATGAATTAGGAACTTACCATGCCCGGTGCAAGCGGCTTGGCGCCGAGGCCGCCCGCCGCATCCGGCTTCGCGCACGGAAGCGGTCAAGGCCGCCGCGCGATCGGTTTCATCTGGATCGGGCCGCGACGGCGTTGCCTCGGCTTCGCAACTGGCGCTAAGTTCAGCCGCCTTACGGTGGACAGGCGGCATTTCGAGGACGCGTTATGGCCAAAGCCGAAGACGGTGCGCTCGCATCGAATGCGGGTCTTAACGACGACATCGGCGAGCAGACCCGGCTGCGGCTGTATCGCCTGCAGGTCGAGATCCGCGAGGCCGAGCAGCGGGCTTTCGACCTGTTCCTGCAAAACCTGGTGAAAGGCACGAGCCATCTTTCGCTCGGCCAGGAGGCGGTCGCCGCCGGCTGCGCCGCGGCCATGCAGCCCGGCGACCTTTCCTTCTGCACCTATCGCGGCCACGCCCACACGCTGGCGCGCGGCGTCGCCATCGAGAAAGTGCTCGGCGAGTTGATGCAGCGCGACAACGGCTTGATGCGCGGC
>Ga0335081_10018165_pt1 | contig 11375 bp, 9 predicted proteins | sample Lox_Sample_35_FD_206713 | JGI IMG/M metagenome (GOLD analysis project Ga0335081, IMG submission 206713) | Soil microbial communities from Loxahatchee National Wildlife Refuge, Florida, United States - Lox_Sample_3.5 | ecosystem: Environmental > Terrestrial > Soil > Wetlands | place: USA: Florida... | reverse complement strand
GTCTTTATCCAAAATAACCTCCTTGTTTCATTCATGTTTTGTTCAAACCGCTCTTTAAAAACCCTTCTTACATACCAGACTGAGCATTCCCTGTCAAGGTTTTTTAGGACGCACGTGTATGCCGTCCTGGATTCAAACTTAGATGCCACTGATTGTGATATTCCAACAGCAAGATTCATACCCAAAAATGGGTTCAGGTTGTAATTAGCTGTAAGCGTTAGGCATTTTAAAACCTATGTCTATATCAGAACAGGAAACATAGTAAAGATTTCCCACCTCATGTTCCATTTTGTCACTCTCCCTTTAGAGGATTCTCCGCCAATTTGTAAAACTTTCGAATTTTAGGAGATAACGATTACCAAATGAAACCTTGCATCATAGCCGAAACCTGTCAGCCAACGACTTCAGGAAGAAGGTGAGAAGTCCTACCTTTTCCTCCCTATATACAGCTCCGGATGCCCCTCATACTCCTGTATCGTTCGGGCAATTTTTTGTTCCCTATAGAAGGAAATCTTCAGCATTGTTCTCTGAATTTCTGTCTTGGGAATAGGGCAACTGGGAGAGTTCTTATTTGACACGGTTTGGTGAATGGGTTAATAATTTTGAGGACATCTGGCGCTGATCTGATTTGCTAGTGTGGTGATTCTAGCACTTCTCTAAATGATAATGAGGGGCGAAAAGACTGGATTCCCCCGTGTCGAGCACGGGGCAGGCTCAATCAAGTTCGGAATGACAGTCTTTTTTTAAGTATTTTTCTAGACTACCAGAGGAGGTATATCATATGTTTGATCTTTCCAGATTTTCGTTAAAGGGTAAAACGGCGATTGTGACCGGTGGCAGTCGCGGTATCGGCAAGGGTGTGGCACTGGGCTTGGCCAAGGCCGGTGCGAAGGTGGCGGTGACCAGCCGTAAGATGAACGATCTGGAAGCTACTGCTGCAGAGATTAAAGGATTCGGAGGTGAAGCGTTTCCCCTGCAGTCGCATCTGGGCAAGATGGAAGAGATCAACCGGATGGTTAGCGCTGTCATGGACAAATTCGGCAAGATCGATATCTTGGTCAACAATGCGGGTGCCAGCCCTGCCATGGGTAGCGTGCTGGAATCTGACGAGCGTCTATGGGAAACCATTATGAACCTGAACCTGAGAGGGCTCTATTTTACCAGTCAGGCCGTAGCCAAGGTCATGAAGAAGCAGGGCATGGGCAAAATTATCAATATTGCTTCCGTCGATGGCTTCAAGCCGGAACCCATGGTCAGCGTCTACAGTATTTCCAAAGCCGGCGTCCGAATGATCACGAAGGCGTTTGCATTAGAATTGGCGCCGTTCAATATTCAGGTGAATGCGATTGCTCCCGGGCCGATCAGCACGAAGATGCTCGATTCACACTGGTTCAACCTTCCACCCGAAGAGGCCAAGAGGCAGAAGCAAGCGATGGCCAATTTCACGCCCATGGGGCGAATAGGCGAGCCCGATGAGATAGCGGGCGCTGCGGTTTACCTGGCTTCCGATGCCTCGAGCTATACGACCGGCGCTGAGATCGTCATCGATGGCGGAAGTCTACTGGGCCTGGGCCTTGTTCCACATAGAGAATAGAAGACCCCGTTGAAGCATAAATGCTGGGGCTTTCTGACAGGGTAAGGTGTCCGAATCAAAGGAGAACATGCAATGAGTGGTGAAAGCCTTCTAGTCTATTTTCAGAAAAATGTTAAGGAGCAGCCCAATCGCGTGGCAATACGACATAAAGAATACGGGATCTGGCACGATGTCACCTGGGGCCAATATGGAGAAAAGGTGAGGCAGGTGGCCATGGGGCTGATCAGCCTTGGTCTCAGAAAAGGGGAATGCGTTTCCGTGATCAGCGAGAACCGGCCGGAGTGGGTCTACGCTGATTTCGGGATTATGTCTGCCGGAGGGGTCACGGCAGGAATCTATACGACGAATGCAGCAGAGGAGTGTGGCTATGTTGTGCAAAACTCTGACTCGAGATTCTATATTGCTGAGAATGAGGAGCAATTCGACAAGGCCCTGAAATTCAGGAAGGATACCCCTACGCTGGAGAAAATCATCGTCATCGAGATGGAAGGATTGAAACGGTACAAAGACCCCATGCTGATGAGCTTTGATGACCTGCTAAGATTGGGGAAGGAGTTCGATGCGAAAAATCCCGGCTTGTTCGAGCAAAGGATGAGTGAAGTCAAATTGGATGATCTGGCAGTTCTCATCTACACTTCCGGAACAACAGGCCCTCCTAAAGGAGCGATGCTCACGCACGGCAACATTCTTCTGATGAGCGAGGCAATGACTGCCGCTAATCCAGTACTAGAAGGAGATGAAACCCTTTCCTTTCTTCCTCTCTGTCATATCTTTGAGCAACTCTTCACCGTGATGTCCAATACTCGATACGGTACAACTGTCAATTTCATCGAGAGTCCGGATACGGTCATGGATAACATGAAAGAGGTCTCTCCGACCGTAACGTATGCTGTCCCGCGAATCTGGGAAAAATATGCCTCGGCCATTATGATCCGCATGTCCGATGCGACATGGTTTAAGCGTATGGTCTTCAAGGCCTGTATGGGAATTGGTATGAAGTATGCTGATTTAAAATTGAATTTTAAGCCCATCCCTCCTTACTTGAGGTTGGCTTATTTGGCGGCTTATATAGCTGTTTTCCGGAAGCTCAAGGAGCGATTGGGCTTCGATCGCGTAAGGATTGCATTCTCAGGAGCAGCGCCTATTTCGCCGAACGTGCTGAAATTCTTCAATGCCCTTGGACTCCTGCTGATTGAGGGATACGGCCAGACAGAGGGGACAGGTGTCACAACCACCAGTCACAAAGGCCAACTTAAGCTTGGAACGGTGGGAAAAGCCCTGCCCGGGACGGAAGTGAAAATTGCTCCCGACGGAGAAATCCTGGTAAAGGGTCCCGGCGTGTTCAAGGGTTATTATAAGAATCCTCAGGCCACTGCTGAAACGCTCAAGGACGGCTGGCTTTACTCCGGGGACGTGGGAGAGCTGGACGAGGACGGGTTTTTAAAGATCACCGACCGGAAGAAAGATTTGATCATTACCGCTGGCGGAAAGAACATTGCTCCTCAGAATATTGAGAATCAGCTCAAATTCAGCCCCTATATCAACGATGCGGTGGTGATTGGGGATCGTCGGAAGTATCTCGTTGTCCTCGTCGCCATCGACGAAGAAAATGTGATCAAATATGCCCAGGATAATAAGATACAATTCGGCACCTATGCGAGCCTCACCCAGGCCCCAGAGATTAAACAGTTGATTCAGAAAGAAGTGGATAAGGTGAACAAGGCGATGGCCCGTGTGGAACAGATTAAGAAGTTCGCGATTCTTCCGAAGAAACTTTACGAGGAGACCGGAGAGGTGACACCCACCATGAAGGTGAAGAGAAAATACGTCAACGAAGCGTTTAAAGATACTATCGAGAGTATGTATAAGTCGGGGATGGAATAAGAAAAGATAAGCACCAAATCCCAAGCTCCAAATAACAAATAAGCTCCAATATTTAAATTCAAAATTTCAAACGAAGATAATTTTAGTTATTGACGATGGGTGCTTGGAATTTATTTGGGATTTAAGTAATTATCGCCATCTTTTCTTTTTCTTCCACCTCTGGTATCCCTTCACCGATTCCTCTGATCGGATCCCCAGGTAGAATTCCTTCACATCCTCATCTTGCAAGAGCACATCGGGAGTGTTGGCGGCGACAATCCTTCCGTTCTCCAGCACAAATGCGTAATTCGAGATCTTTAGCGCCATTTTTGCATTTTGCTCAACGAGAAGGATGGTCGTCCCTTCCGTATTGATCGTTTTGGTGATTTTAAAGATCTGCTGAACAAGGATGGGAGACAGTCCCAGTGAAGGTTCGTCCATCATCAGGAGTTTGGGCCTGGTCATCAGCGCCCTGCCGATGGCGAGCATTTGTTGCTCTCCTCCGCTCAACGTGCCTGCCCATTGGTTTTTCCTCTCGCTGAGAACAGGAAAATGGGCGATCACCCGATCATAATCTTCCTTCACCCCTTTTTTATCTTTCCGGGTATAAGCCCCCATCTTCAAGTTTTCATCGACACTTAATTCAGGGAAAACTTCCCTTCCTTCCGGCACATAGGAAATTCCAAGATGGACGATCTCTTCCGCATCTTTTCCATCGATCCTCTTCCCCAGAAATTCGATAGTCCCTTTATCAGGCTGGTCATCCAGGAGTCCCATTACGGTTTTTAGGATTGTCGTTTTCCCCGCCCCATTGGCTCCCAAAATGGCGGCAATCTGTCCTTCCTGAATCTCCAGGGAGACTCCTCTGATCGCCATAATCAGTCCGTAAAGGGTTTCAATGTTCTTGACTTTAAGCAACCTTTTCCTCCTCGCCCGTTTAATACATACAATGAACGACAGACAATGAACAATGAACAAAAAATATAATTCGAACTGTCATTTGTTGCCTCTTATTTTCTAAGCAACTTTTTCCTCTTCGCCGAGATAAGCCCTGAGCACTTCCGGATGTTTTTGAATCTCTTCTGGTAGTCCCTCTGCTATTCTCTCTCCAAAATTCAAGGCCAAGATTCGGTCAGAAACATCCATGATCAGGTTCATGTCGTGTTCGACAAGAAGGACGGTGATGCCAAGGTCGTCCCGAATATCCTGAATCGAGAACATCAAATCCCCTTTTTCCTCCATATTCATCCCGGCCGAAGGCTCGTCTAAAAGAATAACTTCGGGTTCTAACGCCAGGGCGCGACCGAGTTCGACCAGTTTTCGAGTTCCATAGGGAAGGTTGACCACAAATTGATTTCTTGCGACCTGGAGGTCGAGGAAGTCGATAATCTCTTCAACCTTTTCTCGGTTCTTGATCTCCTCTTTTGCTGCCTTTGAATTCTTGTAAATGAATGTCGCACCTCTCCAGACCCCTGTCTTCATATGAATGTGGCGGCCCAGCATGAGGTTATCCATGGTGCTCATATGAGAGAAGAGCTCGATATTTTGGAATGTCCTGGCGATTCCTTTTTGGGCAACCTGGTCAGGCTTTAAGTACGTGATGTTCTCTCCTTTGAAGGAGATCTTCCCGGAGTTGGGCTTATAAATTCCGCTGATGCAGTTGAAAACAGTGGTTTTTCCGGCTCCGTTGGGGCCGATGATGGAGTAGATCGCTCCCTTTTCCACCTCAAAGCTTACATTATTTAACGCTTTGATGCCCCCAAAAAAGATCGTCAGGTCTTCGATTCTCAGTATGCTCATTGTCTATATGTCTTTCTACCCCTTGATATTATCCTTCTCCCCACTGATTGCACGGGTAGGGGACGCCTTAGCCTTCCTCATTGACCGACTAAAGTCGTCACCACCCCACACTCAAAATTTCCAGTTGCTTACGAACACGGGTCACGGACACGGACACGCGTGTTTACCCGAATTACTTCGTAATCCTAATCCAATCCGTTAATATCTTCATGCTGCCGTCGGGCTGCACCTGGGCGAACCGAGTATCTCTTGTACCCTGGTGATCCGTAGGCGTGAAGGTGATGGGCGCGCCGATTCCACCCCGCCAGTCTCGTATGGTTTCCATGGCTTTGATAAAAGTCTCGGGAGTCAAATTCTTGCCTGCCCGTCTCAGCCCTTCGGCAAGTGGTTCGGCATACGCGCATCCCGAGTAATAGAAAGTTCCCCAGCGCTCATTCGGCTCGTATTTTTGGTGCCAGGCCCGATATTTGACCATCAGGGGATTGTTCGAATCCGGAGCCTCGATAGGAAAGGAATTAATCATCCCAGCCCAAAGCCCTTTGGTGATTGACATCATCAATGGACCATCGGAGAGTGTGCTGCTGGTTCCCCATTGGGGTTTGTAGCCGATCTTGGCACATTCCGCCAGGAGCAAAGCCCCATGAGTGGGCATGGCCCAAAGGACCACTGCCTCGGCCCCTGAACTCTTCAACTTTAGAGCATGAGAGCTCAGGTCCCGGTCCGTTACCTCGGCAGAAACCGCGGCGACTACCTTCAGACCCTTTTCCTTTTCATAACGCTCGACCCCTTCCAGACCCTGTTTTCCGTAATCATCGTTCTGGTAAAACACGGCCACCTTGGTGAGCTTCATGTTTTCATAAAAATATCGCGTCAGGGCCTTGGCTTCGTCAACGTAAAGCTGATAGACGGGGAAGATGTATCGATTGAAAGGTTGAATCCAGTTGGTTACGCCGCTGCAGCCGAAGCTAACCATCAAAACCTTATTTTCCGTATAGTAGTCGCGGACAGACATGCCCGGCCCGACGCCCACGCAGCCGACCACTCCGAAAATCTTGTCCTGTTCGACGAATTCAGTACCGATGGCCTTGGTTTTTGCCGGCTGGTAACCGTCGTCTCGGAGCAAGTACTTGATCTTTCTGCCGTGGATTCCGCCCTCATCATTGATCCCCTTGAAGAAGAGGCCTGAACCGCGTGCCACTGCTCCCCAGGCTGCTGCCGGTCCTGTCTGCGGACCTGTTTGGCCGATGACAATCTCGGTGTCCGTGACTCCTCGGACCTTCTGGGCCGAGGCGGGCGACGTCACCAAAAAAACCGCCAATGCTAACAAACAAACCAAAACGAAATTTCTCTTCAACATGTTTCCTCCTCCTTTCCGGATAGTAAGTGCTCTTGAGAGCACGAATAAAAGATGACTTCCCTGCTTACCGATGGATGGGAATCTCCTGCCAATGACATACTAAGCGGGCTTGCTATTTCGTAATCCTTACCCAATCTGTCAATATCTTAACCGTGCTGTCAGGCTGTACCTGGGCATAGCGGACATATTTCGCGCCCTGATGATCCGTAGGCGTAAAGGTAAAGGGTCCTCCGATCCCCCGCCAATCCTTCAGGGTTTCCATCGCCTTGATGAAAGTCTCGGGCGTCAGGTTCCTGCCCGCCCGTTTCAGCCCTTCGATAAGGGGCTCGGCATACACGCACCCCGAGTAATAGAAAGTTCCCCAGCGCTCGTTCGGTTCGTATTTCTGGTGCCAGGCGCGATATTTGACCATCAAGGGATTGTTCGAATCCGGTGTCTCAATCGGATAGGAAAGAATCATGCCGGCCCAGAGCCCTTTGGTGATCTGCATCATCACCGGTGTATCGGCGAGCGTGCTACTGGTCACCCATTGGGGTTTGAACCCGATCTTGGCGCATTCCGTGAGCAGCAAAGCGGCATGAGTGGGCATTGCCCACATCACCACAGCCTGGGCTCCTGAGTTCTTTAGCTTCAAGGCATGGGAACTCAGGTCCCTCTCCGTTACCTCGGCAGAGACCGAGGTCGCCAGTTTAAGACCCTGTTCTTTTTCATAGCGCTCCACACCCTCCAGACCCTGTTTGCCGTAATCGTCGTTCTGGTAAAACACAGCCACTTTGGTGAGCTTCATCTGTTCAAAAAGATATCGGGTGAGACCGTGGGCTTCATCGACGTAAAGGGGATAGATAGGGAAGATGTATCTGTTGAAGGGGTGAATCCAGTTGGTGACGCCGCTACTGCCGAAGCTGATCATCAAAACTTTATTCTCCGTATAATAATCGCGGACAGCCATGCCCGGCCCGACGCCCACGCAGCCGACCACTCCGAATATCCCAATCTGTTCCACGAATTCAGTCGCAATCGCCCTGGTTTTTGCCGGCTGGTAACCATCGTTGCGTAAGAAATATTTGATCTTCCTGCCGTGGATTCCTCCTTCATCGTTGATTCCCTTGAAGTAGAGGCCTGAACCCCGGGCCACCGCTCCCCAGAGGGCTGCCGGTCCTGTCTGCGGTCCGGTCTGGCCGATGAGGATCTCGGTGTCTGTGACTCCTCTGACCTTCTGAGCCAAGACGGGTGTCGTCATCAAAAAAACAGCCGTCGTTAATAACGCCAAAAAAACGAATCCTTTTTTCAACATCTATTTTTCCTCCCTTTCTTCCTAAACTTTTTTCACATAATGTTTGGCCAAAAGTCCGCTCGGCTTAATACACAGCATCAGCACGATGACGGCAAACGCGACAACAGATTTGAACGACAGAGAGACGTACCCGCCAAACAGGTTTTCGATAATTCCTAACATCGCTCCCCCAACCGCTGTTCCGGGAAGACTCGTCATTCCTCCTAAGACCGCGGAGGCAAAGCTCTTCATGAGGGGGTCCATCATCATCGTGGGATCCAGCACGCCAAGGGCCGCGATCAGCATGCCGGCCACTGCGCCAACCATAGAGCTGATCGCCCAGGTGAAAGAGAGTATCCATTTGGTTCGGATGCCCATGATCCGAGCGGCCAGCTGATTCTGTTGGGTCGCTCTCATGGCGATTCCCACTTTTGTATAGCGGAAAAAGAGGAATAGGATCAACATCAGGACCAGGGTGATAACAATGGTCCAGAAGTTGATCTTGCTCATGACCAGACCAAAAAAATTGTACGTCTCGATGTTCGAAACCGGAAAATCGAGGGAGTGCTGGTCGGGCCCCCACTTCCATCCAGCGAATCCCATGAGAATCATTTCGAAACCAAGTGTAATAATAATGAGACCTAAGACGGTAGGTTCTTTGGCTTGTTTTAAAAAGACGAATTCGAAAGCAGCGCCTAAAAGGACCGCAAACAGGAACGTAATAATGACGGCCCATTGGAAAGGAACGTGATAATTCGCCATGAGGGTAAAAGCCACAAAGGTGCTGATCATCGCCATTTCCCCCTGGGCAAAGTTAAGGACGTCAGAGGTTTTGTAAATGATGACCATGGCGAGGGCCAGAAGAGAATAACAAGCTCCCACCGCAAGACCGCTCACAATTAATTGACCAAGCATCTTTTATCTCCGCAAATTAAAATGTCAAATGGCAAAGTTCAAAGTTCAAATGAAACCCAAAGGACCAAATGTCAAAGGAAACATATTACCACGGCAAGATCCTTTTTCCATTTTGTCATTTGATATTGATTTGACATTTAGATTTTGAACTTTGGATTTCATCTTCAAAATGGCCATGTCTTCCAGTAGCGTTTGGTTCGAATCCAGAAACCAAAAATTCCCAAGGGCTCGAAAAGAACGATTAAAATCATGATCAGCCCATAGACAATGACTGCGATGTTAGAAATTCCGGCCATGCTCATGTATTTTTGGGAAAAGGCGACCAGAGCCGGGCCGACGGCTGGAATATCTTGAACAACCTGAAGCTTGATATCGAGGTAGGTCAAGAGGGCTGCTCCAGCGATGGAACCCATAATAGATCCAAGTCCGCCGACCACGACCATGGCCAGGAAGGCGATTGACATGATTATAGTAAAGCCCTCAGGGTTGATGAATCCGAGAATAAATGCGTAGAGTCCGCCCGCAATCCCCGTATAGAAGGCGCTCACGGCGAAAGCGAGAGTTTTATAATAGGTTAAATTGACTCCCATTGCTTCGGCAGCAATATCGCTATCTCGGATGGCAATGAAGGCACGTCCCACTCGTGTCTTGATTAACTTCACTGCCCCGATCACCATGAGAACGGCGATGGCCATGATGACGTAGTAATAGTGGATATCCTTCATCGGGGTTCCAAAAAGGTATAACTTTGGGGCTTGAAGCCCCATTCTTCCCCCAAAAAATTCCATATGTTTGATAATCGTGGTGATGGCCATCCCGAAGCCAAGCGTTGCGATCGCGAGGTACGGGCCTTTCAAGCGGAGAGCTGGAAGTCCCAGAATGAACCCAAAGGCGGATGAGATGAATCCTGCAGCGGGAAGAGCAATCCAGAGGGGAAAGCTCCAATTCGATACGAGGATAATGCTCGTGAAGGCTCCGATGGCGAAAAATCCCGCGTGCCCCATCGATATCTGGCCTGTATATCCGACAAGGATGTTCAAGCCGATGGCAACAATGGCATTGATCGTGATAAGATTCACGATATAGATGGACATCCCTAAGAGATGATATGCCTTGACAAGCCAGGGTAAGATTCCAAGAAAAACAAGAAATAGAATGGACCAGACGAGGATGGTGTTGCTTTTAAAAAGCTCGATGTCCTCGTAATAGCTACGTTTGATGTCCATGGTGAATTATCTTGTTTTGATTTTAAGTTTGTGAAAAATCATCGATCGCATTCGGAACCATGTGAAACTCATAACAAACGGCCAAATACTAAAATCTTACTGTAGATTTTGTCAAGCCCTTCCAAGATATTCTCCATATGGGAATCACTAGGTTGCCCACTTCATTAGCCTTCCTTTTTTACCCATTATCCCTGGGATCGATGGGCTGGGTCAAATAGCGAGCTGTCCCCCATCCACGGGAAGAACGATACCCGTCACGTACCTGGAAGCATCCGAGGCTAAGTAAACCACGGCTCCTTTCAATTCCTCCGGCTCGCCAAATCTGCCCATGGGGACAAAACCGAGGATTTTTTTGCTGTGGTGCTCAAAAACCCATTTGGTCATATCCGTAGGAAACCAGCCCGGAGCAATCGCGTTGACGCGGATATTATATTTGGCCCATTTGGCAGCCAGGTCTTTAGTGAACGTAATCAATGCCCCTTTGCTGGCGCTGTAGGCAATGGCGTCTGCTCCTTCTTGGATTCCGATGACTCCCATGACCGAAGCGATATTGATAATGCTCCCGCTCTTCTGCCGGATCATCACCCGTCCGGCCATCTGGGAGAAAAGGAAAGCGCCGGTCATATTCGTACCCATGACCTTTTCCCAGCCTTCTAAGGAATACTCTTCGACGGCCCCTCCCCAAGTGACTCCAGAGTTGTTAACCAGGATGTCCAATCTTCCGAATTCCTCCAAAGTCCTGTCCACGACGCCCTGAATGCTCGCTTGGGATTTCACGTCGCAGGCCACGGCTAAAGTTTTCACTCCCAGTTTCCCAAGATCTTGCGCTGCCTTCTGGCAATTTTCTATCTTCCGGGAGCAGAGAACGACATTCGCTCCGACTTCGGCTAGTCCTTCGGCCATCTTTAAACCGATGCCTCTTCCTCCGCCTGTAACGATCGCTACTTTACCCTTCAAATCGAACATCTGCCTGACATTCATGTTGGCACCTCTTATATTAATGATAGAGATTCACTTATTTGAAAAAGATGTTTCCTTGCCGGGAAGCCCGTTCGGCACACTCAGGGCAGTGAGCTCTGTCGAACGGCCCCGCCCTTTGGGCGGGAGCTTCAATATAAGAAAAAGGAAGTGGTCTGTCAAGCAACCGTCCGGAGCACAATCCACTAGACGGGAAAGACTTTCTCAAGCCATCTATGGAAAACGAAAATGGTTGCCCCACCGCACTGAAACAAAAAGGCAGGGCCATTGCTGGCGAGCCGGTCGCTTAACGTGTTGAAGAAATGTGAAAAAGGGCTGCTGATACTCAGTCGGCAGTCCTTTTTCTGGGGAAGATATCTTCCCCAGCAG
>Ga0335081_10018164_pt1 | contig 11375 bp, 10 predicted proteins | sample Lox_Sample_35_FD_206713 | JGI IMG/M metagenome (GOLD analysis project Ga0335081, IMG submission 206713) | Soil microbial communities from Loxahatchee National Wildlife Refuge, Florida, United States - Lox_Sample_3.5 | ecosystem: Environmental > Terrestrial > Soil > Wetlands | place: USA... | reverse complement strand
GGTAGTCTTCGGCGTGCAACATTTTCTTTATCCGGGCTTGCTCGCTACATTGATACCCTCTTGGATTCCCTGGCATTTGGTCTGGGAAGACGTCGTGGGCGCGGCATTCATCGCGGCCGCTACCAGCATCGCAACCAACAGGGCGGCGCGCCTGGCGGGACTCTTGCTGGGAATGATGTTCGGTTTGTTCGTGCTGGTGCTGCATGCGCCCAGGGTCGTAGCTTCGGTCTGGAGCCTGGACGAGTGGACGAGCGCATTCGTGGCGGTGGCGATGAGCGGTGGAGCCTTCGTTCTGGCCGGCGCATCGAAGGGCGTCTCCGGCACCCGGTCGTCCGGGACGACTGCGCTCCGCGGCACACCGATCACGTCATCTTTTCCTCGACACTCCTGACCTTGTCCTCGAGCGACTGGACCCTGTCCGTGCGCGTCCCGACGCGGAGCGTGGCGCTCACGCGCGGCACGCCCATGTCGTGCAGCACCTCGTGGCAGCGCCGCACGGCGGAGAACACGTCATCCCACTCACCTTCGATATTCGTGCCGTTGGCGTGGAGCGCCGTTTTCAAGCCGGCCTCCTTGAGAACCCGCTCGCACTCGGCAACGTACTTCGACAAGGAGAGGCCGACCCCGAGGGGGACGACAGAAAGATCGACGAGTACCTTCATGCGGTCTCCTCCGGGCGATGACCCCTTCGCCAGCCTACGATACCCGGTGTGACCGTCCCCAGCCCGGCCGATCCCGGCCTGTCCGTCGCGGGTTTCCTCCACTCTTATCGAGACGATCGCCACGCTGCCGGGCGTGGCGTAACCGCGCGCACGTGACGCGCATCGAGATCTTCGAGCCCGAGGTCGCGGCGCATTCGGTCTCGTTCCGGTGGAACGTGGAGCCCGCCTCGCCGCTCTACCACCGGACCTCGTTCACGCTCGAATTCCCCTCCAGCGTGGACCTCGCGCGCGTCCCGTCCGCTATCTGGTGGCGCATCGTGCTCCTCTGCCTCCATCCGCACTGGGCTCTTCTGAGGCCCTGCGAGGTGCGGTTGCCGGTTCGCCTCTCGCCCGGCGAGGCGGAGACGTGGCTGCGCCTCGTTGACGCCGCCGTGGATACCTTCGAGGCGCACCGGGGCACGAGCGACCGCGCGCGCGGCGTGGAGATCCGCGAGGGCCTCCGACCGGCGCCGGCGTGGCAGATCGTGCCGGACGCGCGGCGCTGCGCGGTCGCGTTCAGCAGCGGAAAGGACAGCCTGCTCTCGGCGGGCCTCCTCGCCGAGCTGACGGACCGCCCCGTCCTCGTCACGACGACGTCTCCGCTGCCGCCTTTGAACGATCACGATACCGCGCGCCGCCGGCACGTCCTTGCCGAGGCGCCTCGCCGCCGCGCGTTCACGCTCGTCGAGGTCATCTCCGAGTTCCGGAGCGTGACGGACAACCATTTCGCCGACCGCATGGGCTACCCGTTCGCCGTCAGCGAGACGACGGACACGCACCTCTACCTCGCGGCGCTCCTCGCCGCGGGCCTCTCGCTGGGGGCGACGCATTTTTTCGTTGCGTCCGAGAACGAGGCTCAGGAGAACGTCGAACGCGACGGGCGCGTCGTCCAGCACCCGCACGTCATGTACACCGCGTGCACGCTGGCGGCGCTCGACGCGTTGTTCCGGCCGTGCGGCGCCACGATCTCGTCTCTCACGCCCCCCCTCCACTCCCACCACGTGCAACGCCTCCTCGTGACCCGGTACGGCGACCTCTGCGACCTCCAGTACTCCTGCTGGATGGTGGGCGCGGGTGAGTCCGCGTGCAGCCGGTGCCCGAAGTGCCTCTCCGTCGCCCTCGGCGTCCTGGCGGCCGGCGGCGACCCTGCCCGGATAGGGATCGACCTCGGACGTCTCCTCGTCACCCAGGGCGACATCCGGCCGGACGATCCGGGGCCGTCCGCGCTCCCGGTGGATCTCGTCTCCTACCGGTTCTGCGCGCAGCGCGTCCGGTACCTTCGCTCGATCCCCCGGCGGCGCCTCGTGGCGGCCCTCGCCCGGGCACGTATCACGGACTTCCTGTCGCCGGGCGGCGTGCGGGGGCTCCTCGCGTGGTGGCGCCTTCGCCGCCCCAGCGCCGGCGCGCGCGTCCCCCCCGAGCCCGGCTGGCGGCCGGCCTACCTGCGCTTCACCGACCCGCTCGTCGCGGAGCGTCTCGAGGCCCTCTATCGTGCGGCCTTTCCCGCCGACGACCCGTCGGCCTACGCGGGCGCATTCGCGCGTTCCGCGGCCCTCGCGGATTGGATCGCGGCTCCCCTCGCAGGAGAGCGCGACGCTCGACCAACCGCGTCTTGAGCCCGACGGGGGAGCTTCCGGGGCCTACGTCTGCGTCGGCACGTCGGGAACCCACACATAACCATCCGCATCGATCAGATGCGCCTCCCGCAGCCCGTATCGCTTGTCGGTTGCCGCCTCCAGGACCCTGTAGCCGAGACGTCGGGCCGCAGCTTCCGCCGCGTCAGGGTCACATCCGTGCAAGCGAAACTCTGCGCCCGCTCCTCGCTGAGCGGAGCGCGCGATCACGCTTTCCATCGGATGTCCTTCGTACGTGTGATCCGCGTGGAACATCCACTCGGCTCCAAACCCCTGCACCATCGCGAAGTCCACGTCGGAATAGACGACCTTCGTCCCGAGCACCTCCCGCTGAAAGCGCACGGCCCTCTCGATATCAGGCGCCAGCAGGTTGAGCGTCAAACCCCTCAGAGAGCGACCGACCTCTCGTGACGACATCCAGGGTTCACCCGTCCGTAGCTTCATGGAAACTCCCGAGCTCAGCGGCGCGCGCACGCGAGCCGGCTGCATGATGAACTATCGGCGGAGGCCGGCCGCCGTCTCCGTCTGGCGCGCGAAGGGCTGAGGCGGCGCCCCGGGCGATCCGCTGATCGGCCGGGAATCTTCACCGACGGAGGTTGCCCTCCTTCTTCTCGTCGTGGAGGTGCCGGAGCGCGAGGACGGGGTGGCGGAGGAGCATGCGGGGCCCCGCAAACTGCATGACCGCGTGCATCTGCTCGCGCTTGTCTTTCGTGTAGCAGTGGATCGGACACTTCTTGCACGTGGGCTTTTCTTCGCCGTACGGACACTTGAAGAGCCGGATGCTCGCGTAGTGGAGCAGTTCCTCGCATCCCGCGCACAGCTCGCCGGAGCGCGAGTGAACGTGAAGGGGACGCGCCTCGCACCAGATGTGGAGCATTGCCTCGATCGTGCGCTGCTCGCGGCGGAGACGCGGCGTCGCGAGGAGGACATCCTGGCGTTCCCGGGGGACCGTACGCACGCGAAGATCCTGCCGGCGCGGGCCGCCGGTACCCGGATCAGCCGGCCCTCTCCAGCTCGATGGCGCGCGGGAAGAGGATGTTGTTCTCGAGGTGGATGTGCCGGTGGAGGTCGGCCTCGAGGTCCCGAAGCCCGGCGTACAGGGCCTGGAACGAGGCACACGCGTCGGGCGGGGCGACGTATCCCCCCGTGGCCGCGCGAAGCTCGACGAGGATCTCGCCCACGGCTTCGTGCTCGCGCATCATCATCCGGATCGGGTTCTGCACGGTCCCGAAGCACGCCTCTCGGCGCACGGGCTCCTCGAGCGACTCGACGTACGGGAAGAGGATGTTCTCCTCCTTGAGGAGGTGCGGCCCGAGGTCCTCGACGAGACGCTGGACGAGCGTCTCGACCGTCCGGGTCTCGGCGTGGGCCTCGCCGTGCCGGCCGCGCACCTTCGCGGCCAGGGGCGGAAGGGCCGCCATCGCCTCCCGCGTGAAGACGTGGTGCGTCTCGAGAATGAAGCCGATGACGGCTTTCAGCGGCTCCTTCTCCCAGGCCAAGCCCGCGCTCTTCGCGGGTTCCGCGACGAGAGACCGGAGCCGTGACGGATCGACGCCCGCCTTCCGGCAGGCTTCCTCGACCGTGGCCGTGCCGCCGCAGCAGAAGTCGATGCCGAGCTTCTCGAGCGCCGGGATGATGACGGGATTCGCGATCGCGAGCGCCGCGATGGTGTCACTCTCGAAGGCCATGACGGTCCCCCTTTTCGGGATGGACGATCCCACCGGCGCGCCGCCGCACGTATGACGGCGGTCATGTGGCGAGGGACTTCGCGCCGGGTATGCCGGCGTCTCAGCCCGGCTCGCCGAAGGCGATCTGCCTCAGCGCGGCCTCGTCGTTCACGACGAAGCCGTCGGGCGTCGTCACGACGAGGTTCTCCTTGCCCCACCGGCTCATCACGCGGATCGCCGTCTCGACGGTCGTCCCCGTGAGCTCGGCGATTTCGAGCCGCGAGAGAGCGAGCGGGATCTCGAGGCGCCCGGACGCGGCGCGGCCCATGCGCGAGGCGAGCGTCAGGAGAAGGCGCGCGATGCGCCGCTCGACGGTGGCGGAAAGGTCCGCGAGCCGGCGCGTGATCTCGAACTGCCGAACCATGAGGCCCTGAAGAAGGCTGCGCGTCATCTCGGGGTGCGCGTCGATCGCCGAGAAGAAGGCCTGTTCGGGGACGCGCAGGACGGTCGAGGGCTCCAGCGCGACGGCGGATGCCGGGAAGCGCCCGCCCTCGAAGACAGCGACGGCGCCGATCGGCTCGCCCGGGCCGAAGAGGCCGAGGATGACGTCGCGATCGGGCCCCGCCTTGACGACCTTCACGCGGCCGAGGACGACGAAGCAAAGATCGTCGGCGGGCGCGCCCTCGCGGAAGACCTCCTCGCCTTTCTCGTACGCGACGGCCCGGCAGACGGGTGCGAGGACCCGGCGCTCCTCCGGCTTCAGGCACTGGAAGAGAGAGACCGCGCTGAAGTGAGGCAGGGACGAGGACATCGGCTCAGGATAGCCGTCCTCACCGGGACATCGCCATGGCCACCTTGCCGCGCAGGACTTCGACCGCCTTGACCTGGGCCTGGCGCGACATGTCGATCGACTCGCCGAGAATGCGGGCCATCTCCTGCGGCGCGTGGAAGCCCATGGAGTTCTCGGCGGCGACCATGTCGAGGCGCCACTGGGCCGCGCGCTGCAGCTCCCCGAGCTCCTTGATGGCGGGGTCCTTCTCAACGACCGCCCGCCACGCGGCGAGAAGGTTCGCCTTCGTCTCCGCGGCCAGTTTCTTCTCCTGGTCTTCCTTCCCGAGCTTCGCGAAGTCCACGTTCTTCTCGAGCGTCTCCTTCGCCTTCGCGGCCGCAGCGGGGCGGTTCCTCTCGTCGTACGGCGCCCGCACGGCCACGATGGCGTCGAGCATGGCGACCGCGGCCTGGCCGGCGCGCGTCATGAGGGCGAAGTGCCGATCCTGGATCGCCTCGACCCGGCTCTTGAGCTCCTCGTCGCCGTAGGGGTGGCACGTGGCGCAGGAGCGGTTGGCCGAGAGCAGTGGGCTTCTCACCCAGTGCTCCGAGATCTTCTGGGCGCCGTCGCGCCGGTAGGACATGTGGCAGTCGGCGCAGGCGACGCCGCTCCTCGCGTGGATCCCCTGACTCCACATCTCGAACTCGGGGTGCTGGGCCTTGAGGACCTCCATGCCTGTCTCGGCATGCGTCCAGTCCTTGAAGCGCTGCCCCTTCACCTCCATGCCGTCGTAGAGGCGCTCCATGTCCTCGACCTTCAGGCCCTCGCCCCAGGGGAAGAAGATCGTCGTGCCCTTGCCGCAGAAGTACTCGACGTGGCACTGGCCGCAGACGTACGAGCGCTTCTCCTGCCGCGTGGAGTCCACGTTCGGGTCGTAGGCGCGGGCGCGGTCGCCCTTCCTCCAGCGCTCGATGCTCGGGAGATGGGGCACGTCGGCCTTCGAGGAGGCCAGCTTCTGGATGCCGGCGATGAAGGCCGGCCGCGTGACGCGCAGCTCCATCGACTTGGGGTCGTGGCAGTCGACGCACGAGACCGGGTGCACCTTGCCGGTGACCTGCTCGAGGGCCTTGTGGGCATCCCAGTAGCCCATCTCGCCGACCTTCTCGAGGCCCTTCTGGATCTGCGCGGCCTCGCTCGCCTCGGGGGCCGTTTCCTTCCCGAGCTTCTTGTAGAGCGGCATGATCGAGGCGTGGCAGTGGAGGCAGTTGCCCGACTGCTTGCCCTCGGCCGGCACGTTACGCTTCGTGTTTTCCTGGTCGAGCAGCATGAAGGCGTGGCCGCGGCGGTCTCGGTAGTCGACCGCGAAGAGGTAGCCGGCGAAGATCCGCGTGAGCCAGGGGTCGCGCGCGGCCTTCTCGGGCGGCACGAGGCCTTCCGCCCCGCCCCAGCCGCCGCCGTACTTCGTGTGCGTCGGCTCGGAGGTGCGCTTGTACCCGTCGTACTCGCGCGGCCAGTTCGTGCCCCACTTGGCCGGGTCGACGTCGTTCTCCGTCACCTCGGCGAGCTTGACGAAGGAGTTCTTCGCCTCCTGCTTTCTCTCGGCGATGTTGACGAGCAGGGCGCCGACGCCGAGGGCTACGAGGGCGAAGACGCCCGCGACGAGGGCGATGAGGAGCCCTCTGTTCTTTTCGGGCGCGGCGTTGTTTGCGGTCATGACGTGCTCCTTGTCGGGCCGTGTGACGGTGGAAGTCGGAGGTCAGCGCTGGTGACCGACCGACGCGTGGCAGCGGACGCACGAGACGTCGCCACCGTGGGACATCGAATCGACGAGATCGGCGTGGCAGCGGCGGCAGTTCGCTTCGACCACCGCCGAGCTCTCGGGCCGTGCCCGGATCACGTCCGGGTATCCCCCCATCGTGAACGCCCACGAGTGGTGCCAGCCGTTGAGCGCCTTGACGGCGTATTTCGAGACCGGGCCCGCCGGCGTGTGGCAGTCGTTGCACGTGGCGACGTCGTGGTGCGGGGAGGTGAGCCAGCCGGCATAGTGCGGGGCCATGACGTGGCAGTTCGCGCACGTCGCCGGGTCGTTGCCCATGTAGGAGGAGCCCTTGGCGTACCAGAAGGCGTAGCCGCCGACCCCGAGCGCGAGCCCCGCTGCGGCGGCGGCAAGCGTCAGGGGGACCGGGAGGAGGGAGAAGCCGCGGTCCGAATTCATTGAGCGCTTCTCAAGCGTAGGAACGCCGGCGAGTTCCCGTCGATGAGACAGGTGAATCAAGACGGCTGGCGGTCTTGCCGCTCACGGCCGGCAACCGTTTCGGCTTCGGAGGCGACCGGCATGCGCGCTCTCGAGCGGTGCTAGCATTTTCACCATCGTGCCCGGAGGCGATGATCTTTCCTACGGGGTGCTGCGGATGCTGGAGATGCTGGTCTGCGACGTCCGGCCGTTCGCGGCCGGGTTAAAGCGGAGCATTGGCTCGACGAGATTCTCGTGCCGCGTCCGCCCGCGAGAGGGGAATGACCCGTCATGTCCTCAAACTCGCGGCGCGCGGGCGGGCCGCGCTCCCGTTCACACCGAGTTGACACGGCTCGTGTCGACTGAGGTTCGCATGAAGCGTTCGCTGGAATTGCTCGTGATGACGATCCTCCTCTTGCGGGGCCACGCGCCCGCGGCCCCGGCGGATGCCGCCGCGGCGCCCCGCCGCAACGTGATCATCTTCGTCGCGGACGGCCTGCGGCACGGCTCGGTGAACGAGCGCGATACGCCGGCGCTGTGGAAGGTCCGGGCCGAGGGCGTTCATTTCCGGAACAGCCACGCGCTGTTCCCCACGTTCACGACGGCCAACGCCTCGGCGATCGCGACCGGCCATCATCTCGGCGACACCGGCGACTTCAGCAATGCGATCTGGGCGGGCTATCCGATCTTCGAGACGGGCAACTTCAACAAGGCGCCGGGCACGCCGGTACCGTTCATCGAGAACGATCAGATCCTGTCCGACCTCGACGGCCGCTACGACGGCAACTACCTCGGCGAAGACACGCTGCTCGCGCTCGCGCGTGGGGCCGGTTACAACACGGCCGCCATCGGCAAGCTGGGGCCGACCGCGATCCAGGCGGCCGATCAGATCGCGCCCCGCAACGGCGTCATGCTCCCGCCGGCCACGATCGTCATAGACGACGCGACCGGAACGCCCGCCGGCGTGCCGCTTCCGCGGGCATTCGCCCGGAGGCTCCTCGACGCGGGCTTCCCGGCGCAGGCGCCGTCGCGCAACAACGGCTACCCGCCCGGGTCGCCTTACGACAACGGCAACGCCGGCACCCGGACGAAGGCCGGCACGCTCGCGGCCAACGTCACGCAGCAGCAGTGGCTCGCGGACGTGACGCTGCGGTTCGTCCTGCCGGGCTTCGAGCGCGACCGCGACAAGCCGTTCGCGCTGGTCTACTGGTCGCGGGACCCCGACGGGACCCAGCACTATCAGGGCGACAGCCTCGGAACGCTGTTTCCCGGGATCAACGGCCCGACGTCCGTGCTCGGCGTCCGAAACGCGGATCGGGATCTGCAGCAGCTCCTCGGCTGGCTGGACCGACATCCCGAGATCAAGGCGAACACCGACGTCGTCGTGACCTCCGATCACGGTTTCGCGACGGTCAGCCGGCGCGAGATCGACCGGACGGGACGCCGGACCGCGAGCGTCTCGGCGAAGCACCTCTACCAGGGCGCGAACGGGGAGCTCGATACCGACAAGACGTCGCTGCCGGTGGGCTTCCTCGCGATCGACCTCGCGTGGGACCTGCGCCTGAACGTGTTCGACCCCGAAAAGCGCGTGCTCGACGCGGCCACGCCCACGTACCGGAAGCTGCACATCGATCTCTCCGACCCGGACGCGGACGTCTGGGAGCATCCGGCGGCCGGCGGCGCGCTGCTCGGCCACGAGGTGAACAGAGCGGACGGCTCCGACGCCAGGGCGATCGTGGCCGCCAACGGCGGCTCAGACCTGATCTACGTGCCCGACGGGAACGCGGGGACCGTCAAGGCGCTCGTGAGCCGGCTGCTGAAATACGACTACGTCTCCGGCGTGTTCGTCGACGACCGGTACGGCGACATCCCGGGCACGCTGCCGCTGAGCACGATCGGGCTCGTCGGCGCCAGCCGCGTTCCGCGTCCCGCCATCGTCGTCGCGTTCAAGGTGTTCTACCTGAACCCCGACGACCTCCAGACGGCGATCCAGATCTCCGACACGTCGCTCCAGGAAGGCCAGGGCATGCACGGCGGCTTCGGCCGCGACAGCACGTTCAACAACATGGCCGCCATCGGACCGGACTTCAAGTCGGGCTACGTCGACGACGCGCCGGTGGGGAATGCGGACATCGTGCCGACGATCGCGCACCTGCTGGGCCTTCCGATGAAGCCGAAGGGCTCGCTGCGCGGCCGCGTGATCGCCGAAGCGCTCGTGGGCGGCGCGAATGCGGCGCCGGCGGCGAGCCGACGCCGGGCGTCGGAACCGGCCGACGGCCGCCAGACCGTGCTCCTCTATCAGGAGCTGGACGGCCAGCGATATCTCGACGCCGCCTGCTTCAGCGCGCCGGACGCGAGCGCACGGACGAACTGCCGCTGACCCGCAAATCCGTTTCGCAGAAAGAGAGCAGAGAAGGCCCGGGGATGATGTCCCGACGCTTCCGGACGGTGCTCCTTTTTCTCGCCCTCTCCGGGCCGGGCCCGCTTCTCGGCCGGCCGACGCTCTACGATCGCACCTACATCTCGCCGGCGGACGGCGCCGTTCGCCTCTATGAAGTTCGAACGCCCGCCACGTACGACGGCGTCACGCAAATGCCCGCCGTCCTCTTTCTGCATGGCAGAGGGGGGTCGATGACCTCGTTTCAATCCGGCGGGTACGAGGCCGAGGCGGACGCGCACGGCTTCGTCCTCGTGTTCTGGCAGGGGCGCTTCGACCCCACGATTTCTCTGCTTTCCACTCAGTATGTGGACGGCGTCAACGGCATTCCCGACGAGACCGACGTCCTCGCCTGTCTGGCCGACGCGCTCGCATCGTTCCGGATCGATCCGGACCGCGTCCATCTCGCCGGCTTCTCGCAGGGAGGGAAGGGCGCGCTCCTCATCGGACTCAAGAACCCGGACCGCTTCGCGTCGATCAGCGACGGCTCGGGCCCATCGGATGCCTTCGAGGGGCAGATCTGGTCCCCGGAGTTTCCCGATTTTCGCGCCGCGGCGGGGGGCGATTTCGTCGGCGCCACCGGTGCGGTGCTGGCCGGCTGGTTCGCACAGTCTCCGCGGTTCTATCTCGGCAACGCCCGGAACGTTCCCCTCTATCTCGCGCACGGCACGGCCGATACGGTCGTCCCCGACTCGACGGCGCTCTTCCCTTACCGCAACACGCACCACATCGCCGACACGCCGGGATTCAAGGACGCCCGGGGCTCCTTACCGACCCTTTCCGAGCTTCGGCTCCAGGACTCCGGCGGCTATGTTTTCCAGACGTCCTATCCGGCGGGCGTCGACCACGTGGAGGAGCTCGTGCTCGCCCCGAAACCCCTCTTCGATTTCATGGCCGACAAGATCCGGGCTCATCGTCCGGACCGGGTCGTGGCGACGACGTACGACGCGACGGAGCGGGGCTACTACTGGGCCCGGCTCGGAAGGATCGACCCGCCGGACGGAACGCCCGCGGGGCTCGACGCCACCGTCGATCCCGCCGGGAACGCGCTTTCGATCAGCATCTCCGGGGGCCCGAGCGTCGAGATCCTGGTTGGGGACGCCGGGCTCGACCCGTCTCAGCCGCTGACGCTGCACGTCGCCGGCGCGCTCGAGCCCCTGCGGCTCTCGGGACCATTTCCGGCGCAGCTCCAGGTCCTGCGCGACGGAATCATCGTGAACGAGGGAGCGTTCTACGGCCGGATCGGCTCGGACGTCGTCCTGTCCCCTTTCGACGGCTCCTGGGGAGGAGAGCTGACGGTCGAGCCGGGGCCGCAGGGGGCGCTGTCCGAGAGCGATCTTCTCGTGCCCGTGCTGGTCGACGCGCAGGGCCTCTCGGGCGCGGCGTTCAGCACAGAGCTGACGCTGACGAACCTCTCCCCGGCGGAGCTCACGGTCGAAGCCTTGCTGCTGGACGGGTCGAACGCCACGACTCTCCTCGAGATGTCTGCGTTCGAGACCCGATCCCTCACGTCGCACGCTCTCTTCGCGTCGTTCGGAAGACCGGGTGGAGCGGCTCCCCTTCGGCTTCGGATCGTGGCCGGGACGCCGGGCGTCCTTCTCGCCTCCTCGCGCGTCTTCAACACGGTCCCGGGCGGCGGAACCTACGGTCTGTCGTTTCCGGTCCGCTCCGCGAGCGCGTCCGTTCTGAATCCGGGCGACGAAGCCGATCTTTTCGGAACGGTGGATGCCCATTCGGCGCGCATGAACGTTTCCCTGTTCGCCCCCTTCGAGGACGTGACGGCGCTTCTCGAGACGTTCGATTCGCCGGGCGCCGCGGTGTCGAGCCGCGATCTCACCATTCCGGCCGGATCCCGGATCCAGGAGAACGACGTGCTCTCGGGCGTGCCGGACCCGGGCCGCGTCACGGTGTCGATCCAGTCGGGCCGGGCACAG
>Ga0335081_10018163_pt1 | contig 11375 bp, 15 predicted proteins | sample Lox_Sample_35_FD_206713 | JGI IMG/M metagenome (GOLD analysis project Ga0335081, IMG submission 206713) | Soil microbial communities from Loxahatchee National Wildlife Refuge, Florida, United States - Lox_Sample_3.5 | ecosystem: Environmental > Terrestrial > Soil > Wetlands | place: USA... | reverse complement strand
ACGAGGTATAGAGGTTTCCCATGGGCGAGAGTCCCTCGCTGATGTCCGGCGTTCCCGAGCTGCTGGTGCTGCGTCTGCTGAGCGCGCGCGAGATGTACGGCTACGAGCTGGCGCGGGCGATTCGCGAGAGCACGGGGGAGGCCATCGTCCTCGGCGAGGGCGTGCTCTATCCCGCGCTGCACGCCCTCGAGAGCCGTGGATTCCTGAGGACGCACCGGCGAGCGGTTTCGGGACGCACGCGGGTGTACTACGTCCTCACTGCGAGCGGTGCGCGCCGCTTGAGCGCGCTCAGCAAGGAGTGGCGCCGGATCGCGGGCGGCGTCGAAGCCGTGCTGGCCGGTGCAACATGATGCCGGGCGGGCGGTTTGCGAATCTCAAGGAGCGGCTGCTGCGCGCGGGCATCGCTCCGCGCCCGCTCAGGCGCTTGATTCTCGAGCTCGAGATGCACTTCGACGACCTCGTGAGCGAGCTGCGCGCAGCAGGCCTGTCGGAAGAGGATAGCCGCGCTCAGGCAGCGGCGCGTCTCGGCACCGACGCGGCTCTCGAGGCGAGCATTCTGGCGCGGCCGGAGCTCAAGTCCTGGGCGCGGCGTCGGCCCTGGGCCGCCTTTGCGCTGTTACCCCTCATCAGCATGCCGCTGCAGTTCGTGGCGACGATGCTGCTCACCATGGGCGCCTACCGCTTTTCGGTCGGCTCGCTCGGCGCCAGCTACGAGCACCAAGGCATGGTCCCGTGGATCTGCCGAGCGCTGCTCGACTACGCTTTGTGGCTCGCACCGATCATCGCGGCTGGCCTCGCGTGCCTGCTGGCTGCGCGGCGCCGCGCCCCCGTGCTCTGGCCGATCATCGGCACGCTGCTTATCGCCTGCTTGGGGGCGTTCACGAACGCGGGTTTCGAATGGTCGCCGTCGGCGCCGCACGGGGTCTTCACCGCGGGCATTGGTTTTCCGGGCAAGGGCCCGGGGGTGGCACTGCGCCTGCTCGCGCCTGTCGTCCTGGTGCTGGTGCCGTTTCTGTGGATCGCACGGCGCGACCTGCGGCGCGATCCGGCTCGCGCTGACTGACGCCGAGTACGCGTGTGCGCCTGCGCAGGAGCCGCGTGGCCGCAGCCATCGCGATCCTCGCGGTGCACGTGCTGGCGTTGCGGTTCCTCCCGACGTTCCGCGCGAGCGAGCCGCCGGCTGCGGAGGGGCCCGCGTTCACCGTGGTGATACTTCCGCCGCTCGCGGCGGAGGAGCCTCGAGCCCCAGCCCCGAGCCAGCGCCCCTCGGCGCGCCGTCCACCACTGCCATCGCCTGACACACGCAACGCACCTGCCACCGCACTACCGCCGGTCGAGCCTGCACCCAGCACCGCTCCGCGGGCGATCGATTGGTCGAAGGAGGCCGCTCGGGCCGCCGCCGATCGGCTCGCAGCTGATGCGGATACCGTGCGGCGCGCGGGCACCTTCGAGCAATGGAAGCAGCACGTCATGCCGGCGCCGGATGTGCCCCGCGGCCCGGACTTTCGCTGGGACGAGGCGCACATTCATCGCTTGACGCCAACGCCTCAGGGGATGCTCGTGGCTCTGAACGACCGCTGCGCCGTCCTCATCTCACCCCTGGCGATCATCCCGGGCTGCCGGATCGGTAGCATGCCGAGCCACGGGGACCTCTTCGCCCACATGCGCGACCCTGAGCGCGTGGGCGACTAGCTGGATGGATCCGCCGCGCTCCCGTCCGGCTTGCGCGGGGTGAAACGCGCCTCGAAGCGCACGAGCAACGCGAGCACGGTCAAGGCGAGCGCCACCGCGAGCAGGGCCGTGAAGTAATGGCCCGTCGCCGAGCACACGCTCGCCGCCGCGGTGAGCCAGACGTCCGCGGCGGTGGTGAGCCCGTAGATCTCCCGCTGCTGCGGCAGCTTCAGAATCGCCCCCGCGCCGAGAAACCCGACCCCGGTCACGATGCCCTGGATGACACGCGTCAGCGCATCCTCCGGCAGGCCGATCACCGCGAGCACGAACAGGGTCGCCCCGAGCGACACCAGCATATGGGTGCGCAAGCCCGCCGCGTGACCGGTGAGCTGGCGCTGCAGGCCGATCGCACCGCCGACCGCGAGCGCGGCCAGCACGCGTACCGTGTCCTGCACGACCTGCTGCGCGTCCGCGCCCGGCCCGGCCAGCTGTGTCAGCAGAATATTCATCGCCCCCCCTTCCCCTTGCGCGCGACGCGCAGCTTCAAGCTCGGCGGCTCGTTGAGATTTTGCAGGTAGATGCGCCGCTCCTCGGGATCGAGCGCTGTCCAGATGATTTTACCGGCGTGCCTCTTGCGCAATGCCGTGTCGCTGATGCGCGCGCAGGCCGTACCCGTGCGCCTCACGCGGCTCTGCAGGCGCCGTGTCACGCCCCGTCCCAGAAGGTCGGCCACCGCGCGCGACACCACCGCGCTGCGCGTGAGCTCGCTGTGCGACACCGATGCGTGGTAGGTGCGCGCGCCCGGCAGTCGCGCACACTCGGTGGGCACCGTGCCGTCGCCGTGCCGCGTGATGGTGTAGACGAAGTCATCGCGCCGCAGGCTGACGGCGGTGACCGTCTCCTGATCGATGCCGACGACGACGGCGAAGCGCTCGTCGGGGGGCGCGAGAATGCTGCCGATCGTGCGCGCCTGCGCGAGCAGCTCCCGCGAGGGCCGCGGCCCTGACTGCGGCCAGCAACCCGGATCAAACAGATCGATCGCGCCGCTGTAGCCGGCCGCCGGCAGCATCTGGTACAGGCTGGGGAAGGTCGCGAACACCTCACCGGCGAGCGTCTCTGCGCTGTGCAGCGCATCCACCCGGGCGATCTTGCGCACGACTGAGTAGGTACCGCGCAGCGCCTGCACGACGGCGAACGAGCCGAAGTTCGGCACGCCGAGCAGCACCAGACGCTCGACCCGCGAGGTGCCCGGCTGCGCGAGCGCCGCCCGGGCCACGAGTCCGCCCATGCTGTGTGCGACGATGTTGAGCCGGCCCGGCGGCTCGGCGGCGATGCGCGCCGCGAGCTCGCGCCCGAGCTCATCGATGCCACGGCGCCAGTCGTAATCGTGAAACACCGGATCGAGCCCGCAGATCCTCAGCAGCAGCTTCAGGGGAAGGTAGGAGTAGAGCACGACGCCGAGCGGCTGGATCGCGCCGTCGCGTGGAGCCGTGAGCGCGGTCAGCCGCCCGATGCTGATGTCCACTGGATCGAGCCACAGGATGTCCGGCGGCAAGGGTGCGCGGCGCGGCAGACCGAGCTGCGTGCCCATGATGCCGGGCACGATGATCGTGCGGCCGGCATCGGGCCTCACGCGGGTAGCCGCCGCGGCGCGCGCAAGGCGCGCGAGCTCGCGGTACTCATCCTCGCCGAAGTAGGCGATCAGCTCCTGAGAGTGCTCGCCGGTCACGAGCAGCTGCTCGACCTGGGTGTCGCTCAGGGCGAGGCGATCGTACGGGGTGACGTGATCCGAGGGGGTTTCCGGACTGCGTGCCCGCACTGGCTGCCCCGGCGCGTGCACTCACTCGCTGCCGATGGGACGCACCAGAGCGCTCACCGTGAGCGTCCGGCCGTCCGCGAGCGAGATCACCAGGGGAACGTGCTGCCCCGGCACCAGCGCCTGCTTGAGCCCATGCAGCATCACGTGCAGGCCGCCAGGCTTCAACACCACGGTCTCGCCCGCGGTGAGCGCGAGCGTCGCCTGCGGGCGCATCCGCGACTGTCCGGACACGAGCTGTGTCGAGTGCAGCATCGCTGCCTCTGCGACCGGCGAGTCGAACCCTGAAACCGTGAGGCGATGGCTGCTGAGATTACTCAGCGTCAGATACGCCGCGGCCACCTGTGTGCCCGGTGGCGGCTGGCGTATCCAGGCATCGCGCACCGCAAGCTCGCTCTGCACGGGAGGCTCCGCGCGCGCCTGGAGGACGGTGAGCGCGGTCATCGCCAGCAGCGCGAGCACCGCGGTTCGAGGCTGGGGGAGGCGAGGAAGCGGTGGCACCGCCGGATTATGCCAGAGCCACCCGTTCGGCCCGGAACGCCGGCGTGACGAGCCTCACACTCGGTGACAGCAGGCCTTGCGGCGTGAGGTGCGTAACTGCCCCGCGCGAGGCATCCCGCTAGCCTCGCGCCATGGTCTGGACAATGCTCAGGCGTGCCGCGGCGGCACTGTGTGCGCTGACCCTCGCGACGGCAATCGCGACCGCGGCAGCCGCGCAGCCTGCCGAGCGCATCCTCATCTACAAGGCGGAGCACAAGCTCGTCGTGGTGGCGCAGGGACGCGCGTACCGCACCTACCGCGTCGCGCTCGGCAAGACGCCGCGCGGGGCGAAGCTGTGCCGGGGCGACAACCGCACGCCCGAGGGCGCATACTTCGTGACGCGCCGCATGCCGGGCAGCCACTATTACATGGCGCTACACCTCTCGTACCCGAATCCTGACGATGTGGTGCGGGCAACCGACTCCGGGTGCGAACCGGGCGGCGACATCGAGATTCATGGACTCACCGAGGGTTTCGGCTGGGTCGGTGAGCGGCACTTGGAGCACGATTGGACCAACGGCTGCATCGCGGTGACGAATCGAGAGATCGCCGAGCTCTACCACATGGTCGCCGTCGGCACGCCCGTCGAAATCTATCCCTGACCCTGACCTGACGCGCGGACGGCTCAGGTCCGCGTGAGCTCCCGTACCACCCGACATCCACAGACTCTGGCGCTGCTCGCACTCGCCGCGGGCGCCCTCGGAATCGCCACGTCCGGCATCTTCGTGCGGCTGTCGGAGACCGGGCCGGTGGCAACCGCCTTCTGGCGCGGGGCACTCGCGCTGCCGCTGCTCGCGCTGTGGTCCGCCTGGGACCGGGCCCCCTCCCAGCGCGCCTCCGGCCCGCGCGACCTGCGCTTCTTCTGGGCGGGACTGTTCTTCGCAGGCGATCTCGGCTTGTGGCACTGGTCGCTCCTCTTGACCTCCGTTGCCGCCTCGACGCTCGAGGCGAACCTTGCGCCGATCATCGTCACGCTGATCGCCTGGGTCCTCTGGCGCGAGCGGCCGCGGACGGCCTTTCTCGTTGCGCTCGCGCTCGCTCTCGCGGGCGTGCTGGCCATGGTGAGCCCCAAGCTCGGGGCAGGTGGCGGCGCGCTGCTCGGCGATTTCCTCGGCCTTGCGACCGCGTGCTGCTACGCCGGCTACATCGTGGTGGTCTCCCGGCTGCGCAGCGCGCACGCGACCTCTTCGGTGATGCTGCGCACGACCTGCGTCTTCACCGTGCTGCTGCTGCCGATCGCGCTCACGGAGAAGTTCTTTCCCGACACACTGCACGGCTGGGCGGTCCTCGTGGGGCTCGCGGTGATCGCACAGGCGTTCGGCCAGGGATTGATCGCGTACGCCTTCGCGCACCTGCCGGCGACGCTCGGCTCCGTCGGTCTGTACGTGCAGCCGGTCGCCTCGGCGCTCTACGCACGCATCCTGCTCGGGGAGCGCCTGACTCCAGTGCAGCTCCTCGGCGCGTGCGTGGTATTGATCGCCATCGTGCTCGCGCGCGCCAGTCAGCCTGCTCGGCAGAGCAGCGCGCAGAGGCCGTAGCTGCCTACTTGCGGCCGAAGAGGAGCAGCCCGACGCCGACCGCAAGCACGCCGACGCTCGCCCACACCGGCACATCGAAGTGGCCCTTCTCGGCGAACGAGAGCTGCAGCGTTCCGACCTGCAGCTCGCGATGGTGCCGGGTGTAGGTGCCGCCGCGGTAGATGAGTCCCAGCGTGCCCGCCACGATGAGCACGACCGCCGCCATGGTTCTCGCTTTCACGGCTTCCCCCTATTTTGCGTGTCTGGCGATGAGCTCGCAGAGCGCATCGATCGCGATCCGCCGCGTCGTCGCCTTGCGCCACACGGCGCCGATGCGCCTGGAGGGCACCGGCCGCGCGAGCGGTCGCAGCGCTACACCGCGAGCATGCCCGTACGCGCCGCGGCCGGCGAGCTCCGGCAGCAGCGTCACGCCCGCCCCGGTCGCCACCATCTGCCGGAGGGTCTCGAGACTGGTTGCGCGGAAATCCTGACGCTCGTGAGCGCCGACGCGGGCGCAGAGCGACAACGCCTGATCGCGCAGGCAATGGCCCTCCTCGAGCAGCAGCAGTGGCTCGTCCTTGAGCTCCTCGAGACGTACGCTGCGCCGCTGCGCCAGCCTGTGGTGCGCGGGCAGCGCGAGCTCGAACGCCTCCTCGTACAGCGGCCGCGCCTCGAGCCCGTCGAGCTCGACCGGCAGGGCGAGCACACCCAGGTCGATCTCGCCGTCGTGCAGCTTCTCGAGCATCGCCTCGGTACGGTATTCGTACAGCAACAGCTGCAGGCGCGGCAGTGCCCTGCGCACCGACGGGGCGATCCCGGGCAGCACGTACGGGCCGATCGTCGGCAGGAACGCAACGCGCAAGCGTCCGGCGAGCGGATCGCGGTGCGTCTGCGCGAGCGCGACGAGCTCATCGCTCGCCTCCAGCATGCGCCGCGCCCGCACCACGATGGCCGCTCCCACATCCGTGAGGGTGACCCGCTTGGGCTGCCGCTCGATCAGCTGCACTCCGAGATACTCTTCGAGCTTCTTGAGCTGCGCCGAGAGCGTCGGCTGACTCACGAAGCAGCGCGCGGCGGCGCGCCCGAAGTGACGCTCGTCGGCCACGGCGACGAGATAGCGCAGATCCTTGAGCTTGATGTCCGACACCCTGCGAGGATTATAGAATCACACGCGCGCAGGATGACGGAGCAGTGATGTGGGAGTGAAGGCAGCGCGGCCGCCGCGGCTCTCGGCAGGCGTGATCGTCGTGCGGAACGCCGCGCAGGGCTGGCTGTTCCTCATGCTGCGCGCTTATCGCAACTGGGATTTTCCCAAAGGCGTCGTCGAGCCCGAGGAGGATCCGCTCGCCGCCGCACGGCGCGAGGTACGCGAGGAGACGCTGATAGAGGATCTCGTGTTCCGCTGGGGCGAGGGCTACATCGAGACACCGCCGTATGCTCACAACAAGATCGCACGCTACTATCTCGCGGAAACCGCGACCGCCGCCGTGACGCTGCCCATCCAGCCGGAGCTCGGCCGGCCGGAGCACAACGAATGGCGCTGGTTCAGCCATGCCGAGACCCTGCAGCACGTCTCGCCGCGCCTCGAGCGCGTGGTCCGCTGGGGAGCGGGCAAACTGGGGATAGGAGCACCGCAGTGATCGCGATCCGGCCGATCGAGCGCGACGACTACTCGGCCTGGCGGCCGCTCTGATCTGCTACCTGCAGGACCTGTTCACCGTGCCGGTGCGTCGCGGGCAGGGCCTCGGTCAGACTACGCGGTTGCGCCGGCCGCCACGCAGGAACTCGACGACATTCGCCGCCATCTCATCGATGCACCGCTGGCGCGCCTCGCGCGATGACCACGCCGTATGCGGCGTGACGATGAGGTTCGGCAGATCCGGCGCGAGCAGCGGATTGCCCTCGACCGGCGGCTCCTGCGGTAGGACATCGATCGCCGCCCCCCCGATGCGTCGCTCCCGCAGGGCGGCGGCGAGCGCGGCGCTGTCGATGAGGCCGCCGCGGGCGCTGTTGATGAGGAGCGCGTCGCGCTTCATCGTCGCGAGCTCGCGGGCTCCGATGAGGTTGCGGGTCTGCTCGGTGAGCGGGCAGTGCAGGCTCACCACGTCAGCCTGGGCGAGCAGCTCGGCGAGCGGCACGCGCCCCGGCTCCGGCGCACCGCCCGGACGGTTTGCGACGAGCACGCGCATGCCGAGCGCGCTCTCGGCCGCCTGCGCCACGGCACGCCCCAGGGTGCCGAAGCCCACGATGCCGAGCACGCGACCCTGCAGCTCCCGGATCGGATAGTCGAGCATGGTGAACTGCGGCCCTGCGGCCCAGGAGCCGTCCGTCGCGAGCTGCGAGTACTCGCGCAGATGGTGCGTGAGCGCGAGCATCACGGCGAGCACATGCTGCATGACCGAGGCGCTGCAGTAGTCGCGCACGTTGCACACCGCGATCCCGCGGTGGCGCGCCGCCTCGAGATCGATGTTGTTGGTGCCGGTCGCGGCGACGGCGATCAGCCTGAGCGCCGGATTGGCGGCGATCAGCTGCGCGCCGAGCAGCAGCTTGTTGAGCAGCACGATCTCCGCCCCGGCGATGCGCTCGGGAATCTGCGCATCGCGCGTCACCTCGAAGAACTCGAGCTGTGGCAGCACCCGCAGCAGCGCGCTCGTATCGAGGTCGCGATTGCTGACCGTCGCAAAATCCAGGAACACCGCCTTCAAATCGCCTCTCCGGCGCCGCGCGGGAAGCCGGCGCAAGGCTCAGGCAGTATACCCGCCCGCCGCGAGGGCCGGCGCGAGCGCGACTGCGCCGGCGAGCGCGTATCATGAATGTACAAGCTATGAACGAGAACCTTTGGCCGCTGCGCGCCGCGCATGCGTCGTGCCTTGCGCTCATCGCCGCCGCCGCGCTCGAGGCCTGCGCAGCGGCGAATGCCGCGACGACGGTGCTGGATGATGCCGGCAGAGCGGTGAGCCTGCCGCATCCCGCCCGCCGCATCGTGAGCCTCGCGCCCAGCTCGACCGAGCTGCTGTTCGCCGCCGGCGCTGGCGACCGGGTGATCGCAACCGTCGAGTTTTCCGATGAGCCGCCGGCCGCGCGCCGCGTGCCGCGGATCGGCGACAGCAACGCGGTGGATTTCGAGCAGCTCATCGTGCTGCACCCGGACGTGGTCGTGCTGTGGTCCGGAGGCAATCCCTCGCAGGCCGCGCGCGTTGCGAGCCTGCACATCCCCCTGTATCGCGAGCAGGTGAGCGCACTCGCCGACCTGCCTGCCTCGGTGCGCCGCCTGGGGGAGCTCACCGGGACGCAGGACCGCGCCGCCAGCTCGGCCGCGGCCCTCGCCGCCGAGCTCGCTGCGCTGCGGGCGCGCTACTCCAATCGCGCGCCGCTCAGTGTGCTGCTGCAGGTGTGGAGTCACCCGATTTATACCGTCGGCGGCACGCAGCTCATGTCGGATTCGCTGCGCGTCTGCGGTGCGCGCAATATCTTCGAGGATCTCACCGCGCTCGGCCCGGCCGTGACCGTGGAGGCCGTGCTCGCCCGCGATCCCGATGTGATCGTCGCGGCGGCCCCGCAGTCATCGGCGGCGGAGTGGCTGGCGGAGTGGCGCAAGTTCCCGCACCTGAAGGCGGTGCGCGCGGACAATCTCATCCTGTTCGAGGATCCGCGCTTTGTCCGCCTCGGTCCGAGCGTGCTGCCCGCCACCGCGGCGCTGTGCACCGCGCTCGATGCGGCGCGCGCGCGGCGCGGCGCCGCGGCCGCTCGCTAGAGAGGCGTCACACGAGCTTGCGTCGGCGAGCGATCACGCCGACGCCGCCGAGGCCGGAGATCATCAGCCAAACGGCAGCGGGAAGCGGGACGGTGGCAGGCAGAGCGGCGGCTGCGCCGTCGCCGAGCAGCACATGAGCCGGGGCGGTGGGATGGATCGCGTCCCAGAACAGGTGGGCGGACGGGTTGGAGCACACCGTCGTGCCCACCAGGCAGGGATCGGTCACGTCGCTGAAGCCGTAGGCACTGGGGTCGGCGAGGATCTGGTCGAGGAACGCGTAGCTGTCGAAGACACTGATAGTCAGCCCGTCGCCCGCCGCAAGCTGCGCGAGCGACTGCAGCCCGGCCGTCGAATTACCCGCGAGCACCAGCCCATTCAGCTCGGCGGCGAGTGCCGACGCGGCGCTGGCCGTGGGCGCACCTTGGGCGATCGCCACGGGCGTCTTGCCGAGATCGGGTATGCTCATCAGCAGGAAGTTCCTGGCCCCTTCACCCGCAAGCGCTTCAATGGCGGCGTCGATATTGGCGGCCGTCTGAATGAGCAGCGCCTGCGCCTGTGTCGGGCTGGCCCCATCCGCGATGATGACGTGGTCGATGTCGTTGCTGCCGATCCAGATCGTGTACAGGGCGTTCGGGTCGGCGGTCGCATGCGCGGCTTGAAACTGGGCAATCTGACCGCCGCCGCCTATCACGTCGCTGATGTTTGCCGTGTAAGTGATGCTGCCGCTCGCGATCGAGCCGCTCTGCGCCCCGCCATACGCGTAGTCCGTGCCGCCATTGCGGCTGGCGGTGAGCGGGGCAACGCCCAGCTCGCCCGCGAGGGTCTGCAGCCAGACGTTACCGTTGCTGAACTGGCCGTTGAAGTAAGGCGGTGATGCGGGCTCGAGGCCGCCGGTCAGACTGTAGTCATTCCCCACATCCGAGAGACTGTCGCCAAAGGCATAGATCGCATCGTACGGACCTGCCGCGTGGGCGCCAGCGCTCAGCAGCAGCGAGACCGCGGCCACGGCGCCGGCTGCGCGAGGCATGAGCTTCAGGATCATTGTGTCGGTCTCCCCGCGGACGCTTATTGTCGTTTGTCGAGCGCTCACGGACACTCTAGTGCGCGCCCCGAGAAATGCAATCGCCGGCGTGTTACATAAGACGGAACGGGAGGCAGCCTAGTCGCGAAAATTGTTGAACTGCAGCGGCACGCCGACCTCCGCCTTGCGCAGCAGCTGAATCGCCGCCTGCAGGTCATCGCGCTGCTTGCCGGTGACGCGCACCTTGTCGCCCTGCACGCTCGCCTGCACCTTGAGCTTCGAGTCCTTGATGAGACGCGCGATCTTCTTGCCCGTCTCCTGATCGATGCCCTGCCTGAGCACCACTTCCTGCTGCGCAGTGGCGAGCGTCAGCTGCGGCTCCTTGACCTCCAGGCACTGCAGATCGACGCCGCGCTTCGCCAGACGGGTCTTCAGGATCTCGAGCATCTGCTTCAGCTGGAAGTCGACCTGCGCGTGCACGATCACGCTGAGGTCCTTCAGCTCGAAGCGGGCGCCGGTGTCCTTGAAGTCGAACCGCTGCGCGAGCTCGCGATTGGCCTGATCGACGCCGTTGGTCACCTCGTGAGCGTTGAGCTCGGAGACTGCATCGAAGGAAGGCATGGCCGGATTATATCTATCCGGGCTTCCTTGACGCCCGGCGCCGTCCGAGGCGATACTCGCGCGCAACGTCGCTTATGCTCGGCAACACACACAATCGCTGGTGGTGGCGCCGCTCCTGACGGAGTGGGCGCTGGACGCTGCTGCCTAAAGTCGACCCCTAGTTTTCGAAGCACCAGAACCCATCTCCGGAACACCTCCGGGATGGGTTTTTTGTTGTCCGTGAGAACCGCGTAGCGGGAAGCGAAACGAATTTGAAGCCGCCCTTTGACATTCCGAGCGATCTCGATACGCCGGTATCGGCGTTCATGAAGCTCGCCGCCTTGCGACCGTGCTTTCTGCTCGAGAGCGTCGAGGGTGGCGAGCGGCTCGGGCGCTATTCCTTCATCGGCTTCGGCGATTGCCTGGAGGTGAAGCTCGATGCCGGCGGGCTGCGGG
>Ga0335081_10018162_pt1 | contig 11375 bp, 16 predicted proteins | sample Lox_Sample_35_FD_206713 | JGI IMG/M metagenome (GOLD analysis project Ga0335081, IMG submission 206713) | Soil microbial communities from Loxahatchee National Wildlife Refuge, Florida, United States - Lox_Sample_3.5 | ecosystem: Environmental > Terrestrial > Soil > Wetlands | place: USA... | reverse complement strand
AATATATAACTTCCTGTATCTCACGAGTTTCCAATCCTTGCAATAATGTAATTATCAAGCTGTATTTGATAGCATCTGCTCTTAAAATACATAATCGGAATAATTGACAACTTAGTCCGCATGAAAAATCCAACTATCACCACAAAAAACATCAAAATAGATTGTTAAGATATCATCTTCATAAAAAGTGTTTTTTGGCTGTCGTATATCAAAACTTGTTAGCCGCCTTTTCCAGGATGTCCGCCGAGATCAGATACATGCCCTTCTCCATTCTGCCTTCGATCTTGATCGGATAACAGTTCCCGATGCCTTTTTCAAGTTTGCTAATGGGAAGCCTGACGTTGCAGTTACGGCAGATAACCGCATTGTCTTCGCAGCGGTAGCCCTTCTTGTGAGGATAGCAACTCACGCAGGCGTCGAGAAAGGAAAGAGTCCTGTCCTCCATTTTAACCACGAAAAAATTAACACGCTTGCCCTGAAACAGGTATGTATAGAATTTAGGAACTCCAATTTGCAGGACAGACGTATCGATAACGATGTCCGGTCCGATCCGCATCGGTGAGGGATAGGAGGCCTGTCTTGAACAGGCTGGCAGAATGAACAGAACGAGACTTACGACCATCAAGCATGCGACCCCCCTCACGCTGGACGAAATGATCCTCCTTGCAAAGGGTTTCCATAGTACGAGAGAGATCATGGAACTATAATAAATTCCAGATATCTCCCTGTCAAGGCAAATTGACCAAGAGACACGAGAATCCTGCTGAAATGACGAGGACCGGGAGGGTAAAACCGGAATGACATCGATCATGAACGGACGTTCAGAGCACGAGGTTTGAAGTGAATATCCTGTAGAGCACGATGATCGTAAACAAGATATAACATATGAAAGAAAAGAGGGCGAGCTTTTTTTGAAGCGCCGGTACGACGTCAACAAGACTTGCTCTTTTTTTGAAAGGCATAAGAATACCCACTCCCATTCCGGAGACCGTGCCGCTAAGCAAGGTCAGGTACAGAGGATAGCCGACATATCCGTACTCTTTCTGAAGCATGCAGAAGGGGCAATGGTGCGTGGGAAGTTCATAGATGTAAGGCCCGACGAAAGAAAGCAGCGATGCAAGGGCGACGGGGAGCAGGACAGCTGAGACAAGACCATGGAAATAGGCTCCCCTCCCGGTACGGGAGAAAAGGGCACTCATCCCGATAGCCATCACCAGCGTGACGAAGAAAATGACTTTCATCGGTGATGGCGGAAACGAGCTCAAACTCGAAGTAACTCCCGATCCGGTGCCGCTGAAAAGACTGCCGCAGCAGGAAGTTATAATGTCGGGATGAAGACCGAGAAAATAGAGGGTCTGCAGAACCGCTTCCGTAACGATAAATGGAGTGAGCAGGGCAAGGAACGCATACTTGATCCTTATGAGCGGGTAGTCGTAACCCCGGTTGTCCGCATAGTTCATGATCAGCCAGAACCCGGCCAGGATGAAGTTCGCGAGCTTGAGCAGAAGAACAGGAAAGCCGTAACGGTTGACCTTGAGCGTGCCCACCGCGCACATGGCCCCGGTAAAGAGGGGACAGAGGCTGTCCGCCGTATAAACATATAAAAATAGGGAAAAGAGCTGAAATCCGAAGACATAGGCGAGGATGGTGGAAATGAGATAAGTTCTTCGCTCAAGTTCGAGCTGGTTGCCGCTGCCGCTTCGGAGGTCCCACTTTCTGATGATCAGAATGCCGTAATAGTCCGCGTACAGCGCAAGAAAACTTATCATACCGGAGGAGACCAGCAGGGCGATGATCGCGGGGTGCAGGATCATGATTCCACCTCCTCTATTTTGCCATCGCGCATGCTGATTACCCGGTCTATCATGGAGGCTTCGTAAACGAGGGGATCGTGGCTCGCGATAATGATGGTCTTTTGCTGTTCTTTTAGGCGGCTTACGATATCCATGAATTCACGGGACAGCTTGGTATCGAGTTGGGCGGTCGGCTCATCGGCAATGATGACGGCCGGATCATTGACGAGCGCACGCGCGATGGCCGTGCGCTGGGCCTCGCCGCCGGAAAGCCATTCGGCTTTTGACGATGCGCGCCGCCCGATGCCGAAAAGCTCCAGGAGTTCTTCGGCATGTTTTTTCAGCGCGATGTGAGTGCCGCCGAGGGGGTATGCCGGCAGCATAACGTTTTCCAGGGCCGAAATTCCCTTTATGAGATTGAACTGCTGAAAGATAAACCCGAAATGGGTGCGGCGGATCTCGGTCAGAAAGCGCTCCGGAAGGCTCGAGAGCTCCCGATCACCAAGGAATATCCTGCCCGACGTGGGCCGGGCCATGCAACCGGCCAAGGACAGGAGTGTGGTTTTGCCGGAGCCACTCGGTCCCTTGAGCACGGTTACCTTCCGTGCTTCAAGGGAGACGCTTACTCCATCCACTGCCACCAGCTCGTAGGATTTACCCTGATTGAAAACCTTGCGGATATTTTTTAGTTCGAGCATCATCATGATCTCATCACCGAATCGGGGTCAATGATAGCCGCATGCCAGGAAGGGACGATGGTCGCCACGGTATAAGGCACCACGGTCAGGAAAAAGAGCGTAGCGATCTGGTAGGGATCTATGAAGGGCACAAGCCTGAACTCCGGGTACAGCACAGACCATCCCTTGAGCACGGGCTTGAAAAGAATCGCGGGCGTGAAAAAAACGTGGACATAGGCAAGGAGGATTCCAGTCAGGAATGATGAGAGCGAAATTACCGCTCCTTCCCAGAATTTCATGAGAAGAATGTCCGAGATCTCCCAGCCCACGGCTTTCAGGATCCCGATTTCCTTTTTTTCATCGACGCTCAGACCTGACGCTTTGTCCCATGACACGATGATGAACGCGAGAACGGCTCCGGTGAGAATGGCCACCATGATTCCGCTTCTCCAGTCAAATATGGACTCGTAAGTCCTCAGGATCTCCCGCTTCGTGATCGGACGGGTATCGGGAAGGAGCATTACGATTTTTTCCGCGACGGTGGAAATCTCTTTTGCGTTCCTCACCTTGAGGGTGATATCGGTAAACAGGTCCTTGCTCGTTCCAAAAAGCTTTCGGTAATCGGCTTCCGAAACAAGCAGGAGGTCCGATGAAACGAGTTCCGACTCCGATGAAAACACCTCGCGGACATGAAAGGGAATCGATGTGCCATCGTAAGTGTGCAGCGGAATCGTATCATCCTGATCGACCAGACGCGCCCGTGAAACTCCGCTGCCAATCGTGATGTCGCCCTCGGCATAGGGGAAATCTTCAGGTGCCATGATTGTATAATTCGCGCCAATCACGGAATCGAAATAGTAGCCCCACAGCCTCCCGCGAACGGAATTGACACCCTTGATCTTTTTCAATACCTCTAGGTATTTTCGGGGAATCGGCTCATGCCTCCCTTGGGCCATCCGCTGGACCACTATTTCCGGCGCGTCCCGGAGCGTGAGCGCGGCCTCCCGCTTGAGTGCGTAAGTAAAGAACATGACCGATGCGAGGAGAAAAACGAGCAGGGTATAAACAAGCAGAAGGGCGATGTTTTTCCCTTTTCTCCGCGAAAGCGAGGAAAGCGTAAAGTCGATGATGTTGCGCTGTTTCTCAATCCATGTGTGCATGATTCTCCGCGTTCCTCCAGTTCGGCATAATCAGCGAGCCTGACGGAAAATGCTCCAGAGAGCAGGGATGATCCTGAAAAGGCGCGTCAAAATCGGCCAGTGATGGGTGACGTGTATAACGCGCTTCGGTGAAGAGGCAGAGGTCGGTCAGTTCGAGCGTGCGGACGAGTTCGCCGTTTTCCCGAAGTTCCGGCGAGCGCCGATTCTGCTGATACTGCGCATGTGCAAAAGCCGCTGCAAGGAGCAGGCTGCAGGCGGCAAGATAAACGAATAAAAAAGAGGATTTTCTCATTCAGTCACTCGAATTCCTCGAGAACCTTCGGAGTGATGTCGTGGAAGCGGAGGATCTTTTCCCCTGCATGGTCCTTCAAAAATTCCCTTGCGTCCACCTCTTGTGCGAAGGGTATGAATTCGTCTCCCATGGGGCTGTATACGTTGCTGCCAGTGACGTAGTAGGCTTTGTAGCCGTCTATTGGTTGAACGCTGTAATAATCAGAAACATAGATGTTCACGATATCCTCGCGCTGCCGGGAGGGTTCGTACTTCTTCAAGTTGGCAAGATATTTGAACATGTCCTTCGCTCCGTCGAAAACCCGGTAGGTCCCGTCGCGGTACAGAACTTCAGCGGTCCAGTCGGGAAATTTCGCGACGAACATGCCGCAAATCGGGCATTTATCATTGATCGTCGGCTTAACATATGCTGTATCGCCTGCAAAGGAAGGCGTGAAGAAGAGAAGAGCTGACGCGATTCCAAAAAACGCGAAAAAAGAGACCACGATCCGCTCTCCGAATGGCATGCGGCGATTGTCATTTCCCGGTATATACAGAGAGTGCGCTTTCACAATTAAGTCTGAATTTCAAGATAACGATATCTGAAAAAAATGCCACAGAGGATAGGGAGATGAAAGATTTATTTTAAAAAATGTGGGATTTTTCATCCCTCTGCATCTGCGTTGGTTTTATTTGTTGTTCGGATGGATAAACGATCCTGGTGTTGATGTCCCGCGGACGCTTTTCCCCTCCCCTTTCTTGTTTCGCGGATCATTTTCGTGTTCTTGCGCATGTTCTCGTAAGCCGTCCTGATTGCCTTGTTGAAGAAGGCCATGGTCCCGACGTTCTCTTTGATAAAAGCCTCGACATCGGACTCGTCGGCGAAAGCATACTTGGCCCTTTTGGACATGACGCCCGGCTCGTCTCGCGGTCCATTCCGCAATAGGTGCAGTTCGGATGCTGTTAAATGTCACCCTGCGATGCTCCCATCACCATCCTCGCCGCTGCCAAAAAGATAAATGTTATGAACAATGATCTTTTCATAAACGCCTCCCGGCCTGAGTATAACAATGATGATATCACAACCCATGAATCCTATCCCGATGGTCCCAATATTTGTTGAGAAAGGATTGCTGAGTTTTGAGAGTTTCTTCACCGTCGCTTAGTGGTATCTTTGGCCAGATCTTCCCGTGCAGCGGCAAGGGCTTCACCCCAGGAAACTATTTTGCCACCATAGGTTGCGACGAATCTTTCCGCGCTTTCATTTGACTGGAAAGCCCACTTTGCCCGTTTTGACATTACGCCGCTTTTTCTGCCTCCCAGAACCCAAGTCGCTTTTTCGGCCTCAACCAGTATGCGGGTGTAACGGTCGGCAACGAGAAGGGCCTTCACCTTGCGTCCCTGATGCGCATCGATTTCGATGAGAGCGCAGTAGAGGCTGCAGACTCCTGCCCCGGTTCCATCCTCGTACAGGATAAGCATTCTGCTGTATCCATGGGCTTTTCTGTCCATGCCGCAGTAAGCGCATTTGCGATAAGCATCGATATCGGGCTGGGGCACTGTGGGCGGTCCGATAATGTCGCAGCTGAACAGGCTTATGATAAAGAGAATTGATGCGACATGTTTCAGCTTCATTAATTAGAACTCCCTCAGAAATAAATTCATCTGACTACGGCAGGCTTGCGAGTATGGCCTGAAGACGTGTACCATCCTTGTAATTCTCGTTCATTTGCACCACGCCATTTTTGTCTATGACAACCGTGCTTCCCATTGTGGCTTGGTAGAGATTTAGAACGGATTGCTGAGTGTCCGCTAGCACCGTGAATCCCGATCCTGTATAACCGGTCGCCAGCTCCCAGGCATATGCCTCGGCAACGGATGCACAGGTATAGTCTATTACATAAAATCGAACATTCGGAAAGGCCGGAATCACGGAAGAGCGCAGGCTGTCAAGATTGCCTTCGCATATGGGACACCACTCCATGGCGAAGTATAAGACAACTCCCTGCGTGGTCAGAATCACTGATGAAAGAGTGACATTGTTTCCAAGAGTGTCGGAAAGCGTAAAATCCGGTGCATTCTGACCGACAGCGGGCCCGGTCGTTCCGGGCTGTTCAGGGGGACGTTTATCGCTGCCTGATGGGTTGAGGTCATCCATCGTGCCACATCCGGCGAGGAGGACCATAATAAGCAGGAACACACGCATCCTACCTGAACCCATAGCTGACTCCTATAGTATAGATGTTAGTTGCTGGAAAGTTCTTGCCCCACCCATCACTTTTTATGGCATTGTTACATGAAACCCGGATGGTCCAATCACTGTCGGTGCTGGAATAAGCGATAGTTGCTCCATACGAATCCTTCTGGAAGCCGCTATCAGGCTGGCTCTTGCCGTTGATGGTCGCATTCTCTTCTCGAAGCGTCGATAGCGATACGGTTCCGGTCAGTGTGTCTCCTGCTGAACCGATATAATAAATATACCCCAGGGACACGGAGGCGGATGAGCGGTCTCCTAGTTTTTTTTCATATGGCTCCACGTACTTACCGTACTCGCGGTTGACCGGTCGCTGAAGATACGTCCCATACGCGAGAGAAACAGAAGCAGTCCAGGGGTGGAGCGTCTTCGTGATCAGAACATTTCCGTCAAACCGATAGAAACCGCGACCGGTAATATCATAGCTGCTCGGTTTGTTGTCATAGGGAGATATCCCGGTCGGGATGAGGATCGACGGTCCAATCATAACCGATGGCGTCAGGTCCTCCATACTCCGGATCTTCCAGGCCGATTCATCCTCCAGTGCTTCATACCAGAGGTTCAGCGTCGTGTCACCTATACCGCTGGAACGGGTGGAGCCATTCGAATATTGGTTGTTATTCCAGACATACGGAACGCTTATGCTGGCCTGCCAGTATTGAGCGAGACGAAGCGCATAGCCGGCATTCAGGCGGTACTGATACCCTACCGGTGCATACACATATTGACCTTGGGGGCTCCAATAACCCACGTATTTTTCCGAATCAAAGGAAACGTCGACCATGCTTTGATATATCGTAGGTAACACCAAGGCCGCACCACCACCACCGCCGCAGCAGGAGCCCGCAAAAGCTCGCAGTGATAGAAAACATGCGGCCCCGGTGAAGAGGGCCACGCATATAACAATAAAGATAAATTTATTCATGGCATCTTGAGATTACATGCCCGGAGTAACCAGGAACGTGGCATACGCATTCGATCCCGATGCCGCCTTGCCGTCTGTGGTCTTATTCTGGCCGTTGACGTTCAATTTGACATAGATCGTCGCTGTCTGGCCGGAAACGAGTCCGGTCAGACCTGAAAGGGACCAGTGACCGTTTCCCATGTCCGCGCCCGTCACGGAGGTCGCGAAGGTGCTGTTCGTCGATGCCTGAACCGTCATCGAAGTAACCGTCCCAGTAGGATTGCTGAGTACCGCACCGATGGAAACGGGTTCGAAATTCATAAACATGTTTTCACTATGCGCGATGAACAGGGGAATCGTCGGTGTGGCAGCGCTAACCGCACCGTCCATGAACAGGAAGTAATCATTCGTTTGGGTTCCTGACATGGAAGAGACGATATCGTCGGGACCGTACAACTTCGTGTAGGGCGTATCGGGACCCATAGCCATGCTCACAGCGGGGTAGAATGTTGCGGTTTCATCCATTCCCATCCCTCCGCCAATCATGACCTGCAGTGTCCAATATCCTATTCCCGGGCCGTCACCCATAAGGTAATAGACTGCACAATCGTATACGCCGGTAGAACCCTCTTCTGTGACCATATCCACTGGCGATGAATGGCTCATAGAAGCCATGCTCATCATGGGCATCAACGATACCATCAGTCCCGTCGCAGCGGAACCGTCACTTATATTAGTGATTTGAATTTTGAAGGTCGTTTTTCCCTGTGTTGCCGCCATCGCGCCTGGAAGGTATTGCACCCGGTACGTGTTGGTGAGAGCGACCTTGCCGAAAGGCAGGGCGCCGATCAAGTCTGGCGTCAGTCCGGTCATGTTGGACACGGTATTCGACAGCATGCTCACCAACGCATTCTCGAACTTGTTTTGAATGTCTACGGGAAGCCTCGTCCCGTTTACCGTACCCGTTGAGCCGTTCAGTAAGCCGTCATCGGCGAGATCCTGAGCTATCGCGGCAAGCAGGTCGGACTGTTTGTCAGGCGTCAAGCCGAGGTCATAGGTGAGCTGACTGAATGCGGCATCATGTAATGCAGCGAGACGTTCAGCCACACTTGCTCCGGCGGCTGAAGTATTTTTGGACGCCACCGTGATGTCCGGCGTGAAACCGAAAGCTGTGTTGAATATGGTTTGGGCCTCTCCGAACGTCATGGTGCCGGCCGTCACCATATCATGGATAATCGTCGACGCGGCGGTGATATTCACTGACGACCACGTGGTCATGGACCCGGCCGGAACGTATGCAGCCAGACTGCCGGCCGTCGTGGTTGTGCCGGTTGCTTCATCGGTATACGTGCCACCGGTGGCCTCTATGCGCAGGTCCGCATTGCAATAGCTCGTTGGTACATTTACAGAATAAGTGCCGTCGCTTGCCGTGTTGACGGTTCCAGCAATGACAGAGCCGCCCGCATTTGCTACGACAACTGCGGCGCCTGACACGGGAGCCGCGACTATCGAACCGCTGATCGCCGTTGTTGCTGACGTAGGTGAACTGCTGCTGGAACTACTGCAGGATGTGGTGAACATAGACAGTGCTAAAAGAACCGCTGTAAAACTGACCCATGCTGTTTTTTTCATTTTATCCTCCCTTTGTGAATTATTTTTGTTTTATCAAGTCCGCTATTTCTTTTTCGTACGTCGGCAGGAATTCTTTTCCGAAACCCCTGTGTTTATGCCGTATGTCGCCATCCTTACCTATAATGAATCCGGTTGGCAGGCCTGAAACACGATAAGCGTCACTAACGTCGCCTTTTTTGTCAAATAGAACGTGAAAGCTTACCGAAATTTTACGAAGAAAATTATCCACAGCTGCTTCGGAAGAATCGACGCTGACGGCGATGACTTCGAAGCCCTCTTTTTTGTATTTCTTATATAAACGGTCAAGTTCCGGCAGCTCCTCCCTGCAGGGTACGCACCATGAAGCCCAGAAGGTGAGAAAAACGACCCTTCCCCTGAATTCGTCAAGGCTCACGGATTTTCCGCGTACATCAGTGAGGGTGAATGATGGCGCGGATTCAGGAAGCTGTCCAGCATGAACGAATACAGGCATCAGGAAAAAAGCAGCGAAAATCGGCACAACGGCAAATCGGGACACGATAAACCTCAATACTATCATTTTGGATGAGGGACACCATCTCTTGAAGTAGTTTTCATAGGTTGACCGCGCCACATCCTGCGGGTCGAGCTTTACGTACTTGTATAAGGCCGACTCGAATTTTCATAGGCATAAGATGTTTTTTCGGCTTGAAGAACACCCGTTGTAGCAACCGCTGTCGCAGCGGCAACTTTACCACCACTGAACAACATTTCTCTTCTAGACATCTCTTTTTTCTCGTCTAAAAGATTCATGAAAGGCTTCCTGAAAGTTTTTTAATTTGTCGTTTAGGTTTAATAACCAATGTCTCTATTCTTCATACATCAAGCTATAAAATGACTCCACTCCAGAAGTATCCTGGTCTATGAATGGTAGGGTTGGATATTTCCGAAGTGGAGCCGAGCTTAAAGGGGAGGGCAGGCTATGAGTCCCACCCTCGTTGATGCCTTGGATAGGCGCATGGATACGCGCACATGCCTCTTACGGAGAAAACACGTCAGCTCTGGACTTCGGTTTTAAAGAGGATTAGGATTTCGGAGGATGTTCGTCTTGAAAGGCGATTGAGAGAGGTTTAATACGTGGATTTACGATTTTAGTGATTTTGTCCTGCATAATAGGCATATAGTCGCAGGGGCATTGATGTAAACAAGGCATGTTCCCACCGGCAGACAGAGCCGGAGCACCTTGATGGCAGACGTCAAGACAACCGATCATCGCATGATTGCCATGATCGCTGGGAACTGAGAAGCAGGGAGGAACGGCGATGCTGAGCCCTATTGCCAAGAGCACCATGACAGCTTGCCATTTCATGAACATATTATAATGACATTCCTATTTGCTGTCAACTTACAATGTATTTTAAATAATTGCAGGCAGGACGTCGTCCGGTCGAAGAATTTCTCTAACGCTACTTCCCTGTATATCAAATATACTATTGGAAAATCAGATGCTTTTTACTCAGCCTCGTATTCTATGAATATAACGTGCTATACTGTTATAATAAATTTGTTATGAAAGCCAAGGAAAGGAGGAAAATTGGCGAGAGGCGTTGTATTTTGCTATTTTTTGAAATATTTAGCATTATAGACAGCATGCAGGTTGCTGCAAAATCCCATTTTTACGAAAGGAGTAGATGAAATGAAAATCAAAAAGGGAATTTTAGGAGCTGTAATGGCTGGTGCGTTCATGCTGGCCATTGGGTTATTCGGTACGGCTTATGCCAAACATGGAGGCGATGCATCCATGGGTATGCACCATATGCACATGCTGATGAACCATGGGCTTGAAATGGTTGCCGAGGGCTCGAACCTGGTCATGCTTGCCAAAATGAATATGACCGCCGCACTTGATCCGATGACCCTTGAACACGGTCAAAATATGATCAAGGACGGCAAAGAGGTCATAGAGCACGTCCTCAAGGGACCTGAGATGCAGGCCATGCATAAGGGTGGTCATGGCGACGATCCCCTCATGAAATATACCCATGAATTGGGCAATGCGGAATTGGCTGTGGTTGACTTGCTCGAAAACATGAACATGGAAGGCCCGATGTCGGACGACATGATGACCATGCATCACATGCATATCATGATAAACCATGCCCTTGAGATGGCAGCCCAAGGGTCCAATATGGTGATGCTCGGACAAATGGGGATGTCGAAGGACATCGACAAGTATTCTGTTGAACATGGGAAAATGATGTTGTCCAACGCCAGCTCCTTGCTAAAGGAAGTCATGGAAGGCAAGGCGATGACTGGAATGCACGAGAAAGGCGTTACCGGCGGCAACGCGATGATGGCGGACACGCACAAGATTGGCGACGCTGCAAAGAAAGTCATCGACCTTCTCGACAAGATGGCGTCCGCTGAACCAATGAAGATGAAGTAGATGCTGGTGAATTCGTTACGTTCTGATTTAGCAATGGGCACCCCGGCCTTGTCTCTAATGCGTTCACGACAAGGCCGGGATTAATACCAGCCTGTGGTTATCTGAGTCTCTTTCTATATCCAAAGGTGTCGGGTATTGGGGGTGATGATGCGGTTGAAATAAGTGAACGCGCCGTTGAATTGGAAATGGATGGAATATTATTCAAGAAAACGGATAAGAGAAAAGAACAATGATTATGAAACAGGTAAGCACTGTTCTGGAGACTCATGAAGGAGGCTATC
>Ga0335081_10018161_pt1 | contig 11376 bp, 7 predicted proteins | sample Lox_Sample_35_FD_206713 | JGI IMG/M metagenome (GOLD analysis project Ga0335081, IMG submission 206713) | Soil microbial communities from Loxahatchee National Wildlife Refuge, Florida, United States - Lox_Sample_3.5 | ecosystem: Environmental > Terrestrial > Soil > Wetlands | place: USA: Florida... | reverse complement strand
TACTGCCACGCCTCTGCGATTCGGGGACAGACGAATCTGTCCCAAGGCCCTGTTTTTGGGCCGCGTGGACAGATCCGTCTGTCCCCGAATTTTGCGCATTTTCGTGCTTTTGATCCTTTCGCTCCTCAGCCTCGCCCAACAGCCCCAGCAGAAGCCGGCGCCGCAAAGCACGCTGCCCACCGCGCCCGGCACGGTCCGCTTTCAGACCACCGCCCAGTTAGTGGTGGAAACGGTTTCGGTCACCGACAAGAACGGCAAGCCGGTCGAAGGTCTGACCGCCAAGGACTTCACCGTGACCGAAGACGGCGTGCCGCAGACCATCAGTTTCTGCGAGTACCAGAAACTGGACGAGGCGCTGCCTCCGCCTTCACCCGCCGCCGCGCCTCCTTCCGACCAGCCCCCGGTGCAGGCAGTGACCCGCACCCAGATCACGCCCGAGCCGCCCGGAGACATCCATTACCGCGACCGCCGCCTGCTGGTGCTGTACTTCGACATGAGCGCCATGCCGGTGCCCGACCAGTTGCGCGCCCAGTCGGCGGCCGTCAAATTTCTGCGGTCGCAGATGAAGCCGGCCGACCTGATGGCCCTCATGGCATTCTCCGACGGGGTCCACGTGCTCCAGGATTTCACGGATGATCGCGACGTGCTGGAACAGGCCATCAACAAGCTGTTCATCGGCGATCAGGGCTTCGACGATTCTACCAACGACGACAGCACCGCCGACTACGGAACCGCCTTCGGCGAGGACGACAGCGAGTTCACCCTCTTCAATACCGACCGCCAGTTGGCCGCACTGCAGTCCGCCGTCCGGATGCTGGGATCTCTCAACGAGAAGAAGGTCCTGGTCTATTTCGCCAGCGGCCTGCGGCTGAACGGCGTGGATAACCAGGCGCAGTTACAGGCCACCACCAACGCCGCCCTCCGCGCCAACGTGTTGTTCTACCCCGTCGACGCCCGCGGCCTGGTGGCCATGGCTCCGCTGGGCGATGCCACGCATGGCTCGCCGGGAGGTTCCGCCATGTATTCCGGCGGGTCGGCCATGGCCCTCGTCAATAACTTCCAGCGGTCCCAGGATACGCTCTACGCGCTGGCCGCCGACACTGGCGGCAAAGCCCTGCTGGACAACAACGACCTCTCGGTCGGAATCGTGCAGGCGGAGCAGGCCATTGCCAACTATTACATCATCGGCTACTACTCGGCCAACACGGCTCTCGACGGCCGTTTCCGCAGGATCAAGATCACTCTCACCGATTCTTCGGCTAAGCTGGCCTACCGCGTGGGTTACTACGCCGGCAAGGAGTTCAGTAAGTTCACCTCCACCGACAAGGAACGGCAGCTTCAGGAAGCGCTGATGTTAGGCGACCCCATCACGGAACTTACCATCGCCATGGAAGTAGGTTATTTCCAGTTGAATTCCGCCGAGTATTATATCCCGGTGGCGGCCAAGATTCCGGGCAGCGAGCTGGCGCTGGCGCGGCGCGGGGGCGCCGAGCATACGCTCATCGATTTCATCGGCGAGGTGAAGGACGAGTACAACGTGACCGTGTCCAATGTGCGCGACAAGGTGGATATCAAGCTGAGCGGCGAGACCGCGGCGCAGTTGGCAAAGCAGCCCATACAATACGACACCGGCTTCACCCTTCTTCCCGGAACCTATACCATCAAGTTCCTGGCGCGCGACGACGAAACCGGCAGGATCGGAACCTTCATGACCAAGTTTGTGGTCCCCAACCTGAACCGGAAGCAGAAGCGCGTTCCCATCAGCTCGGTGATCCTGAGCAGTCAGAGGATGGACATGCGCGAGGCGCTGTACACCGCAAAAGACAAGACGCCGACGGTCAATCCGCTGATCCAGGACGGGCAGAAGCTGCTTCCCAGCGTCACCCGGGTCTTCAGCCGGAGCCGGGACATGTACGTCTATCTGCAGGCCTACGAGCGCGGCGCGGCAAACATGCAGCCGCTGGTGGCTTTCGTGACCTTCTACCGCGGGCAGGCGAAAGCCTTCGAAACTCCTCCCCTGCCTGTGACCGAGGGTATGGACGCGAAGTCGAAAGCCGTCCCTCTCCGCTTCAGCCTGGCGCTGAGCAAACTCCGTCCGGGACGCTATAACTGCCAGGTGACCGTGGTAGACCCGACCAACCAGAAGGCTGCCTTCTGGCAGGCCCCGGTGGTGCTGGTGCCATAGAGTGTTGTGGGGCAGCCTTTTCCAGGCTGCGGAGCCGCTTTCCAGCGGCTCCGGCCGGCTCAAAGCCGGCTGCAGGCATGAATGCCCGCCCCACCGTTCGTCAACCTTGCCGCACGAGGCTCGCGGTGGCCCGCAGGTTGGCCACTCCCGCCGTGTACCGGCTGTCGGTGACGGCGAACGCCACGGCGTCCTCCAGCCAGTCGTGCCAGACGCCGTCGGGATCGTGCGAAGCCGCGGTGAGGGTGTACTCTCCGGGGCACAACTCGCAGCGGAAAGCGAAGGTGACCTCCAGGGTTTCTCCCGCGGCGCACGGACCCAGCTTGAGCTTTTCCAGTTCGGTGTTGGTGCCGTAGACGTGCAGCCCCACGCGCGTGCGGATCATCATTCCGATTACCGGATCGTCCACCGGCTCCCGGTAGCGGGCGCGCACTTTCACCGCGGCCGGCTCTCCGCTGCGCCAGACGATGGTGGGTTGGCCGCTTTCGCCGATGGTTTGGAGGCTCAGAATCTCGCCCCTGCGGTCGCCGCCGCGCAGGCGCGGGGACAGCGGCGCGGTGACGGTCTCGCCCCAGGAGCGAACGCGCGCGGCGACGTGCTTTCGCCACGCCGCGAGCATCTCCCGGGGGTCGCCGCGGCCGGCCAGGCGGCCCGCGTCCAGCCACCAGACCTCGTCCGCCAGCCGGCGCAGCAGGTCCTCCTCGTGGGAGACCAGCAGAGTCGTTGTACCCGCGCGCCGCAGGCGGTCGAGCGCCATGGCGGCGCGCTCGCGGACCACCGCGTCGTGGCGCGCAAAGGTGTGCTCGATGCACAGCACCGCGGCGGGCGCCAGGTGCAGAGCATCCGAGGGCCCCAGCAGCCGCGCCGCCCCCGAGGCCTCCACCGATCCCGCTTGCGGCTTCTCCACGCCCGCGGCCAGGCGCAGCAGCCGGCCCTTTCCCGAGCCGTCCTCCCCGATGATGCCGATCACCACGCCATCGGGCGCGGCCGCGTCGACCTGCTGCAGCGGAGCGCTGTCCAGGCGGCGAAATGCGATGGCCATAGTGGCTAGAATAGCAACCTAACTCACGAACAGTTCGCGCTCCGCCTGGCGCCGGCGGGTGAGCCCCGGCAGCACCTGGCCGTTGGCACGGTTGATGTCCAGGAGCTCGAGAGCCGCGCCGGCGATGTCACCGGAGTTGATCCGGGCCACCAGGCGCGGCGCGGTCCGGGGCAGGCCTGGCGCCCCGCCCCGCAGGTTGAAGCACAGGGACACGAGCGCGTCGTGCTGGCCCTGGCTCAGGGGCGCGTGGATGACGGAAGGCAGATCGCGTTCCACCGCCTGGATGTCGGACCGCAGCAGTTCTTCCGCCTCCTGCCCGCTGATGCGCATCCCCGGCTCCACGCCGGCGGTGTGGCCCCACCCGATGGTCCACACCTTGGCCGGACAGAGGTAGGCTTCCAGGCGCAACGATTCGAAACGCTTGATCAGGTCCACCGCGGCCTGGCTGGCGGTGATCGCGGCGGTCATGCTTTCATCCCAGTGACCGCGAGCTGCACGGCAGCGTTGAGGACGTTGGTGGCTATTCCCGGAAAATTCGCGGCCAGCACTTGCGTGGCGAGTTGCAGCAACACGTAGCCGCGCTGGGCCAGAGGAGTAGCCAGATACTGTGCCGCGCCGGGCACCGCGAACTTCTGAAACGCGGCCACGATTTCATCGTCGGTCCGGTTGGGGGTCAGGGCGGCGATCTCCTGCACGATGGGCAGAGCTTTGGGCACCAGCCCCGCGGCCTGGGTCAAGGCAGCTTCGGCCTTGCCGGAAGTGAAGAACGCAACGATCTTCTGAATGATGGTCTGGATGAATTTCATCTTGGCTCCTTACGGGCGTGCCGACAACATCTGCACGCCCTTGACTGTGAGATTTGTGCCTGGGTTGAGATTGCGGTAAATCAACAGGCCGTTCAGCGTGTAGCCGAGCAGCCGGTCATACCAGTGCGGTTTGGTGAGGCGGTTCAGGTTTCCAGCCGTGCCCGATACGTCGACGCCGATCTGATTCCAGGTTCCCAGCATCTTCGGCAGCGATCCGCGGACATCCTGGGACATGAGGCCGAAGTTCTGGGCGGCGCGCTCGATTCCCTTGGACGCTCCCACGTAGCGGTTGAAGGCGCAGTCGGGGTTGTGGTCGCAATCCAGGAACAGCGGGAGGGCGTCCTCCACCTGGGCCGTGATGGCGGCGGAATGGTCGAGCGTCGGCTTGGCATCGCGGCGTAGCGCATCCACGGTTCCGAGGGCGGTGTCCGCGCGCGCCAGCGTGTCGCCGATGCGCCGGTCGGCAATTTCGCGGATTCCGGCTACCTGGCCGACGACGTCCCTGCGCAGGGCCGTGAGCTGGCGCTCCGAGCGCACCAGCAGATCTTTGCGCGCGGCCTGGACTTCGTGGAGGACCGCCGCGCGCGTAGCCGCGATCTCGCCGGGAATCGCGGCCACCGTTGCAGTGGTCGCGCGCACCAGCAGGATGGCGTAAACCACCAGGGCGGTGAGCGCCGCCAATAGGGCGCAGAACAGCACTTGCTGAATCTTCTTCATGGGATCGGGCGGAGGTTGCCACCCGATTCGACAATAGCAACGCCGTATCGGCTGCCAGGCGTAAGCTGTTGAACCAGAACGAGAGAAATGTTGTGACTGAGGGCAGTGTATAATTTCACGGAGGGGATTCACATGGGAACCGGGATGCATCCACAAGCAGCGCCCTCGCCGGCGCTGGTTTTTGAAACACTGCTTTCCTATCAGCGCTCGGCGGCTCTGCGGGCCGCCATCGAGCTAGACCTGTTCCGGGCCATCGGTGAAGGGCCGGGCGATGTGGCCTCGCTGGCGAGGCAGTGTTCCGCCTCGGAGCGCGGGGTCCGCATTCTGTGCGACTACCTGACCATCATCGGGCTGCTGACCAAACAGGACGGGCGGTACGGGCACTCACCGACGAGCAGCGCGTTCCTGGATCCGCGCTCGCCCGCCTGCGTGGCGTCGATCTCGCGTTTTCTGGGCAACCCGCTCATGGGCGAGCCCTACAAGCACCTCGCTGACATCGTCCGCGACGGGCACACGGTGCTCCCGGGAGAGGGCTCGGTGGAACCCGAGAATCCCGCCTGGGTGGAGTTTGCGCACAGCATGGCGCCGATGATGGCGCCCATGGCCGGTCCCCTGGGCGGCATCGTTCTGGACAACCTCGCCGGACCGGTCCGTGTGCTCGACATCGCTGCGGGTCACGGACTTTTCGGCATCGAAGTGGCGAAGCAGAACTCGCAGGCGCGCATCGTGGCCGTCGACTGGGCGCCGGTGCTGGAAGTCGCCAAGGGCAATGCGCAGAAAGCGGACGTAGCGGAGCGGTACGAGACGCTGCCGGGCAGCGCGTTCGACGTGGACTACGGCGGGCCGTACGACATCGTCCTGCTGACCAACTTCCTGCACCATTTCGATCGGCCCACTTGCGTCGGGCTGCTGCGCAAGGTGCATGCGTCGCTGAAACCGGGAGGCCGCGCCGCGGCGCTGGAATTCGTGCCCAACGAAGACCGCGTCTCTCCGCCCATGGCAGCGGCCTTCAGCCTGGTGATGCTGGCGACCACGCGGGCGGGCGACGCGTACACCTTCCGCGAGCTCGAGGCGATGTACCGTGAAGCGGGTTTCGAGCGGGTCACTGCGCACCCCGTGCCGACGGGCCCGCACACGGTGGTGATGGGGCTCGCGCGGTAGATCCGCGGCCCCTACCCGACCTTGGTAGCGACCGACTTGGCCTGCAAAAACAGCAGCAGGTAGTCCGGCCCGCCGGCCTTGGAATCCGTGCCCGACATGTTGAACCCGCCGAACGGGTGCGCGCCCACCATGGCGCCCGTGCACTTGCGGTTGAAATACAAATTGCCCACGTGGAAGCGCTCGCGGGCCTCGCGCAGGTGCTCGGGGTTGTTGGAGTAGACCGCGCCCGTCAGGCCGTACTGCGAGTCGTTGGCCATCTCCAGGGCGCGCTCGAAACTGTCGGCCTTGGCGACCGCCAGCACCGGGCCGAAAATCTCCTCCTGGAAAATGCGGGTCTGCGGGCCGACATCGGCGATGACCGTCGGACGGATGAAATAACCGCCCTCCGGACCCGGCTCGGTGCCCGCCACCACGCGCCCTTCACCCTTGCCGACCTCGATGTACTGCGTGATGCTCTTGCGCGCGCTCTCGCTGATCACCGGGCCCATGTAGTTGCCCGGGTCGTCGGAGGGGCCGATCTTGATGTTCTTCGCTTTGGCCGTGAGTTTCTCCAGGAACTGGTCGTAGATCTTGGCGTGAACGATGGCGCGCGAACAGGCCGAGCACTTCTGTCCCTGGTACCCGAAGGCCGAGACCAGCACGCCGTCCACGGCCTTATCGACATCGGCGTCGCCGTCCACGATGATGGCATCCTTGCCGCCCATTTCGGCGATCACGCGCTTGATCCAGATCTGGCCGGCACGGTGCTTCGCCGCCAGCTCGTTGATGCGCAGGCCCACGTCGCGCGAGCCGGTGAAAGCCACGAAGCGCGTCTTGGGATGCTCCACCAGCACATCGCCCACCGCGGCGCCGCTGCCGGTGAGCAGCGTGAAGCTGGCCTCCGGGAACCCGGCTTCGAGCAGCACCTCGGCGAACTTGGCGGCGATGGTGGGGGTCTCGCTCGAAGGCTTGATGATGGCCGTGTTGCCCGTCACCAGAGTGGCGATCGCCATCCCCACCAGGATGGCCAGAGGGAAATTCCACGGCGGAATCACCACGCCCACGCCCAGCGGGATGTAGATCATCTCGTCGTGCTCGCCGGGAAGCTGGTGGACCTTCTGCGGGCCCGCCAGGCGCTCCATCTCGCGCGCGTAGTATTCGCAAAAGTCGATGGCCTCGGAGACGTCGGCATCGGCTTCGGGCCAGGTCTTGCCCGCTTCATACACCAGCCAGGCGTCGAATTCGAGCTTGCGCAGGCGCAGAAGGCGCGCGGCCTCGAGCGTCATGCGGACGCGCTCCTCGGCGGGCGTGCGGCTCCACTGCGGGAAGTACGCGGACGCGCTCTCCACGGCACGGTTGGCCAGCTCGGCGTTGGCCCTGTGGTGCACTCCCACCACCTCGCTCGCCCGCGACGGGTTCAGCGAGACCAGCTTGTCACCGGTGGCGATCCAGTCGCCGCCGATGCGCAGCCGGTATTCGCGGCCGAATTCGGAGTGCACTTTCTGGAGAGCCAGTTCCATGCCCTTGCGGTCGGCGGGCTCGGAAAAATCCGTGTAGGATTCGTTGCGAAATTCAGTTTTCTTGATTGCGGTTGCCATCTATTCCATTTTAGACGCGGATGCTATAATCCGCGGGATGCGCATTTTCCTCGGGTTGCTGGCGGCCGTCTCCTCTCTGGTCGGGCAGCAGTTGAGCGTGCGCTCGGCAACCGCGCGCCGCGTGGAACTGGCTTGGACCGGATCGTCGCCATCGTGGACCATTGAACGCCGCGCCGGCACACCGCAATTCGAAACCCTCGCGACGGCTACCTCGGGCTCCTACACCGACGAGAAGATCGCGCCCTTTGGCACCTACCGCTATCGCGTCAAGAGCCAGACGGGCGCGGTGTCGAACGAAGTCGTGGTGGGACCGCCGCCCGCGGGCGTCAACGTCGTGTCGCGGGTGCCTTCCGGATCCGACCCGGGCAAGTACGGCACCAACACCGCCCTGGCGTTCGACGAAAACGGCGACCCGGCCGTGGCATTCATCTGGGCCGACCCCAATGGCGACAACGATTATTCCGACACCGCGCTCTACTTTGTCCGCTGGAACCGGGCGGCGTATGCCTGGAGGCTGGCGGTCAAAGTGGCGGTGACCGGCGAGATTCCGTCCCAGGCCGTCGAACCGGCATCCCTGGCCTGCGACCGCGCGACCGGCGCTTTCGCGCTGGCGTATCCGAAGGCGGGCACGCAGGGTATCGAGGTGGCCGTGTCGCGCGACGCGGGCGCGACGTGGCAAATGACACCGCTGGCCGCGGATGCTTCCGGTGTCATCGTTTCCACGGTGCTGGCGGCGGGCAATGGACGCTGGCATTTGGCCCTCACGACCGACCAGGGCGGCGTGCCGTATTTCTCGGGCCCGGCTTCCGCCGCACCGTCGGAATGGAAGATGCAGGCCGCGCCCGCTCCCGACAAGGGGAAGATCGCGCCCAACGTGAATATCGCCCTGACGCTGGACGACGCGGGGAAGCCCGTGATCGGCTACTGGGTGGCGCCGGAGGACGGCGACAATTACCGCGTGCTCCTGTGGAGTCCCGACTCCGGCCAGGTGGTTCAGGCGACCGACTCCAACGGTCACGCTCCGGACTCCCCCAATCTCCGCGTCATCGCGAGGGCGGGGAAGACGCACGTGCTCATCAACTGCGCGCGCGACGAGAAGGACACCGACTTTTCCATCTGGTACACAGCCTCGTCGGGTGGGGTCTGGAGCGCGCCCGTGAAGCCGCCCATCGACGGGCCGCGCTCCACCAACCAGCCGTTGGCGCTGGCGGTGGATTCGCGCGGCCGCATCGCGGCGGTATTCGCTTCCAACTCCGGTTCGGGCGGCACGGCGTGCGGCTACCCCGTGGTGTCGACCTCGACTGACGGCGCGCATTGGACCACGTGCGGCCTGGGCAAGCGCACCGGCGGCGAGTTCGAGCCGCAACCCAGCACCATCAACGCCGCGTACGCGGCCGACGACCGTCTGAACGTGATCTGGCACCAGACCGGGGACAACAAGTACGGTTCGGGCGTGCTCTTATGGCGGGAGTAACCCGTGCCCTGCGTGGCCCACTGGAATGATCGAGGAAACGCTTTATCATCGAGGGACGAAGGCAGTGCGACGACTGGTGGGGCAGGCGATTCGCCTGCCCAGTCCGCAGGCCAACGGCCTGCGCCACCGACGCCCGAAATACGTAACCGAACTTCTATTGCAGCTTGGCGTACTCGGACCTGGCAGCAACCAGAACGGGGACGTCTGGATCGGCGTCTTTCCAGAGCGTGAGGAAATCCTGATACGCGGCGCGGGCTTTGGCCCGGTCGCCCTGCAAAGCGTAAGCGCGCGCCAGTCCCAGCCGCGCCAGCGCGCCCCAGGGAAAGTTCATCACCACTCCCCGATGGTCGATGAATTTCTGAAATTCCGCTGCAGCCCGGTTGCCGTCGCGCAGCATGAGATAGGCTTCCCCTCGCACATAAACTGGACACAGGAATATCGTGAATTGCGATGGTTCACTCAGTTCGATCGTGCTCGCCGCCTTCAATAGTTCGATGGCCCGGTTCGGGTCGTTACGATCCAGGGCGACCGCCCCCCGAATCGTGGGCAGCCAATACCTGTGCACCAGCGAATCCAGCGGGAAGGTCTTTTCGAGTTCCGCCGCTAACTTCTCCGCTCCTGCCGTATCGCCAGCCCGCGCCAGGGCCAGCGCCGCTATGGCCCGCACATCGCGGTTCGGGGCCAGCTTCAACGCCGCATGGGCCTCGGCGCGCGCCCGCTCCCGGTTTCCCGATTCCACCTCGCGCAGCGCTGCCGCAGCCTGATATGCCGCAGCCGCCTCTTTGGCTTCGTGGCGCTGGGCTGAATCGATCGCCCGCCTGGTCAGCTCGTGCGCGTTCTTCAGCTTGCCGTACCAGCCTTCCGTGTCCGCTTGCGTGGCCAGCAACAGGTCTTCCGAGCCCGGCTTTCCCATGGCGTCTGAGACCATCTTCGCCATCTGCGCCGCATGGCCCTTCAGAAAAGCCAGCCAGTAGCGGCTCTGGAGCAGCAACTCCGCCTCCAGCTTGCGCTCCTCCGCCTGCTTGTACAACGCCTCCGCTTCATCCAGCCGGTTGAAGACTGTGTAGGTTATGCCGAGGTTGAGATAGTTGGCCGAATTACCTGGATCCAGGCGCAGGGCCTCTCGAAATTCCTCCAGTGCCTTTTCCCAGTCTCCCAGAGCTGAGGAAGCGAATCCCACCGATATGTAAGCCACGTCGTCTCTCGGGTAGGTCTGCTGCCACAGTTCGTAGGTCTGCGCCGCCTTCTCCAGATCTCCCGCCGCATAGAAGTAGTAGTCCCCCTCGATGAGGAACCGCTCCCGTTCGCTTACCTTCTCCCGCAGGTCGTAAGCCTTGCGTGCATATTCGGCCCCCCGCCCCCCTTCGTTGAGGATGAAGTAAACCGCCCCTATCGCGTCGTAGGCCATGGCAAAACTCGAATCAAGGCCCACCGCCCGTTGGTAGAAGGGCAGCGCGGCTGCGAATCCTTTCGTAGAGTTGGTCTTTGTTCCCAGGCTGTAAGCTTTCAGCGCCTCCAGCGATGGTGTGGTCGCTTCCTCCAACGGCGTGGCGTATCTCTGCACGGAGCTGAGCGACTCGCCCAGCTTGCTTCGCAAACGGACTGCCGCGGCGTCCAGAGCCTTGAGCACCGCTTCCCTGCCCGCGGCCTGCTCCTGCGCTTCCGCCAGCACGTCCCCCGTGTCGCAGTCTACGGCCTTCAGGCCAATCACGTACTGGCTGCCCAGCGCCGCAATCGAACCGACCAGCATGGCCTTGCTGCCCGTGCGCTGGCAGACCTCGCGGGTGATCTCCGGAGTCAGCCGGTCCCCGGCGAGACGCCCCATCAGCTTCATCGTGTCATTCACCTTGCGCTCGGAAACCAGTTTAAGAAATGGCGATTGCTCAAGCTGCACCGAGAGTCCCTGCTTCAGCGTGTCGTCGAAAACGCTGTCGCCCGTCGTGTTGGTGAAATCGGAGAGGACAATGGAGTCCTTGTCCGTCAGGGGCTTGGTTCGATGCGCGCCGTAGTAAACGCCGCCGGCGACGAGCACGGCAGCCAGCAGGACAGGCGCCGCAATCCTCAAGAGCTTCCTGGACGTGTGCGGCACAAAAGTGGCCGCCCCGGCCCCGGCCAGCTTCAACTCCTCCAGTTCGACCTTCGCGTCGTCCATGTGCTGGAGGCGCCGCTCGGGGTCCTTACGCAGGCAGATGCGGACCAGTTTGTCGAATTGCTCCGGCGCTCCCTCCAGCGTTTTCGGCTCCGTAGTGGCGGTGGCCATCAGCGCGGCAGCGATGGTCTCGCCGGGGAATGCCCGGCGGCCGCTCAGCAGTTCGTAGAGGATGCAGCCGAAGGCGAAGATGTCGCTGCGCGAGTCAGCCGCCTGGCCTTCGATCTGCTCCGGCGCCATGTAGCCGGGCGTGCCCGCCAGGCCGGCA
>Ga0335081_10018160_pt1 | contig 11376 bp, 10 predicted proteins | sample Lox_Sample_35_FD_206713 | JGI IMG/M metagenome (GOLD analysis project Ga0335081, IMG submission 206713) | Soil microbial communities from Loxahatchee National Wildlife Refuge, Florida, United States - Lox_Sample_3.5 | ecosystem: Environmental > Terrestrial > Soil > Wetlands | place: USA... | reverse complement strand
TCGCGTGAACAGGTGCGCCGGTAGAAGCTTCGAGCGGAGCCGCTCGCGCACCTCCGCTTCAAACAGCGCCTTCATTTCATGCGGAGGTCCGGGGAGAAGAACGACGATGTGCTCCCGGCCATCGAATTCGCCCGCCAGCCATTGTCCAGGAGCGGTTCCGTTTGGATTGGGCAGAACGGTGGCACCCTCGAGCAGGTCGGCCTGTTTCGCATTGTTCGGCGACATCTTCCAACCTCGCTCTGCAAAACGCTTCTCGAGGTGCGCGACAATTTCCGGATCGCGATTCAGGGCAATCCCGAGGGCTTCCGCGACGGCTTCGCGCGTCAAGTCATCTTCGGTTGGGCCCAGCCCCCCGCTGAAGATCAGAATGTCAGAGCGGAACAGTCCGTGCTGAACCGCTGCGACCAAGGTCCGCAGACTGTCGCCAACAATGCTTTTGAAGATCACGTCCACCCCGAGCAGGTTCAGTTGCTCGGTCAGATAGAGCGAGTTGGTGTCGACGCGGTGTGGCGTGAGCATCTCCGACCCCACCGCTATGATTTCGGCATTCACGGGTTCGAGTGTAAATGAAAAGAGTGGGGAGGCGGAGAGACGCAAAACTGCACCGCCCGGACTAGCGCTGCGCTTTATTCGGGTAGGAGTCGCTGGCCGGCGATGTTCCATGACAGGTGATGCACGGCGCTCGCCGTGGCGAGGATCACCGAGCGTCCCGGAGCGAAGGCCAAGCCGACCATGCCCTGGCCGGCGACCTCCAGCGTTGCTTTTGCATCTGGCGTGAGCTTCACGATACCGCGCGTCCCCGCTAGGGAGGCCGCCACATAGAGATTCCCCTCTGTGTCGAAGGCCATCCCCTGTGGACGCCCTAATCCCTTGAAGAAGGTGCTCACATTCCCGGTGGGATCGATCTTGAAGACGCGATCGTTGGGGCCGGTGACGAAGAGATCTCCGTGCGGCCCGAACACAAGGTGGTAGGCAGAGACGCTCATTTCCAGCGTGGCGAAAACAAACATTTGCTGGTCGCGTGCGATCTTGAAGATCGTACCGTTGCGGTCCCCGACATACAGGCTTTGTTCCCGATCGAACGCAAGACCGGTCGCGATGCCCAAGCCCTCGGCGTAGATGCTCATCGAGCCATTGGGCGCCACGCGATACACGGCTCCATCGTGACGCGACGAGACGTACATCTGTCCCTGCTTATCGAAGGCGATCGCGGTCGCGTTCATCATGTCCTGCACGAAGGGCTTGACCGCGTAGTTGGTGTCGATTTTATAAACTGACACCGGGACCTTTTGTCCTCGCGATGCGGAAAAGGTTGCATAGATATTGCCTTCGGCGTCCAGCGCGGGGTTCGTCACCAGGTGAAGGTTCTCGGCGATCGGGACAGCTACGCCAACATTGTGCGGGTTGCTGACCTGTCCATTGGTCGCGACCACAACTGGACCAGACGTTGCGCCGTCCGGCACACGCGTCACCACGAAACCATCGGAGCTGACGATGACCGATCCCTCGAAGTCGCCGAACTTTACCTTCGGGCGGAGCAGTTCTTGCGGGCGCAAGCTGGAGCCAGTGATTCGAATCTCGCCGCCGGCAAGAGCATGCGCGGGTACAACAGAGTCAATGCGAGGTGAGCCATTCACGTGTTTCTTGCCGAGGATGCGGTCGGAAAATCCCATCGGAGAGTACCGTGTATCGTTCGCGGAGAACCCGGAGTGAGCGGTTCAGTCACTCCGTACCCACAGCTTGATCCTATTTTAGTAGACCCGAGCGGAGCAGGAGTTGCATGACTGCGAGCGCGTAAATCCCAGCCGCGACGTCATCGAGGACGATGCCGGTTCCTTCGGGAAGTCTCTCCAGTTGGCGCACCGGCGGGGGCTTGGTGATGTCGAAGGCTCTGAAAAGTATAAAGCCCAGAAGAAAAGTTTTCCACGCAAGTGGGGCGCCGATGAGCGCGATCAGTTGCCCCGCCACTTCGTCAATCACGACAAATTGCGGATCTTTCTTGCCATGGGCGCGCGCGACGCGCGTAGCAGCGGGGATGCCGACGAGGATAACGAGGATCGCCAACCCGATGAGCGACGGCATACGCGCACGCGCTGGGAGAGCGTAGGCGGCTGCGGCCCAGAGAATCACGGTCGCAGCGGATCCCCAAGTACCAGGGCCAGGATGCAGCCGCCCCATACGGAAGAACGTGGCGACAAGATCGGCCCACAGGGGCGCCTCAGGCGGTTCAGGATTCACGAACGCCCCTCCCGATCCTCCGGGGGCGAATCCGAGATCCCTTCTTCCGCGTCGTTCACCGGCGACGAAACGACATAAGCCCCGCTCGCCCACTTACCCAGATCAATCGTGCGGCAACGGTCGCTGCAAAAAGGAGAATTTGGATCGGAGGCTTTTACATCCTTCTTGCAGATCGGGCATCGGAGTTTTGCGGCAGGCTTGCGAGGCATCGGCGATCTCACACAATCTTCGCCACCAGATCATAGTCGTGTGCTTCTGTGATCTGGCAGCGGTAGAACTGGCCAGCCTCGGGATCGACTTCCTCGGGGAAGTCGTTGACAAACACCTTCCCGTCAATCTCCGGCGCATGCATGGCAGTACGGCCTTCGAGCAGGAGTTCGGTCTCTTCCGATTCACCTTCAAGCAACAGATCGAACTCGCGGCCGACGAGCCCTTTCTTCTTCTTCTTGCTGATCTGACGCTGGATCGACATCAAATGCTTCCGCCGCTGCTCGATTTCACGCGGCGACAGTTTCTTCTCCAGATCGTAAGCTCCGGCGCCTTCCTGATCGGAATAGGAGAATGCACCCATCCAATCGAACTGCGCTTCCCGGACGAAATTGCAGAGCTCTTCAAACTCTCTTTCGGTCTCACCGGGAAAGCCGACGATAAAGGACGTCCGGAGGGTTAGCTCCGGGATTACTCGGCGCATCCTCGCAATTGACTTCAGGAACACGTCCGCACTCCCGCCGCGCTTCATGCGCTTCAGCACGGACGCCGACGCATGCTGCAAAGGCACATCCATGTAGGAACAGACCTTCTCATTCGATGCGATGGTTTCGAGGAGCTTGCCGGTGATTTTGTTGGGATACGCATAAAGGAATCGTGCCCAGCGCAATTCCTCAATGGCCGCCAGCTTTTCGAGAAGCAACGCCAGGCCATCTTTGAGGCCGAAATCCTCGCCGTAGCAGGTCGTGTCCTGCCCGATCAGAGTGATCTCGCGGACGCCTGATCGCGCGAGCCGCTCGGCTTCAGCGATGACCGACTCGAAGCGCCGCGACCGGAATTGCCCGCGCAGTTGGGGAATAACGCAGAACGTGCAGGGATGATCGCAACCCTCGGCGATTTTGATGTACGCCATATGCTGCGGCGTAGCCAGAATTCGTGGTGTCGAGTCGTCGTAGAGATAATTGGGCAGATCGGCAACCGCGCCGTCCCAGCCTGCTCGCGAGAAGCGCCCCTGCGCGGCACGGGCGTCGCCCTCAGGGCGCGATCCGAGAATGACGAAGGGCGAGTTGCTCTTTGCCGCAGGCGCAACGCCGGTCGCCGATAGAATGCTCTCGAGTTCCCCGGTTCCAACCACCGCATCGACTTCCGGAATGTCCTTGCGAATCTGATCGCGAAAGCGTTCCACCAGGCATCCGGCAACTACCAGTTTTTTCGCCCGGCCTGCGGTTTTGTGGCCAGCCATCTCCAGAATCGTATTCACGGACTCCTGCTGCGCACTGTCGATGAACGAGCAGGTATTCACCACGATGACATCAGCGTCCTCGGCGCGGCGCGTCAGTTCTGCTCCGGCGCGCGCCAAAAAGCCCATCATGACTTCGCTGTCGACCAAGTTCTTGGGACACCCAAGGCTCACGAAACCGACCTTTTGCGGACGGACTCCTCCTCCGCAATCCGACGAACCATCGGCGGGCCGTCGTCGCACGAACGATTTCTCCGGAGGTTTTTGCTTACTCAACTCAGGGGAAGCGCTGTCAGTGGGGTCCTTCACAGGCATGCAATCTTTTCATTTTAACATCGACCGCTGTGCCGGCTGCAGGCGTGCACCGCTTCCTCGATACGGTTGGAACCACAAAGATTAGATATCCTAAAATGAAAAAAAAGCCCACGCTCGTGCTACGCTATGTCTTACCGCCGTAACAATTTAGGAACCACCTCTCTGGAGGGGAAATGTTTTGCAAACGGTTTTGCATTGCGGTTCTGTTGATGGCGACGATGGGTGCGGTCTCGGCGGTTGCACAGGACGAGAAAAATGAAGTCGGTGGCAGTCTTGGCCGAATCTTCATCAGCGATCAGGGCATTCAGAACGCAACGTACGCGGGCCACTCGATTCACTCCGGGAAGGGGCTCACCTTCGATGTGAGCTATGCACGCCGTATCCGCGTTACCCCGATTTGGGCGGCATCGGCGGAGGTACTGTTCGCCTACAACGCCGACGAGGATATAAACGGCGGGAGTTACACCAATAACGTCGTACCATCCGACTACAAGCAGATGTTTATTACCCCCGCGGCACGCGTGAACTTCTTTCCCACCACCGCGGTTTCCCCATGGGTCAGCTTTGGCGCTGGGTTTGCCCACTACTCGGAAGGTAAGCTATTGCTCTACGGCGGCGCGAACCCCGGCAAGAATACGACATCCGCTGCCATCGAAGCTGGACTGGGTCTCGACGTCAAGGTCACGACCCGAATCAGCATGCGCGGCGGCGTTCGCGACTTCTGGGCCGGTGAGCCGGATTTCCCGCTAGCTCCCACAGGAAAAACCCGCCAGCACAATTATTTTGTGTTCGGCGGCGTATTCTGGCGGTTTTAGGGCCGTTCGCGGGGCATGATTCAACTCTCCGACATACATTCCGCGCTGAGCCGTATTCGCGCGGATATCCGCGTGTCGCCCTGCACGCACTCTGAGACGTTCTCCGGCATCACCAACAACTCCATTTTCCTCAAGCTTGACAATCAGCAGCGCACCGGGGCGTTTAAAGAGCGGGGCGCATTGAACAAGCTTCTGACGCTTTCTGCCGATGAGCGGTCCCACGGGGTGATTGCCGCTTCGGCAGGGAATCATGCCCAGGGAGTTTCCTATCACGCGGGTCGCCACGGAATTCGCGCGCGCATCGTTATGCCGCTGCCGACTCCACTGACCAAGGTCTCAGCGACCCGCGCCTACGGCGCCGAAGTCCTGCTGCACGGCGCGAACTATGACGAGGCCTTCGAGCGCGCGGTTCTGGAAAGCCAGCGGGACAAGCTCACCCTCATTCATGCTTTTGATGATGACGCGGTGATCGCCGGGCAGGGAACGTTAGGGTTGGAAATTCTCGCCCAGCAGCCGGACATTGAAGTCATCGTCTCCCCCATCGGCGGAGGTGGGCTGATCGGGGGAATTGCCTGCGCCGTTAAGGAAACCAAACCCCAGATCAAGGTCTTTGGAGTTCAACCGGCGCGCTTGCCGTCCATGAAAGCAGCGGTTGCGAAAGGCAAGCCGGTCACACTGGATGCGGCAAAAACGATCGCCGATGGAATCGCGGTGCGGCGGGCGGGCGAGCGGACGCTCCCGCTGGTGCAGAAGTACGTCGACGATATCGTAACGGTCGAAGAAGAAGAGATCGCCAACGCGATTCTGCTGCTCCTGGAGCGCGAAAAAACGCTGGCGGAAGGCGCCGGAGCGGCGGCCATCGCCGCAGTTCTGAATCGCAAACTTCCCCTGCAAGGAAAGCGCGTCGCTGTGCTCGTCTGCGGCGGCAATATCGATGTCACCTTGCTCTCGCGCATCATCGAGCGCGGCTTGGTCAAAGACGGGCGCCTGGTTCGCCTGCGCGTGCATCTGCCGGACTACCCCGGCGCGCTGCACCGCCTCACCGGAATCCTCGCCGAGCACCGCGCGAACATCGTCGAAACCGCCTACGACCGGGCTTACCACGGGGTCAATCTCGGGGACACCGCCATCGACATCACGATGGAAACACGCGGGCCAGAGCACATCACCGAGCTTCTCGCGGCGCTAGTCGCGGCTGGCTACACACACGAGCGAATCCTCTAGCGTTCCCATGTGGTCACGCAGTTACTAAGACGAATTGCAGTACAGCGCTCAGGACTAGGGCCGTGAGAGTGCTTTGAAAGGTGCGGCTTAAGGCCGCGCCGAGATGGAACCATCTTTTGGACGGGGGCTTCAGCCCCATATGCGCTTACTGGTTCGAATATCCTGCCTTCGGCTCGAAATAATGTGGGTTGATTTGCAAGCAAGCAGCCGCAATTTTAGGATCCACTTTCGGAAGCGGCTTGATCGCCTTCGCAGGCTGCTCAATCCCATGCAGGATTGGACTCACGCAGTCGGCGGCAATGCCGTAACCCTCATTGGCCTTCATGGGAAGGAACCCTGCGGCCTCGCAGGCTTCTTTGATGGCCTCGCATGGGCGTTCCGGGATCACCGTAGCGGGCACCGTTGTCGGCAGCTTCTCCGTGGCTGACGCTGGCACCGCAACGTCAACCTTACCGGAATGATCTGCAGGCGCGACTTGCCTTGCCGTTGCGCTCGGCTTTGCTTCCGACTTCCGCGCGGCCGTCGTATTGTCGGGTTTCTTCTCGAGCGGGTTTGCCAGACTTGAATTCGCAGACGCCGAAGTCGAGACCGCCGGCGGAGGAGGTATCGCAGGCGCAGCAGCCGGCGCCGCTACCACGTTACCGGGTTGTGTCACAGTCTGCCCCGCGCGCTTGCCTCGGAACTGCATCCATCCGACAGCGCCGACTGCTCCCACCACAGCTAGAGCAAGCACAGCCACCAACCATCCCGAAAAACTCCGCCGTTGCGGCGCAACCCTCGCGACGACCGAAGCCGGTGCGCGGGCCACGCTCTGGCTTGAACTAACATCGCGATGGAGCCGTTTGAGATCAGCCCGCAAGTCCGCCGCGGTCTGATAGCGCAGATCAGGATCTTTCTCCAACAACCGGTTCACAACGAGATCCAGTCCCGCCGGCACCAAGGGATTCAGTTCCGTCATGGGCGCCGGCTGCCGGTTCAGGATTGCGTCAAACACTGCAGCCGACGTCGGCCCGCTGAATGCCTGCTTCCCGGACGCCATCTCGTACAGCACGATGCCCAGCGAGAATAGATCAGTCCGCGCGTCGAGGGGCCTTCCGAGCGCCTGCTCAGGCGACATGTACGAAACCGTGCCCATCACCATGCCGGGCTGCGTCAATTGAAGATTCTGGGTCGGCTCAAGCGCTCCGGAAGTGGACCGCGGCCCCGATGCCACCTTTGCCAGCCCGAAATCGAGAATTTTGGCATGGCCGCGCTTGGTTAGGAAAATGTTGGCTGGCTTGATGTCGCGGTGAATGATGCCCTGAGAGTGCGCCGCCTCCAGCGCGTCAGCGATCTCGATAGCCAGCGGCAGAAGCTGTTCCGACGGAATCGGCCGCCCTCCGATGAGTTGCCCGAGCGGAAGGCCATCGAGAAACTCCATTGCGATAAACGCGCGGCCATTCTCTTCGCCGACGTCGTAGATCGTGCAAATATTGGGATGGTTCAGCGCCGACGCCGCCTGCGCCTCTCGCCGGAAGCGCGCGAGCGACTGTTCGTCGCGCGCCAGTTCATCGGGAAGGAACTTCAGCGCAACCGGACGCCGTAGCCGCGTGTCCTCAGCCTTGTACACGATGCCCATGCCGCCGCGCCCGAGATTGGCGGCGATCTTGTAGTGCGATATGGTTTCGTCGTTCATGGTGACACGCGCTTCAGGATCGTAGGATGGGTTCGCCACTAAGTCAATGAGACTTCTGGCCCAGAGGGCTTGGTGCGCGCATGATCTCGCCCGATTGGCGACAGGTAGCCGACAATAGATGTGGGAAATCGAAACGCCCCACCCTTACAGAGGATGCAAGGGTGGGAGAGCTCCGCGTCAGGCGGGTATTCCTGCAAGGTTGGGTGCCCACCGCGCTTCAGGCTGCGGTTCGCAAGTGGGACAGGACGGGCAATTCTGCACAGACGGTCTTTCCTTCAAACTTGAAGCAATATTGGTGAATCCGGAATCGGTTGTCGTCGCCCTCGTCGGCGACTCGAAGCATCGGCTTGCCCGACGCTGTTTCCTCTTGCGAGCGCTCGGTCACCGCCACTCCGATTTTGGCAAACTGCGTTTTGAGTTCGTCGAAGGTGAAGGTCTCTTGTCTGGTCCCGTTGACATACTGCGCCAGTGCCGCGATCGCCTGCGCTGCCACGATTTCCGGGCTGGGATCGCCGCCATGAATCGCAATCCACAGTGCGATAATCCAGGCTGCATCGAGTTCGTGAGCGATATAGATTGGCCGGATAGTCATGTTCGGTACCTTCTTACCCGGATAGTGCAGGAAACGCGCAAAACGTTTCAGGCTGAGTGATTCAGGTTGGATGAGAGGAAAGTTTCTTGGACAGAAGATGGCTGGAAGGAGAGGAGTGGAACACAAGGACGCTAGCTATTGGATTAAACACTTAGACCTGGAGCCGCACCCCGAAGGCGGCTACTATCGCCAGACATATCGTTCTGAGGTTGTGATCCCGAGAGAAGCGCTGCCTCATGGTTTCACGGGCTCTCGGGCGGCCTCCACCGCGATCTATTTTCTTCTGGAAGGAAAGAATTTCTCGGCGTTTCACCGCCTGCGTTCCGACGAAATTTGGCACTTCTATGTAGGCGGGCCGGTCGCAGTGCATGTACTCGATCCGGCCGGGTCATACAGTTCCATTCTGTTAGGAAGCGAGCCAGATGCCGGACAGGTTCTCCAGGCTGTAGTCCCAGCGGAATGCTGGTTCGCCTCACACATGGCAGATTGGAAGTCTTTCGCGGTGGTGGGCTGCACGGTCGCTCCGGGCTTCGATTTCGCGGATTTTGAGATGGCAAAGCGGGAGGAACTTGCAGCAGGATATCCGGAGCATGCTGAACTTATTCGGGAATTGACACGCGGATAGGGGAGACACGCCGAGCGCCATGCATTCGCGCGTGGTTCTGCAGGCCTTTGAGGTCTTCTCCGCGCCTCTGTGTCTCCGTGGTGAACAGATTTACTTCGCCGCAACGGCCTTCTTCGGAAACATCTCCCCAATGCGCTTGATCTGTGCGCCCACATCCTTCAACTTCTCTTCAATGTGCTCGTATCCCCGGTCGATGTGGTAGACGCGGTCAATAATCGTCTCGCCATCCGCGACCAGCGCCGCAAGCACCAGCGAGGCCGATGCGCGTAGATCGCTGGCCAATACTGCGGCCGCGCTCAGTTGAGTCTTGCCGCGCACCACGGCGCGCCGTCCTTCAATCTTGATATTGGCTCCCATCCGCACCAGTTCCTGCGCGTGCATGAAGCGGTTCTCGAAAATGTTTTCCGTGATAATCGACGTCCCCTCGGCCTGGGTAGCCAGCGCCATGAACTGCGCCTGACAGTCAGTCGGAAAGCCCGGATGCTCCTCCGTCGACATATCGGCCGCGGTGAAGGGATTGTCTCCCATGACGCGAACCGCCTCCGCCGACTGCTTTGTCTTCACGCCAACTTCGTGCAACTTAGCGAGTAGCGCTCCGAGATGCGACGGGTCGCAGCCGCCAATATTGAGATCGCCTCCCGTCATCGCTCCCGCAATGATGAATGTTCCGGCCTCGATCCTGTCAGGAATGATGCGGTGCTTCGCCCCTTTCAGCTGGCTGACGCCTTTCACGCGAATCGTCGGCGTGCCGGCGCCCTCGATCTTCGCCCCCATCTTGTTGAGCAGATCGGCGAGATCCGCAACTTCCGGCTCGCGAGCGCAATTCTGCAGAATGCTCTCTCCTTCGGCAAGAGTCGCAGCCATGAGCAGGTCTTCGGTGCCGGTAACCGTGATCTTGTCGAAAACGATTTCGGCGCCTTTGAGGCGGGTCGCGCTGGCTTCGATATATCCGTGATCCTGCGTGATCTTCGCCCCCAGCCGCTCGAGGCCTTTGATATGCAAATCGATCGGGCGCGCTCCGATGGCGCATCCGCCGGGCAGCGAAACCCGGGCGCGTCCACAACGTGCGACCAGGGGGCCCAGCACAAGAGTCGAGGCCCGCATGGTCTTGACCAACTCGTACGATGCCTCCGGCGTGGCCAGTTTCTCGCACTGAATGGATGTGCGATGGTGGGCGCGTCCATAGCCCAGTTCAACTTCGGCGCCCATGGCGGCCAGCAGGTTGCGCGTGGTTTGGATATCCCGCACCTGCGGAATATTCTCGAGAATCACCGGCTGATCCGTTAGCAGCGCTGCAGCCATGCAAGGCAGCGCCGCATTCTTGGCCCCGCTGATGTGGACGGTCCCAAGCAGCGGCTCTCCGCCGCGAATGATGAACTTATCCATGAAGGCTTCCTTGAGCTGATTGTAGCGAGATTTAGACGAGCCGACGTTGACTGAGACGGAACGGAAGTAACGGACGGAGAGCGATGATCTTCGTTAGGCCCGCCAGCTTCCTCGGTTCCTTCTGTGATGAGTTTTCCTTCGCTCGGGAAGACACATCAGAGGAAGCAAGTGTGCTACGATCCTTTTGCGCAGAAGGGCGCACCCGGTCCGCGGAAAGGACAGAAGTCCACCTTGGCTTTCGACAATCCAGACTACGAACTGACTTTCTGCCCATAAACCTGCGGACGCCGGGCGCACGAAAGGAAGTTCGCCATGCCGGTAAGAGCTCTTCCGCCAAATCCCAACCTGGAACACCTCAAGTACCAAGCCAAAGACCTGCTCAAAGATCTGGCTGCTCGTGGCGCCGCGGCCGCGCAGAGAATCAGGGAATTTCATCCGCGATGGACGAAAGCCAGCGATGCCGAAATCTTCGCAGCGCGGTTCCGCCTAAGTGACGCGCAACTGGCAATCGCCCGCGAGTATGGATTCGCCAGTTGGGCTCGCCTGAAGCGCCGGATCGAGAATCCGAAGCCGACGGATCCTGTCAGCCTCCCTCATCACGAGCGGATCGACGACCCCGTCTTCCGCCGGGGAGTTGATCTCATCGACGCGGGAGACCTTGCTGGCTTGCGTGCCCACCTTGAGAAATATCCCAACCTGACTCGTCAGCATGTCGAGTTTGAGGGCGGAAACTATTTTCGCAATCCGACGCTGTTGGAGTTCGTCGCTGAGAATCCCGTACGCCGGGGCAAGTTGCCCAAGACCATCGTAGAAGTTGCGGAAGCGATTCTTGATTTCGGCGTCGACCAAGCCGCGCTGAACGAAACTCTGATGCTGGTCGCCACCGGATCTGTCCCTCGCGAGTGCGGAGTGCAAATTCCGTTGATTAAACTTTTGTGTGATAGAGGTGCCGAACCCGGCAGCGCCGTCGAAGTCGCTGCGGTCCTTTTCGAGATGCAGTCGGTGAATGCCCTATTGCACCGCGGAGCGCATGTGACTCTCCCGCTCGCTGCCGCGCTG
>Ga0335081_10018159_pt1 | contig 11376 bp, 12 predicted proteins | sample Lox_Sample_35_FD_206713 | JGI IMG/M metagenome (GOLD analysis project Ga0335081, IMG submission 206713) | Soil microbial communities from Loxahatchee National Wildlife Refuge, Florida, United States - Lox_Sample_3.5 | ecosystem: Environmental > Terrestrial > Soil > Wetlands | place: USA... | reverse complement strand
TTCAGACCGACTGGATGCGGATCTTTTTCGGAGTCAATCTGGAACCCAAACTTGGTAGCGATCACTACCTGGTCACGCAGGGGAGCGATAGCCTGGCCCACAAGCTCCTCATTCACGAACGGACCGTAGACTTCAGCGGTATCGAAGAAATTGATGCCGCGTTCGACTGCTGCCCGAATGAGCGCAATCATTTCCTGCCTTGTCCCTGACACCGTGCCGTGACCAGCACTCAACCTCATGCAGCCAAGCCCCATGGCCGAGACCTCAAGATTGCTCTTTCCCAGTTTGCGTTTTTGCATTGATCTTTTCCCTTTGCACACAGCTTTCTGTGTCGCAATCGCCAAGACGTCGACGCTAATTTGATCAGTAATGCTCCCACATCACGGACCAGTGTTCATCGGGCCGAGCCGACCGGATGATCAGCTTCCCGTTTGCGGTGAACTGGTAAGCCCGAGGAAGGTCCTTGCCGACAAGCAGGTCGCCGGCGGTGAATTCACGACCGCACGCGCTGCACTGAGAAGCGATAGAGGGTGTGAAGTGCAGGTACCGTCCCATAAGCCGACCCCCGCAAAAGCCGACTACAAACGATTCCGCCTCGCACGCTGGAGCCAATCGGCACCGAGCTTGGCGATCACGAGCATAACCGCACAGATGGTAAGGAGTTTTACGAGCTGGAGCATCCTGCGCTCCCTGGGTTGCGGAGAACTCTACGCTCGCGCTGACACTCTGGCAAGTTAACTTTTCATCGGGAGTTTTCCGTTGTCTCTCATACCGCAAGATCAAACCCGCTTCATGTCGAACGAATGCAAACCCGCACTCGTCGTGCGCGAAGCTGCAAGGCGAGTGAGCAGCGCAACTCACAACTCAGTTAACATTTCGTGCCGGGTGCGGATTTCGAGTGTACGATCGCGGTCATGAGACACATAAAGGTGCTGCCGCTCGCCCTTGGTACAATTTTGCTCGCCGCGCTTGCCGCACTGAGCCAAGACCAGCCGGTCCCGTTATCCATCGTCGTTGACAGATCATGCTTGATTCAGCCGGAGTCGGACCCCTTGATTCTCGGCGATCATGTTGACGCGTTCCGCGATGACGCGATATGTCACCTTGAGAGTGTGTTCTCATCCCACCATGTCGAAGAAAAGATCAGGAACGGCGAGCGCTCCCGATTCTTTGTCCGAGTTACCGAGCAGGAATACGTCGTGCAAAATCCGACCGATCAGCCTGCTGTATTCGTCGTGCGACACGAGGTTCCGGAGAACTGGAAGGTGGACTCTGAGCCGCAACCCTCCAGCGTGGATGGCTCAACGGCTGTGTTTCGACTGAACGCTGAACCGGGGCAAAGAGTAAGACTTCATGTAGGGATGCACCGAAACTACAAGATCAATCCTGATTAGCCAACCTTACTTCTTCCGCCATACAACAAGGAGGCCGCCTGGTCGAAGCTTACCCGATCAAATGCTGGGGAGCGTTTGCCTTGCAAGAACGCTGCTGACCAGAGAGCTCAAGACGGGTCTTTCTACCCCTTGACTGCACCTTGTAAACAGCATATGGTCCGTTCACATTGTTTGGGGTGTTCCAATTGGTTCGAGGATGATCCCAGAAACGTGCCTCGGCCCTGCAGCACACAAATCCAAGAATTGCGTCGCGGATCGCTCCTCGGTTGGCCGCAGGGAATTCATCATTGTGCTCATCCTAGGTTGATGAAGCTTTGGAGGTCGTATGCCGTCAAGAGTCCTGTCACTGCTCTGTATGGTTTCTTTTGGTGCCGCCGCATACGCTGGATCCGCCAAGACAATTCCCAGCTACGGTCAGGTGTCCCCGAGCTTCGAGGTTAATCGCGGGCAAACCGACGCACGCGTTGAGTTTCTCTCTCGCGGCCCTGGGTACACGGTGTTCTTGATGTCGAACCAAGCCGTACTTTCATTGAAGCGCGGCACACGAAGCCAAACCGTGACCATGAGGTTTGCCGGCTCGAATGCCAGGCCTTCGATCACCGGACTTCATTCACTGCCAGGCAAGACCAACTACTTCATTGGCAACGAGCCTCGTAATTGGAGGACCAACATTCCCACCTATTCTGAGGTTCTCTACCGGCACATATATCCCAGTATTGACCTGCTCTATCATGCGAACCAGAGACAACTCGAATTCGATGTCCGGGTAGCGCCACACGCAGATCCAAACATCATCGAATTCAGTTTCACCGGCAGTCGTGCCCTTCGCGTGGCTGACAACGGAGATCTTCTCGTGACTATTGACGATGGAGAACTGCGCTTCTGTCGTCCCCATCTCTACCAGAGTCGGGGAGCCCGCAGGCAAGCACTCCCGGATGGGTCGTATGTCCTGATTGGAGAACGAGTCAAATTCAGCCTACCATCTTATGACCGCACGCAAACGCTTGTCATTGATCCAATGTTGGGTTATTCGACCTTCCTGGGAGGCAGCGCTGACAGCTTCGGAAACGCGATCGCCGTCGACAGTGCAGGGCACGCTTATGTGGCGGGAGGCACGACCTCCAGCGATTTTCCAGCAACGTCTGGTTCGTATCAACAGACTTACGGGGGGGACAACGGCGGTGGATACCAAGGTGTAATCGGCGACGTCTTTGTGACCAAATTGGATGTTGCCGGCAGAAGGGTAATCTATTCCACCTACATCGGAGGCTCCGGCGGAGAAGACGCATACGGCATCGCTCTCGATGCCTCGGGCAACGCCTATCTCACAGGAGGCACTAACTCTCTGGACTTTCCTGTCACTCCTGGAGTATGGCAGCCGGTGTGCTGCGGTCTCACCGATGTTTTCGTTACCAAGCTGAACTCCACAGGTTCGTCTTTGATCTACTCCACGCATGTCGGCGTAGGTGGCGAGGGCACCCGCGGATTCGGAATCGCGATCGACGGTAAAGGCGCAGCCTATGTCACTGGAAACGCCGGACCGGGTTTTCCGACAACTCCGGGAGCACTCAAAACAGAATGCAACTGCTTTACTGATGGATACGTGACGAAGCTCAATCCACAGGGCTCCAACGCGGACTACTCCACATTCCTTGGCGGCTCTTCAGTCGATTTCGGAGAGGCCATCGCGGTCGATACTACCGGTAAAGCTTTTGTCACTGGATATAGTTCATCCGGCGACTTTCCCACAACCCCGAGCGCCTTCCAACTCACAAACAAGGGGGGAGTCGACGCATTCGTCAGTGTTCTCAATCAAAACGGCAGTGCGCTGGCCTACTCTACATTGTTGGGAGGATCTGGCAACGAAGAAGGATACAAGATCGCCGTCAATCACGGAAAAGCCTATTTGACGGGATACACGGGTTCGACTGACTTTCCCGTCACTGCCGGCGCCCTCCAAACGACTTATGGAGGAGGGAGCAGCGACGCATATGTGGCGAAGATCGATCCCTCGAAGTCGGGCTCCGCTTCCCTGGTTTATGCGACCTTCTTGGGAGGCAGTGGCGACGAGAACCTGAACGATTTTCAGCGTGACATTTTGGCTGTGGATAACGCAGGAAACGTTTATCTGACGGGAGCCACAACCTCGACAGACTTTCCCATCCTGCATCCGACCCAGGCAACATCGGGAGGAGGATGGGATGCATATGTAACTGCCCTGGACAAAACCGGCTCGCGCCTGCGATTCTCCACTTATTTAGGCGGCAGTGGTGATGATTTCGGACGCGGCATCGCCTTTCAAAGCGGGGGCATTTACATCACGGGACAAACATATTCGGTCGACTTTCCAACGACCTCTGGCGCCTTCCAATCGGGATTTACGGGAACTTCCGACGCCTTCGTAACAAAAATCGGAAACAAGTTGTCACAGTAAAACAAGGTGCACAATTCGATCAGCATCTTTATAAATCAAAGAGTTGACCAGCTAGGTCGGCCCCGGCTGTGGGCATGCCCGGGACAACCCGAGGAGGATGGCCTCCGATCCGCTGTTTCAGGCACCTGATCCGGGCTCGTGAGTGGCGCCAGGGTAACCTTTGAGCCAGGCGCTCGAACTGCCTGGCACACGCATCCGCGCGGGCAAACATTACTTGTAACGGCCGGCGGCTGGGTTCAGCGATGGCGAGGATCCATCGAAGAAGTCCGCCCGGGTGATGTGCTTTGGTTCCCACCTGAAGAGAAGCACTGGCATGGGGCTGCGCCAGCAACCGCTATGACGCACAATCGCCATTCAGGAAAAGAAAGACGGCAAGGTGGTCGACGGGATGGAGAAGGTCAGCAACGAGCAACATCGCGTGGGGAAATGAAGGACACACGATGCGGAATGGGAGGCGATGGACTTGGCCCACTTTAAGTTCCCGAGCGGCAATACTGACTCTTATCGCCGGCTGTTCGCGAGAACAAGAATTAACAAGAATTGCAATTCTAGGAGTCTGTTCCAGGCTCTCAAAACCTTGCGGACGGTGACGAGTTCACTTCCAAGCTCTGCACGGCAACATATCCAAAGCAATAAAGGAGGACAGCAAACCCCAGCGGGTCCAGCATCTCGGGCGGACTCGGGAGTCTCAGTGGAAGCGACAAGTTGCCATAAACCGCCTCCAAAGCGAAAAGAAGGATGCCTAGAGAAAGGACAGTGCGGTTGGGCAGGAGGAGGAACCTCCGACAGAGTTTTGGAACAGCGACGACGATTGCCAGGACTGTGAGCGAAATGGCTGCGAGGAGATGATTGTATGGCATGACTTTGAACGAAGAGCCGGTAAATAAGAAAAGGGTAATGCCTGCCACAGCAATCGCGAGCCCCGCTACAATCGCTGCTTGAAGGAAGAGCCGGAGTTTGTCCTTACTTAGGTCGAGAAAGGCCAGCAAAGCAATCACCACGACCGAGTACGACAGAATAGTGCCCACGTATGGAAGACCGGCCAAAAGCCAATTCGGCAAAATTCCGAGGTCAGCCAAGGAACCAAACAGGTATTCGGTTCCCTCAATCGCACTCCAGATTCCGAGCCAGGTGAAGAATTTCCCCCCACTCCGGCGCCGGACCACGGCGATGCCGCAGATACACAATCCGATAAACAGAAAAACTGTACCAAACAGAATGTATGGGATTCGACCGCGAAGTACCTCAACCGGAATTTGCATTTTGCTTGCTCAGACACGAAAGAATACACCCCCCAAGTGCCTGGCTCGGCACCTTTTTCTCTGGAACACACCTTCAAACCAAATTTGTTCAACGAGGCCAAGGCTTACATCAACCACGCGCCATTTCACAATCCGCAGTCGAGCGCTCTTCCTTTTGCGGTCGATACAAATGGCGAATTCGTTGGTCTGAATGACAATACGGCCGATATCGAAGTCGGCAGTACGTTTGGCATTGTCGATAATCTGACTTGGGCGCACGGGCGCCATGCTTTCAAGATGGGCATGGAATACCGCCGGGTGCGGCTGAATCAGGGGCAGACCGCGGATAACAATCTTTCTTTTGGCAGTGCGGATGACATGTCTACCGCAACCCTGGACAAGATCAGCTACATAGCGCCGTGGTGCTGCCACGGCCTTCGGCGCAATTTCCTTCTCCCGTATTTTCAAGACGAATGGAAGGTCACGCCAACGTTCACGCTGACTGCGGGCGTGCGCTGGGAATACTACGGCGTTGCGCACGAGGCCACCAACCGAACAACGGTGTTTGATCCTAATCAGTTCCACGGGGTTTGTCTGGGATCGGGCTCATTCAACGTTTTGCCAGTCCCAACGTCCGCGGGGCCGATCAACACGCCTCCGTGCCCCAAAGACCCTGCCCTGTACAACCCAAACTACAGGAACTTCGATCCCAGAATCGCTGTCGCTTGGGCACCGAGTGCTTTGCAAGGAAAGACTGTATTTCGCGCGGGCTTCGGCATTTACCGTGGCGCAGCTCAGAACGATGACTTGAACGCGGGACTGGAGGGCAAACCTGTTTGGAGCCAACCCGACACTGTGGCGATCAATGGCTCAGGTAGCAGCGAAAAGCCTCGGTTTACCTCGCGGTAGATGAGAGCAAACGAGAATTTACTTCCAACCTTCAGTTTGAGGACGGAAGTACGCTTCCAGCTTTTCCTGAGTCGGAGACGAAGTTCTTCTCTAAGCCGCGGCCCACTCGGTTCGAGTTCTCGAAAAATGATAAAGGGGAGTTCAGTGTGGTGAAACTATAATGATTATTGTCCGGCTTCTTTCTACCCGAGCCTTCATTGTTGGTTTGGCACCACCCTCAAATTCCGATCTTTTTCGATTAAACCCACATTGTTTCGTTCTCACTGCACCGCTGAACTCATCCACCGTGGGAGCGCCAATGCTCTCAACCTTTGCGCGCCCTTGTCCCACAGCCCGTGTTTTAGGCCTATGGAGGCAGCCTGGCCGCCCCACCATCACGGCGTAGGGATTTTTGCTGCGTTCCGGTATCATCCTCGCACTACGCAGTTCAAATCTGATCCAAGGACGAGAACGAATGACTGATCTAGGTGCGGTACTGGCGCAGTTGAAACAAGAGCGCGACAAGCTGGACCGGGCAATCGCAGCATTGAGTGGAGTAGTAGGCGCGAAGGCGCATAGCGGCGGACGAGGAAAACGAACGCTGTCGGTCGCTGCCCGCAAACGCATCGCGGCGGCACAACGGGCGCGATGGGCGAAGTTCAAGGCAGGCAAGAAAACGTAGCTCGGTGCCGCAAGTTGTCAAAGGGGCAAGCCATTCGAGCTTGCCCTTTGTTTCGAAGGGTAGGTAGCTAGCGATGGTGCAACTCTATCCGAGTTCAGCGCCAAGCCGTGGAAAGGCTGCACTCCGCTGTCATAGTTTTCCTGTTTGCAGACGATCCAGAACCTGTTGAATGTATTCTTAGAATTTGTGGGATTTGGATCGCGACTGCTCGACTAATGCCTTTCGCTGCTTTCTCCCTGGTTCCACGGCAGAGATGTTTATGGGTTTCGCGGAACTAATGATTCGAAGGGAGGAATCGAGAAAGACGTGGTAAACACATGTTCCGACGGTTGGGTTCCGTCTTGATTGGCTTTTGCGAGAATCTCCATCGCCTGTCCCGTAAGCGGTGGAATGTAAATCGTCGCGGTGAGCCACTTTTCGCGTACCCAGGCTTGGCCCGTCGCCGGCTGACCATCACATCCGGTAAACGGTAAACTCAGCCATCGCAACCGCTCCGCTTCGTTGGTAATTTCCTGAAAAGCTCTGCGAGCTCCCAGGGCCATCGAGTCGTCCTGCGAGCCGACCAGGCTAATTGACGCGCTTTGGGAGGTGGCCATTTTCAGCCAGGAACGCACCGCCCGGTAGGCACTTTCATCCGTCCAATGTGCCTTCAGCATCTTCACCTCAATGTTCGACGGTTTCGTCTCCAGCATCCCTGATTCGCGTTCTTGGGCTGACGAACTCTGTGAAGGTCCTTCAATGTACAAGACGGAACCGCCTCGGGGCAGCAACGCTGCGAATTGTCTTCCTTGAATGCGGCCAATCTCGAGGTGATTGGAACTAACAGCAAACACAGGGGCGCTTGCTGCCTTGCGCAGGTCCGACAAGTAATCCGGCCTTCGGTTCAGGACCGCCCAACCGATCCCTGCATCTCTAGCGGCCCGGGCTACCTGCGGCAGAGCCGTGCCTCCAAACGGTTCTACCACAATCGCGTCGGGTCGGGACTCAACTCGGCTTTGAATTGCCTTTAGGAGTTGCGTGCTCTGATTCACGGCGTCGTTATCGGCAAACACTATTTCCACATCACTCCCCAGTTTGTGCGCGGTCTCTTCCGCGGTCCGGGCTTGTGCCACTTGGAAATCGTTCTCGCGGGTGTGAAGAGAAACGAGGAATCGGAGCTTTTTCATCATTTCGCAAGTGTACCTGTACGGAAGCATCCACGAAATGCTTCCCACGATTCTGGAACGAGTGACTCCAGTGCGCTGTGGCGTGGGTCACATAGTCCCGCCGACTCTCTGGCCTCCTCGCCGCCGATGGAGCCCATTAAGTCGCCGACAACACAGCGTCCGCTAGTCTGCGCCACGTCCTCGAACATGGGAGTGAGATAGTCCACTGTCTTGGCTCAGCGTGAAATGGAGAAGCGACGTTCTCCGTTAGTGTAGATTCCGCCCCTGCGGGGCGGGGATTTTCAAGGCATGCGGGCCTATCGTCCGATGGCTTCCTCCGTCAACGTGCAACGCGGGAGAGTGACCTCCCGCGCTGCTGAGCATCGGCTCGATGAGCCCTCCGGGTTATCCCTCGGCATGGTTGCGTCCCCGCAGTGCCCGCTTCCGTTTCACCCGGCAAATTCATTGTAGCTCCGCGACGACCCGCCGTTTCTCAACGCCCGGTTGGCCGTGATTCCGCCAGAACCGAGAGCGGTCAGACACGAATCGTAAGTGTAATAGTGTAATCGCTGATTGCAACTTATCATTGCGGCCATTCCGCTGCTCGCACAAGAAAGCGCCTTCGCTGGGAACGACGTTCCCGAGTTTCTGTGTAGGTCATTTCGGTAGTGCTATCATTCCGCAAACAATCCCAGAGAGAACGCTCTATGAAATATATGCCCCTCGTTGCTGGCATTGGTTTGTTGGTCATGTGCGTCGGTGCAGGTTTCGGTCAAACGGCTGATAGTAGTGCGGCTCAACAGGTTGAAGCACTGGCCAGAGTGGAAGTCGGCAACAAATGGGGTTTCATCGATCAAACGGGAAAGATGGTCATCCCCGCACGGTTCGATTTTGCCCTCGATTTTTCCGAAGGGCTAGATTCTGTCACGGTCGGCGGAAAAGCAGGGTTCATAGACAAAACGGGAAAGATGGTCATCCCCGCACAGTTCGAGGGTGCCCGCTCTTTCTACGAACAACGAGCTGTGGTTAATATCGGTGGTAAAGAGAGCTTCATTGACAAGAGTGGGAAAGTTATCGCGCAATTCGAGGACATCGTTACGGATTTTTCTGAACATCTAGCTGTGGTCGTCATCGGCGGCAAAATGGGCTTTATTGACGCGACGGGCAATGTGGTCATCGCTCCGCAGTTTGAAGATGTTGGAGCGTTCTCCGATGACCGGGCAGGAGTCTGGATCGGCGACAAGCTCGGCTTCATCGACAAGACCGGTAAGCTGGTTATCCCGCCGCGGTTCGACGGAGCCTATGGCTTTTCCGAAGGGCTAGCGAACGTCAAGATTGGCGGCAAAATGGGCTTCATCGACAAGACCGGTAAAGTGATCGTCGCGGGGTTCGACAATGCTGGCGGGTTCTCCGAACAACTCGCATCTGTCAGTATGAAGGGCAAATGGGGTTTCGTCGATAAGACGGGCAAGGTGGTGGTCCCCGTGCAGTTTGAAGACGCTAGGGAGTTCTCCGAGCAACTAGCTGCTGTGAAAACCGGCATGAAGTGGGGCTTCATCGATAAGGCTGGCAAGTTCGTTATCCCGGCGCAGTTTGAGAATGCCGGGCGCTTCTCCGAACAACTAGCTCCCGTCAGCATTGGCGGAAGGTGGGGGTTCATCGATAAAACCGGCAAGGTTGTTATCCCGGCTCAGTTCGAGACCGTTGGCGCATTTGCGAAAGATTAGAGGCGCGAAGGGGTTGCTGTCCGACACCGCGGCGGTTTGATCGCTTGCTCTTTACGCGGCTTGCTGGCGGCGACTCTGGCGTTGTTGTCTGGCGGCTTCCAACTTGCGGTCGCGTTCCGCGTGGATTTCCTGCTGACGCTCCGCCAGCGCGTCCTTCGGCGTGATGTAGCCGATGGCGCTGTTCAGGCGGACGTTGTTGTAATGCTCCACGTAGCCCTCGACCAGACGCCGCGCATCTTCCAGCGACAGCGGTGTTCCCGGTCGGATGCACTCGCTTTTCAGCGACTTGTGCCAGCGTTCGATTTTCCCGTTCGATTGGGGATAGTAAGGGGAAGTTCGGACATGCGTCATGCCCGAGATGCGAATGAACTCCTTGAAGTCGCGGGCAATGAACTGCGGGCCATTGTCGGAGATGATTCGCGGCTTCGCTTCTGGGCACTTCTCCTTGGCTCGCTGTAGGATCACTTCGACATCAGCTTCTCGCATGGACTCACGCAGATCCCAATGGACGAGAAAGCGACTGAACCCATCCAGAATGCTGCACAAGTTAATAGAAGGTGCCGCACAGGTTGATGTAGGAAACGTCGATATGCCAGTGCTGATGCGGCTGCAGCGGCTGCTCGAAACCGGTTCCCTTGCGCGAAGGCTTGCTCTTCCATCGGGATAATAGTCCAGCTTGCTTCAACACTCGCCAAACACTCGCCGGACTGACGGCCACAACGTCAGCGTCGAGCATCATAAACGTCAGCCGCCGATAACCCTCCAGCGGGTTCTTCAGATGGAACTCGACGATTGCTTCTTTCTCCCACGGCTCCAACCAGAAGTCACGGGGAACCCAACCGTTGTGCTCGTTGACGCAACCATACCGCTGCCGCCAGTCATAGAACTTGCTGGCGGTCACGCCCAACCACGGGATGAACCGTCCGACGCCGATCTCAGCCTTGTCCGACCAGCGCCGGACGAAATCCACGACTAGATCCCGCACATCATGCGGCACCCAAACGCCAGTTAGAGTTCCCCAAGACTTTTTTTTAACGCGATGTGCTCAGCCATCAACTCAGCCAGGACCTCGTCCTTGGTCTGCACCTTCTTCTCCAAGAACTCGATCCGTTTCTGCTTCTCCTCCACTTGGCGGTGGGGACGCTCTTGAGACTGAAAAGCGGCGGCTCCGTTCTCGAACAGTTCCTTCTGCCAGCGGTAGAACACCGTCGGGCGCAGGCCCAGTTCCTCACACAACTCCGAGACGGGCACCTTGTCAACAAGATGCCGCCTCAAGATAGCTACTTTCTCTTCTGGAGTGAAATGCTTCCGTTCCTTCCTCATACGTTCGCTCCGTTATCTTAACGGACGAACGCTTTCTCCATTTCCAACTGAGGCGGGACACCACCACAAAGTCAACCGTTCTGTTGTGGCGCGCAGAGAAGGCCTCAGGCATGTTTGTCGTTGTCCTCCGCAAGGTGAGATTAAGCCTTGGGTTCGACTCGGCAGTGAAGACCGTCCGCTCTATGCCGGACTGCAATCGAATGAATGTGCATGGGGGGCGGCAAGGTGAAGCTGCTACTCGAGACGCGGATTGGTATTACCAGCGCGAAAACTGATTTCTGCAGAGGATGCGGGGTGGCCGGTAGGACTCAGGCGCCTATTATCTCAACAAGTGCGTCGGTACAAAATCCTCGGCAAAGGATCCAACCCCGTATGATCCAATAACTGTGCTGGATCGCCTTGTTTAGTCAGGACTCTTTTCGCGGTTACTTGGGGGAGGCTTGCGTCCAATTGTTTTCGTTCGAGCTGTGCCCGACGATCACTCGAGTACCCGCTTGCTCAAGCATCGCAACATTACTATATTCGCGCTCTTCGTTGGCTTC
>Ga0335081_10018158_pt1 | contig 11376 bp, 9 predicted proteins | sample Lox_Sample_35_FD_206713 | JGI IMG/M metagenome (GOLD analysis project Ga0335081, IMG submission 206713) | Soil microbial communities from Loxahatchee National Wildlife Refuge, Florida, United States - Lox_Sample_3.5 | ecosystem: Environmental > Terrestrial > Soil > Wetlands | place: USA: Florida... | reverse complement strand
GCCGCCCGCCAGACCCAGCGCGCCCTCGACACCTTCGAGCGGCTCGGCGACCAGGCCGGCATGGCCACCAGCTACCACCAGCTCGGCATGCTCGCCCAGGGACGCGGGGACTACGACGAGGCCGCCCGCCAGTACCAGCGCGCCCTCGACATCCGCGAGCGGCTCGGCGACCAGGCCGGCATGGCCGGCAGCTACCACCAGCTCGGCGTGCTCGCCCAGGACCGCGGGGACTACGACGAGGCCGCCCGCCAGTACCAGCGCTCCCTGGACATCGAAGAGCGGCTCGGCAACCAGGCCGGCAGGGCCACCAGCTACAGCCAGCTCGGCATCCTGGAAAAGGAACGCGGCGGTTCCGTCACCACAGCCGTAACATGGCACGTACGAGCGCTCGCGATCAGGCTCCGCCTCGAGGTCCCCGAAGCTGTGTCCGATCCCGGGACACCCGCAAGACGACACCGACGACGGGCTGCGGCTGGTTACCGGGTCGGCGTGGCAGCGGCTCCGGGCCTGGCACCTGCACGCGCCCGCCGAGCGGCTGCCGCTGCCCGCCGTGCTGCTCACCTGGCCCGCCGCGTGGATCACGCACTGGCTTCAGGTTCCCGTCCGCGGTATCGCATGCATCGCCGGCACGGCCACCGTGATCACCTGGCTGGCCTGGGCATGGCGGAACCGGCGGGCGGCCAAGGCCGACAACGCCGGCCCAGACGGCCAGGAGCCCCAGCTGCGCGGCCTATTCCTGCCGACGGAGGCGGCGCTGGTCGCGGCGGCGTGGGGCGGATGGGTCACTGTCGCGGTCGTGTTCGGCCCGACCGCCCGGCCGGACCGGTGGCCGACCCTGGTGTATCTGACCGGGGCGGCGGGCGGGTACTGGTCGCTGCGCCGCCACGAGGCGGTCCGCGCCGCCCGCACGCGCCGCGACGCCGCCGCCGCGTGGACCGCCCGCAAAGCCGAATGGCACCGCATCGCGCACCGGATCGGCCTGGGCGACTTCCACCTGCAGGAGATCACCAGGACTCACCTGGGCGAGGAACTGCTGCTGACCAGCGCGCCGGGCAGCGAGCTGGCCACCCGCATCGCCGCGAACAGCAGGCCTTACGTGGAGAAGTACGCCCACCTGCGCGGCCTGCCCTACGGGCGGGTCGACATCCGGCTCACCGACTATCCCGGCCAGCTGGTCATCGAAGTCCGCGAGCAAGACCCGTCGGTCGACGGGCCGGTCATTCACCCGGCGCTCGACGCGGCCTCACCCTACGCGGCCTGGTTCCCCGGACAGCGCAGCATCCGCCAGCCCATCCCGATCGGCGTGATCCCCGAGACCGGCGAGCCGATGGAACTGATCTTGTTCGACGAGGAAGGCGGTAAGGCGGTCGGCGTGTTCTCCATCACCGGCGGCGGCAAGACCAACGTGCTCGATGACATCCGCGAGGCGGTCACCGCTTGCGATGACGCCGTCTTGGTCCAGTTCAACGCGGCCGGGTCCGGTGACGAACGGGTCTGGGAGCCGCTGGCCGCCCTGACCATGGCCGGCCTGGCCGAGGAAAACCCGCAGATCAAGCAGGGCATCCTCGGCGGCCTGGGGTACCTGCGGCGGCTGATCGGCCAGCGGTCCGAGACCGCCGCCGACACCGGCGAGTCGGTGTTCCAGCCCACCCGTGAGAACCCCGCCGCCGTCGTGATCATCGACGAGATCGACGAGACCGGCAAGATCGAGGGCGCATCGAAACTGCTGGAGTTCCTGGCCTCCAAGCAGCGTAAGGCAGCGGTGTGCCTGATCCTGGCCGGGCAGCGGGCCACTGCCACCTGGACCGGCGGTGCCGGGGTGCGGATCAACCTGTCCACCATGGTCATCGGCGTGCTGGCCCGGGACTCCGAGACCCGGCATGCCGTCGGCGCCGAGAACGAGATCCCGGACATCTCCGAGTACTCCGGCGGCCAGGCCGGCTACTTCGGCATCTGGTCGGTGCGGCAGAAGAAATACCTCCAGCGCGGCCGGTCCTTCTATATCGGCAAGCTCGGCGAGCAGCGGGACAAGATCATCGCCAAGCGGGACCCGGCGGCCCGACCGGTGCTCCAGGATGCGAGCCAGATCGAGGTCACCGCTCCTGTCATCTCCCGGGAACAGTCCGGGAGCGGCCTTCGGGAGCGGCTGGCTCACGTCCGCCAGCTGAACGACCACCGGCCGCCCGGTCCTGCCAGCACAGGACCGCTCCCGGTCGTGCCCGGCGTGCCACCAGAGGTCATGGCGGTCTTGCGCCCGATACTGGCCTCCGGCCGGACCTCGGCCGCGGCGGTCGGCTTGCGGCTGGGCGTGTCGAAGACCACCGCGCACGGATACCTGGCCGCGATGCGCCAGTACGGCATCGCCGAGGTGACCGGGAGCGGCCGCTCCTCGGGGTGGCAGCTCACCCAGCGGCCCAAGATGCCCGAGCCGATGCGCGAACCGCCCGGCCAGTACGCCACCACCGCCCAGTACGCCACCCTGGAAGACCTGGCCCAGGCGGTGCACGACGGCCTGGTCGACGCCGACGAGGACGCCCGGACCGTCCTGGATCAGGTCCGCCGGATCGCCGGCCGTAAGCGGCTCTCCGCCGTCCCAGACCCGCCGGGCGACGGACAGTGACCGGCATTTTCGTTCGCCAATCGTTCGGGGAATCGTCCGTTAATCGTCCGCCGGGCTGGCCACGCAGGTAATGCCGAACGATTCCGGGCGATTCCTCCCGAGTCGCGCCCATCCCCCCGGTATGACGGTCGGTAAGCGAAGGCAGGATGCATGAGCGGATACGAGCAGCAGCTTCTCACCCGCGCGGAGGTCCTCGAGGACACTGACGAGCTCGTCGATGTGGTCATCGCAGTCCTGACGAGCGCACAGAGGGCGGGCGTGGACCCGGCCGCGGCCGCCAGCCTGGCCGCGGCCGCCCGAGTGCTGAACCCGGCAGCTGGCACCGGCTACGACGCGGGCCGCAGCACCGACAGGCGGCCCGGCGGTGGGTACCGCTCTGACGGCGACTTCCTCGAAGCCGTCAGCGACACCGAGAACGATGCACGGGACCGGCTGCGGGAAGTGCAGCAGCTCCACGAGCGCGTGTCCGTCGCGGCCGACGCCGCCCGAGACGACCTGGCGCAGGCCCGGCTCGCACTGGCCGCGGCGTACGCCTTGCCGGTGAAAGATCCGTGCGACGGATGTCACGAGATCAAGCAGGCCGCCATCACGGCCGCCGAAACTGCCATCGCCGGCGCGCAGCGCCGCACCGAGCTGTGCGAGGCCACCGCCGAGATCCTGGACCCGCTCGCCCACCGGCTCGTCGCCGCGCTCAGCCGCTTGCGGCAAGTTCCCACGGACCTCGGGGAGGTCTACCAGCTGGTCTATGAGTTCATCCGCAAGGGCGGGAAGCTGCCCGCCTACGGCCGGTGGGTCGAAGGCAGCAGCATCCGGTTACCCGACGGTAACCCGGAACTTTGGAGGACTCACCGCCGGGCCCGAGGACCTGGCCGCTGAGCTGTGCGACGTGGGCCTGGCCGCGCTGGTCGCCCTGACCACGATCACCGGCGGCACTCCCCAGGCCGAATCGGCGCTGGCCCGGCTCGTCCCGCCCGCCTGCTGGACGCCCTGACCGCCACCGGTCCCGGCCGGGCCTGCATCGCGCTGATTACTCCGATCGGCGAAGGCGGCCAGGACGACGATGCCAGGTCCGCCTACCGGCACCTGCTCATGCCCATACGCGCCGCGGACTGACCTCGGCCCGCGCCTGACCACTCTCCCCGATCAAGAACAGGAGACCGATCGTTCATGTCCGCTGGGGACACCACCTTGACCATCACCGGGAACCTGGCCGCCGATCCGGAGCTGCGGTTCACCGACAGCGGCATCGGCGTGGCCGCGTTCACCGTGGCCGCGTCCCGCCGCGTCTATGACCAGGCGAGCGGGCAGTGGAAGGACGGCGACACGCTGTTCCTGCGCTGCTCGGCCTGGCGGAACCTAGCCGAACACGCTGCCGAAACCCTGGAAAAGGGCATGCGGGTCATCGTGACCGGCCGCCTCAAGCAGCGCTCCTATGAAACCGCCGAAGGCGATAAGCGCACCGTCTACGAGATCGACGTCGAGGACCTCGGCCCGTCGCTGAAGTGGGCCACCGCCAAGATGGCCAAGACCAGCCGGGACAAGGTCCCGCATCCCGCCGACGAAGCCGACCGGTGGGAGACCCAGCCCGCCGATGCGGCGCGGTGGGGCGGCGACCAGCCTCCGTTCTGACCCGGCGGCATCTTCCAGGACTGCAGCTCGCCCCGGCCTGGCGTGCAGCCCCTGTCTCGCCTCCAGCCTGAAACGGCTCTCCGGCCGTGCCCGGCTGCCCGGATCGGTTCCCGGCCATCGTCTTAGAAAGGTCCTGATGTGCGTGATCACGACGAGGAGACTTTCTCCGACGGCACCCCGATACCGGACGAACCGCCAGCCGGGAAGAGCAAGGGACCGAGCCAGGCGCAGATCCTGGTGGGCATGGCCGAAGACACCTACCGGCTGATCCGCGCCGACGACGGCCGGGCCTACGCCGTCCCGAGGATGGGACCACAGCTCGCGGTACCGCTGGCCTCACGGTCCGAAACCAGCCTGCGGGCCCGGCTGGCTGCCTCGCTGCACCGGCAGACCGGCCAGGTCGCCTCTAGCTCCAGCTTGTCCGACGCGCTCACCGTGCTGATGGGCGAGGCCGCCGACCTGGAACCGGTGCCAGTCTGGCTGCGGGCCGCCCGTCACGGCGATGCGGTCGTGGTCGACATGGGCACCGAGACCGGCCAGTGCATCACCATCACACCGGCCGGCTGGACCGTTCAGGCAGACTCCCCGGTCATCTTCCGCCGCTCCGAACTGACCCACCCGCTGGTCAGCCCCGAGCGCGGCGGCACCCTGGACGGGCTGCGCACGCTGATCAACCTACCCGAGGAGGACTACCGGCTGGCCATCGCCTGGGTGATCGCCGCCTACTTCACCGGCTCCCGCACCCCATCCTTCTCATCCAAGGCGAACAGGGCACGGCCAAGTCCAGCCTGATCCGCACCCTGCTCGCGCTAGTCGACCCGCAGCCGGCCGCCGAACGGACCCCGCCCAAAGACAACCGCGAATGGGCCATCTTCGGCCGCGCCTCCTGGACGTTCTGCTACGACAACATCACCGAGATCCCCAGCTGGCTGTCCAACGCGCTGTGCAAGGGCGTCACCGGCGACGCCGTCCTACAGCGGGTCCTGCACTCCGATGAGGACATCGGGGTGTACGCCTTCCAGAGGGTCATCGTACTCACCACGATCGCGATCAGCCATGACCTGGCTGGCGACCTGGCCGACCGGACCCTGCTCATCGAACCGGAGGTGATCGAGGTCCGACGCAGCGAAACCGAGGTTCAGGCCGCCCGCACCGCCGCGCTCCCGGGCGCGCTCAGCGCGGTGCTCGACCTGATCGCCGCAGTGCTCCGCGAGCTGCCCGGCATCAGGGTGAACGACGCGCCGCGGATGGCCGACTTCGCCCAGGTCCTGGCCGCGCTCGATGCGGCCGCCGGATGGGACACACTCGGCTGCTACCGGGCCAAGGTGGCCGACATGGCCTTGTCCCAGATCGAAGGCAGCACCCTGGCCCGCGCCATCTACCGGCTGGCCACCGGCCCCAGCCCTAGCGGGCGCGACCCGGGGCCGTGGGAAGGCACCGCGACCGAACTGCTGACTGCCTTGCGCGGCCTCTGCGCCGACGCGGGCCTGCCTGCCTCCGAACTGCCTCCCGGGGAGCGCGCCCTGGGTCAGAAGGTCCGGGAGATCGCCCCCGCCTTGCGCAAGGCCGGAGTCGATGTCCGGCCCGGCCAGCGCACCGAGCACCGCCGCCCGCTGATCATCAGCAAGACCACGCGACCGAACGGCCACCCAGACGCTCTTTCCTGATATGAAAAGAAGCGATGTCATGATGTCATTCGGGCTCGTTTCCGCAGCTCAATGGCATGACATCACAGTCGCCACTCGTTGTCAGCCCGGTCAGCGCCATGACACGGCACCCGCCCGGCTGACAACGCACCGCCAGCCCTTGTCAGCCGATCGCCCCAGCTCACACGCCATTTCGAGGACCGGCTGACATCATGACAACGATCCGGCACCAATAAACCCCGGCCTCTCCGACCAGGCCGGGGGAGGGGGATGCTTACGCCCTGTCCTCGCCTGGCTGGCGGTGACGCGGATGCCGACGCGCCTTCCGGCGCTAGCTGCAGTTCCATGACGGTTGCCGGAAAGGCATCCCCCTTTCCTTACGAGGACACTTCTGGAGTCCGCCATGCCCGTTCCCGGTGACCCGGCCCGGCTCGCCCTCGAACTGGCCGCGCTCGGCTGGCACATCCTGCCGCTGTCGGCCACCACCAAGCGGCCTCTCGCCAACTGCCCGGCCTGCCGCTCCCGGCCCGGCGCCCCCGGCCACCTCCCGTGCACCTGCCCCTGCTTGGCGGCCGGCAGCTGGTGCCATGGCGTCCGCGCCGCCAGCACCGACCCGGCTCGCATCACCGCCTGGTGGCGCCGCGAGCCCGCGGCGGTTCCCGGAGTCGCCGCGGGCCCCTCCGGCCTGGTTTTGGTCGACATCGACGCCCACGGCGCCCCGCTCCCGCCCCGCCTTGCCACCGGCCTGCTGCCCGGCATCAACCTGGCTGCCGAACCCGTCCCGGCCAGCGTGTGGGCCGACCCGGCCCGGTTCCGCGACGGCCGCGACAGCCTGACCCTGCTGGCCCGGATCCGCGGTGGCCCCCGACCCTGGCCGCCCGGCCAGGAGCACCAGCCCATCACCGTGACCACGCCGTCCGGCGGCGTTCACCTGTGGTACCAGGCGCCCGCCTGCGGGCTCCGCCAGGCCCTCAGCGACCCCAACGGCCGCTACGGGCTGGCCTGGCAGGTCGACCTCAAAGCCGGCTGGTCCTACGGCCTCGCCCCCGGCGCCGCTACCACCGCCGGGAACTACCAGCTACGCCAAGGTGACCCAGCCCGGCCCGGACATATGCCCGGCTGGCTCGCCGTCGAAATCCGGCGCGTCACCGCGCCGCGCCCGGCGCCCCGCCGGCCGCAGGCACCCTCCGCAGGCGGCGGATGCGGCCCCGCCGCCTACCTCGCTGCCGTCATCACCCGCGGCGCCGCTCGCCTCGCAAGCATGACCGACGGCCGCCAGCGCGCCCTGTCTGCTCTCGCCTACCACGCCGGCGGGCTCCTCGGATGGGCCGGCGCCGATGCGGGCCAGGTGACCGGGCAGCTCGTCAACGCCGGGATCACCAGCGGGCTGCCTGCCAGCACTGCGGCTCGGATCGTCCGCCGGGCCGTTGCCAAAGGAATCGAGCAACCGGTTACCCCGCCGGGCTCCGCCACCTGACAACCGTCTTCCGCTCTGCGCCCGTCGCGCGCTCAGCCGGTTTCCCGAGCCTGCGTGACCATTCCGCGCGTCAGCCTGCTACTCGTATAGGAGTGACTCTGCCATGCCCGCGAACAAGACCTCCCGACCGGCCGATTCCGTCCCGCCCGTCCCGGCCGTGTCCCGGAGCCGCCGGGCGGGACTCCGAGAGGCAGAACCCTTCCCGGAGTTCATCACCGTCGGCCAGTTCTGCGCTTTGACCGGCATCTCTCGTTCGACGTTTTATGACTGGCGCGCCAAGGGGAAAGCGCCGGAGTGCCACAAGTGGCCCAACGGCGACTTGCGCATCGAACGTCAGGACCTGGCCGAGTGGCTCAAGCGCCGGAGGGCCGCGTGAGCAGCGACCTGACCTACGACGTCCGCGTCTGGAAAACCGAAATCTACCGCGGCGCCAAGGTCACCACCTATACGGTCCGGTGGAAGGCGGGCGCCAAGCTGCAGAGGCGGTCGTTCCGTATCGCCGCCCAGGCGGACAGCTTCCGCGCCGAGCTGCTGGCTGCTGCCAGGCGTGGAGAGGCGTTCCTGACCCGGACGGGATTGCCCGCCTCCTGGCAGCGTCACGAAACCAACACGAGCTGGTACGACTTCACGTGCGCCTACGTGGACATGAAATGGAAGACCGCCAGCGCCAAGTACCGACGGGCGATCGCCCAGGCCCTCGCCGCCGCGCTGCCCGCCATGGTGGTGGAGGCGGCAGGCAAGCCCCCAGACGAAGACATCCGCCAGGCCGTGCTGGGCTGGGGATACAACAGCCGCCTGCGCCAGTCGGCTCCGCTCGATGCGGCGGCGGTACTGGCCTGGCTGTCGCGCCATACCAAGCCGGTCACAGATCTGGCCCGTCCCGCGGACTCGCGGGGCCTGCTCGACACGGCTATCACGCGGCTCGACGGCACCCGCGCCGCGGCCACCTCGGCGCGCCGTCATCGGGCCGTGCTGTTCAATGCGCTGGAATACGCGGTGGAGCTTGGCGTGCTGGAAATCAACCCGGTCAAGGAACTGCGGTGGACTGCTCCGCGGGCCTCGCACGCCATCGACCGGCGCCGCGTCATCAACCCGGTTCAGGCCCGCAGGCTGCTGGCTGCGGTACGAGCCCAGCAGCCATCCGGGCCGCGGCTGATCGCGTTCTTCGGCGTCATGTACTACTGCGGGCTGCGCCCGGAGGAGGCGGTCATGCTGGGTGCGTCTGACCTGCTCTTGGCTGTTGGCGAGAGATGGGGTGAGCTGCATGTCAGCGCGGCCTCGCCGGATGCGGGCGGTCGCTGGACCGATTCCGGTGCCGGACGGGACCGGCGCGGTCTCAAGCACCGCGGCGAGGGCGAGATCCGTGTCGTGCCGATCCCTCCGCCCCAGGTGCGGTTGTTTCGTGCCCACCTGGAGGATTTTGGCACCTCGGCGGACGGCTACCTGTTCCGCGGTGTCGGCGGCGGCCCGCTGCCGACGATCACCTACCGCCGTGTTTGGGACCGTGCGCGCAAGGCCACCTTGAGCCCAGCCGAATACGGGTCCCCGCTTGCCCGCCGCCCCTATGACCTTCGGCACGCGTGCCTGTCCACGTGGCTGAACGGCGGAGTGGCGCCCGCCCAGGTGGCGGAATGGGCCGGGCACAGCGTCGAGGTTCTGCTGCGCACCTACGCCCGTTGCCTCGATGGCCAGCACGACATCGCCAAGCGCAGGATCATGGACGTGCTCAATGACGACCTCGGGAGAGACGAGGAACCGGCGCGCAGCCAAGAGCCCGGCGACGGCGATCAGCGCGACGGCACGCTGTCACATGACGATGCCGGCCGCCAAGGCGACAGGTTACGCGATGCTCGCCATGAGCACCCACCACCACTATCGCGAGCACAGCCACGGCAGTACTATCCCGCCCGCCAGCGACAGGATCGTGAGCTTCAAGTTGCTAAGAACCGCTGTTGTGACTCCGCGCATGGTCTGCTATCGTCACGGTGCGTGACCGCGACACCGGGATGTTACGGGCAGGGCAGGACGCTCGGAACACCGAATATTTACGCTCGGCGCTCGGGCTGCAGCGGACCGTATCTGCGCACGGATGTGCCAATTCTGGCAGTGCTAACCAGTGAGGCATCATCAAGTCGGCCAGGCTGTGGCAGATCGCTCGCTTGTAAGGGAACAGAGCTAACACGCACTGAGCAGGCAAGGTACCGCACGGTGGGCCGACCTGGGCACGTATCGGGCATGAGCAAGCGCTTAGAGCCGATCTGACGGTCCTTCGCCGCGCCTCTCATCATCTGTTGCGTCAACGCCCGCACACGCGGCTGCGACCGTCTCCGCCGCGCCACAGCAGACAGGGGGCTGTACGACACGCTTGTGCGGATCAAGATCATCGACTAGCGGCGATGCTAAATGAACACATTCCGGGCGCGTGGAGGGCAGGCCCCCTTCGGGAGGTAGGGCATGCTCCAGGCGGGACGCCACGCCACCGGGCGCGGGATCTTCGGGAAGCGGTCCGCAAACCGCTCGATTACGAAGGAGACATTGTTTGCCAATTCGCTCTAGGTTCCCAGAAGGGCCATCATCTGCCCTCCATGCTCGATAGCTACTGCGAGGATGGCCCCGTCATTACCCTTCATCTCGGGTGGCGGGCTGGTGAAGGTCCAGGTCTGAACATGGCCGCCCGATTTGACTGGGCGACGGGAAAGATCAGTGCTAAACCCGCACGACTCTGGAAAGCTCGGGGTGAAGGTAGCGGCTTGCGCTGCCGCTACGACATGGAGCTGCCGGTGCTTGTCAGAATTCTGGAGGGAGCTGAGCAGGCCCAGGAAATACCGCGTGTACTTCCAGCCGTCGTTCCGGGTTACGTATGGCTGAAGATGACGGATCGCCCGCTGTTCCCTCTCCGCCAGCGCCCGGATATGCCGTTCCCCGTTACTCGAGAAGTTATTCTCATTATCGAAGATGGGGAACATGCTGGCCCTGGCGGCCGAAGGCGGGATGTTCCCGTGAAAGCGTCGGACATGCAGTTGGTAGACGAGGTAATCAAGAGAGCAGCGGACATTGAACAGGATCTCGCTCGCGGCAAGCGACCATTCCGGGTCCACAGAAGGTATATCGTCCAGGTAGAAATGGTACTCAAGCCCGGGCCGGTGTTCCCTGACCGTGAGGGGCCATAGTTTCGCTGACGGGAAGCGGGATTCGATCTGCTTCTGGAGTATCACCAGCTGCCCATAAGCCCGGGACAGCTTGGCAACCGGGTCCCCGGCGCTGGCCTTCCCAGGTGATGCCATGCCCGCCCCTCCCTCATTCGCGGTCGCCTGAGCTTACGCCTGCCGACTTCGGCGCGAGACCGAGATCGAGATCGACAGAGATGCCTGCGAGCCTCTACCGGCGCGGTCAGCCCAGGGCAGTTATCAGTCACGCTCGCCGCGCTGGCGTTGGCCTCTTCGTCCCGAAGCCAAGTTACGGTGCGGACTGCCAGCGCAGCAGCACTCGCACGAGCACAGGCACTGGTTACCGATGTACGGTTGGTCGCCGGTTGCGGAGTACCGTTTTAGCGGCAGCAATTCCAGCACCGAATGCCAGTACGATTCCAGCCTTATATCCAGGTCTCGGTAGCCTTGAGGTAACTGGCTTGTATTGTTCAGGATTGACATACAGTCGCGCTGCTACAACAGGCGGCCCCTTGTCTTCCGCTTTCTTGAACTCTTCCTTTATAATTCTGACTGCATGACGGAGCCGACGGTCGTCTGCGTTTTCAGACCAACCTTCCCGAGACTCGATCCACCACTTTCTCCCTGCCTCCCCATCAAAAGCTGTCGAAAAATTCCCCCGAAGCTCATCGGCATTAATTGTCCTAGCCTGATAGCTAGTTATCCAGAACGCTGCAAGTATATTTACAAAACCGATCCTTTGGATATCTTCTATAGTCGCACCTGGGTTTGGAGCAAATCCCCAGCTGGACAGGAGTTGTGGATGTTCGATGGTAAATTTGGTCAGATCAAAGTGAA
>Ga0335081_10018157_pt1 | contig 11377 bp, 10 predicted proteins | sample Lox_Sample_35_FD_206713 | JGI IMG/M metagenome (GOLD analysis project Ga0335081, IMG submission 206713) | Soil microbial communities from Loxahatchee National Wildlife Refuge, Florida, United States - Lox_Sample_3.5 | ecosystem: Environmental > Terrestrial > Soil > Wetlands | place: USA... | reverse complement strand
GGTGAACTCCTCCTCGGTCATGTCGGCGAGCTTCGCAGCGAGCTTCACGTCGATCTTCGCGGGCGCATTCACCGTGGTGAAGTACGGCTGGTCGGGGACGGAGTCGAGCTCCACGCCGTACGTCGCGGGCGAAAGCACGATGTTCTTCACCGCCATCAGCTTCGGCACGTAGGTGCGCGTTTCCGGCGGCAGGCGCAGGCTGAGGCTCACGTAATCGGTGGGCAGGCCGTGCTCCTGGTTCCAGGCGATCGCGCGGCTCACGCAGCCCTCGCCGCAGTTGTACGCCGCGAGCGCGAGCTCCCAGCTGCCGAACTCGTCGTGCAGCTTCTGCAGGTAGTCGAGAGCGGCATTGGTGGCGGCGACGATGTCGTTCCTCTTGTCCACCCACCAGTTCTGCTTGAGGCCGAAGTTCCTGGCGGTGGAAGGAATGAACTGCCACAGCCCCGAAGCCCGGGCGCGCGACTTCGCGTTCGGCGCGAACGCGCTCTCGATCACGGGCAGCAGCGCGATCTCCGTCGGCATGTGCCGCTTCTCCACCTGCTCGACGATGTAGTGCAGATAGAGGCTGCCTCGGTCCACGAAGCGCTTGATGTAGTCGGGACGGCTCGCGTACCACTCCTCCTGCTGGGCGACGAGCGGGGAGTCGAGCGGGTCGAGCGCGAAGCCGAGGCGAATGCGCTCCCAGAGGTCGGGGTCCGGCAGCGGGACGTCGTCGACGACCTGGAACGCGGAGGGGAGCGACTCCATCGCGAGCGGGTCGGGTCCGGCAGCCGCGCCCGCGACGAGCGGAACCAAGGCGACGGTGGCGAGCACCGCCAGCGCATTCAAGTAGCGCTTGAAGTACGACGAATTAGCCATTGTTTCCTTTGGTGTTTTTTCCCATGCTACCGCCACCGCTCGGGCGCGTCAACTGGCGGCGTTCAGAGGGTCAGGGGGAGCTCCCGCAGCAGCGCGCCCGGCGTGCGTACCGAGACGGTGGAGCGCTCGCCGTAAGTGTCCGTGTCGGGCACGAGATCGCGCTCGCGGGTGAGCGCCTCGAGGTTCGCGCCGAGCATGCGGTAGGCCGTGTCGTCGAAGCGCATCACGTTGAGCGGCGCGCGGATTCGACCGCCCTCCACCCAGAAGGAAGCGAACCGCGTCATGCCCGTGAGGCGGCACGCGGAGCGGTCGGAAAAATTGAGGTACCACAGGTTTCCGACGTAGATGCCGGTGCCGAGCGCCTCGAGCGCGTGCGCCTGCGCGAGCGAGCCGCCGGCGAGGTCGAGCGACTCGGGCGTCTCGCCGGCGTTCGCGCCGTTCGTGGGCACGCCGTACTCGCGCGCCGAGCGCGGGCTCACGAGCGGCGCCGCGAGCGAGCCCGATTCGATGAGCGGCACCTTCGGCGGGCGCACGAATCCTTCGGCCTGGAAGCCGCTCGCGATGCCCTCGCCGGTGTTCTCGGCGAGCCCGACCATCGGCGAGAGCCGCTCGCCCTGGTCCACCATGCGGATGAAGCCGCTCTGCTTGGTGTTGCGGCTCTTCAGCCCGAAGCCCGCCCACGACATCATGCCGAGGAGCTCGGTGACCGCGGCGGGTGCGAGGAACGCGCGGTAGGCGCCGGGCGCAATCTCGCGCGGCTGCTCGCCGAGGAGCGCGAGCTGGTCGCGCGCGAAGCGCATCTTCCCCTCGAAGGCACGGCTTTCCCATTCGGAGCCGGCGTAGCTCGTCTTCACCGCCTTGTCCCGATCGTGATACAGGCACCAGCCGAAGTTGAAGCTCTCCACGGCGTGCCAGTGGCGCGCGCCGAGCGTGCTCGCGAAGCCCTTCCAGATCGGCCCCGAGGCGTGGAATCCGACCAGGTCCACGCCGCGCGCGGCCGCGAGCACCTCGTCGATCACCTGCGCGGGCGAGGGCAGCGTGCCGGTGCGCTCGGCCTCGGTCGTCGGCGCCGCCGTCTCGTAGAGCAGGAACGGATCATCGGGAACGCCGTCGAGCGAATGGCGCAGGTCCGCCACGAGCGCGGAAAGCGCGGGCTTGTCCTCCGCGAGGCTGCCCGCCACGCTCACGCGCACGTCGAGGCGCTTCCCGCCGCGGATGAGCGAGATCGTCCACGCGGCCTGGCGCACCGCGGTCGCCTGGCGCACGAGGCTGCGGTTGAAGCGGATGAAGTCGCTCTCCTCGGCGGAAAGCGCGGAGATGATGACCTCGCCGGGGCGCGCGAGCGTGTCGACGTGCGCCGCGATCTCCTCGAAATACCCGCGCATGCCGCTCATGCGGCACCTCCGAACACGTCGACGCCGGAGAAGCGGCAGGCGGGGGCGGCGTGGCCGACGCGGATCACCTGGTTGGGCTCCCCCTTGCCGCAGAACGGCGTCCCCATCACCTGGAAGGTCGACTCGTCGCCGACGCCCGAGAGCGAGCGCCAGAAGGTGGCCGAGATGCCGCGATAGTTCGGGTTCTTCACGACCTCGGCGAGCTTGCCGCCGCGGATCATGCGCCCCCATTCGCAGCCGAACTGGAACTTGTTGCGCGAGTCGTCGATGGACCAGGACACGTTGGTGCGCATCATCACGCCGTGCCCGATGGACGCGACCAGCTCGTCGAGGGTCGAGCGGCCGGGCTCGACGTTGAGGTTCGCCATGCGGTCGATGGGCGCCCGGTTCCACGAGCACGCGCGGGTGTTGGCGACCCCGGCGATGCCGGCGCGGGCCTGCGAGATCGCGCCGCCGAGGGGCCGCTCGAGCATCCCCGCGCGGATGAGGAAGACCTTCTCGGCCTCCAGGCCGTCGTCGTCCCAGCCGTAGCTCGCGTACTGCTCGGGGCGCGTGGGGTCGTGCGTGACGTTCAGCAGCTCGCTTCCGTAGCGGTATTTCCCGAACATGTCGAGGGTCACGAAGCTGGTGCCGGCGAAGTTGCGCTCGTCGCCGAGGATGCGGTCGAGCTCCAGCGGGTGGCCGATCGACTCGTGGATCTGCAGCATCATCTGGTCGGGCATGAGCAGCACGTCCATCGTGCCGCTCGGGCAGTTCGGCGCCGCGAGGAGCTCGAGCGCGCCTTCCCCGACCACGCGCCCGGCGCCCTTCAGCCCGAACGCGTCGAGGATCTCGAGGCCGCCCTGGCGGCAGAAGCCGTTGTAGCGCCCGGCGTGCGTGCGTGTCTGCGATTCGCCCCGCGCGTACGCAGTGGCCGAGAGGTTGGGCACGACGAAGTGGAACTCCTGCACGGTGTCGCCGCCGTCGGCGGTGAAGTACGCCTGCTTCGCGGCCGTCGTCCACAGGTTCGCTTCCCAGTCGACGATGCGCTCGTCGACGCGGCACTCCTTCGCTTCCGAGGCGAGGAGCTCGTACTTCTCCTCGCGCGAGAGCGAGGCGGCGTCGCGCGCCACCGGCGAGCGGTATTCGCCCTTCGGCCGCGGCATCTCGACGCAACCGTAGTCGGTGACGCTGCATCCCGCAGTGAGGCCCGCGTAGGCGCGCGCGCGATCGATCGCCTGCGCGAGGGCCGCGCGCGAAAGGTCGCTGGTCGCGGCGTAGCCCAGGCCTCCCTTGTCGATCACGGTGACCATCGCGCCGCGGTTCACCTGCAGCTTGGGGGGCTCGGGAACGTCCTGGCGCACCGCGAGGTACTCGCTCGACTCCTCGACGAAGCGCAGGGCGCAGAAGTCCACGGCGGGGGCGAGCGCGCGGAAGTCCCGGCGCAGGTCATCGGCGGGGTTCGAGGCGGAACTTGCGCGTGCGTCCATCGGCTCTCCGGAAAACGACGGCCGCCACGCGGCGGCCGGTCGCCATTCTACCCCGCGGAGCCGCCGGGGTTCAGTCGTCGTCGTGGTCGTCGTGGTCGTCGTCGTTCAGGTTGATCGCCTCGATCCGCTCGCCGGACTGCATGTAGACGTTCTCGAGCGGCGAGAAGCGGAATTTCGCGTGGATCGCGGGATGCTCCGGCGGCGTGGACACGTCGGGGTCCACCGTGTAGGTGAACTCGAGCTTCGGGTTCCTGCACGCCGGATTGGTGAGGGACGGATCGGCGAAGTTCCAGCCGAACTGGCCGCGCGGCCCGATGCCGCCGAAGAACACCCAGCCGGTGGTCCCGGGCGTGATGCCGGTGCCCCAGCAGTTGTAGCGGAAGAACGGATGGATCCCCTGGTCGGTCTCGTTCACGACGACGACGTTGCCGCCGGCGTGCGCGCCCAAGCTCGCCGCCCCGAGGGCGACGAGCAGCGCCGAAGCGAGCTTCACGGAGAGAGGTTTCATGACGCACTCCTTCACGAGGTTGTGGTTGGTGGTAGATTTCCCGATGACTCTGGCGCGGTTCGCGCAAGCCCGGCCCGGATCGGAGCTCCCTGATGCCTGAATTGCGCGCGTCAAGGTTCGGCCCCCGCAGCGCAGGGGTCCATTCCACGGATGGACTAGGCGCTTAGGGTTATGGGTACCCACGCCGCTTCGCGTCACCATGCTCGCGGGAGGGAGCGGGCGATGAAGGTGCTCGTGGTGGACGACCACCCGCTGTTTCGCGAGGGGCTGCGCACGCTCATCGAGCGCATGGAGCCCGCCGCGCGCGTCATCGAAAGCGACAGCTGCGAGGCCGCGCTCGCGCTCGCCGCGCGGGAGGCGCCCGAGCTCGACCTCATCCTGCTCGACCTCGCGCTGCCGGGCATGAACGGACTCGAGGGCATCGCGCGCTTCCGCGAGCGCTTCGCCACCACGCCGGTGGTGATGGTCTCCGCGTCCTACGACGCGCGCCATGTGAAGCAGGCGATCGACCGCGGCGCCCAGGGCTTCATCCCGAAGTCGACGCCGCCCGACGTGCTCGCCTCGGCGCTGCGGCTCATCTTCAGCGGCGGCGTCTACGTGCCGCCGTACGTGCTCGAGCCGCTGCCCGGGCCGGCCTCGGCCGGCGCACGGGCGGCGCTCACCTCGGCGCAGTCGCGAGTGCTCGAGCTGATGGCGCGCGGCCAGTCGAACAAGGCGATCGGCAACGCGCTCGACATCTCCGACAACACGGTGCGTGCGCACGTCTCCGCGATCCTGCGCGCGCTCGGCGTGACCAACCGCACCGAGGCGGTCGCCATCGCGCTGCAGGCGGGGCTCGTGGCCCATGACGGCTGATTCCACGGCGGCCGTCCGTGACGAGCAGGTGGAGGTGCTGTTCCGCCAGGCGCGCATCACCTTCGTCCCGAACCTCGTGGCGGTTCCCGCGATCGTGTACCTGCTGTACGCCGAGGTGCCGCACGTCGACCTCCTCGCGTGGGGCGCGGCGATGTACGCGGTCACCGCGGCGCGCGCGCTGCTGGTGTGGTTGCACGGGCGGCGGCCGCGCGAGCCGCGCGCGAACCTGCGCTGGGCCACCGCGCTGGTCGCCGCGAATTCCGTGTCGGGATCCGGCTGGGGGGCGGCGGGGTTCTTCTTCGTGACCGGTTCCGCGGCGCTGTCGCAAGCGTTCGTCATCGTGACCATCGCGGCGATGACCTCGGGCGCCGTGAGCTCGCTCTCGGCGCTCCTTCCCGCCTATGTCGCCTTCGCCGTGCCCTGCGTGGGTCCGCTCATCGTGCGCATGTTCCTGGCGTGGGGCGGCGGCTCCGGCGGCGACGGCGTGGCCTACCTGATGATCGGGATCCTCGCCATCGTCTACCTCGGCGTGCACGTCTTCTTCGCGCGCAACACCGAGCGCAACCTCGTCGAGTCGATCCGCCTGCGCTTCGAGAACGTCGCCCTCGTCGAGCAGCTCAAGCGCGAGAAGGAGCGCGCGGAGAGCGCGAGCCTCGCGAAGACGAAGTTCCTCGCCGCGGCGAGCCACGACCTGCGCCAGCCGATGCATGCCCTCGGCCTCTTCATCGACGCGCTGCGCGCCGAGCCGCACACGGCGCGCGGTCGGCGCCTGTCGGACAGCGTCGCCGATTCGCACCAGGCCGCGACGGCTCTCCTCGACAACCTGCTCGAATTCTCGCGTGTGGAGTCCGGCAGCCTCGAGCCCGTGCCGCGAGTCTTTCCGGTGCAGGCGCTGCTCGATTCGCTGCGCAACGACTTCGCCGTGCAGGCGAGCGCCGCCGAGCTGGAGCTGCGCGTGCGCGCGTGCGGCGCCCAGGTTCGAAGCGACCCGATTCTGCTCGCGCGCCTCGTCGGGAACCTCGTGGCGAACGCAATCCGCTACACCGACCAGGGACGCGTGCTCGTCGGATGCCGGCGCGAGGCGGGCGCGCTGCGCATCGAGGTGCACGACACGGGGATCGGCATCGCGCCCGAGCGCCAGGCGCACGTCTTTCGCGAGTTCTACCAGGTCGACGGCGGCGCGCGCCGGCGCGGCCGCAGCGTCGGCATGGGGCTGGGCCTCGCGATCGTCGCCGGCCTCGCGCAGGCGCTGGGCCACGCGGTGAGCTTGAGATCGCAACCGGGCCGCGGCTCCGCGTTCTGCGTACGCGTGCCGGTCGCCTCGCCCGTCGCCGCCGAGCCCAGCGCCGCCGAAGGCGTCGCCCACGATCTGCGCGGACGCACCGTCCTGGTGATCGACGACGATCCGGCCATCGTCGAGGCGCTCGCCGTGGTCCTCGCGCGCTGGGGTTGCATCGCGGCGGGCGCGGCGGGTGCGCGCGAGGCGATCGCCGCGTTCGCCAGCCGCGGCGCTCCCGACGCGATGGTCGTGGATGCGCAGCTCGACGAGGGCGCTTCGGGGATCGCGGCCGTCGCGGAAGTGCGCTCGGCGCTCGGCGGGGCGATTCCCGCGATCATCGTGACCGGCGACACCGATCCGGCGCGGATGCGCGAGGCCGCGGCGATCGGCTATCCGCTGCTGCACAAGCCCCTCTCGCCGATGCGCCTGCGCGCGGCGCTCTTCTCGTGCCTGGAGGGACGCGCCGTCGCCGCGCGCCCCGCGGATCAGCGCGCGGAGCTTACCCGCTGAAGGGCGAGCCGCTCGAACTCCGGCCGCGTCATCCGAACCAGGATCCACTCCTTCATGAGGCTCGCCCCGAGCGACTCGTAGAAGCGGATCGAGGGCTCGTTCCAGTCGAGCACGCGCCATTCGAGCCGGCCGCAGCCGCGCTCGACGGCGAGCGCGGCGAGCCGCGCGAGGAGCGCCTTGCCGATGCCGTGGCCGCGATGCGCCGGCTCGACGAAGAGGTCCTCGAGATAGAGCCCGGGCTTGCAGAGGAAGGTCGAGAAGGTGGTGAAGTAGAGCGCGAAGCCCACCGCGCGTCCCCCGCGCTCGGCGACCATCGCCTCGGCCGCGGGCCGCGCGCCGAAGAGCGCCTCGGCGAGCATCGGCTCCGTTCCTTCGGCCATGTGCTCGAGCTTCTCGTAGGTCGCGAGCTCGCCGACGAGGCGCAGCAGCTCGGCGACATCTGCGCGCGTGGCCGGACGGATCGCGTAGTCCGCGCGCGCGGGCCTCAGAACCGGTTCTTCCATTCGCGCAGCTCCGCGAACACCGCGACGGCACCGGGCAGCGTGCGGCCGGCGTGCCGCTCGGCCGAAGCCACCACCTCGGGCTCGGCGCAGCGCAGGAAGGGATTGGTCGCCCGCTCCTCGCCGATCGTGGAGGGAACGGTGGGCTCGCCGTGCTCGCGCTTCGCGCCGTCGCGACGCTTGCGCTGCGCGAGCCGGGCGTTGCCGGGCTCGACCGCCTCGGCGAAGCGGATGTTGGCGAGGGTGTATTCGTGCGCGCAATAGACCCTCGTCGCGGGCGGGAGCGCCGCGAGCTTCGCGAGCGAGCGCGTCATCTGCGCCGGCGTTCCCTCGAAGAGCCGCCCGCAGCCGCAGGCGAAGAGCGTGTCGCCGCAGAAGACGACGGGATCGCCCGCGTCGTGCACGTACGCGATATGGCCCGCGGTGTGTCCCGGGACGTCGAGCACCTCGAGGGCGTAGCCGAGGCCCGGCACCTCGACCGCGTCGCCTTCCGACAGCGTGCGCGTGAGCCCGCCGATGCCGTCGTGGGCCGGGCCGAGCACCGGGCATTTCCAGCGACCGGCGAGCGCCGGAACGCCGCCGATGTGGTCGCCGTGGTGGTGCGTCGCGAGGATCGCGGAGAGCTCCAGCCCGCGCTCGTCGAGGAAGCGCTGGATCGGCGCCGCGTCGCCCGGATCCACGGCGGCGGCGCGCCGGCCGTCCTCGACGACCCAGAGGTAGTTGTCCTGGAACGCGGGCAGCGCATGGATTCTCACCATGACTCCGAGTCTATTAGAATTGACCCATGGCGACCAACACGCTGCAGGATTGGTTCGAGACGCCGCTCGGGCAGTACCTGCTCGAGAAGGAGCGCGCGTACCTGGACGACGTGACGCCGGACGTCTTCGGCTTCCACGCGCTGCAGCTCGGCCTGCCCCGCTTCGACCTCCTGCGCGAGAGCCGGATCGCGCACCGGATGCGCGTGGCCTGTTCGGACCACCCCGACCTCTACGCCAAGTGCCACGAGCTGCCGTTCGCCACGCAGTCCGTCGACCTGGTGCTCCTTCCGCACGCGCTCGAGTTCGCCGAGCAGCCGCACGCGATCCTGCGCGAGGTGGACCGCGTCATGATGCCGGAGGGGCGCCTCGTGATCCTGGGGTTCAACCCCTGGAGCCTGTGGGGATTGCGCAGCACGATCGGCCCCTCGCGCGGCGAGCATCCGTGGAACGGCCGCTTCGTCTCGCTGCTCCGGGTGAAGGACTGGCTCGCGCTGCTCGGTTTCGACGTGTCGGCCGGTCGCCTGGCGGGCTACGCGCCGCCCTTCGACAACGAGCGGCTGCGGCATCGCTTCCGCTTCATGGAGCCCGCGGGCGATCGCTGGTGGGCGGTGGGCGGCGCGGTCTACATGCTGCAGGCGATCAAGCGCGTGCGCGGCATGCGCCTCATCACGCCGGCGTGGCAGGAGAAGGGAGCGCGCGAGAAGACGGTCGCCGCCGCGGCGAAGCGCCAGGGCTCGCGGGCGGCGCGCGCCGACGAGGTGATCGCCTCATCGAAGCCGGCGGGCCACCTGCGGATCGTCAAGTAAATTGGGCGACGAAACCGAGGGTGTCGAGGGCGCGCGCGGCAGGGCGATCAACATCTACACGGACGGCGCCTGCAAGGGCAATCCCGGCCCCGGCGGCTGGGGCGCGGTCCTGGAATGCGACGGCGAGGAGAAGGAGCTCTACGGAGGAGAGCGCTCCACGACCAACAACCGCATGGAGCTCACCGCGGTGATCGAAGCGCTCGCGGCGCTCAAGCGTCCTTGCCGCATCGTCCTGCACACCGATTCGCAGTACGTGCAGAAGGGCATCACCGAGTGGCTGCGCGGCTGGAAGGCGCGCGGCTGGAGGACCGCTTCGAGGGAGCCGGTGAAGAACGTCGACCTGTGGAAGAAGCTCGACGAGGCGGTCCAGGACCACCACATCCGCTGGGTCTGGGTGAAGGGACACTCCGGGCACGACGGCAACGAGCGCGCCGACGCGCTCGCGAACAAGGGAGTGGCTTCGTTGGGCGAAAGGCGGTGATCCGCCGATGACCTCCGATGAACGCCGATAAACCCGGATAATGCGAACAAGCGCAAGCACAGGGAAGGGGAGGAGATGCGCAGGATCGTGCTCGACACGGAAACGACCGGCCTCGAGCCCGGGGCGGGCCATCGCATCGTCGAGCTCGCGTGCCTCGAGCTGCACGGCCGCCGCGCGACGGGGCGCCATTTCCACCGCTACCTCAACCCGGAACGCGCGATCGACGCGGCCGCGAGCCAGGTGCACGGCCTCACGCTCGAGGACCTCGCCGACAAGCCGCGCTTCGCCGACGTCGCCGACGAGTTCCTCGAGTTCGTGGAGGGCGCCGAGCTCCTCATCCACAACGCCCCCTTCGACGTCGCGTTCCTCGACGAGGAGCTGAAGCTCCTCGGGCGAGGGCCGCTCGCGAGCTACTGCACGGTTTCCGACACGCTCGAGCTCGCGCGCGAGCTCCATCCGGGAAAGAAGAACTCGCTCGACGCGCTGTGCGAGCGCTACGCCGTGGACCACGCGAAGCGCACGCTCCACGGCGCCTTGCTGGACGCGCAGCTCCTCGCCGACGTGTGGCTCGCCATGACGCGCGGCCAGGAGACGCTCGACATCATCATGCAGGCGTCGCAGGCGCCGTCGATGGCGCTCTCGCAGGCGCCGCGCGAGGGACCGCTGGTGGTGCTGCGCGCGAGCGAGGCGGAGCTCGCCGAGCACGCGGCGGTATGCGGGCGAATCGAGCGCGAGAGCAACGGCAGGTGCCTGTGGCTACGCCTCGAAGCGGCCTGAGCCCGGAGGCGCAAGCCGCGCCGCCCGCGGAGCCGCGCAAGCTCCTCGCGGCGCGCCTCGTCGGGCTCGGCGCGATCCCGATCGCGGTCTTCTGCGCGGTGTACCTTCTCGCCGCGCGCCTGCTGGGCCTCGAATCGCCGCAATCGCAGATGTGGACGCTCATCCTCGCCCTGGCGGGGAGCGTCGCGAGCCTCTTCCCGCTCGGCTACTTCGCCGCGCGCACCGTCGTGGGCGAGGTCGAGGCGATCCGCGACGCGGTGAGGAGCGCCGTGGAGGGCGGTCCGGCGCCGGAGCTGCCCGAGCTCACCGCGCCGCTCGACGACCTGAAGCACGAGGTGCTCGGCCTCACCGAGTCGCTGCGCACGCAGCACGCGAAGATGCAGGAGCGGCTCGACACCGCACGCCAGCAGATCTTCTTCCTCACCAACCACGATCCGCTCACCGGGCTGCCCAACCGCAAGTCGCTCGAGGAGCGCCTCGAGAGCGCGATCGCGAGCGCGAAGAGCCACGGCGCCACCCACGCGCTGCTCTACCTCGATCTCGATTTCTTCCACCGCATCAACGATTCCTACGGCCACCTCGCGGGCGACGAGCTCTTGCGGCGCATCGCGCCGGTGCTCCAGTCGAGCCTGCGCGAGGGCGAGATGCTGGCGCGCATCGGGGGCGACGAGTTCGCGGTGCTGCTCGAGAACTGCAGCGCGGAATTCGCCCAGGCGGCCGCGACCCAGCTGCGCGACGCCGTGCAGTCCTGGCAGTTCGAATGGGACGAGAAGGCGTTCCAGGTCGGGGTGAGCGTGGGCGTCGTCGCGATCACCAAGCTTTCGCCGAGCCTCTCCGCCGTCCTTTCGGAGGCGGACACCGCGTGCTTCACCGCGAAGGAGCAGGGCCGCAACCGCGTCTTCGCGTTCCACGACGCGAGCACCTCCCAGTACATGCGCCAGACGAGCCGCGGCTGGCTCAAGCGCATCAACGACGCGCTTTCCGAGGGCGCCTTCACGCTCCTCTACCAGCCGATCGTGCCGATCGAGATGCCGCGCTCGCCCGGGCGCCCGCGGGTCGAGGCGCTGCTGCGCATGAGCGAGACGGGAGGCGAGCTGATCCTCCCGATGTCCTTCATCCCGGTGGCCGAGCGCTACGACCTGATGCGCACTATCGATCGCTGGGTGATCGAGCGCGCGTTCG
>Ga0335081_10018156_pt1 | contig 11377 bp, 15 predicted proteins | sample Lox_Sample_35_FD_206713 | JGI IMG/M metagenome (GOLD analysis project Ga0335081, IMG submission 206713) | Soil microbial communities from Loxahatchee National Wildlife Refuge, Florida, United States - Lox_Sample_3.5 | ecosystem: Environmental > Terrestrial > Soil > Wetlands | place: USA... | reverse complement strand
GATCCGTCCATGGCCCAGAATTGCGACGAGGTTGATGTGATTTCCATGGGTAGAAAGCCTCTCGATTGCCCGGATCTCCTCTAACGCATCTGCAACCTGCCAAAGCAGCTTTCGGGCGAAGCTCTGATACTCATCAGTTTCCGATGTCGAAAAGGTATGGCATGAGGCCACAAATCGTGTTACCTGTAAGGTTACAATGTTGCGCATCTACTGGTTAAGAGCGAGCAAAGCGAGGCCCATTTACCTGGTGAACTCTGCCAAAGGATCCTGAATCGATAAGACATTCATGACGAACACTCGGGTCGTTCCCTGCGAGCCAGTGATAGTCGTCGCCCACGCCATTCATATCCTCCGTGTGTCTTGAGAGGAAAAGGGGACAGAAAAGAGAGAGGGTAAAGCACAGCTTCACGATACTGTTGCTTCCACGTACCAGAAAATGATCCGCTGTCTACCCGAAGGGGGTGGGGAAATGTCCGAGGATGCTGGTTGGGTCACACGGAATTTTGGACCACGTGGTGTCTCATGTGGCGCCTGAGTTTCATACCGATTTACGTTTTGCAGTGCATTTTTTAGTCAGTCACGTGGGATCAGGATGGGTTATGCGTGAACACAACCGACGTGTCAATACCGTGCGGGACGACGGACAGTCAATTCGCGGAGATTCGTTCGACCTCCCTTCCCCCAAATTATCTAGCTGACTGGCATCAAAGCTAATGTCCCCTTCGAACTTTCGGATTGATCGGTTGTTGAGTAGAACTCCCATCGCTACTCCTCGTGTTCCCTCCCCAGGCGGCCACCACTCATCTCATTCACTTGTGTTGAATCCTCCGGGTCGAGATAACGAATGGGTTTCGGTTCGTCGCCATCGGAGATGGTATGACCTGGAGCTACGGGTTCGTCGCCACCGGAGACAACATGATCCGCTCGTTTGGCTCGCCGGCAATAGAAAAAGGCCCCGATAGCGATACATGCTAGCACAATGACCCCGCCGACAACCCCACCGACAATCGCGCCCGTGTGTGAGGAGTTTGATCCTTCGCTTGAAACTGACATTAGCGTCGTTTGTAGCTCATTGTACCACCAAAAGCGGTGGCATTGGCTGAACCAGTAATTGACAAAGTCGTCGCATCTGCCGAAACGATGGAAGGCATCCCAGAAGACGAGATAAATTGAGTCGCAGTGGCTATTAGTCCGCAACCATCTGCCACGGCATACACGTCCGAAGCTTGTTGCAACGCATGAACCGATATCTTGCAGTCGATGCAGTTCCCTATCTGGGAGGCCCCGGCGCTCGAAAAGGCACTGCAAGTACAGGCCAAGTTCGTGCAGGGCTCAACGCCGCTCAGCCAAGTGCAGACACTTGTATCGCAAATTCCCGTTCCAAGATGGAAGAGTCCGGCTGCTGCTGCCGTACCTGCGAAGAGAATGACACGAAGCATCTGGCCGAATCGGAACGTGGTCGGCCTGGTCTTCACCTGGAAGGTATGATAAAGCGGTTTGTCTAATTCTCACATGCTCGGCCAACAGGATTTGCCGGTTTACGTTTTGAATTTTCAGGTGGCTTTTCGCAAGGCTATTTTTAGTGCTTCTTGCATAGTTGCTCGTGCAAGTTCCTATTTCCATTTTAATATTAGTGCCCCTCAGCGTGCCGGTCCTCTGGAAGTGGTTGACTCCCATAAGCCGTCTTGAAACTCCTTTGCCAGACACCACATATATTTATACATCTAGTCACTAAAAGAAATGATTGAATATTGCCAGAACGTCTACGACTTTGAAAATTTGGCCCCATCGCTTGTCGCTAAAAACATTTATGATCGGTTCGAACGTGCCCAAAACATCCGTGCATCCGCGCCAGGCGGTCTCTGTCGCAGCCAGATATACAGTTGTTAATTCCCCGACACTATTTAAGACCAAGCTCATCCGATGTGAGGCAGCATATCCGACCAGGATGGTGTGCTATATGCCTCTACGGGAAGTTTTCGGATACTCATGAAAGCTAAAATAGTCAAACCGGTTCTGCAAAGACCCACCAAGAGAAGGCCAATGGTCCCAACGTACGGCAGAACCCCGAAATCTTGCCACTCGAGATGGAACCACAATTGAGCCACCATGGTTAATGCCAAGCTTGAAGCGAAGGCACAGATCATCAGACGCCAGGCAAACAGCTCCGTGAGTGTCGGAAAGTAGGCGTTCCATCCCATTGCATCGATAGCTATGTAGATTCCACATATGACGGGAACCGCAGCACATAGCACAAGAGTCGCAGATTTTTGCTTTTCTGGGAACGTGTCCTCATACATGGGCGTACGGGCGAACATTATTTCATCATCCAGTCCCCTTTCCTTCACAACCTGCCGACATTTTGGACAATAGGACAAGTCGACTTCGATCACGTCATATATTCCCTGCGGTTTATACCACCAAAACGCATAAATAACGATTGTTATCCAGACTTGTGCCAGAGTATTCAGCTCTAGCGGGGTGATCGGAAGGTGTTCGACTTGCCTGGAAATGACCTGAATTGCCAGCCAAATCACTTGTAGACAAGCCACCGTTTTTGCCAGGGGGTCAGACCTTCTGAGGGCTTTGATTTTCTCGTCAAGAAAGGCCGCTGAAGGGAGTAGACCGCAGCGCCCCAGGGTTTGAAACCCTTGTAGAGTGGGATACAGAGGAGAGCGGGAAGCATCGGAAACTTTGAAAGTTATGGCCCCCATTTGCAGTAAATAGCCGTGAGCAATTCCCCACTTCGTCTTATGCCTTACGGTGTTCCTGCTCACTGGGCAAGACGAGAAATGTTCGCGTTCAGGAGTACATGCGGCGACTGGGGCGGATGCAGGGGCTGTTGTGGCCTCTGCACGACTGTCATGATCGCCGGGGTTATGTCCGCCGGTGGATGTTATAAGAGGATACTCAACATCACGTTCTTCAATTCGTAACTCGTCCGGTACGTCTTCAACGAGCTCGTTTCGACAGTCTCGAACGAACCTTGCGAGAAAATATTCCGAAGCCACCGACAACACCGCCATTTCGGGCAGAAGAAAAATCACCAAAGCCCACCTGCCCTTGGAGTTCGATCGGAGCATGACCGTGTGGTCGTGGCGGTCACGGCAGTCGGGGTGAATCGCTGTCCAAAGACAGAGGAAATATGTAAGGAGACATTGCCAAAGCAACCCAAGCGTCCCACGTCCGGACGGATTCGGAACAAACCCCACCGTCTCCGTAACATTCATCCTCGAAGACCAGTCGAGGGGCGAGCAAACAAAGTCGTTGCCAATCAGGCGGCCCAGGTGCGGACCGGATGAGGCAGCCGGGAGGGAGGGGGGCTGCCCACTGACGCAATGTGTCGAGGATGTGCACGGCCGGGGCTTAGCGTGTTGAGAGGATCGGAGGCATGAAAGGAAAGAAGGACGGATGGCCGATTGATGGGAAGCCCCGTGTTTTCGCCGCTTGCTTACCTACGTCAATCTGCGCGTCGGCTGATTACAAATCAACCGTGCTCTGTGTAACCCTGCGGCAATACCCCCGCCATTCCGGGCCCCCGCCGTCCCGGCAGTCCGCTCCACTCTGTTCGCCAACGACATTGTTTGCGGGACCGGGTTTCATTTTATATCCCCCAGTCTGACAGCATTCACACTGTCAGCCCGTTATCGCCTTGGTTTCCAGGGTCACCGGAACGATGACTGCCTACGGATGGACAACGGGAAACAACACCGCAATCAGCCACATACGGCTCATTGACAGAGGGGGGTTTGGGGAGGTGCATGAAGTATTTCCTCCTTTCACCCGATCGCTTACGTGCAGATGTTGAATCAACAGACGGAACAGGTACCCCCCCCCCCCCGAAACAGTGATTTACAGCAGGCCTTTGCACGAAAGCTGCTCTATTGCGGAAATGTACCGAGCTCTGACCTTGAAACGGAGGTACAAGCGATCATCCAAATCCGACGGGCCGGGGGACATCAAAATATCGTTCAGATCCTTCAATATGACTGGCTCGAGCCAGGGTCTCCATGGTACTTTATCGACATGGAGTATTGCCATATCACCTTGCACGATTATATCCGTCACACACCTTTGAGGCACCCCCCATGGCATTACCCTACCTTTACAGACCCCGATGCCGACTCGCAAATAATCGCACTGAACGTGTCGCTAATTATGTTTCACATCGCATCGGGGCTGGAGTTCCTTCATTCGAATGCACACGTACACCGCGACTTAAAGCCAAAGAATGGTTAGGTATCGGAGCGAAAATTGGACTGATAGTTAGTGCTTTATTCCAGACATGACGATCGTTGGAAACTGACAGACTTCGGCCTCACAACACCAGCTACGTCGAGACACACTATCGTAACTTCTCAAGCTCGGGGAACGGGGGGCTATCGGGCACCCGAATTACTCTTACGTGAACCCCCCGAATATTCGAATAAAGTCGATATATGGGCATATGGTTGTATTTTCTTCGAGCTACTCAGCGGCACATGTGCCTTTTCAAACGATTTTGCTGTCTACACTCATTATCGATCTCAAAAATGGGTGCAGGCAGTAAGTTTGACGACGTGGCTTCAAGCGAGTATTGCAAGAAACGAACGTTTCAGGAGCATAGCCACCTTCTCGGCAAACCTCGCCGCACATTTTATGCAAATTTTGCAAACCTTGCTGCAGTTTGATGGACATCGACGACAACGAATTCGCGACTGGTGCATACTCTTTGAAGCATATATTAAGATCCTCGATTTCGAGATTTGGCAAATACACAAACTGGATCGTGTTTTGATGCCGTATTCGGAGTGGTCACGCCTTTTTGAAAACTGTAACCCGAGCCTGGACTCAATAATGCCTGTCTTGGCACATCATTATAAGGAATTAGCGAAATATGATGCCTTGTATGTGTGTCTCGTGGCGGAACTATCGAAAGAGCCGGGCGCAGGAACAGTAGAATTGCTGCAAGAAGCTTGCGCTGAGCATAAATATCTGGACGATGTCGAAAGTGCCATATTAGACTGGAGATGGTTGGTATCTAAACATGTCGGATGCACTGCTCTTCAAAATGCTTTGGAAGTGGCTCTACATACAAGGACTGCTATGTGTTCATTCACCGATGCCTTCGCTGCCCGTCTTGACAATAATAGCGATCATTACATTGCGTGGCCTCCATATGATGGAGCACTTCACTTTAAAATGTACGCAAGGATGTTCGAAAAATACCGGAATCTAGAACGGTTCAGAGACGTAGCTTTGGACCTTGGATACGAGCTGGACCGACGACAGCTCCATGAAGAGGCCATAAAAGTCTACACGGAAATATTGAAGGTCTATCCAGATACTGAATCGATACAAAACAGTTTAATGCGTGCCTGCCAGCACTCAGGAAATAGCGATTGCACGATGGCCGTTTACACTGAACTTCTGACGATACACCCGGAGAAGATGTGGATACGGCAAGCGTTCAACGAGATGTGGAAAGGACACGTCTCTCCGGAAAGCCTATCGGTCTGGAAGCGCCTCTTCCCAAAATGTCAGCGAAACAAGGAAACCCAGTTGTCAATTGCCAGACTCTGCGAAGAAACTGGAAATCCTCGATTGATTGCATGGACCTGGGAAACCATAGTGGATTCGAACCCGACAGACGCAGACTGTCGGGTTGGTTTGTACGATGCCTGTGAAAAGTACTTGGGGGCTGAGGAAAAACTGAAGATATGGGTACGCTTGGTTGACCGACATCCCACAATACGAGGAATGCAGACGTGGCTAGGATGCGTTCTGAAACGTTCAAGAGCGACGGTATGGGCATTACTTGAGGCAAGACATCCGGGTCTTCTGGGTGAGGAAGCGCAGCATAATGGGAGTTTGTATGTAAATATCAGTGAAGCAGCCTTCAGCATTCTAGAAGAGAAGCTAGGACTGGACCCTATGTTCCGAGACAGAACCGGATATCGGAGCAGAATTGAATTTTGATGAGATGAATTTTCGGACCGCTTTAATCATCGTCGTCAGAATCAGTAGGAATTGGAATCATTAATATATCTTCTTCCTCATCGGTATTTGCAAGAAGTGTGGTAATGTCCAGGAACTGTTTGGTGTGGTCGGAAGGTATATTCGGTTGTTCGCTTAGGAGGCTATCCGAAAAAATATATACTTTGGTCCAAAACAAAATTTGCAATCCTGAACTTCACGACGTTAATCACGACGGAGGGAAATATATTCACCGTAATCCTCACCCCCACCCCGTTGCCCTTCCAGGCCCCCAACCGTGCCACAGACCCGAATCGTGCTATAGACCTAATTCTAATTCTCACGGATGGGTCTCCGTGCTGTAGTTCTACGGCTAATTGAGAAAAATGTCGATTAATCAGGTTGGGATAAAATATTCTAGGGCTAACCCTGAAATGTCACGGCGATCTCAGCCGAGAAATAGACCAGAGACCACCGACGATGCGGCTGACACGAAAGGCGCGATCCGAGCCCACTGCCGAAAATACAGATCTTGTAAATTGGGGCATTTTCAAGGAGATCCCCAAGTATAAGTGGACCAGCCCAAATCAGCTTCTCTTCACCGGTGTGACAGGCAATGACGAAAGGAAGAATTGACTGATTGAAGAAAATCTGAAAGATATAGAGTATACTAGGGATATTTGGTGCTGCTTGTTGCAACTCTAGGAGACTGAGACATATTATGTATGTCCTGAAATTGCTTGTATGTTCATCAGATTTTCTCGAATCAATCATTCTTCCAATTTTCAATTGATTGCGCTTAAGGTCTTTCCCATTAAGGTGTCCTCTTCTCCCAACGTAAACACTATGATTATAACGAGGCAAGATTTTTCGCTCCTTGGCAAAATCTTTCGATTTTACTGGTGTTTTATTGAACGCTCGGTCTTTGAAAACACATTCCAAAGAGTTCTCATGCACTACGATAGACTCCGTCATCCGACACGAAGCTTATCGTAAGCCCATGCCACATATTGAACCTGTTTCAATATGCAGAGGCATGTGATCAAATATCATTGGCGATGAAACAATGAATTTTCAGTTCTGCCCTTCCTGCGGAATTAGCCGGCACCTCGGCGCATCCGGCGTCAGAAATATACATAGCTATATGTTCGCTAGCTCATCGACCTGTCTGGTCGCGCTCCATACTACTTGTTATGTTGCTATATTCAAATCCAACGTCCAAAATCCAACTGGCTGGGGTTCAATCTCAATGGTAGCGATCATCTCAATTCAATTATTCAGAGCTGCGTTGAATAGGCAGAAAGAATGGAACGGATATATCAGATACGAACCCAGTCTGACCCCTCAAAATGATGTGCTTCCTAAATTCACGGATTCTTTGTCTCCTTGTCCTCTGTCGTTCCAGCTCGATTTTTGATAAACCAGATTGCGTGAAGACACGAGAACGTGAGTGTGACCCACAGGGCAATGGCGAAAGCCAAAGCGGCGTAGATTGTTCTGCACGGATTGCTGAAGCTGTGTCCGCCGCCGGGTAAAGAACAGAACGAGGTATCACACGAAATTTGTTCCGCGAGGGCAATCCAAACGGCAAGAAACAAAGCCCAGTTGATGATTTCGAAGCCCAGAACAACAAACAGCGGGGTCCGCTGGACGTGACATAACTGTTGAACGATCGTGACCGATAAGATCGCCCACGCAGCCTGGTTTTAGCAATGACGAGAATTTCAATGTACTGCAGCGACCGTGAATCGGGCTTCTGCCCAGGTGTTGAACCTACTCAACGTGTTGATGGACAAACCAAGGATAATGTCAGCAAATATAATTTCGGCCCAATGAAGACATTCGCGTAAGAGGTTACGATCTTTGCAATGGTGTATATGTGCCATGGTGGTTTCCTCACGGGCTCAGCTTTGCGAGCAAAGATTTATATTTGTTCAAGAATATTATGTCGCATGATCATAAAGATGAAATTCGAGGAAGGAATCATTCACAATTCGTTACATGACGCGGTGTTGCGTGACGGGGTAAAGCGGCAATCCTTCCTCCTCGGCTCGAACCCAAAACCATGTAACATAATGTTCAAGGTGACCCCGGCTAGCCTTAATTTTACGTGACCAGTTTTTTAACACACATATGCTACCGCCGGAAGGAATCCGACCGGCTATCATTGTGCCGCACTGGAGTATCCGTAGTCCAAATTGTGAGACCCGTGACATTCACGCAGCAACCGCTGATCCCCGCGCTTCCGCCAGGCAATGCGTCGTCACCTCTATTTCCTCTTGTTCGCCATCGGTGCGTCGGCACAGGACCCGGGTCTCGGAATCACCTCAGGATCCTTCCAATGTTTCCGCGGCTGGTACATGCCGCTCGAGAATCCCGGAGGGGCGCTCACAGGGACGACCTGGAACCTCGGCGAGGGCAATCACGATGAAGGCACCGTTTGTGGCGGGTTCGGAGGGCTTTGCCCCTCTGGCGCCGCCTCCGACATGCGGGAAGCAGACGCCCAGCGGCTCGTGTTGGCGACCGAGGCAAGTCATTTCGCCTTGACTGCCTACGAAATCCACGATCACAGCAGGACTTGTGCTCCTCTCGAGTTCTGCGTTCAGCCCTTGAGTTATGTCTATTTCAAAACACGAGCAGCTTGGCAGATCCTGTGGCGATATACCGGCGATCTGGTCAATGACCGCATTTGCGTGCGCACTCAGTATCCTGGATACGTCTTCGTTCAAGGTCCTCTTTCTCCTCTTTCCGTTTCTTACGCCAGGTGTGACGGTAAACACCCAGAATCATGATGTTTTCAGGACTGGGCCTCTTCCCGACGTCGTCAAACTGATGGATCATATGAGCGATATGGACAACAAAACAAACGGTTACGTCGGTTGTTTCACGTTCAATGCCACGCAAGGATTCTTCAAACAGTCCTGCCCGATGTTGAACACCGTGAAGTGGTCAAACTTCGGGCTTGACGGTATTTACGTTCGCACCGATTATCCCGATTGGATTTTCCTACAAGTACTACTTCCTGGCGCGATGGGAAGCTGATGTCCAGGGCATGTCGTATGTTCCTAGCGGCCGTCTCGCCCAATTCCATTCCCTTGCATTCGATATCCCTCGTCTGTTAACGCAGTGTAACAATACACAGAACTGCGTTATTGTCGACCATCAGGGTAGGATGGATGATTTTGTTGGACAGTCCTCGTTCATTACGTACGAAAGGAGCAATGTTCTCCCTCAACTAACGGGACTGTGGATCAAAAAGTCGTACGTTCAAAATGTTATGCATGGTTTGAATCTCGAGCCGCAGCCGACGAGTTTCTGAAATTTGAGTTGGGAATTTGTTGGGTTCCTTTTTTGTCATCCGTTTGTTAATTGATTTGTTGACTTTTCTTGCTGAAGTACGTCCGGCGACTTCGCCACCTGATCTCAGTTTCCTCGTGCTTCCAGACCTTGGACGCACTCAAACTTGGTTGAATGAAAAGTCAGGCAATATGATTGCCCCGGCGATTAAATGTTTGAACGCTGCGCTTGTTTATTGAAACCTAGAGGTCGGTGTTGAGTTTATAGCAAGGGAGCTGAATATATAGTCAAATCGATTCAAGTTTGGCAGCTATAAATGAGAACCGATTAAATATTTTTCGAAAAGTTGAGCACCAAGTGATGGCTGCAGTTCTAGTTTAGAGAGCATCAACTGACCACAGCTGAATGAGTGATATGAGCGAAACGCTCATGTATAATTGACTGAGACCAGTTCTTTGGTTTGTAGGTATATCTATGCGGGCTATCAGCCAATCATCGTTGATTAGTATCCGATCGAAGATTTTGGTGCATTGCGGAAAGGTACACGATCCGTATACCAGCTACGGTCGCCTTTTGGCATCCCGGATGCATAGCAGAAGCGTCTCGGATCTATCGGCTGACAATATTATTTGTGGTGATGTGGCTTTATGCATCGCAATGGCACTCCATTCCGCGGTGGGTTCCCGCCCCGGGAAATTATCACACAATCATTTTCTGATCAAATTGTCACGCAGTCTCGGCCTATATGAAGAGTCGCAAATCGGCCTCAACGGGCTAAGAAAGGTTGACATCGGCTAGAATGGCAGAACTCGCCGGCGTTATTACCATCGTTGCAGCCATTATCCCCGTTGTCAAAGGGATCGTGGGGCTTATCGGATCACGGCTCAGCGAACCTCACACCCCTCGAAATGCCGCTACCCTCCGTACCGATATCGTATGTGTTGGGGTCATCCTCGACTCTTTGTATAAGCGCGTTCACCAAAAAGCCCTTTCACGCGTCCTGGCCTCGAAACTCGATGTCACCGCCATTTGGCGGATTGCCGAAGCCCAATTACTTTTCGATGATCTTAAGGCCCGCCTTACCAGGGCTAAGCAGTATCCATTCAACAAGGACGAAACCGACTATTATATCGGGGAAATCGAGAGTTTCCAATCCTTTGTCATGCTTGTATTGGCATTTGGACCCGAGTATTTTTCAGCGCTAGAAGTTCACATGGCTAATTGTAGTCGGAATGTCGACGCAATAGACAATCTAAGCGCCATTACGGCCAGGAAATTGGGTGGTGGAATGGCAGTTACAGGCCAGAAATTCCGAGATACATTTGATGATGTCGTGGGCAAGGCCAATCGCTTACTTATAGATGCTACCGGGAATCCCGAACAAACCGTCGTCGCTCGAGATTGGACTCAACTTGGTGGCTCGCAAGTCGAGAGCGAAACGCAAATCCCGGAAGGCGCGGAACTCGTCTACGAAACCCTTGCAAAACTGCGTGCTACAGGGGACGAGGAGCCGGAGCAACTGGCGGCCATTCTAGATGAAGTGCCTTCTAAATGGTTGGATGAGCAGCCCGATAAACACCCAGCGGCGTCGCAATTGGAATATGTCGTCCCACGTAAAGGCTCAATCCCGAAACCTCACGTTCCACATGTTTTGCCCGAGAGAAAACTATATATCCCGGATGTGTTCGCCTCGCCATCTGAAAAGGAGGACGAATCGTTTCTATCTGATGCTTTCCTGAAAAGGACGGTTGTTAATCCGTGGATTGCCCAACGAAAGCAAGACGAGGAGATTACCCCGGCCAATATTTTGACAAGAGCACAGAAGGCGGATGAATTCCCTGATCTCTGGTCAGTGGAGGAGAATCAAGCTTGGAAAGTCAGAGCGATGGACGGCGCATAATTGGGTTTGAAATGTACGTTCGACGGAGGTGCAATAATTTGTTTTCTTTTCTTTTCTTCTGGAAAGTTGTAATTCTCGATGGCATTTGATACCTTTCAGAGATATAATAGTTATTCGCGCTTTCCCTGAAACCGACTACTGCTGAACAATTACGCAATTCCCATGACATGGAGAAGCGGTGACGTGGAATGGATTGCTGACGCAGCTTAAAGTCTGCCAGGTAGC
>Ga0335081_10018155_pt1 | contig 11377 bp, 21 predicted proteins | sample Lox_Sample_35_FD_206713 | JGI IMG/M metagenome (GOLD analysis project Ga0335081, IMG submission 206713) | Soil microbial communities from Loxahatchee National Wildlife Refuge, Florida, United States - Lox_Sample_3.5 | ecosystem: Environmental > Terrestrial > Soil > Wetlands | place: USA... | reverse complement strand
GCGCTCCTGACCAAGCTGGGCGTCGCGGACAGGAAGGTGCTGGTCCTGACACACGGAGTGAGCGAGGCCGTGCTATTGAGCGCCCGGAACCTGCCCCGGGTGGACGTGCTGCCCTACGGGGACGCCACCGCGTATGACGTGCTGTGGGCGGAGGTGATCCTGGTAGAGGAGCCCGCGCTCGGGAACGAGCCCGCGCATCCGTTCGTCCGGCCGTTCGTCCCCGCGCCGAAGCCGGAAGGGGCGCCGGTGCGGGAACGCCCGCGCAAGCCCGCGAAGGCCCCGGAGGAGAAGCCGGCGGCGTCGCGGGGCAAGAAGAAGGCGGCCAAGCCGGCCGCGGCGAAGGCGACGAAGCCCAAGGCCTCGGCCAAGAAGCCCGCGGCCAAGCAGGCGCCGAGCAAGCGCGAACGGAAGCCGGCGCCGAAGAAGAAGGGAGGCAAGTAATGCCCGGACTTCACGAGACGATTCTTCGCCCGGTGGTCACGGAGAAGTCGTCCGCGGCCTATCAGCTTCGGAAAGAGTATGCGTTCGAGGTGCACCCGGCCGCGAACAAGCACGAGATTCGGGAGGCGCTGCGACAGCTGTTCGGCGTCACCGCGGTCCGCGTGCGGACCATGCAGGTGCGTCGCAACTCCGTGGTGCGGGGCCGCACCCGCGGGCTCACCGCCCGGTGGAAGAAGGCGATCATAACCCTGAAGGAAGGGGAGTCCCTCCCCGTGTTCGAGGGCTGAGATGGGTATCCGTCAGTTCAAGCCCGTCACGGCGGGCACGCGCTTCCGCTCGGTGTCGGACTTCGGCGAGCTCACCGCGACCACTCCGGAGAAGTCGCTGCTCGAGCCCATTCGCAAGACGGGCGGGCGGAACAACAAGGGCCACGTCACGATGCGGTACATCGGCGGCGGCCACAAGAAGATGTACCGGAAGATCGACTGGAAGCGGAACAAGTTCGGCGTCCCCGGCAAGGTCGCGACGATCGAATACGACCCGAACCGCAACGCGCGAATCGCACTCGTCCGGTACGCAGACGGCGACAAGCGCTACATCCTGCACCCCAAGGGGCTTCAGGTGGGCGACACCGTGCTCTCCGGGCCGGGCGTCGACCCGCGGGTCGGGAACGCGATCCCAATCGGGGAAGTCCCCCTGGGCGAGACGGTGCACAACGTCGAGCTCAAGATCGGCAAGGGGGGCCAGCTCGCCCGGTCGGCGGGCGCCGGGGTCCAGGTGGTGGCGAAGGAAGGCGACTACGTGACGATCCGGCTGCGGTCCACGGAGATGCGCCGAGTGCACGCGCGGTGCATGGCCACCCTGGGGGAGGTCGGCAACGCGGAGCATGAGCTGCTCTCGCGCGGCAAGGCGGGCAAGACCCGTTGGCTGGGCCGGCGCTCCCGGGTGCGCGGCGTGGCCAAGAATCCGGTTGACCATCCGCTGGGTGGCGGCGAGGGCAAGAGTTCCGGCGGCCGGCCGCCGGTGAGCCCGTGGGGCAAGCCGGAAGGCCGGAAGACGCGGCGGCGCAAGAAGGCCTCGAACCAGTACATCGTCCGCGGGCGGCGTCGCGGCAAGGCGACGGGAGGAAACGGCTGATGTCCCGCAGCATCAAGAAGGGCCCGTTCGTGCAGCCGGCGCTGCTCTCGAGGGTACAGGCCATGAACACCCGGAATGAGAAGCGGGTGGTCAAGACCTGGAGCCGCGCCAGCACGATCCTGCCGGAGTTCGTGGGTCACACCTTTGCGGTGCACAACGGCAACAAGTTCGTGCCGGTGTACATCACCGAGAACATGGTGGGGCACAAGCTTGGCGAGTTTGCCCCGACCCGGCTGTTCCGCGGGCACAGCGGGAAGCTGGTGGCGGACAAGAAAGCCAAGGTGGAGTAACACATGGAAGCGCGAGCGATCCAGCGCCATGCGCGCCAGTCGTCCCGGAAGATGCGGCTGGTCATGGACCTGATCCGGGGGAAGGACGTCAACGAGGCGTTCGCCATTCTCAAGTTCAACAAGAAGTACGCGGCGAAGCAGATCGAGAAGACGCTCCGCTCCGCGGTGGCCAACGCCGAGCAGGCGGCGCTTCGCGCCAATGAGCACCTCGACGTCGACGACCTGCGGGTGACCAAGGCGATCATCAACATGGGCACGCCGCTCAAGCGGTTCCAGTCGGCGGCACAGGGCCGCGGCGTGCCGATCAAGAAGCGCACCTCCCACGTGGAGATCCACGTGGCCACGAAGGAGAGCTCGTAATGGGCCAGAAGACCCACCCGACCGGTCTCCGACTCGGCATCGTCAAGCCGTGGACGTCGCGCTGGTTCGCGACCAAGGACATGCCGGCTCTCCTCAAGGAGGACGAGCTGATCCGGAAGTACCTGAAGGCGCGGCTCGGGCACGCGGCGATCGCCCAGATCGATATCGAGCGCAAGCCGGGGAAGGTGACGGTCACCGTGCATACCGGCCGGCCGGGCGTGGTTATCGGCAAGCGGGGCGCCGAAGTGGACAAGCTGCGCGACGAGCTGGCCCAGCTTACGGGCAAGGAAGCCGCGATCAACGTGGAGGAGATCAAGCGGCCGGAAGTCTCCTCGCAGCTGGTGGCGGACAACATCGCGCACCAGCTGATGCAGCGCATTTCGTTCCGCCGCGCGATGAAGCGGGCCGTGCAGAGTGCGATGCGGATGGGGGCCCAGGGGATCCGGGTCCGGGCCGGCGGCCGGCTGGGCGGGGCGGAGATCGCGCGGACCGAGTCGTACCGGGAGGGCCGGGTCCCGCTGCACACCCTGCGCGCCGACATCGACTACGCGACAAGCACCGCCAAGACGACCTACGGCACGATCGGGATCAAAGTCTGGATCTTCAAGGGTGAAGTCGTGGAAGACCTCTCGGGCCGCACCTACAGCACGGGAGCCTGAGCCATGCTGGCACCGAAACGGGTCAAGTTCCGGAAGATGTTCAAGGGCCGTACCCGGGGCATTGCGGTCCGGGGGAGCACTGTGGCCTTCGGCGAATATGCGTTGATGACCCTCGAGCCGGGCTGGGTGAGCAACCGCCAGATCGAGGCGGCCCGGGTGGCCATGACGCGCGAGATGAAGCGCGGCGGCAAGGTCTGGATTCGCATCTTTCCCGACAAGCCGATCACCAAGAAGCCGGCCGAGACCCGCATGGGGAAGGGCAAGGGCAACCCGGAAGGATGGGTGGCGGTCGTCAAGCCGGGCCGGGTGCTGTTCGAGGTGGAGGGGATTGAGGTGGCGCTGGCCCGGAAGGCCTTGGGCCTCGCCGCGGCCAAGCTGCCGGTCAAGACCCGGTTCATCAAGCGGGCGGAGGACTGAGCATGAAGGCGAGCGAGCTTCGGGAACTGTCGGTGGACGAGCTCAAGGCCAAGCTGGCGGAGCTGACGGAGGAGCGGTTCCGGCTCCGGTTCCGTTCGGCCACCGAATCGATCGAGAACCCGATGCGGTTCCGCCACCTCCGGCGGGACATCGCGCGGGTCCAGACGCTCCTGCGCCAGCGGGAGCTGGCGCGCTAGGGACGACGAGACCATGACCAAGCCGACCGAGACGGTCCGCTCCCGGCGCAAGGTCCGCCAGGGCGTTGTGACCAGCGACAAGATGACCAAGACGGTCACGGTCACACTGACCCGCCGCTTCGCGCACGCGGTCTACGGGAAGCAGGTGACCCGCTCGACCAAAGTGAAGGCGCGGAACGACGGGCTGGATGCCAAGGTGGGCGACACGGTGCGGATCATGGAAACCCGCCCGCTGGCCAAGACCGTCCGGTGGCGGGTGGTCGAAATCGTGGAACGGGCGAAATAGCGGCTGCGGCCGACGGCGAACAGAGGCGGAGATGATTCAGCAAGAGAGCATCGTGAAGGTCGCCGACAACTCGGGCGCCCGGAAGGCGCTGGTGATCCGGGTCCTGGGTGGGAGCCGGCGCCGCTACGCCGGCGTGGGCGACAAGGTCGTGGTGACGATCAAGGATGCGATCCCGACCGGCCAGGTGAAGAAGGGCGATGTGGTGAAGGCCGTGATCGTCCGCACCGTGAAGGAGACGCGCCGCCGGGACGGCTCGTACATCCGCTTCGACGAGAACGCGGTGGTGTTGATCACCGACCAGGGCGAGCCGCGGGCCACGCGCATCTTCGGTCCCGTGGCTCGGGAACTGCGCGAGAAGCGTTACATGAAGATCGTGTCGCTGGCGCCGGAGGTGCTCTGAGATGAAGCCGCTCGTCTATCGCAAGGCCAAGCGACCCCGGCAGCGTCCCGTCGTCCGGCACCGGCTGCACATCGCCAAGGGAGACATGGTCCAGGTGATCTCCGGTGAGGAGAAGGGCAAGCGCGGCCGGGTCAAGCGGGTGCTTCCCCGGAGCGGGCGCCTGGAGGTGGAGGGGATCAACATCGTCACGAAGCACCAGAAGCCGACGGGGTCCGCGCCTGGCGAGATCATCCGCCGGGAAGGCGCCATCCACCACTCGAAGGTGATGCTGATCGATCCGAAGACCGGGGAGCCCACGCGCATCCGCCGGCAGAAGGACGCCGACGGCACGCTGGAGCGGATCGCCGTCAGGTCGGGGCAGTCTATTCCGAGGAATCGCTGATCATGGCGGAGACGAAGGAGAAGGCCGCCAAGGCGCCGAAGCCCGAGACGGCTAAGGCGCCGAAGGGCGGCAAGGAGAAGGGCGCCGGCGGCCTGGCAACCGACCCCGCGCCCAAGTCGACCGAGGGCGTGCCGCGCCTCAAGGCGTACTACGACAAGGTGATCCGTCCGAACCTTGCCCGCGAATTCGGGCTGACCAATCCCCATGCCGTGCCGCGGCTGGTGAAGGTCGTGCTCAACGTGGGGATGGGCGAGGGGGCCAAGAACCCCAAGCTGATCGAGGTGGTGGCGGAGGAACTGGCCCTGATTTCCGGTCAGAAGCCGGTGATCCGCCGGGCCAAGAAGGCGATCGCGAACTTCAGCCTGCGTCAGGGGCTGCCGGTGGGCGTGTCGGTGACACTCCGGAACGCTCGCATGTACGAGTTTCTCGACCGGTTCATCAACGTCTCGGTGCCGCGGGTGCGTGACTTCCGCGGGCTGCCCAACCGGAGCTTCGACGGCCGGGGCAACTACACGGTCGGCATCAAGGAGCAGATGATCTTCCCCGAGATCGACTTCGACAAGGTCGAGAAGATCCACGGGATGGACATCACGATTGTCACAACCGCGGGCCGGGACGATCTCGCCATGGCCCTGCTGCGGGAATTCGGCTGGCCGTTCCGCGGGGAGACGCCGCTGGCGGTGGCCTGACGCCATACACCTGACACGGTGGATTTGGGGGGACCGGGATGGCAAAGACGTGTTGGATCGAGCGGGCCAAGCGCACGCCGAAGTTCAAGGTCCGGACCGTTCGGCGCTGCCAGCGCTGCGGCCGGAGCCGGGCCGTTCTGCGGAAGTTCGGCCTGTGCCGGATCTGCTTCCGCGACATGGCGCTCCGGGGCGAAATCCCCGGTGTGCGCAAGGCCAGCTGGTAGGAGAGCGAGCGACGATGAGCATGACTGATCCTGTTGCGGACATGCTGACACGCATCCGCAACGCCTGCGCCGCGGGCCACAAGCGGGTCGATGTGCCGGTGAGTCGGCTGAAGAGCGAGCTGGCCAGGCTGCTCCGCGACAATCACTACATCGCGGACTTCAAAATCCTGGATGATGGCGCCCGCGGGGTGCTGCGCTTGTATCTCAAGTATCACAACGACCAACCCGTCATCCGCGAGCTGCGCCGGGTGAGCTCACCGGGGCTCCGGCGCTACGTCAAGTCGCGTGAGATTCCGCGCGTGAAGAACGGCCTCGGCATGGCCATTGTCTCCACGCCGAAGGGGCTGATGAGCGACCGCGACGCGCGGTCCGCCAATCTGGGCGGCGAGCTGCTCGCCGTCGTCTGGTAGCGAGGCGAAGATGTCGCGAATCGGGAAGAAGCCGGTGGCCGTGCCGAAAGGCGTCACCGTGCAGGTACAGGGCCAGACTCTCTCGGTGAAGGGACCCAAGGGGGAGTTGTCCCGGGCATTCCACCCGGAGATGACGCTGGCGGTTCAGGGCGAACAGGTGGTCGTGACCCGTCCCTCGGACGAGGCCCGCCACAAGGCGCTGCACGGGCTCACCCGGACGCTGGTGCAGAACATGATGGACGGCGTGGCCAAGGGTTTCCAGAAGACGCTCGAGATCCAGGGCGTCGGCTTCAAGGCGGAGCCCAGGCCCTACGGCCTCCAGCTGGCCTTGGGGTTTTCACACCCCGTCGAGTACAAGGCCCCCACGGGGATCAAGTTCACAGTGGACAACAACACGATCGTGAAGATCGAGGGCGCCGACAAGGAAATGGTCGGGCAGGTAGCCGCCGAGATTCGGAGTCTGCGCAAACCCGAGCCGTACAAGGGGAAGGGTGTGCGCTACCTGGGTGAGGTGGTTCGCCGGAAGGCCGGCAAGACAGGAGCCAAGTAACGATGCGAGCCGTGAGATCTCCCTCGTCCCGGTCGGAGCTCCGGGCGCGGCGTCACCTGCGGGTGCGCAAGAAGGTGGCCGGCACGGCCGAGCGGCCGCGACTGGTCGTGTTTCGCTCGCTCAAGCACATCTACGCCCAGTTGGTGGACGACGACCGTGGGGTCTGTCTGCTGGGTGTCAGCGATCACTCCGAAGGGGTCGCCCCCGACGGGGCCGGCAAGATCGGGAAGGCCAAGGGGACCGGGCGAGCCTTGGCGGCGCGCGCCAAGGCCGCGGGGATCACCGCAGTGGTGTTCGATCGCGCCGGCTATCGTTATCACGGACGCGTCAAGGCGGTAGCCGATGGTGCCCGCCAGGGCGGACTGGAGTTCTGACATGGCAGACGAGCAGACGGTGACGGGGGGCGAGACGCCGGCGGGTGCCGCCACGGAACCTCGCGGGCGGGGCGGTCGATCGGGACGCGGCGGGCAGGGCGGCCGGGGACGCGGCGGCGACGGGCGCGGCGGGAAGCGGGGCGACCGCGGGCGCGACCAGGAGCGCGAGCACAGCGAATTCGTCGAGAACGTGGTGGCGATCAACCGCGTGGCCAAGGTGGTCAAGGGCGGGCGGCGCTTCTCCTTCAATGCGCTGGTTGCGGTGGGCGACGGCAAGGGGAAGGTGGGGATCGCCACCGGGAAGGCGAACGAGGTCTCCGAAGCGGTCCGCAAGGCCGTGGACGCCGCCAAGCGCAAGATGGTCGAGCTGCCCCGCATCGGTTCGACCATCCCCCACGAGGTCCTCGGAGTCCATGGGGCGGGTAAGGTGCTGCTCAAGCCCGCGGCGACCGGTACCGGCGTGATCGCCGGGGGCCCGATCCGCTCGGTCCTGGAATGCGCGGGGATCACCGACATCCTGACCAAGAGCCTGGGCTCCAACAATCCGCACAACGTGGTTCGGGCGACTCTCGACGGGTTGCGGCAGCTCGTCACCGCCCGCCAGGTGGCGCGGGAGCGGGGGATCGAGGCGGATCAGATCGCCTATCGGCCGCCGCAGGAGGCATAAGCGATGGGACGCAATCCGGTCGTCGGCCGGCAGGGGCCGGCGTATCACGCGGCGCAGATTCCTTCGGAATCCGAGGCCAAGCGCATCCGCGTCAAGCAGATTCGCTCGGGCATCGGGCATCCGGCTCGGCTTCGGCGGACGCTGGAAGCCCTCGGACTCAAGAAACATCAGGCGGTCTCGACCCTGCCGAACACCGCTTCCGTGCGTGGGATGCTGTTCAAGGTGCGCCACCTCGTCGAGGTGGGACCGGCTCAGGAGAAGTAAATGGCGGAAAAGATCACTCCGATCACGCTGTCCACGCTCCAGCCCGCGCCTGGCGCGCGGCGAGGGAGCAAGCGGGTTGGTCGCGGGCCCGGATCGGGCAAGGGCAAGACCGCCGGGCGGGGCCACAAGGGACACAAGGCCCGCCAGGCAGGCGAGACCAATCCCGGATTTGAAGGCGGACAGATGCCGATGTATCGGCGCCTGCCCAAGCGGGGGTTCACCAACCCGTTCAAGGTGCAGGCCCAGCCGATCAACCTGAAGGACCTGGTCCGGTTGTCCGCGACCGAAGTGAATCCCGACACGCTGCTGGCGGCCGGGCTGATCTCGAAGCGGGACGTACCGATCAAGCTGCTGGGTACCGGCGAGGCGACGCGTGCGTACATCGTGCGCGGGGTGGCCCTCTCGGGATCGGCCCGCTCCAAGATCGAGCAGGCGGGTGGGAAGATCGGGCCCGAATGACCGCGGCGACCCGGCCCCACCTCGGTATGGACCCCGATCTGCTCAGGAAGATCGGGTTCACCGTGCTGTGCCTGGTCGTCTACCGCGTCGGGGCGCACATCTTCGCTCCGGGTGTAAACGTCCAGGCGGTCACGGACTTCATCCGGAACTCGTCGGCGGCCGGGCTGTTCGGGCTGTACGACACGCTGGGTGGCGGCCTCTCCCGGGCCACCGTCTTCGCGCTCGGCATCATGCCCTACATCTCGGCGTCCATCATCTTCCAGCTCGCGGGCGGGATTGTCCCGTCCGTGGGCAAGATGCAGAAGGATGAGCAGGGGAAGAAGACGCTCGAGCAGTGGACCCGCTATCTCACCGTGGGCATCGCGCTCACGCAGGCCTACACCTTCGCGGTCTTCACCGAGACCATTCCGAACGCCGTCCCCAACGCCGGCTTCTGGAGCCGGCTCTCGATGGTGGTGGTACTTACCACGGGAGCCGTCTTCGTGATGTGGCTGGGTGAGCAGATCACGGAGCGGGGGATCGGGAATGGCATGAGCCTCCTGATCACCTTCTCGATCCTGGATCGGCTGCTGCCCGGCCTGGTCAACATGGCCGGCTTCTGGAAGGCGGGCGCACTGACCCTCGGGAAGATCACGTTCTTCGCGGTGGTCCTGCTGGCCGTGGCGGCCGCGGTGACCGCGATGTACCTCGCCGCGCGGCGTATTCCGGTCCAGATCCCGCGCAAGGTGGTGGGGCGCGGTCGGATGACGCAGGGACAGAAGACATTCATCCCGATCGGCCTTATCACCTCGGGCGTCATGCCGATTGTCTTTGCCCAGACGATCATCATTGTGCCCGGCACGGTGGCCAACTTCATCCAGAACCCGACCGCTCGGGCCTTCGCCGACTTCTTTACGCCTGGCGATCTCCCGTATGACCTGACCTTTGCGGTCCTGATCCTGCTCTTCACGTATTTCTATACGTCAATCATCTTCAACTCGGTGGACCTGGCGGAGAACCTCAAGAAGCAGGGCGGGTTCATTCCCGGGGTAAAGCCGGGTGCCAGCACCGCGGATTACATCGACAACGTGCTGGCGCGCGTCACCCTGCCCGGCGCGATTTTTCTCGCGCTAATTGCTCTCATCCCGGTCTTTCTCACCAAGAACATGGGCTTCCAGCAGCAGTTTGGCGGGACGTCTGTGCTCATCGTGGTGGGGGTTCTGCTCGACACCTGGCGACAGATCGAGCAGCATCGCACGCTCCGCCGCTACGACAGCTTCATGAAGGGCGGGCGGATCAAGTTCCGCGGACGCCAGCAGCGATTCATCTGAACGCCGGCGGGCGGGCTGCCTGGGCCGCCCGCCGCGCGTCTGATCTAAGGGACCCATCATGGACATCCTGCTTCTCGGGCCGCCCGGTGCGGGGAAAGGCACCCAGGGCGCGCTTCTGGCCGAGCGGCTCGGGCTGCCGAAGTTCGCGACCGGCGACCTGCTGCGTGATGCCGTGAAGCGCGGCACGCCGATCGGGCTTGAAGCCAAGGCCGTCATGGAAGCGGGCAAACTGGTGAGCGACGAGATCATCATGGGGGTGGTCCGCGAAGAGCTGGCCAAGCCCGAGGCCCGCAACGGCGTGATCTTCGACGGGGTGGTGCGGACCGTCCCCCAGGCCGAAGGGGTCACGCGGCTGCTCGGCGAGCTCGGGCGCCAGATGGACCATGTGCTCTTCTTCGACGTTCCCGATGCGGAGATCTTGGCCCGGCTCGAGAAGCGGCGCTCGCTCGAGGGCCGCGCCGATGACGATCCCAAGGCCGTCGCGATCCGTCTCAAGGCCTACCGGGAGCAGACCGCACCGGTCCTGGAGTGGTACCGCGGCCGCGGCAGGGTAGACCTCGTGCCGGCCGTGGGCACGATCGATGATATTGCGGCCCAAGTTCGAGGGCTGCTATTGAAGTGAGGGCGGTCCGCTCCCCCAAGTCGAGGGGCTGGTCCGGTCGGTGTCAGCCATGATCACCATCAAGTCCCCGCGCGAAATCGAAACGATGGCCCGAGCCGGGCACATCGTCTGGGAAACGCTGGAGCTGATGCGGCGCTCGGCGCGGCCGGGCCTGAGCACGGCCGAGCTGGATGCCATCGCCGAGGCGTTCATCCGCGGGCACCCCGGCGCCAAGCCGTCCTTCAAGGGCCTCTACGGCTTTCCCAAGACACTGTGTACCTCGATCAACGACGAGATCGTCCACGGCATCCCCAGCGCCAAGCGGGTGCTCCGGGAAGGCAATCTGGTGAGCATCGACGTCGGCGTCCGGCTCGAGGGCCTGCACGCCGATTCGGCAACCACCGTCGGGGTGGGGGAGGTCTCGCCGGAGGCGGACCGCCTGATGCGGGTGACCCAGGAGTGCCTCGCCGCGGGTATCGCGCAGGCCCGCGCGGGAAACCACGTGGGTGACATCGGCCACGCGGTCCAGACCATTGCCGAGGCGGCTGGCTTCGGGGTGGTGCGGGAACTGGTCGGCCATGGGATCGGCACCCAGTTCCACGAGGAGCCGCAGGTGCCGAATCATGGCCAGCCCAAGCGGGGACCGCGTCTTCTTGAGGGGATGACCATAGCGATCGAGCCCATGATCACCGCCGGAGGATACGCGACGCGAACCCTGCCCGACAAATGGACCGTCGTGACGGCCGATGGCAGCCTGGCGGCCCACTACGAGCACACCGTCGCGATCACGGGCAACGGCGCGAGAATCCTGACCATCTGAACGGGTAGCCGCCCGGCTTACCGCTCCCTTCCGCCGTCCCCCTTTTCCCGGATCTCGGTCACCAGCGGCTGGATCTCCCGCAATTCCCTCTCTGCCTGGTCCCAGAGCGGCCTCAGGCTCTCCGGCCGCCCCGCCGCCTCGGCATTGGCTCGGACGTTGACGGCGGAGCCCGCCGCCGCGGCTGCGGCGAGCAGGGCCGCCATCACCGCATCTCCCACGGCCGCTGGCGGTGCCAGATCGACTGCGCGCCGCACCAGAAGCGTCGCGTCCCGGCACCCGGAGACGACAGCCGCGGGAACCCGGACGGCTTCCTGCCAAGCCTGGGCCAGTTCGGCTCCACCGGCTCGGCGCGCCTTCACGACGGCGCGATAGGCAGCTTCGTCGCGCTCGGATAGCGCCAGCAACCTGCCACGAAGAGCGTCAGCCCGCTCCGCCAGTTG
>Ga0335081_10018154_pt1 | contig 11378 bp, 7 predicted proteins | sample Lox_Sample_35_FD_206713 | JGI IMG/M metagenome (GOLD analysis project Ga0335081, IMG submission 206713) | Soil microbial communities from Loxahatchee National Wildlife Refuge, Florida, United States - Lox_Sample_3.5 | ecosystem: Environmental > Terrestrial > Soil > Wetlands | place: USA: Florida... | reverse complement strand
GCTTCCCGGCCCGGGTGATTTCGCCGTCTCTCTCGACACCGGGATGCCTCTGCGCATTGAACCGGGGCGTGCATCGTTCAGCCTTCCCGCGACTTCGGCTGGAAGCGTCGAAATGACCCTGCTCATCCCCGGCGAGCATACGTTGGCGAACCTCAGTCCGGGACTCATCACGGGTCGGAAATCGGAGAAGGGACATACAGAAATCGAAGCGACTCTCGTGCCCGGGCAGACCACCAACATCTGGTGGGCGACGCGCGAAGTAGTGGCGCCCACAGCGCCGCGCGAAATGCGATTTCTTTCCGACATCAAGACCCTTGTCTCCGTGAGCGAAGCCGAGATGCGCGTCGCCGTGCTTGCGGATATCACGATGGTGCAGGGAGAGACGAACTCATTCCACGTGCAGATTCCGGAAGGCTTCGAAGTCACCGGCGTCACCGGACCAACGCTTGACTCAGCTGACACACAGCCTAAAGTCGTCAACGCACAAGAGTCCGGGAGTACGGAACCGGGGCATTCCTACATTACGTTGCAACTCAACAACCCGGGCTTGAGAAGCCACCAGTTCCTGATTTCGATGGAGAGGTCCATCAAGGGCACTCAGGCCGAGGCGCCGTTCGTAAGTTTCAAGGGGGCACAGCGTGAAACCGGTGAGGTGCTGGTGGAAGGCACGGGTGCGATGGAGATCACAGCGACCGAGGGCGGCGGGTTGAAACGCACGGACGTGAAGGAAGCCAATCCGTATTTGCGTTCGATGGCGCACTTCCCACCGCAGGCAGCATTCCGCTATCACCGCCAGGCTAGCGAAACACCAACGTTGGCGTTGAACTGGGTGCGCTTCCCTGACGGAAGTGTGCTTGCTGCCGTAGCCGAGAGCGCCGACGTGACGACGATGGTCACTTCGGAAGGCAAATCGCTTACCGAGATCAAGCTTGTGGTGAAGAACCAGGCACAATCGTTCTTGAAAGTGAATCTGCCGCAAGGAGCGACGATTCTCTCCGCCGACGTCGCGGGCGAGCGAGTCAAGCCGGTACAAGGCCCCGATGGCAATCGCGTGCCTCTGTTGCGGCCCGGTTTCCGTCCGAGTGGTTCTTATACGGTGACGTTCGTATTCCTGCACTCCGGAACTCCCTTTGCCAAGAAAGGTGGCGCGGACCTGGACCTTCCGAGCATGGATATTCCGATCAGCATTCTCAATTGGGAGGTGTTTCTGCCGGAACGGTATAAGGTGAAGGACTTTGGCGGCGACGTCATCGCGGCGAACCGCGTGCCGGAGCCTCTGCGGGAGCAGGTTGCTTCGCGAGGTCAATCGCCACGCGATAAACAAGCTTACAGTTACAGCGAAAACGTCAACGCTCGCGTGCAGTTTCCGGCAGGACAGATGGGTGGATCGGTCTCCGATCCGAGCGGCGCGGTCGTTGCCAATGCGCGGGTAACGATCACGTCCTCGGGTACAGGAATCAGCCGCAGCACCGTAACCGACTCCGCAGGTCAGTGGATGCAGTTGGGACTGCCTTCGGGCAATTACACCTTCAAGGTAGAGAGCCCGGGATTCAGGGTCAACTCCACCAGCGTGAACTATGACTCGAACCAGCCTTCGATGTTTGGTTCCGTGCTGAGCGTAGGAGCAGCCGCTGAAACTGTGGAAGTCACCGCGGAAGCATCTTCAATCAACACAGACACGGCTTATATTAGCGGCCGTTACAGCCGAGTAGCGCCGCTGGCGCCCGGAGCTGTCAGCCAGAATGCCTCGGCCTCTGCGAATGTCATGAGCCTGCAAAAGCGCGTAGCGGGAGTGCTGCCGGTGCCAATCGACGTGCCGCGGGCCGGCACCTCCTTCAGTTTCGTCAGACCGCTGGTGCTTGGCGAGGAAACAAAAGTGACCTTCACCTACAAGAGCCGATAACCAACTGGAAACCCGCTGCACCTGCGATTTCCAACGTTCTGGCTACGAATGGATCGCTCATGGCATAGAATGTTGGATCGCAGGTTGGCAGATGAGTAAACCCGAGACTTGGAAAACATGGGAAGGCCGCGTCGTGGAGGGAAAGTTTCCGTTGCGGCAATGGCTGGGTGGCTCTAACCACAGCGCGGTGTTTCTGACGGAAATGCCCGGTCAGCCCTCACAAAATGCTGCCATCAAATTCATCCCGGTCGATAGTGGGAGTACCGACGCTCAGCTGTCGCGATTGCGCGCCGCCTCTCGGCTTTCTCATCGCCATCTGATTCGAATTTACGAGTCGGGCTCGACGCGAATGGATGGTGGAACGTTCCTCTATGTGGTGATGGAGTGCGCCGACGACGACCTGTCGCAGATTCTTCCGGAGCGAACGCTGCAACCCGGAGAGGTGTCCGACCTGCTGCCTCCCGTTCTCGACGCTCTCTCCTACCTTCACAAGAACGGTTTCGTGCATGGCCGCGTCAAACCCTCCAATGTGCTGGCGGCGGGCGATCAACTGAAGCTGTCATCGGATCAAGTCTCGTTGCCCGGGGAACAGGACGGCGGCCGCAGACGGCGAGATGTCTACGATGCACCCGAAACCGCGGCCGGAATTATTTCGCCGGCCGGCGATGTGTGGTCGATGGGAGTAACGCTGGTCGCGGCACTGACGCAAGACGTCACTCTTGCCGAAGCTGCTTCTCCCGAAAACCGCGACCTGCCTGAGACCATCCCCGAACCGTTTCGTGATATTGCGCGCGATTGCCTGCGCCTGGATCCCAGGCAGCGAGGCTCGCTGAAAGACATTCAGGCGCGGCTTCAGCCGGCAGCGCGTTCCATTCCTGCCCCTGCAGAACCCGCTCCTGCGCCGAAACCCACGAATCGTTGGAAGTTTGTCGTCCTGGGGGCAATTGCCGTAGTCGCGGTACTTTATGTGGTAATAGCGCTGGTCTATTTCCGATCGAACCAGGGATCACCTCGCACGTCTGCTATAACGACTCCCGTTGCAGAAAGCACACCTGCGCCGGCTGCAACCTCGAGTCCAACTCCAGCACCAGCGAAAGCTCCGGCCTCAGACGGCTCGGTTCTGCACCAGGTTCTTCCGGATATTCCCAAGGGAGCGCTGAACACGATTACGGGGACGATTAAAGTCGGGGTGAAGGTCCAAGTCGACCCGTCCGGCAAGGTTACGTCAGCGACATACAAAATGTCGGGGCACGGCCAATATTTCGCGAATCACGCCGTGAAAGCCGCGCAGGAATGGACCTTCGCTCCTCCGCAATCCAACGGACAGCCGCAGCCGAGTACCTGGCTTCTGCAGTTTCGTTTCAAGCGATCGGGCATCCAGGTCTCGCCGCAACGAGTGAAACGTTAGCGATCGTTGGCCTGACGGAGTTTCCAGACAATCTGCCGCACCATCCCAAGAAAGACCTTCGCGTCCATCGCCTGCAGGTTGAGGCGCAACATCAACCGGCGGACTTTCTTCTCCGAGACGGCATCGTTGCCGGGCTTCACGTATCCGCTCAGCATGAGTACCTCGTAGAGACCCTGCGTGATCTTCTCGAGTTCGCCGGCCGTAGCAGCTGCGGATTCTTGTGGAGCTGGGCCAGCGCCATGGCTCGACCCGATCCCGTAGAGGCAAACGGCTACGGCCTGCCCCAGGTTCATCGAGATGTGCTGTTCGCGAGTAGGAACATGCAGCAACCAATGGCAATAGCTGAAGTCTTCATTGGTCAGCCCGATCTTTTCGGAGCCAAACAGCAGGGCCACGCGCCCTGCTCCCAGCGCTTGCCGGATGCTGTCTCCGCCTTGGTCATTCAGTTTGTGCAGAGGATGTTGCAGAGCCCGGTTCCGGACAGCTGTAGTTCCGACCACCAGCGAACAATCAGCAACCGCTTCGGCAACAGACTTGAATTCTTCCGCACTTTTCAGGAGTTGTGACGCGCCTACCGCAGACCGGGCCTCGCGAAACGCAACGGCATAGGGGTTCACCAGTCGCAAACAGTGGGCGCCGAAGTTGCTCATGGCGCGCGCCGAAGCTCCTATGTTCAGCGGATTGCGCGGCCGTACGAGCACCACCACTAAATTGTCTAACTGAGAAGTGTCAGGCAAGCCTGCCATTCTACGACATGAAAAACTCAATCCACGCGGTGCATTGAAAAAGCGCCCGGCTAAAGGGCGCTTGCGGTTTCCCTATGGATTAGGTTTATCGAGCGAACAGTTTCCGTCGCGCCATCCCCAGCAGGGTCATTGTTCCTGTGCCCAAAAGAACCAGGCTGGAGGGCTCCGGAACGGAAGCGGTTGTCGTATCCCCTCCCGAAATTGTCACCGAACCGTTATAGAAGCCTTTCCCCGTGTTGGCGGTGAGCTGGACGGTTACGGCGTTGACACTGGTGCCTCCCATCATTCCGGTCACCACGCCGGTCAGCGTGTAGTTATGTGTTCCGTTTCCGAGAGTCGTCAGAGTCCAACTGACCGGACCGGAGAATGTTCCCGAGAACAGCACCCCATTCGGCAGGCCGTTGGAGCCGTTGCCGTCAATTTCAAAACTTCCTCCGGCCGCGAAGGTTGCGCCCATCTTAAGAGACCCGCTGGTCAGAGCCCCGGTCGAGAAGGTCAAAGTGCCCAGATTGCCGGTAATCGGGTTCGGATTCCCGTTCCATCCCGTGATCGAAATCAGGGTTGATCCGGTAAGAGTTAAACCGGCGTTTGTGCCAGCCAACGTCCCTCCACTATTGCTGAAATCTATCGAACTCGCCGCTGAGGCGGTAGTCGTCAATGCGAAACAGGAAAGGACAGCAACGGCAACGATGGAAGCAAGTTTTGCAGAATTCATCTCGCGGGCTCCTGGGTCGTCTAGCTGGTAAAGGTGGCTGGTGAGTGGTTGGACGACTGCTATAGACAGCTACAAAAGCTAGCCAAGACTAGGACGGACTGCGGAATCGGTCCATACAGTGGACCCCTTAGATCCCAGGTAAACACCTCGAGGGATGATGTCGCGGCGGAATCAATGGCGTTCGTACCGGTTGCAAGCTAAGTGCCTTACTGATTTTTCGCCACAGAATCGATTTGTAAAAAGAATGTCAAAACGGGAGTCCTCTTAAGCGGAAAGCCCGTCAAATAGTTGTAAGCTTTAACAAGTCGAGTTGCTTCCGGGAAAATGGGGTCTTCGGAAGCCTCTCCCACACAGATTGGAAGGTTTCTATGGGGAATCTGGCAACTCCTTTGAATGTTGGGAGGACCGTGAGTCCGTCGCCGCTGCCGAAGCTGCAGGGTCGGATTCTGATCGTGGAAGACGATCCGGCGGTTCAAAAAGCGCTCCGGCGCCTGTTCGAGACCGAGGGATACACCGTGGAAACGCAGTCGGATGGCAAGTCTGCCTTCGATAGCTTCCAGACCTCCCCTCCGGCCGCCATGGTCTTGGACTTACGCCTGCCCAAGCTTTCGGGCCGAGACGTGTGCAAAGAGATCAAGGCGATCGCCCCAACGTTGCCCATCGTCGTCCTCAGCGCAGCCAGCGACGTTTCTGACAAAGTGCTGCTTCTGGAGCTGGGCGCGGACGACTATGTTACGAAGCCGTTCAGCCCACGCGAACTGCTGGCTCGCGTGCGCGCCGCCTTGCGCCATACGACCCGCATTCCCGAAGCACAGGTGGTGAGCTTCGACGACATCTCCGTGGACTTCAAGAAGATGGAAGTCAAACGGGAGGGCAGGTTGGTGGTCCTGACTGCGCAAGAGTTCAAGACTTTTCAGTTCCTCGTGCAAAATACCGACCGCGTAATCAGTCGCGACGAATTACTGAATGAAGTGTGGGGATATCAGAACTATCCGTCCACCCGAACGGTGGACAACCACATTCTGAAACTTCGCCAAAAACTGGAGAAGGACCCATCCAGCCCGGTGCACTTCCGCACGGTACACGGAATGGGGTATAAGTTCGTCCGCTGAACTCCGTGAGATCGTCTCCCGAGCCCGTGGTGAATTCTGTGTCTGGTTCTCCGAGTTCCTCGGCGGCGCCATTGTTGCCTCGCGTGCGTCTGCGGACTCGGTTCCTGCTTTCGATGCTGCTGATTACAGCGGGACTGACGACCACCAGTCTCCTGCTGGTGCGGCGCAGCGTCGAAACCCACGTCCGCCAGAATATCGCGATCAACCTTCGCGATTCTGTCGCTGCGTTTCAGGACTTCCGCCATGAACGCGAGACGATGCTGACCAATGATGTCGCCCTGATGGCCGACTTGCCGATCACCCGCAACATCATGAGCACTTCTGATCCCCTGACGATTCAGGATGCGTCGCGGCACGTCTGGCAGATCGCCAGTTTCGACCTGTTTTTGCTAGTCAATGAAAGCGGCAAAGTCGTGGCGCTCCACACCAACACACCTGGCCTTACGCGTGAGGCCGCTGAGAAATACTTTCAGCAGTCATTCGACGAAGATCACGCTGCCAGCAGTCACTGGTGGCTCGACGAGCATCATCTCTACCAGACCTTCATCGAGCCGATTTACAGGGGTTCCCGGACTGAAGGAACGCTGCTGGGATTTCTGGTTGTCGGTTACGAAATCAACGCGCCCTTAGCTGCCGAGGTCAGTAAGGTGGCCGGAAGCCAGGTGGCATTCTCGTGCGGCGACGAAATCGTGGCCACAACTCTTCCGCAGGCAAAGTCGCAGGGCGGAAATTTGCGATCGTTTATCACGGGTTCGCCACAAGAGCAACCCCGTGATCTCGAGATCGGCGACGAACGCTTCCTGGCGAAATCTCTGGAGCTTTCCGGTTCTCGCAGCTTGCCCGTCCGCCTGACTGTGATGGAGTCGCACGATCAGGCCACGAAGTTCCTCGATCAGCTGAACCGCTACCTGCTGCTGCTGGGCCTGGCGGCAATCCTCGTGGGCAGCGGCCTGGTCTTCTTCACTTCGCATACCTTCACCAAGCCGCTGGGAGGGTTGGTTGCCGGAGTGCGGGCCTTAGAAGGCGGTGACTTCCATCATCCACTCGATTCGCGGGGAAGTGACGAGGTGGCAGAGCTGACCCGAGCCTTCGACCGGATGCGCGCCAGTTTGCTGAAGAGCCAGCGCGATCTGCTGGAGTCCGAACAATTGGCCACCATTGGCCGCATGGCAAGTTCGATCTCGCACGATCTCCGCCACTCCCTGGCCGCGATCGTTGCGAATTCCGAGTTCCTCGTGGATAGCCATCTCACCCCCGCGCAGCGCGAGGAACTGTATCAGGAAGTGCGCACCGGGGTGAACCTGATGACCGATCTCATCGATTCCCTGCTCGAGTTCGCCCGCACCCGTGAGTCGCTCTCTCCATCTTACGGAAACGTTTTAGAAACCATCCAGCGTACGGTGCAAGCGGTTCGGTTGCACCCGCGACACCACGCGCGGTCCATCGATGTGCTCTGCGGCCCACAGGTCTCGGGGTATTTCGATCAGCGGAAACTCGAGCGTGTCTTATACAATCTACTTCTCAATGCCTGCGAGGCGGCGCCGCCAGGCAGCGGCAAGGTGGAAGTCACAGGCGGGGAAATTGCCGGCGCGATCACGATTTCGGTAGCTGATAATGGTCCGGGGATCGCCGACTCCATACGTGAGCGTCTGTTTCATCCTTTTGTGAGCTATGGCAAAGAGAACGGCACAGGCCTGGGCCTCGCCGTGGTGCAGAAGATCGTGCAAGACCACGGGGGCGAAATCCTCGTGGAGCGTATCGACGGAAAAACCGTTTTCCGTATTGTGCTGCCCGGCCGAGCCCAATCAGGAATCCGGGGCGAAGAGGAACAGACGATTCCCCTGTCCCCTGTGATCGCTGCCCAGCGGGAGAATGCCAGCCAGAATTCGGTTTCGCATCCGGGCCGGTGAACCCGCTCCTCGCTTTCTAGCCGAACTGATGAGTGCAGGAGGATGGTGTGAAAAGCCTTAAAACTTCTACGCTTTGCGCGGCTGTCGCTGTCGTCCTGATGAGTATCTTCGTGGCGGCGCAGCAATCGTCATCCGACTCACCCCCGCCCAGCGAAGATGCCGCGGTCCGCGAGTTGCGCGAACAAGTACAGCAACTCCGCGCGCTGGTCGACCAGATGCGCGACGAGAATGCGCAGTCGCAATCCGAAATGCATCAACTTCGGCAGGACCTGCAGGCGACGCGAGCATTGTTAGAACAACGCGGAACCGCCGGTGTTCAAGCAGGCGTTTCCAACGAGGCCCCCAGCGAATCGCCCGAAGCCTCCGCAAGCACAAACGTAGAAGCAATTTCCCCGATTGAAGACCGTGTCCAAAAATTGGAAGAAGCGACTTCCCTGATCGGCTCCAAAATCGACGAGCAATATCAGACGAAAGTCGAGACTGCCTCGAAGTACCGTGCCCGCTTGCATGGGATCGTGTTGATGAACGCGTTCCGCAATGTCGGCGGATCCGACAACCTGGACTTCCCCGTGTATGCGGTGCCGGTGCCGGGCTATGCCCCCAACGCCACGGTTGGGGCGACTCTGCGGCAATCGGAGATTGGGCTGGAGATTTTTGGCCCCAACCTCATCGGGGCCAAGACCTCGGCTGACGTACAGTTCGATTTCGCGGGCGGGTTTCCGGCCACGGGAAACGGCGTCAACTTCGGTATCGGACGGTTGCAGACCGCGAGTTTACGGCTCGATTGGGATCACACATCCGTCGTGGCAGGACAGGATTCCCTGTTCATCTCTCCGCTGTCGCCGACTTCCTTCGCATCCCTTGCGACTCCTGCGTTTGCATTCGCGGGCAATCTCTGGGGCTGGACTCCTCAACTTCGCCTCGATCACCGCTTCGCGGTCTCCGATCAGCAGACAATCACCATGCAGGCGGGTATTCTCGACAATCTCGATTGGGAACCGAACTACAGCTCTTTTGAGCGCACACCACAAGCCGGAGAAATGTCCGGGCAACCCGCGTACGCGTTCCGAACGGCCTGGTCGCGCCCGGTACGGCAGCATCCTCTCAGCTTCGGCGTTGCCGGTTACTACGGACGCCAGAATTGGGCATGGTCCCGATTCGTCGACGCCTGGGCCGGAATGGCGGATTGGCAGATTCCAATTCTTTCGCGTCTGCAACTCTCAGGTGAGTTCTATCGCGGACGAGGCATCGGCGGGCTGGGAGGTGGGATTGGAACATCCGTGGTCTACAGCGGCAATCTGCTTTACAGCCCACTTCGAGGTCTCGATACGGCCGGAGGATGGACACAACTTAAGTTTCAGCTCACTCCCAAGCTGGAATTGAATGGAGTGCTTGCACTAGATGACGCGTTCGCCACGGACATTCGGGGATTTGCCACCGAAACAAATCCCGGATCGATCCTGGGAAGGAATCGCGGTGCTCTTGGAAATTTCGTCTTCCGACCTCGGTCGGATCTGGTATTTTCCGCGGAGCTCAGACGACTTCGCACTTTTCCCGTCTATTCCAACAGCAGCGTGGTGAACCAGGTCAACCTTGCAATGGGGATTCTATTTTGAAATCGCGAGTGATGTATCTTATCGGCACGCTCTCTCTGCCGTTGTTGCTTGGATGCGCGCGATCGCAGGACGCTCTGCACGCGCACGTCGAACTCACCAAAGGCGACCATCGCCTAAAAGACGCGTCGCATGCGGTGGTTTGGCTGACGCCAGTTGGAAGTACGGTTGAGACGCCAAAGCAAACGCGTATCCCGCAACTGGTGCAAAAGAACAAGAGTTTTCAGCCCCAGCTTCTGGTGATCCCGGCTGGCGGCAAGGTGGAATTTCCCAATCATGACCCTTTCTTTCACAACGTTTTTTCTATGTTCGAAGGAAAACGCTTCGATCTCGGACTTTACGAAAGTGGAAGCACGCGCTTCGTGCAGTTCGACAAGCCGGGAATTTCGTTCATCTTCTGCAACATTCACGCGGAAATGAGCGCCGTCGTAATTGCCGTGACGACCCCGTACTACGCGATTTCTGACGCACGCGGAGACGTCACCATTCCTGATGTGCCTCCCGGACGTTATCAGCTGCAGGTGTTTCATTCGGCGGTGGCGCCCGACGCTCTGCGCGCCATGACCCGGGAGATCACCGTGGCGCCGGGACAAACCAACATGGGAAGCTTCAGGCTTTCTGAATCGGACGTGACCACGGCGCACAAAAACAAGTACGGCCGCGACTATGACAGACCGGCCCCGGACAGTCCGGCGTACGCCAGGCCGTAGCAAGGCGAGCTTCAAAGGCTGCAAGTTTCAAAGTCTTCGTCTGAGGTTCAGGGACTGGCCGAAGCTGAAGGGCTGGCAGGAGACCAAACCTCGCGGTTTCATCATGGACGTTACCCGCCCGCCTCGCCTTGAACCGTTGAAACCAGGAACCTTTTCCTAAAGAGAAAGGGCGCGCCGTTCAGCACGCCCTTCTCGCCTCTGTCTTCACTTCGTTCACATCAACCTAGATGTTTAGTGATGGCCGCCGGAATGACCACCTCCACCGGAGTGCCCACCACCGCCGCTGGAGTGGCCGCCTCCACCACCGCTCGAGTGTCCACCGCCGCCACTGGGAGCGTGTCCGCCACCACCTCCGTAGCTGGGCGTTCCACGGGAGCCGCCATACGTCGGCCGCGATCCACCGTCGCTCGGAGCACCATGGCTGCCCCGTGGATAGCTGTTTCCGTAAGACGGGCCACGAACGATCGGCTGGCGCATGTCGAGCTGTGGACGAGAACTTCCTCGTCCGAAGCCGTCGGAGTAGCCACGCTGGCTATTGGAACTCGGTGCCGTGCGATTCCAATAGCCGCCGGAGTTGCCTCGTTCCGATCCATTCGTCGATCCACGCGACATCTCGCCGCGCGACGGAGGAGTAAATGGACGGAATCCGCCGCGATTCTCCGCAGGAGTGTTCTGCATCGTCCCGCGCTGCGGCTCGGTTCGCGAATTGCCGTTATATGGGCTCGCCGATCGATTGTTCCCGGTTGGCGGAGTGAACGGCCGATATCCGCTGCGGTTTTCACTCTGCATCACCGGGTTGCGATTCTCGAAGCCGCCGGTCTGCCGATTGGCTACGCCAGCGCTCGGGCGCTGCATGGTTCCTACAGCACCCGGGTTGCGTCCGAACCCTCCGTTCGAGCGGCCACCCGCCGGGATTCCACCGACATGGCTCTGCTGCATCGACTGCCGCAGACTTGCGGTCTGCTGCTGGAATGATGCAGGCCGCGCAATATTGTTATGCGACCCGAAGTAGCGTTGCGCACCGCCGTTCCGCATGGTCGCCGCAGAAGCCGCACGTCCGCTGGCCGACAAGCTCGCCCGTGATGGCACGACTGGCAGGTTACCCGCCATCATACGCGCTCCACGCAATTGCTCCCGCGATGCCGCCACGGCGTTCACGCGGCCTGCCCCGAAATGGCCTGCGTTGACCGTCGACATGGCGCGCCCGATGTGCTCGTTGTGTAGGTTCGCCAGATTTGAGAACCGCATTCCGTTATGCAGC
>Ga0335081_10018153_pt1 | contig 11378 bp, 10 predicted proteins | sample Lox_Sample_35_FD_206713 | JGI IMG/M metagenome (GOLD analysis project Ga0335081, IMG submission 206713) | Soil microbial communities from Loxahatchee National Wildlife Refuge, Florida, United States - Lox_Sample_3.5 | ecosystem: Environmental > Terrestrial > Soil > Wetlands | place: USA... | reverse complement strand
CGGTAAAGCCGTCGCGAGGTAGTCCAGCGCGCGGGACACCGCGCGGGTGAAGGCGAGCGCCTGTATGTCCGGGCTACCGGCGGCTTCGGCTCCCGCCATATCCGGGGCTCGAGGGCGTGGCGCGGGTCGGCTGGCGGCTGGTCGAAGCATGCGTCGAAGTCGCTCGGGGACCGGGAAGGACGTCGCCATACCGCACCACCGAGCAGATGGTGGCCGCTCAGTGAATCGACCGGCGCCGACATCCCATGGATCCGGTGAACGCCGTGGAGGGAACCGTGCCGCCCGGCGGGTACAGGAACGAGGAGGAGCAAATGGCACCTATCGTATCCAGGATCGAGGTCGCCCGCCCGCCCGGCGAGGTCTTCGCCTACGTCACCGATCCCTCGCGGTTCGGCGAGTGGCAGTGGGGCATCGTGAGCGGGCGCATGGAAGAAGACCGCCCGCCCGCGGTGGGCTCCAGGTTCACCACCACCACCCGGATCGGTGGCACCGAGCAGACTGCGACGCTGGAGATTACTGAGATCAATCCCCCCACGAGCTGGGCCGTTCGCGGTGTCGACGGACCAGTCAGGGTAATCGTGAGCGTTACCGTCGAACCCCTCGACGACGGTGCATGGTCGCGCGTCACATTGGCGCTCGACTTCGAGGGGCATGGCCCCGGCAAGGTGCTGGTACCCCTCGTCGTCCGTCCACAGGCAGCGAAGGAGGCGCCCAAGAGCTGCCAGGGGCTGAAGGAACGGCTGGAGAGCGGCGGCTAGCACGGCACCCGCCGGGCCGCTTCCGGCGCGGCCATGGATGTAGTGCCCCTGGATCGCGCGACCCCCTATGACTCTGCTTGCGTGCCCATTTCCCGGGCGGATCCGATGCAACAGAGGTCAGAGGGATAGCGCCGTCCGGCTGCCGCTGATCAAGGCGCGCTGACCCGGCGTTCGTTGTCACCCGGCCAGGCGCGCTAGCCAGCCGCGGCAGCCTCGTCGGCGACCGCCTGCCGGTAGAGCCGCTGCACCGCGTCGCCCAGGTAGCAGCTGTAGGAAGTGTCCGCCGTGCTGCCGCCTTCCTGGTAGCCGCCGAGCACGCCGACGATGGTGCCGGTTCGCGTCTGCGGGTTGAAATGGGTAACCCATGGACTGCCGCTGGTGCCACCGGTGAACCCGCCGCACTCGAACCGCAGCTGAGTAGCGCTCTGCTTGGAGGTCCAGTTGGCGCATGCGATCGGGGCGTCGGCGCTCGCCGGGTAACCTGTGACCCGCACGAGGTTCCGGTATCCGGGGTCGATGCCGAGCTGGTTCGCGCCCAGTACACCCTCGATGTTGTTTCCGTCGTGGCGCTTGAGCACGACGAAGCCGACGTCGAGGTCGGGATCAGACGAACTCACCCACTGTGGCGCGACCACCAGCTGCGCAGGTGTCCAGATGCCAAACGGCGCCTGGCCGTCCCGGTAGCCGGGGATGAAAACGATGTCCTGGCGGTAGCTGCCACCCGTCCCGCCGTGGATGCAGTGCGCGGCGGTGAGCAGCAGGTCCCGTCCAGGGCTCGCAACCACGCTCGCCGTGCAGAAATGGTCACCGCCGGTTTCATGCACGAAGAGCGCTCCCACGCGCAGGGCGAGCCGGGTCGGGTGCGCGTTCGCGGACCGTCCCGGCCGGTACCCAAGCCCCCGCCATGGCTTCGCGCGGAGCAACCGGGACCGGGTCCAGTAAACGGCCGCTCCCCCACCGCCAAGATGCGGACGGTTCGCGGCCGGCACCGACGAGCAGCCGCCAGCCACCAGCACAGCGACCGCAACTGCCAGTACACGCAACTTCATCCCAGCCCTATGCATCCGCCTCGGCAAACCCGCGCCGCGCCAGCCGTCCATCACGTTCCACCCAGTGCCCTCAAGATTCCTCATGCCCGAACAGAGCCGACCTGTGTGAGCGCCGCAACCGTCCCCGCTCATATATAGCGGCAACCGTCCCCGCTCATATATAGCTGTATCCGAACGCGCTTGAACCGTTTCGGGCGGACACTCACGTCCGCTCTAGGACACGTCCCAGCTGCGATGAGAGCTGACCGGCAGCCAGGGCGCAGATGTTCGGCGGCGGCTGGCCACACTGCCTCTGTGCGTTCGCCCGATCCGGCGAATCCCACCTTCGATGACGCATGAGATGGCGTTTCCGGACAAGCGTAGGTGGATCCGGATGGTTGGCAGGCCGATCGGGTGCGTCAGGCGCACTGCAGTCAGTCTCCGCGCCCGGATGTGGACGGTCGTCGCCAGCTCGTCACGGTGGCTCTGTGGTGTGGAGGCGAGCACGCATACCCGCCTAATTTCGCCCTGCCCGGCCTGGATGCTGCCGGGGCGTTCGTGCATGCGCACGCGCAAATGAATGATGTGGCGTTTGCACACCGATGTGGCGCGCGCGGCGTCTTGTTGGCAGGGACCGCACCGGGACGGTGTAACGCCGCTGCCCTATCCCGGTGCGGCCCCGCCAAGTGAAGGGATGCGGCGAATGATCGACGGCCATGGGGCCTGACGCACGGCGTGATGTCGCGCGTTTGCGCGCGGTCCTGCGTGGCTCCGGCTGGGCGGTGATCTTCGACCCGTGGCGCCAGCTGTTCGTGGCGGTCCGCGGCCATCGGCCGGTCATCACCGCCCGCACCCCGGACCAGCTGCTCCGCCGCATCTACGCCGAGCAGTATCCGCCTCCCCCGGCAAGGCCCCCGCCCGGCGGCCGCCGTGGCCGCGGCGATGCCGGCCGCCATGCTGGCCTTGACGGCGGTTCACCCCCACCGGCCTGCAGGCCGGTCGCGCCACAGCCGACATGCCGCGCAGGGCCGGCGGTGCTGAACGGCCACCTGCACCCGAGCTGGTAGCTGCGCGTCACAGACGTGCACCACCCCGGCCGTACGCGAGTAGACGCGGCGGCGGCTGCCCGGCTTCGATGGTCACCCGCCCGGGTGCGCCTTGCCCGCAGGAGATGATGGGGAATGGCCCTCAACTGGGCGGATCGGCAGCTACTGGCGAGCCTGGCCCGGGAAATGAAAGCGCTCGCCGACGAGTACCCGGATCACAAGATCTACACCGAGCGCATCTGGTGGCGCACCCGCATCCGGTACGTGGCGCAGCGGCGGCGCGGCACGGATGCTCATCCGTACCTGGTCATCGCGGATTACATCAGCGAACTGCGGGATGCGCTGGCATCGGCCGGGGCGGTGACGGGCACGTGACGGCGGTCGTCAGCAGGTCTGTGCGTACCGGCGCCTGCCAAGCGACGGTAGCCGCCCACCCCAGGTAGATTCGGGCGATGAAGAAGCTTTTCGAGCTCCTCGTGTGTTTCCTCCACCCCCTCGCCGTCGTCCTCATGTGGATCGACTTGGCGTCCCGCCGCGAGATGGCGGGCGGCCCGAAGGTGGCGTGGGCCATCTTCGGGCTTCTTCCACTTGTGCCGTTCCTCTATGTGCTCACCGGTGGCGACCTGTGGTGAGACCGACGCGGAGCCGGTGGCGCCGAGCCGTCAAGCGACCCTGCGCGACAGCGTCCGGTCCCGGCCGCGGTGTACTCAATCTAAAGCTCGTCGAGCACGCTCCAGCGGCCAGACTCCTCGTTCCGCAACGTCGGCCTGGTTGCCGGCCGGGCTGAACGAGTGCGCCACCGCTCGGCCACCCGGGTCAGCGCCGCGGCGCAGTGCGCAAGCACGTCCCGAACCGACCAGCCCGCGCACACCGACGACCAGCAGGCTGTCCGCGGGGGTGCGGCGCAGGATCGGCATGAGCGCATCGCGCTCGGCGAGCAGCAGCCTGGCCGGACGTTGCGGGTCGCGACCGTCTCATCGCATGTCACACGGGCATTGTCCACAACCACGGTCGTGACTCCCATCGCCGCTTCACGGCAGGGCACTACGCCGGCTTCGGCGAAACCGTGTGCGTCTTCTTCGGCGTCGGCGGGACCGTCTTCGGCGGCGTCGCCGGGACCGTCTTCGTCGGGGTGGGCGTCGGCGGAACCGTCTTCGTCGGCGTCGGCTTCGGCGGCGGCGTCGTCGAGACCGCGTGCGTCTTCTTCGGAGTCGGCGAAACTTTGTGCGCCTTCTTCGGCTTGGGCGAAATCACGTGCGTGGCAGTCCGCGAATGCGTGTGCTTGATGGCGGGCGAAACCACGCTGTGCTTCGTAGCCGGCGTGGGCCAAACCGTGTCCGTGGTGGTCGTTGTCGGCGATACCGCGTGCTTCGGATGGGTGGCTGGGGCGCGAACGTCCTTGCTGCCACAGCCGTCGTGGCCGCGCGGCCCGATCCCGTTCTCCGCCTCCGTTTCCTTCGAGCAAGTGGCGACCGGGAAACTCGCGGACCCGTGGCTGGAAGTTCTCGTGAGGATGGCTGTGGCAGCCACGCCTGCCACGGCCAGGATGGCGATTGCCGCGAGCGCGGCCGGGACGATACGACGCCGGCGCCGGACCGGCTGAGCCCCCCCGCCGCCGTGGCCACCCCCGTCACCCCTGTCGCTGCCGCCGCGGTCACCGGAGTCGCCAGCGTCACCCGGGTCACCGGGGTCGCCGGGGTCACCGGCGGCCGCGCCGGGGTCACCGGCGGCCGCGCCGGAGCGGCCGGGGCCGTTGGCGGGCCCCGCGGCAGGGATACCCGCCTGCCCGGTCAGCATGCCTGCCTGCCCGGCCGGCATGCCCGCCGCGGCCAGCGCCGGGCTGACCGCCCCGGCCACGGCGCCGGTCGCCGCGCCGCGCCGCGGCCCTGCTGCCCCGGTGGCCGGCCCGGCGAGCTGGGTCGGCGGGTGCCCAGCCGACGGGACGACCCCGCCGCCATCATAAGACGGCAGGCCGAACGCCAACCGCAGCGCGTCGGCGAACCCCCGGCAGCTGGCATACCGATCCCCCGGCGCCTTCGCCAGCGCCGTGGCGAACACCCGGTCGGCGGCTGCCGGCAGGTCCGGCCGCCGCGACGTCAGCGCCGGCGGCGGCTCCGACAGCTGCGCATACATCACCGCCATCGCCTCCGCCCGCGGGAACGGCGGCCCGCCGGTCAGCAACTCGAACGCCGCGCACGCCAGCGCGTACTCATCGGCCCGCCCGTCCACCGCCCCGCCCTCGATCTGCTCCGGCGAGACATAATCCACCGTGCCCAGGAACTGCCCCGCCCCGGTCAGCCCAGCCAGCGACACCGTGCCCTTGCTCAACCCGAAATCCGACAGGTACACGTGATCAGGCCGCCCCGGCCGCGCATCCACCAGCATGTTCGCCGGCTTGACGTCCCGGTGCACCAGCCCGGCCGCATGCGCCGCGTCCAGCGCCGACGCCACCGGCGAAATGATCGCCGCCGCCCGCCCCGGCGGCAGCGGACCGTCCCGATCCACCATGGTCCGCACATCCCCGCCCGGCACATAACGCATCGCGATGAACAGCACCCCGGCCGCCTCACCGGCCTCGAACACCGGCACAATATGCGGATCATCAACCGCCGCCGCCGCCCGCGACTCCCGGATAAACCGCTGCCGGAACACCGCATCCGCCGCCACCGCCGGAGCCAAGATCTTCAACGCCACCAGCCGCCCCAGCCGCTCATCACGCGCCCGGAACACCACCGCCATCCCACCCGCACCGATCCGCTCCTCCAGCCGGTACCCGGCGACCCGCGAACCCGCGCCCAAGCCCGCCGCGACCCCAGCCAGGAACCCGCCAGCGTCCCCGGGCACCTCATCGCTCAACACGGCTACGCTTCTCCTGAATTGACGGCAGTTGGACAGCGTTTCATGGACATGCGGTTCGCCCGGACGCGATACTGCGTGCGCTTGATAAGCGCGGTTGCCGGTTCAGCGGGATCCCCCGATCCTCTGGGAAACCGGCGACCGGTACAGCGAGGACGGCCACGGAGAATTCCGGCGCGCCAGGCCCCGCTAGCGTGACGCCAGCAGCGGCAGTTCCCGGAGCGGCTCGCGCTCCGCATCCTGCCACCAGGCCGAAGACGCAGTCACTGGCCGATGGCTCGTCGTGGCCGGGCAGTTTCGCGCCGACGGCCAGCTCGCCGTGCATGCCGCTATCGTGCCAGCGGCGCGCCGTTATGTGCGGGGTTCTAGCCGATTCGCCCGCTACAGAGTCGTTTCGACACCTGCGCCGCAGTGGCCACCGCGGCCACCGTCAGCACACCCGGCCCTCCAACGACGCCGCGCCTGATGCGCAGCGAACGCGCTGATCCCTCCTAGCTCAGCCCGGGAGATCCTCCGGGCGCTTTGCGGCGAGCTCGCCGTGCAGCACGCCGGTGGCCTGGCCGACCTCGATGAGGTATCCGTCCGGGTCCCGCATGTAGCAGCGGATCTCTGCGCCGCGGTCGATCGGCGGCGTGACAAACTCTGCCCCCTTCGCCTTCCACTCCTGGTAGCAGGCCTGGATGTCAGCAACCCGCAAGTTCAGGAAGATCGAGGTGGTATCGCCGGGCTGGTAGTCGACCACCGAGATACCTGGCTTGTCGGGGGTGGGTGGCCCGCCTGGGTTCATGAGGATCCATGAATTGGACAGCCTGACGATGCACGGGTTCTCGTCCAGGACCACGGTGCCGCCCAGGACGCGCGAGTAGAAGTCCCGGGACCGCGCGACCTTGCGCACGGTGATGAACAACGTCACCACAAAGCCCTCGGCGGGTGCGGGGAGGTTGGCGAAGTCAATGCGGGGCGCGGGTTCTGTCATGGTTGCTCCACTCCGGCGGCATGGGCGGACAGCGGCTTTCGAGCGGCGGTCCTGGTCATCAACCCTTCCCTCGATCTGGCCGGCGCAGACGTCCCGGCGCCAAGGCCGAAATAACCGCCCTTCTCGGCCAGCTCGGCTGGAACGTTGATGATTTGGGCGGCCCGGCCGCCGCCCGGGCGATCGAGCCCTTGTGTATGCCTTGGTGCATTCCTGGTCTGCGCGAGAACCGTTGGAGCCATGCCTTTAAGCTCCTGGGGCTAAGCGTCAATCCACCGCGCACATTAGGCTCCAGCAGGCGCGGCTACCCGGGTCCCCGCCCCAGCCAGCACCGCCTCGAAGGCATTGGTGCGCTGCCCGGGCTCGGTCCCGGATCAGGAACCGGAACCGGGCGGCGCTCCCCAGGTCCATCGGCAGGTTCCGCGCCCGCCGGACAGCCCAGGCACCGCCGGATGCGCAGTCACGCCACGGATGTGCAGAGCGCGCGTACCGGCCCCGACCACGACGAGACCATCCACGCGGCGCGCCGTCAGCGCGCCTGCCAGGCCCCATCGAGAGGCTCGGTGGTCTCGGATGGCGCCACGGGGCGGTGGGCGAAGGCGGGGGCATGCTCGGGCCGCAAGCCCAGGCCGAGAAGCCGGGCGGGGAGGTATGAAAGTCGTGGGATCCGCGTAAACAGCTTGATCATCGCTGCGGGCGGGCCGTTGCGCGTGCCCGCCATCACCGGTCGTACCACGGTTCGGTGCAGTAGCCGTTGCAGGCCTTGGACCGCCATTGTGGGCAGCAGGCGGCGTGACCGGATCTTCGCCAGGTCGCCCTGGGCCGGACGGCCGCGGCGCAGCGGCTCTGCCAGCAGTGTCGCAGCCGCGACGGCGTCCTGCACGGCCAGGTTAATGCCCACCCCGCCGATCGGCGACATGGCGTGTGCGGCGTCGCCGATGCAGAGCAGGCCGTCGGCGTGCCACTTGCGTACCAGATTCATGCGTGCGTCGAGGAACTTGACGTCGTCCATTGTCTTTAGTTCGTGGACCCGGTCGGCGAACTCCGGACAAACCTGCGTCACGTTGGCGCGGAACGCCTCGATGCCGTCGGTGCGCAGGTCATCGCCCTTGGGGGCGAGGTAGGCGATCTGGAAGTAGCCGGTGCGCGGCAGCGGTACGGCGAACCGGCGGTTGCGTATCCGTGGGGTGACCGCGGCCTCGCCTTCGTCGCCGTGGCGGGAGAGGCGGAACCACCAGACGTCAAAGGGGCAGCCGTACTCCTTGATCGCCAGGCCCGCCTCCCGCCGGGCCAGCGACCAGCGGCCGTCGGCGGCGATGACCAGGTCCGCGCGCAGCTCACTGTTGGTGCCGTCGGTCGTCTTGTAGCGGATCCCGGTGACCCTGCCGCCTTCGCGGATCAGGCCCGTCATCTCGGTCTGCATCCGCAGCGTGAACGTCTTTTCCCTGACGGCGGCCTGGGCGAGCAGGGTGAGGAAGTCCCACTGCGGCACCATCGCGATATAGGGGTGCGCCACCTTCAGCCGGGTCAGGTCGGCCAGCTTCATCGTGCCGCCATCGTCTAGGGGGAAACCGATCGCGGTGACCTCGCTGTGCGGTACGGCGTCAAACTTGGCGCCAAGCCCCAGCTCATCGAGCAGGGTCAGCGTCGAGGGATGCACCGTGTCGCCGCGGAAGTCCCGCAGGAAGTCGGGGTGCTCCTCCAGCACCGTCACCTCGACCCCGGCCCTGGCCAGCAGCAGCCCCGCCATCATGCCGGCCGGCCCACCACCGACGACCACGCAACCTGTGTGCTCGCTCATGGCGATCACCTCCGGTTTCTTCCTTCCTTGAAAATACCGCCGGTGCGGAAGCATGACTCCCGCCCTATCGGGTCCCGGCGTCTTGGAGCTGGCTGGGCTCCAGAGCCGCGGACGGGCCCACCAGGCCGGGACCGGCTGGCCGGCGGTCACCACCATTACCCCTGGCCATTGCGGAGCCGGTCACGGGCCTGGGCATCTCCGGCCCCGAGGGTCCACCTTGTTGACGTAGAAGGGGCCTCGGGCGGCATGGCGACCTGCTCGGTACGGGCCCGATCACCTGCGCTCCGGTTTCCCTGGTGAAGATCATTTGCACCGCGCCGCGGGACGCGACCGGCCCCCCTCAGCGCAGTGAAGGCACGCACTCATGCCGGTGATGGAGCCGCCCCTTGACGCGATGGTGCTGCCGCCCGGAAATCCGCGGGTGGCGTGAACGGTCCGCTGCTGCTATCCGTGGTAGTAAGCGGCGGCGGGTTCACCGCCGGAAAGGCCATGTCCGGGAGCCGAAGATGCGTCAATTGGGTGAGCTGGAAGCTGTGATCATGGACCGGTTGTGGGAGTGGGGCAGGCCCGCGCTGGTCCGCGAGATGGTCGACGATCTGCACGAGGACCGGCCGCTCGCCTACACCACTGTGATGACGGTGATGGACAATCTGCATCGCAAGGGGTGGCTGCGGCGGCAGCGGGATGGCCGGGCGTGGCGCTACGAGCCCACCGGCTCCCGGTCCGGGTACACGGCGGGGCTGATGAGCGACGCGCTGGCTACCAGCCCGGACCGGCGGACAGCGCTGGCGCATTTTGTGCTCCAGATGAGCCCGCACGATGCTGCGCTGTTGCAGCAGGCGCTCGACCAGGCGCGCCGCCCGCCTGAGGCAGGCGGGCAGTGACCGTCGGCGCGGTGCTGCTGACGTACGCGGCGTGCGCCGGCACGCTGGGCGCCAGGATGCTCGGCCGGGCCAGGTGGACCGGCCGGGCGCCGCTGCTGGCCATCGTCACCTACCTGGCCGCCGTTTGGTCGATCATTGCCGCGCTCGGGCTGGCCGGGCTGACCCTGGCGGTCCATGCGACCGCCCTCGGCGGGGGCCTGAGTCACCTGATCGGGGCGTGCGTGCTGCGGCTTCGGGCCACCTACGCCACCCCGGGAGGCGCGACCGTGGCCGGGCTGGGCCTCACCCTCACCGGCGCTGTCGTGGCCGCCACCACGGTCACCGCGGTGACTCACCTGCGCGCCGTCCGCCGGCAGGCACTGCGGCACGCGCAAACCGCCCGGCTGGTCGGGCATCCCGAGCCGGCGCTGGGAGCGCTGCTGGTGGAACATTCGCAGCCGGCCGCCTACTGCGTGGCGGGCCCGCACCCGACAGTGATCCTGACCACCGGCGCGCTGCAGGCACTGGATCGCGGCCAGCTGGATGCGGTCCTCGCGCACGAGCGGGCGCACCTGGCCGGCCACCATCACCGGCTGCTGGCTGTCGCGAGGATCGCCCGGCAGGTGCTTCCGTTCATCCCGCTGATGCGGGACGCGGACACCCAGATAGCGCGGCTGGTTGAGCTGCACGCCGACGACGCGGCCACCCGAGCCCGCGATCCCGGGCCACTGGCGAGCGCCCTGGTCGTTCTCGCCACCGCCGGCAGTTCCGCGCCGGCCCTCGCCGCGGCTGCCACCGACGCGGTGCAGCGGATATACCGGCTGCTGGGCCCGGCCGAACCGCTGGGCCGGGTGCGCCGGCAATTACTGCGCGCCGCGGCCGCCGCGCTCGCGCTAACCCCGCTGCTGCTCGCGTTGACCCCGGCCGTGGTGGCGCTCGCGCTAGGACGGGTGGCCACCGCCTAGCTGGCGACATACCGCTAGCTAGCAGACCCGGCGCGACTGGGCAGCCAGCCACGCCGGGCGCGATCACCGGATGCCCGCTCTCCGGTCGCTTCATGCGCTGCATGAGGCGACTGGGCACCGCCAGGAACCCGCCGCAAACTTGCGATCCTGGCCGCTACCCGGCAAGGGACACCCTTTGCCGGGTAGCCGTGGGCCCGCCGCACCGGCCTGCCGCACGGGCCCGTCGCACGGGCCTGCAGCACGGCAAGGTCGCACCGCCCGCCCGCGTTCATGTGCTGATCAGACAGACGAGGATCGGCTCTTCCGCAGGTCCGCCGCCATGCCGGCAGGGATGACTATTCCATCGCGAACACAGCCCATTCTCCTATTAAGGTTAGTAAAAAATAGCTCCCGCGGGCCCGGCAACCCCCCAGATACGCGCTCCGGGCCGTCCTAAGCCTGGAACCCCGCTTCGTGATCCGTCCTAAGCCCGGAACCCCCCCTTCGTGATCCGTCCTAAGCCGGAACCAGCTTCATGATCCGTTTCCGTGCTAACCTTCCTGCGCTATGAGCCGAGAACTTAACATAGAAACGGATCATGAAGGCAACGGATGGCGCATCGGTGAGGTCGTGGTACCGGCCGCAGAGCCGGCCATGGCGGGAGCGACCGCCAGCACGTCTGGCCGCAAGGGACAGGCCGCACCGATCTGCGGCCGCTGACCTTGTACCGCCTGCGCCTGCGCCTGCCATCAGAGCCGAAGCCCTTGATCCGGAAGTGGACCCACGCGTGGAACCCAGCCCCCTGACGAACAATAACCCCGGCAGTTACCAGGAGCCGAACGCCAACCCCCCACGCGCGTGCTGCCCCGCGGCTGCCCTCAGCGGATGGCAGCCGCCCGGGTGCCTGCCGCACCGCCAGAATAAACCCGCATAAACCGGCCCGCCAGATGAACGCAACGCTCCTACTACTCGTGCTAGGAGATAGTCGACCTCAGTAGGAGCCAGCCATGCGTCACCCAAGAATCATCATCGCCGACCTCGGCCTCGCTGCCATGACTGCTGCCGACGGCGCCCCCGCCGCATCGGTGAGCGGCGTGCCCGCCCGCGGC
>Ga0335081_10018151_pt1 | contig 11378 bp, 8 predicted proteins | sample Lox_Sample_35_FD_206713 | JGI IMG/M metagenome (GOLD analysis project Ga0335081, IMG submission 206713) | Soil microbial communities from Loxahatchee National Wildlife Refuge, Florida, United States - Lox_Sample_3.5 | ecosystem: Environmental > Terrestrial > Soil > Wetlands | place: USA: Florida... | reverse complement strand
CCCGCAAGCTGAAACAGACAACCGCAAGCCGAAAGGGAACTGCATGACCAAGGCAGCCAAGCTCACCCGACTGGTCCTCGTCCTCGCGGCTGCGCCGTGCGCGCTGCTGCTCGCGGGGTGCGGGGAATCCGACCAGGAAAAGTTCGAAAAGGCCAAAGCGGAAGTCTGCAAGTCGCGCTCGGCGATCGAACAGCAGCTCGAAAGCCTCAAATCGCTGCCGCTCAGCGTCGGCTCCGTGACGAGCGCCCAGAAAGGCTTCGAAGTGATCGAGAGGGAACTGAAGAAGATCAAGGAAGAGGCGCCGAAGCTGAAGCCCGAAACCAAGACCCAGGTCGAAAAGGCGACGGCCGAATTCACCAGCGAAATCACCAAGGTCGCCGAGAAGATCGGAGCCACCGCGACGCCGTCCACCCTGGTCAAAGAAGCCGAAGCTGCCATCAAGAAGGTCCTTACCAGCTACCAGAGCACCCTCCAGACGATCAGCTGCGGTTGACACGGCGCTGCCCCCAGCCGCTCGCCGGGCCCCGCTTGGCCGCCCGGCGCCGCCCGGCCGCCGGGCCCGCCGCGCTCGCGGCCGTCGTGCTGCTCGCGGGCGGCTGGCTGTCCTCGCCCACGCCCGCCGGTGCCGCGCGCACGGGTACCTCTGGCTCCGCGCGAGGCCCCGCGGCCCACCGGCCGGCTCGGGCCAAGCTCGTGTTCGGCCCCTCGCTGCTGCGCACGCCCGCGGTCGAGGTGACGACGGCCCCCGCCGGGGTCTCCATCGAGTACCCGGTGCTGGCCGCCGCCATGGGCGGCGGGGGCTGCCCGCCGCCAACGCTCGCCGCGGAGCTCGCGCGGCTCGGCTCCCCGCCGCTGCAGGTCGGCGGCGTCAGCCAGGACGAGACGGCGCCGCCGGGTACGCTCACGCAGCCCGCGACGTCGTGGCAGACGGCCACGCTGTACTCGTTGCCGGCGGGCTTCTGGGGACAGCTGCACTGCCTGCTGTCGAGCACCCATGAGCCGCTGACCATAGGCCTGAACATGCGCACGGGAAACCTCGCGTGGGCGACACAGATGGCCACCGAAGCCCGCACCGCCGCCGTCAACGGGCTGTCCTTCTCGCTCGCCAACGAGCCCGACCTCTACGACCTGCCCAACTACGCCGCCCTCGACAAGCCGATAGCCGGCGAAGAAGCCGCCGATACCAGCCTGTACGAGCAGCTCGGGCAGTACCTCAAGCCGGCGGCCGGGAGCGAACCCCTGGTCGGTCCCGAACTGGCGGTCGCCGCACGCTGGCGCCAGCTGCTGCCACTCGTGATCCGATCGCTCGGCCTCGGCACCGTCGGCGTCCACCTGTACCCGCTCACCACCTGCCGGTCGGACTCGGAAACGACGATCAAAGGGCTCCTCTCGCGGCGCGCCGCCGACTCCCCGGCCCGCCTGGCGTGGGTGGCCCAGGCCGCTCGCGCGCTGGGCCTGCCGGCGATCATCTCCGAGGCCAACTCCGCCTCCTGTGGAGGGCTGACCGGCGTCTCGAACACGCCCGCGGCGGGCGTGTGGGCGCTGCGCTTCGGTATCTCGGCCCTGGAGGCCGGCTTCGAGGAGGTCCGCTACCACTTCAGCGGCAACTCCTACGACCCGTTCGTCGTGCGCGGCGGCCAGATCTACGAGCGGCCGATCGGCGACGCGCTGGTCGCGCTGAACACGTGGCTGCCCGTCGGCACCACGCTCCACCCGGTTCCGTCGAAGAGACTCGCCGCGCAGGGCGTGGTCGCTCATGCGGCACTGCGGCCCGACGGAAACGTCGTGCTGATCCTCGACGACGAGGGCACGCGCCCGGCCCGCGTGCTGCTGCGCGGCCTCCCGGCGGCTCAGCTGACGCTGATGAGCGCCTCCCGGACGGGCCTGCCGGCGCGCAGCGTGGTCTCGCCGACGAACCAGATCCCGCTCTCGCTGGCACCGAACGAGATCGTCGCGGTCACGGCTCGGCTGTAGCCGGGCCGGTCGCCCGCTTGCGTGGCCGCCGATCCGGCGCCCGGCCGCGTATCTCCCAGCCCCGAATCATCCCCGGTTGCGGCGTTCTACGCCTAAAGGCGCCCGCGCGAACCGCCGAATCATGGTCGAGGCCCAGCAATGTCAGCCGCGAGGCACCCCACCAACCGCCCCTGGCGCGGAGCGCGCGACGCTGCTCACGCGTGGCTGCTCGTGGGCGTCGCGATGCTCGCCGCCGGCGTGGGGGTCGTCGGGCTGCTCACCGGCGCCTGGAACGCGATCGAGCACGCGACCGTGAACGCCCGATTCTCGCTGCGCCCCGCGCACCAGCTGCACAACCTCGTGGTCGTCGCGATCGACGACCGGACGCTGGAATCGCTCGACCGCCACTGGCCGCTGCCCCGCTCGCTGGATGCCCGCGCGATCGAAGTGCTGCGCCGCGAGCAGGCCCGCACGATCGTCTACGACGCGCAGTCGATCAAGCTGACCTCCGAAGCGCGGGACCCAGACCTCTACGAAGCCGTGTCCCGTGCACGCAACGTGGTGCTGGCCACCACCGAAGTCGGGCCGCTCGCCGATACCGACGTGCTGCGCGGCGAAGGAAGTCCGGGCCGCGCCCAGGTCCGCGTCGGCGCCGCCAACTTCCCGACCAACTCGAGCGGGGTGATCCAGCAGTACCCGTACTCGGTCGGGGCGCTGCACTCGGTCGCCGTGGCAGCCGTGGAATCGGCCACCGGCCGGGCCGTGCCGAGCTCGTCCTTCTCCGACGGCTCCGCCTGGATCGACTTCCCGGGACCGGTGGGGACCGTGCCGAGCGTGTCGTTCGTGGACCTCATCCGCGGTCGCGTGCCCGCCGCGCAGATCGCCGGCAAGATCGTCGTGGTGGGTGCCACCAGCGCGGCGTTGCAGGACATCCACGCCACCTCGGTGACCTCCAGCACGGGGATGTCCGGGCCGGAAGTGCAGGCGGCCGCGATTGCCACCGCGATGGCCGGCAACCCGTTGCGCGAGGCCTCGCTGTGGGTCGGGCTGATCATTACCCTGCTGGCCGGGCTGGCCACGCCGCTCAGCTGCCTGACGATGCGCCCGGCCCGGGCGCTGGTGATGGGCGCCGGGATGGCCGCCGCGTACGCGGTCCTGGCCCAGGTCGCCTTCGGGCAAGGGCTGATCCTCCCGGTCAGCTACCCGCTGGTGGCGCTCGCGATCGGGACCCTGGGGGCGCTGCTGGTCAGCTACCTGGCCGAGACGTGGGAACGCGAGCTCTCGGACCGCTACGGGGCGGTGCTCGAGGACACCGTCCGCGAACGCACGGCCGAGCTGTACGACACCCAGGTCGAGCTGATCCGCCGCCTGGCACAGGCGGCCGAGCTCAGGGACGACGACACCGGCGCCCACATCGACCGCGTGGGCCGGCTCTGCGAGCGGGTCGCCCTGAGGGTCGGGATGGCGCCCCGCGAGGCCGAGCGCCTGCGGATCGCCAGCACCTTGCACGACGTCGGCAAGATCGGCGTGGCCGACCGCGTGCTGCTCAAGCGCGGCGAACTCGACAGCGAGGAGTGGGACGCGATGATGGCCCACACGACCACCGGCGCGTCGCTGCTGTCCGGCTCCGGCTCGCCGCTCCTGCAGATGGCCGAGGTGATTGCCCGGACCCACCACGAGCGCTGGGACGGGACCGGCTACCCGGAGGGCCTGAAGGGCGAGCAGATTCCGCTGGTGGGGCGGATCTGTGCGATCTGCGACGTCTTCGACGCGCTCGCCTCACGTCGCTCCTACAAGGACCCCTGGGCGTTCGACCGCGTCGTCAGGGAGATCGAACGCAAGCGCGGCAGCCACTTCGATCCGCGCGTCGTGGACGCCTTCCTGAAAGTGATCGACGAGTTCCGCGACGAGGCCTGGGACGCCCCGGGCGAAGCACCGCCGGCGGCCGCCGGGGACCGCGCCGGGATGCCTGCCGCGCACTCCGAGCCGGACGTGCAGGAGGGGGCGATCGCGGTCCGGGCGATGGGCACGCCCCAGGGTGCCGGACGCGGGCACCGCGACGGACGGGTGCCCCGCTAGAAGGGCTCGCCGTCGAGGTACAGCTCGCCCGGGGGCCACGTGGCGCCGTCGCGCAGCGGCCGCCACATCGCGCTCATCGGCATCTTGACCCGCCCGCCCGGCTGCTCCACCCACACCGGGTCGGCGATCTCCTCGAAGCCGAACTCGCCGTACAGAGACCTCAGGCGCGGCTCGCAGAACAGCATCGCCCGCTCGGCGGGCAGCTCCCGGGCGAGCTCGAGCAGACGTGAGGACAGCTCTCGAGCGAGGCCGCGGCCGCGGGCACCGGGCCTCACCACGAGCCCGCCCAGACCGACGACCGGGAAGGGCGGGCCAGAGGCGGTGTGCAGCCGTACGAGCACCATTCCCCCGGCCGCCAGGAGCGTTCCGTCCTCCTCGCGCAGCCCGACGTTGCGCGTCTTGTTGCGCCACGTCAGCTGTTCGCCGGTGCCGCCCCACGGTTCGCGCTCGCCGGCGAGCATCTCCTCCCAGTAGGGCTCGGCCTGCGGATCGAGCTCCACGAGCCTCATCGGCACGCGATTCTCGCCGATCGCCGCTGACCGGGCCGAGGATCCGCGTTTGCATACCCTCTGCGGCGATGACCGCGCTGCAGAAGCTGCGGAAGCGTACCGGTGAGCTCGCGGACCTCGAGTCCGTGCAGATGCTGCTGAGCTGGGACCAGCTGGTGATGATGCCGCCCGAGGGCGGTCGCGCCCGCTCGGAGCAGCTCGGGACGCTCGCCCGGCTCAACCACGAACGGGCGCGCGACGAGCAGCTCGGCGAGTGGCTGACAGAGGTCGAGGGGGCCGAGCTGGGCGAGCTCGAGCGCGACATCGTGCGGCTCGCACGGCGCGACTGGGAGCGCGCCCGGCGGGTCCCCGAGGAGCTCGCCGCCGAGCTCGCGCGGGCCGCCGCCGAGGGCCAGCAGCGCTGGCAGGTGGCCAGGGAGGCCGACGACTTCGCGATGTTCGCACCGGCGCTCGAGCGCAACGTGGAGCTCGCCCGGGAGTACGGTGTCCGCGTCGCCGGGGAGGGCCTGACGCCGTACGAGGGGCTGCTCGGCGACTTCGACTTCGGCCTGCGCGCCGACGAGCTGCGCCGTATGTTCGGGGCGCTCGCCGAGGCCCTGCCTCCGCTCGTGGGCGAGGCCGAACGCTGCTCCCCGCAACGGACGCTGGACGTGCCGGTGGCGGCGCAGCAGGGCACCGTCGCCGGCGTGCTGGGGCGGCTCGGGGTCGATCGCTCGAGCTGGCGGGTGGACGTGTCCGCGCATCCCTTCACCGCCTGGATCGGACGCGGGGACACGCGCCTCACGACCCGTTACAGCGACGGCAACGTCGAGTCGCTGCTGAGCTCGCTGCACGAGTACGGCCATGCGCTCTACGAGCGCCAGATCGACCCGGCGCTGGTCAGGACCAACCTCGGCCGGGGCACGTCGATGTCCGTGCACGAGTCGCAGAGCAAGGTGTGGGAGAACCACGTCGCCCGCAGCGCCCCCTTCGCCGAGCTGTTGGCGGGCGAGCTGGCCGCCGCGGGCTTCTCGATCGCCGCCGAGGAGCTGCACGCGACGATGGTCGGAGTGAAACGCTCGCTGATCCGCGTGACGGCCGACGCGCTGACCTACCCGCTGCACATCATCCTGCGCTTCGAGCTCGAGCTCGCCCTGATCGAGGGCGGGCTCGCGGTTGCGGACCTGCCGGGCGCGTGGAGCGAAGGCGTGCGCCGGCTGCTCGGACTGGAGGTCCCCTCCGACGCGCTGGGCTCCCTGCAGGACGTCCACTGGGGCGCCGGAACCTTCGGCTACTTCCCCAGCTACGCGCTCGGATGCCTGATCGCCGCGCAGCTGTGGGAGGCGCTCGAGCGCGAGCTGGGCCCTCGCGATGAGGACCTGCGTCGCGGCGAGGTGGACGCGATCAAGACGTGGCTCGGAGAGCGCGTGCACCGCCACGGCCGCCGCCTGGACACGACCGAGCTCGTCGAAAGTGCGACCGGAGCGCCGCTGTCGATCGACCCGTTCATGCGCTACGTCGAACCGCTCGCGCAGCCGCGCCCTTGATCGACCTGCACAGCCACGTGCTCCCGGGGCTCGACGACGGCGCCGTCGACCTCGAGGACAGCGTCGCGATGGCGCGGCAAGCCGTCCAGGACGGCATCGAGGTGGTCTGCGCGACCCCGCACATCAGGGCGGACCACGACGTCCGGCTCGAGGAGGTCCCCGAGCGCGCGGCGGCCCTGCAGCGGGCGCTGCACGAGCGTGGGGTCGACGTGCGGATCGTGCCCGCGGCGGAGCTCGCACAGGCCAGCGCCGAACACCTCGACGATGCCGCGCTGCAGCTCGCGGCCTACGGCGCGGCCGGCGGATGGGTCCTCCTGGAGCCCGCCCCGGGCCCGCTCGGCGACGAGCTGCAGGAGCTGGTCGAGCGGCTCTCGGCGAGCGGCACGCGAGCCGTCCTTGCGCATCCCGAGCGCCACGCGGGAGCCGACCTGCGAGAGCGGCTCGAAGCCCTCGCCGGCGCGGGCGCCCTGATCCAGTGGACCGCCCAGTTCCTCGCCGACAGCCCACCCGACGGGCCCGTGAGCACACTCGCGCGCGACGGGCTCGTGCACGTGCTGGGCAGCGACTCCCACTCCTCCCGGGCCGGGCGCCCGCTGCGCCTCGCGGCCGGCTTCCGGTGGCTCGCGGGCGCGGTGAGCGGCGAGCAGCTGCGGTGGTCCAGAGAGCAGGCGCCGGCGGCGGTCCTGCGCGGGGAGCCGGTCCCCGAACGTCCCTAGGCCGGCTCCAGGGCGACCGCCCCCCGCAAACGCTCGATCACCGCCCGGGAGCTGCTCGCAAGGCCCCGTCGCAGGTAGTTCGCGGCGCCCGCCGCGGCCCCGACCCGAAGTGCCTCCTCGAAGCTCTCGCCCTGCGCCCAGCTGCCCGCCAGGGCCCCCAACATCGCATCGCCGCAACCCTCGCGAAACCCGCTCCGCAGCAGCGGCGGCGTCAACCACCAGGCGCGGTCCGCGGTGACCACCAGCGCGGGCTGCTCGCCGCGGGTGACGACGGCCGCCTTCGCTCCCTGCTCGAGCAGCCGCTCGGCCGCGGCCCGCAGCTCCGCAGGCGCCGAGACCGGCCCCCGCACGAACTCGGCCAGCTCCCAGTCGTTGAGTTTCACGAGATCCGGCTCGCCCCGCAGAGCCGAGTCCAAGCGCGGCGAGGAGAGGTCGACGAGCGTCCGGCAACCCGCCCCGCGGACGTCGCGCAGGATGTCCCCGTACAGCTCGATCGGCAGCGCGTCGGCGGGCAGCGGGTTGGTGACGACCAGCCAGCCACCGGCGAGCGCCTCCACGCAGGTCAGGGAGAACAGCTCGTCGAGCTCGTGGCGGGAGGGCGGGTCGCCGAGCACGCACGACAGCACCCGGCGCTCCCCCTCGCGCCGGTCGGTCACATAGCAGGCGCTCGCGGAGGTCGCCGGGACGAGCTGGAGTTCGGCGTCCAGCCGCGCCAGCAGCGCCTCCAGCAGCGTTCCCGACTCGCCGCCGATCAGGCCGCAGAGCACCGGCAGGGCCCCGACCTCGCCCGCCATGCGCGCGACCCACACACCCTGTCCGGCCGGATGGAAGTGAACCCGCTCGCGCTCGCTCCCCTCCCGCTCGAGCGTCACCGAGAGCGCGAGGTTGGGCGCGAACACGGTCACGCGTGCGCGCCTGTCGTGCCTGTCCCGGTCGTCCACGGCGATCCACAGATCCTCTCATCACCCGCGCTGAGAGGCCCGCTGCACGAACGCTGTCACGAGGTCCGGGGCCTGTCCTAGCCTCGGCTGACCGTGACCGTCGCCGTGACCACACCCGCACATCCGACGCAGCGGCTGCTGGAGGGCCTCAACGATCGCCAGCGCGAGGCCGCCACCTACACGGGTAGGACGCTGCTGATCCTTGCCGGTGCCGGCACCGGCAAGACGACCACGCTGTGCGGCCGAGCCGCATGGCTGCTGTCCGAGGGAATCGCTCCCGAGCGGCTGTTGCTGGTCACCTTCACGCGGCGGGCGGCGCGCGAGCTGGTCGGCCGGGCGCGCAGCCAGGCGGGCTCCCGGTCCGCGGGCGCCGGCGCGATCGTGGGCGGCACGTTCCACTCGCTCGCGCACAGGTTCGTGCGCCTGCACGCGGGCGAGCTCGGGCTGGGCGGGGGCTTCAGCGTGCTCGACGCGGGCGACGCCGCGGACCTGATGGACCTGTTGCGCACCGAGCACGGGTACGCCGGCAGCTCCCGGCGCGTGCCGCGTGCGAGCACGATGCTCGACATCCACTCGCGCGTGGTCAACGCCCAGCAGCCGCTGCGCGAGACGCTCACGAGGTGCTTCCCGTGGTGCGAGGAGCACGCCGGCGCGTTGGCGGAGGTGTTCGCCGCCTACGGCGCGCGCAAGCGCGAGCTCGGGCTGCTCGACCTCGACGACCTGCTGCTCGGTTGGCGCGTCCTGATGCGCGACGAGCGCACCGGCTCGGCGATCGCGGGGTGCTTCGAGCACGTGCTCGTGGACGAGTACCAGGACGTCAACGCGCTCCAGGTCGAGATCGTCGAGGCGCTGGCGCGCCGGGGCCGAGGCCGAGGCCTGAGCGTCGTCGGCGACGACTTCCAGGCGATCTACGGCTTCCGCGCCGCGAGCGCGGCTCACATCCTCGAGTTCCCGCGGGTGTTCCCCGACGCCCACACGGTGCTGCTCGAGCGCAACTACCGCTCCACACAGGGGATACTCGACGTCGCCAACGGCGTCTCGGCCCAGGACACCGGCGCCTTTCCCCGGCGCCTGTGGAGCGATCGGCGAGGGGGCATGCGCCCGGAGCTCGTCTTCCCCCACGACGAGGGCGAGCAGGCGCGGGAGGTGTGCGAGCGGGTGCTGGCCGCGCGCGAGGAGGCGATCGAGCTGCGCGCCCAGGCGGTCCTGTTCAGGACGGGCCACGACTCCGCGCTGTTGGAGCTCGAGCTGGCGCGACGCGGCATCCCGTTCGTCAAGTACGGCGGCCTGCGCTACATCGACGCGGCCCACGTCAAGGACCTGCTCGCGCTGCTGCGGCTGGTGGACAACCCGGCCGACGAGCTCGCGTGGTTCCGTGTGCTGCAGCTGCTGGACGGGGTCGGCCCGGCGCGTGCGAGGGGGATCCTGCAGGCGCTGCGCCGGCACGGCGCCGGCGGCGAGGAGGACTGGCGGGCGGGGTGCCGGCAGGTGCCCGAGGGCTCCCGGGCCCACGCGGCGCGCCTGTTCGCCGCCCTGCGCCAGGCGCGAGCGCAGGCGCCGCGCAGCACGGCCACCCGCGTGGAGGGGCTGTGCGAGGCGATCGCCCCGCTGGTCCGCCTGCGCTACCACGACGGCGCGATTCGCGTGGGGGACCTCGACGGGCTCGCCGCGGCGGCGCGGGCGGCACCCGAGCTGCGCCAGTTCGTGGCGGAGCTGGCGATCGACCCGCCGTCGTCGAGCGCGGCGCTCGCCGGCAGGCCCCACCTCGACGAGGACTACCTGGTGCTCAGCACGGTGCATTCGGCCAAGGGCCTGGAGTGGGAGGCCGTGCACGTGATCAGCGCCTACGACGGCAACTTCCCGGCCGACATGAGCACCTCCTCGCAGGAGGGCATCGCCGAGGAGCGACGCCTGTTCTACGTCGCCCTCACGCGCGCGCGCAGGCGCCTGCACGTGTACGTGCCGGCAATCTTCCACCACCGCCCCCACGGCAGCGACGACGCCCACGGCCTGGGCCAGGCCTCCCGCTACCTGAGCGCCGAGGTCCGGCGGCTGTTCGCCACGACCCGGCCGGGGGCGCGCGAGCCACCACCGGGGCGATCCGGCGACGGGGGTGACGGCGATCGCCCGCCCGGCGGCGCGCGCCGCGCGGCGCCCACGGCGGGGTCCCTGCGCGACCAGATGTCCGTGCAGGCGCTGTTCGACGCGTAGGCACGCCTAGATAAGGTGTCGCGGTGCCGTACACGCCGCCCCAGGAGGTGCTCGAGCGATACGCCCGGGTGCTCGTGGACTACGCGCTCGGCGGCGGGAGCGGGATCGAACGGGGGGATGTCGTGCGGATCGTCGCCCCGGAATGCGCTCGCGCCCTGTACGTCGAGCTCAACCGCGCGGTGTGGCGCGCCGGGGGCCACGTGCTGGGCGCCTACAAGCCGGACGAGGACGCCGCCGCGAACCTCGACCGCGACTTCTTCGAGCTCGCCGGCGAGGACCAGATCGGGCACTTCCCAGCCCGCTACATCCGCGGACTGGTCGATGAAATGGACCACCAGGTCTCGGTGATCGCGACCACCGACCCGCGCGCGCTCGACTCCGTGGACCCGGCGCTGATCATGCGCCGCGGGGAGGCGATGCGCCGGCTGCTCGACTGGCGCGGCGAAAAGGAGAACGAAGGCCGCTTCACGTGGACGCTCGGCCTGTACGGGACGGCGCAGATGGCGGCCGAGGCCGGACTCGAGCTCGAGCAGTACTGGGAGCAGATCATCGACGCCTGCTTCCTCGACAGCGAGGACCCGCTCGCCCGCTGGCGGGAGGTCGGCGAGCGCCTGGAGCGCACCCGCGCGCGGCTCGACGAGCTGCAGATCGAGCAGGTGCACGTCACCGGGCCAGACATCGATCTGAAGGTCGAGCTGGGGGAGGGGCGCCGCTGGCTCGGAGGCCGCGGGCGCAACATCCCCAGCTTCGAGATCTTCACCAGCCCGGACTGGCGCGGCACCGAGGGCTGGATCCACTGCGACCAGCCGCTGTACCGGTACGGCAACCTGGTCAGGGGCATCCGCCTGGAGTTCGCCGGCGGGAGGGTGACCCGGGCGAGCGCTGAGGAGAACGAGCCGGTGCTGAAGGAGATGATCGCCACCGAGGGCGCCGACCGGATCGGCGAGTTCTCGCTGACCGACCGGCGCTTCTCGCGGATCACCCGCTTCATGGCCCAGACGCTCTACGACGAGAACGTGGGCGGGGAGTTCGGCAACACCCACATCGCCCTCGGACGCGCCTACCAGGACGCCTACGTCGGCGACCCGGGCACGTTGCAGGCCGAGGACTGGGAGCGGCTCGGGTTCAACAGCTCGAGCGTCCACACCGACGTGGTCTCCACCACCGAGCGGACCGTCACCGCCACGCTGCGGGACGGCTCCGAGCGGGTCATCTACCGCGACGGGGAGTTCGTGCTGGACTAGGCGGGGAGCCGCGGCGAGAGCGTCCCGCTCTCCGTGCACAGCTCGGCCAGGCGCTCGGCCATGTGCCGGCGCAGCTCCTCGTGGCGGTGCTCGCGCGCGACCCCGCCGCGGACGGGCAGCAGGTTGCGCACCTCCAGCGGGTCCTCGTGGAGGTCGTACAGCTCGTATTCGGGCCGGGCCCTGCCGTCCGGGTCCAGGT
>Ga0335081_10018149_pt1 | contig 11379 bp, 11 predicted proteins | sample Lox_Sample_35_FD_206713 | JGI IMG/M metagenome (GOLD analysis project Ga0335081, IMG submission 206713) | Soil microbial communities from Loxahatchee National Wildlife Refuge, Florida, United States - Lox_Sample_3.5 | ecosystem: Environmental > Terrestrial > Soil > Wetlands | place: USA... | reverse complement strand
GACCGTGTACAGGACACCACCGGAGTACTTCGTCACGACCTCCACATGGCCGTCGAACAGGACCCAGTCGCCGGGCAGCGGTTCGTAGCCGTCGCCCAGCGGGTGCCAGCGGTGATGCGCCTGTGCATCCTGCAGAACCGACGTGATGCCGGGGGATGCCGGGTTCGCGTCGACCCGCACATCGGCCCAGTCCTGCAGCGGCCACGGATAGCTGGAGCCGCCGGTCACCCAGCTCTGCCGGCCCATCAGCTGAGCCGCGAGCTCCAGCGTCATGCTGGCGAAGGCCGCGCATGATTCGCCATGGTCGGCCCCGTCAGCGCTGTCATGCTGCCAGATGAGCGCCTCCATCTCGGCGGGGGTCTTGCCCTGCGCCATCCGGAGGTAGTAGTTCGTCACGCTGACGATGGCCGAACGCACGGCCGAGTCGTCCGAGGGGGTCGGGCGGGCGGCGTGGTCCAGCGCGGTCAGCGTCACCGGGATGCCGGCCGGTGACGCGACGTGATCTGCGGTGCCGGGGACGAAGGCGAAGCCTGTTATCGCCCCGCCCGCGCTCAGGCTGACCAGCGCGGTCGCCTGCCGCCACCAAGGCTTACGCGGGGAATTCACAGAATCACCTTCTTCCGCGATTGAGTTGGGGATCGGGCGCCGGGGGCGTCGTGCCAACGGCAGGGCGGTCGGGCTCACAGGTTCGATTGCGAAAGGTGCATGAGAATCACCTGGACCTCCGGATTTCCCGGATTTCCGGCGTTTTCGAAAAGTAGCGCGGCGTTCTGCGCGGCCTGTGATGTCGCGCCGACGGCCCACTTCTTGTAGACGTCCTCGACCAGGGCCGCCTGCTGGGCCGGGGTCGTGACCGGGCTGGCACACACGCTCGGGAATCCCTGACGTGAGGTAATGGCGGCCGACCCGGTATAGCGGACGCAGTTCGCGGCGTAACTTTCCAGGCCCGGCTGCACCGATGGACTCCCGTTGGCCCCGATGACGGACGCACCGCCGATGATGTTGTTGATGGCGCGCGCGGCGACCTCCAGGCTGTCGATGGGGTTCACCGGTTCGTAGGGGTGATGCAGGTTCAGCGACCAGGCCACCTCCGCGCCCTGCGCGGGCGCGATCGGCTCCAGCCCCACCCGGCCCGTCTTGGGGTCGTTGAACTGCGGATCACCCGAGCTGGCCAGCAGCGCGAACACCCAGAGGATCTGCTGGGTGCCCTTGGCGCAGGCGAAGTTGACCTGTCCCGGCTCGGAGGCGACGTCGGGGTTCTGGCACGCCGTGGTGATCTCGGGCTGCATGGTGGTGACGCTGGCCGGCCAGGAGGCGCCCCCGCTGACCAGGACCGTCGCGAGGGTGATGAGCAGCGCCAGGGCGGTGGCGGCCGCGCCGAACGCGACCTTGTGCCGGCGGACGAGGCCCGGGTGGTACGCGCTGCCCCGGCCGTGGTTAATGAGCTGCGACGTACGGTCCTCGGCCGCGGACGCCTCGTCTGCCGAGCCGCCCTGGTAGTCGGCGAAGGCGTCGTCGTCGGCGAGAACGGTGCCGCGGCCGTACCCCCGGCCCGGGACCGCGGGCTCCGGGACCGCCCAGGCCATGGCCGTGCGGTCCGCGGGCGGCACCTGGTCCAGGTCGTCCAGGTTGGCCCGGCGGCCGTGAAACGGGCGGCCCGCAGCCTCACGCGCCAGCACCGACTGGGCAACCCGGCGTTCGAACTCCTTGATGCTCTTCATAAGGACCGCCTCGCGGATGCGGTGGCTGATGCGGGGGTGGGACGCATTTCCCGGCCGGTGCCGGGGGAGGGAGGTGCGGCGACCCTGGCCGCGTAGATACTGAGACGACGTGCGAACAGGGCCAGAGCCCGGTCAGCGGGCGCGCGCCCGGCGTCACTGGGCGTCACCAGCGCGGCCCGGATGATGCCCGCTGACCTGGTCTCTTTCATGCGCCCTGCCTCTCTCATGCCGATAATTAGAACATAAGTACGACAAAAGCTCAACCGGATTGTCGTAGGTCCATGCTATGCGAACACGAGTTCGATGACGGCCGTTTGCCGGGACGGATCAGGGTCCGCAGACTCGTCCGCGCGGCCCGCCTCTGGCGTCAGCAGAGCCGGCCAGCCCGGCTGGCCGCGCTGCGGCAGGGTGGGAAGCACGCGCGCGAGAGGCGGGTGAGTTCTACCGGCGCATGGTCCTGGCTCCGGTCTAGGGATGCGGCCTGAACGGCTCCGGGCCGCCCGTCGTCCTCGGCGGCACGGGACCGTCGAGGAGATCGCGCCGCTCACCCACGCCCGGGATCCGCCGTCCGACCGCGTGCATGATGCGGGAAGCGCGCTCGGTACCGCGGGTCACCCCGAGGACGAGCAGGGCCGCCGCGAGCAGCACGATGGCGCCGAGGATGGCGACCGTCACGTAAATGGGATGAAACCCGGCCAGCGGGATGGAGATGACCAGCGATATCCACAGCAGCACGTTGAGCACCACGGTGGAACCGAGGCCTTTGGCGGCCATCATCACGCCGGCGTCGACGCCCGAGATTCCCTCGGCCTGGCGACCACGGGCAGCCAGCCGCGCCAGCCGGGGGGCCGCTCCGGCGGCGTTTCCCCGGCGTGCCTGCGCCCCGGAGAGCGCCGCTCCGGCGGCTCGGCCGGGTTCAGGCCGTCCTCATCCAGGGGCACATGACACACGTCTACCCAGATAAGGGACAGAACGCACGCCAGCGTGCCCCGCCGGCGGCGTGCCCCGCTACCGGGCGAGGGTGGCGTAGGCGACGACGTTGTCGAGGTAATGGCCGGTCGCCGGGTCGAAGGTCCCTCCACAGGTGATAAGGCGCAGTTCCGGGTCGGGGGCGGGCCCGTACACATCGGCCGTGGGGAACGCGACCTTGGCGTAGGTCTGCACCTTCGTGATGCTGAAGACCGCCATGGTGCCGTCGGCGCGGCTCACGTAGACCCGGTCCCCGGGGCGCAGGGTGGCGAGCCGGTAGAAGACGGCCGGCCCGGTGAGGGAGTCGACGTGGCCGGCGATGACGGAGGACCCGACGGCTCCGGGCCGCGGGCTGCCGGCGTACCAGCCGGCGACGGCGGTGCTCGACGGGACCTGCAGCGATCCGTCGGGTTCGAGGCCGAGATGCACCAGTGACGTGCGTACCCCGATGGCCGGAATGGTGACTTCGACCGGGAGAGCCGGCAGCCGGGCGGCCGACAGGCCGCCCGGCTGTTCTGCCGTCTCGTCCGGTATTGGCACGATCGACGGCCTGCCGATCAGGCGCACGGCCGAGGCGTGGGCATGGCCGGAGCTGGCCAGTCCCACCGCCGCGGCGCCCACGGCCAGCAGGCCGACCGTGAGCGCCGCTATGGGCAGCAGCCGCATACGCGGCTTCCTCACTGATGAGCTCCGGCGCGGCCGTACCGGGAGCGGCGGAGGCCGACGAAGCCCGCCAGGGCCAGCAGCGAGCCGCCCGCCAGCGTCAGCAGCCACGGAGCGGAGCCGTGACCGGTGCTGCGCGCCATCCCGCCGAATCCGGTCGCGGCACCGCCCATCGGCATCGTCTTGCTGCCCGCGGCGTCGGTCAGGTTGTCGACCTTCAGACCTGAGGAACCGTCCAGCACGACGATCGTGTGGACCGTGTCGGCGGACAGGGTGACCGGCATGGAGATGTCGCCGCTCGCGGAGGTGAACTTCACCGTTCCACTGCCTGGCGAAAGGGCCACGTAGTTCGTGGCCGAGCCGAAGGCCAGCTGGTTCGCCAGAACATCCGATCCATAGCTGACCGTGACCAGGTGATCCTTGAGTGACGCCTGGATCACCCGTACGAGCGTCTTGCCTATCGGGGCGGACAGGTCATCCTTCAGGACCTGCAACTTCAACCCGGAAGCCGGCCCGACGCCCGCCACGGTGTAAGAGCCACCCGCGGTCACCGAGAAGCTGGTCGAAAGCACTGGGGCGCTCGATGCGGGCGCGCCGGCCTGGCGCATCGCGACCGTGTACTGGCCCGCGGTGACGGCCATGTAATCCGAGACGTTGCCGTAGGAGACGTGCTTCAGCACGGTGGGGTTGCTGTCATTGCCGAACGGATACATGTAGACGTCAACGGCGGGCGTATTCGGCGACAGGTGCGCGCACCGGACCCAGCCGACCTGGGCCGCCGGAGCGCTGGTCGACGCGGAAGCCGCCGGGCAGAGCGCGGCAAAAAAGGCAAGAGATCCCCCGAGCAGCGTCAGCAGCGCGGAACGTCTGAAGAATCGCAAAAACGGTCTCACGGTTACTCACCTCTCATTTCATGAAATGCCCGCCCCGAGGAGAGACGCCCCTGGTGGTGAACTCCTTCACCACCAGGGGGCTATGGGTTATGAGGAATTTCCGGACAGCAGCCCCTGTACGCTTGGCGCGCCGAATTCGATGCGCAGCACGCCGGGGCCCCCAGGATGGACGATTGTCGCGCTATCGGGCAGGTACGGCGTGCGCTGGCTCCGTACCTGGTCAAGGTCGGCGGTGAGGGCAGCGTCCTGGCCGTCGGCGCCGGTGATGGTGACCTGCCGGAGCTGCACCGGCGCCCCGGGTCCGGTGGCACCGAAGGAGCCGACGCTGACGGCGCGCTGGGAGACCAGCCAGGCCAGCGTGACCAGCAGGCGCGCGTCCACCTGGCCTGCCGTCATCTGGCGGGCCGCCGCTGCGGTGGCGTGGAAGCGCGGGTTGTGCAGCAGCTCGGCTCCCGCCGCCTTCCGGGAGGTCAGGTCCGGCTGCTCGGCCGCGCGGTAGGCGGCGCCGCCCTGGTTGGCGATGGCCCGGACGTCGACACGGATGGCCCCCGAGCCGAAGCTCGCGATCAGCGCGGGCGCGTACACGGTGGTGAGCTCACTGCCGAACTCACTGCGGACCGAGGGGGACGCCACGATCACGTCGGCGCCGAACGGATTGGCCCCGGCCGACTGCAGCGGGAGCAGCCGCCCGGCCGGAATGCCCTGTCCCAGCAGCGCGGAGCAGATCACCGGATCGCAGGCGACGATATTGTCGCTGCCCACCTGCTGCGCGACCCAGGCGGCCGCCTGAGTGCGGGCCGCGGCCGCCGCCGACAACGACGACGTGCCGCCGCTGCCGGGCTTGGCCGCCGGTCCGGCCGCGGATCCGGGTTTGTTGAGCACACCGGAAACCTGCAGTGCGGCCAGCGCCAGGATGGCCACGGCCAGCACGATGGCGGCCAGCCGCCAGCGCCAGGCGCTGCGAGACCGGGCGCGGGCCGACACCTCACTGGTGGCGCTCCCGGCCCCGGGATGCGGCGGGCGGCGCCGGCCGATGCCGATCCGGCGGAGGCGGCGGCTGACCCACAGCTTGATCGTGGTAGCCAGCACCTGGCCCCACGACGGCTCCCGCGTGTCCGCGGTCGGGCGGGCGACCAGTCCCGAGGCCCTGACCGCGACGCCGGCCCGCTGCCCCGGCTCGGGTCGCGTCTGCGCGGGCATGGCCGGGGCTTCAGCCGGCCCGCCGCCTGCTGGGTCCTCGCGGCTGCCGGGCTGCCCGGTGCCACCGCCAGCCGGTCCGGATCCGGCCACCGGTTCCGCCGCGCCGCCCGACGGCTTCGCGATGGTGCTGCCTCCCTCGGTGCTGACGCTGCCCGGTGCGGCCTCCCGCGACCCGGCTGGCTGGCGCACGGCTGCCCCGGACGCTCCTCCTGCCGCATCGTCCACGAGGATGCCGCCGTCAGGCGCCAAGCCACGGTCGTCTTCGCGCATACTTACTACCCCCACCACCGCCAGGAGGCATTGCGGCTAGTTTGGCCAAGCACAGCACACCACAATCCCATATATCAACTCATCTGACCAATCGCTATGATCTGTCACTTATTGCAGTGAACCGGGACGTACCGGAACCGGAGCCCCGGTCACGGCAGATCTGCGTGCGGGTGCTCGCGGCGTCGGCGAACTTCCCCGACGTCCTCATGTGCCAGGGCAGGCACGGCCGGGTGACCTTCCTGCCCTGGGGGCGGGATGAGAGCGGTGACTGACATGACAGAAACAGGAACGGGACCGCCCGGCGGTCCCCGTGGCCCGGCCGGGACCGCGCCAGGCCACGGTGTACCCGGCCTGGACCTGGCGGCCTTCGCTGCGTACTTCACCGCGGCCTACCCCGGGACCGTCCGCGGTCCGCTGCGTGCCAGCGTGCTGGCCGGCGGCAAATCCAACATCACCTACGAGGTAACCGACGGTCACGGCCGCTGGGTGGTCCGTCGTCCCCCGCTCGGCCACGTCCTCGCTACGGCTCACGACATGGCCAGGGAATACCGGGTGATCAGCGCGCTGGCGGGCACCGAGGTCCCGGTTCCCGCGACGTACCTGCTGTGTGCAGACCCGGACGTGATCGGGGCACCCTTCTACGTGATGGAAAAGGTGAGCGGGACGGCCTACCGGACCGCCGCCCAGCTGGCAGCCGTGGGTGCGGAACGGACCCGGCTGATCGCCACCCGGATGATCGGCACGCTCGCCGACCTGCATGCCGTCGATCCCGAGGCGGTCGGGCTTGCCGGCTTCGGGCGGCCGCAGGGCTTCCTCGGCCGCCAGGTGCGCCGCTGGAAGAAGCAGCTCGATGCCTCCCGCAGCCGTGACCTCCCCGGTGCGGACGAGCTGTACGCGGCGCTGGAGGCCCGGATCCCCGCCGAGTCCGACGTGGCGATCGTGCACGGGGACTTCCGGCTGGACAACCTCCTGGTCGGCGGCGACGACCGGATCACGGCCGTGCTGGACTGGGAAATGGCGACGCTGGGCGACCCGCTCGCCGACGTAGCCCTCCTGCTGGCCTATCAGGCGCTGGCCCACCTCGAAACGGGGCACGCCGTCGCGGATGCGGCCACCGCCCCGGGATTCCCCGACGCTGCGGACATCACGGCCTCCTACGCGGAGCGCAGCGGCCGGGATCTTTCGAACCTGGGCTTCCACCTGGGGCTGGGCTACTTCAAGATCGCGGTGATCTGCGAGGGCATCTATTACCGCTATACGCACGGCCAGACCCTGGGGGAGGGGTTCGGTGACATCGGTGCTGCCCCCGGGCCCCTCATCCAGGCCGGTCTCACGATTATGAACTCGTCCGCATGAAGGAGCACTCCTGATGGATTTCCGCTTCGACGCCACCACCGAGAAGCTGCGGGACACCTTGCTCGCCTTCATGGACGAGAAGATCTACCCGGCCGGGCCCGTCTTCGCCGAGCAGCTGGCCGCACTCGGCAACCGCTGGGCGTGGACCCAGGTTCCCGTCCTCGCCGAGTTGCGGGCCGAGGCCCGCGCCCGCGGCTTGTGGAACTTGTTCCTGCCCGGCGAACATGGTGCCGGGCTCACGAACCTGCAGTACGCCCCGCTGGCCGAGATCACCGGGCGCAGCGTGGGCCTGGCCCCGGCGGCGCTCAACTGCGCGGCGCCGGACACCGGCAACATGGAGGTGCTGGCCATGTTCGGCACCGATGACCAGCGCAAGACGTGGCTCCAGCCGCTGCTCGATGGACAGATCCGCTCGGCCTTCGCGATGACCGAGCCGGACGTCGCCTCCTCCGACGCGACGAACATCTCCACCCGGATCGAGCGCGACGGCGACAGTTACGTCATCAACGGCCGGAAATGGTGGATCACCGGGGCGATGAACCCGGACGCCAGAATCTTCATCGTGATGGGGAAGACCGGCCCGGGCGGGCAGCGCCATCGGCAGCAGTCGATGATTCTTGTTCCCCGTGAAACACCGGGGCTGACCGTGACCCGCGGCATGCAGGTCTTCGGCTATGACGACCACGAGCACGGCGGCCACGCGGAACTGCAGTTCACGGACGTGCGGGTTCCGGCGGCCAACCTCATCGGCGCGGAGGGTGACGGCTTCGCCATCGCCCAGGCCCGGCTCGGCCCCGGCCGGATCCACCACTGCATGCGCTCGATCGGCGTGGCTGAGCAGGCGGTGGAGCTCATGTGCCGGCGCGCCCTGGAGCGGAACGCCTTCGGCAAGCCGCTCGCCGAACAGGGGGTGATCCGCGGCTGGATCGCCGAGGCGCGGGTGCGGATCGAGCAGCTGCGGCTGCTCGTGCTGAAGACCGCCTGGCTCATGGACACGGCCGGGAACAAGGGTGCGCACACCGAGATCCAGGCCATCAAGATCGCCACGCCGGAGGCGGTCGAATGGATCCTCGACAAGGCGATCCAGGTCCACGGCGCGGGCGGCCTGTCACAGGATTTCCCGCTCGCCGCCCAGTTCAGCGGCATCCGCACGCTCCGGTTCGCCGACGGGCCGGACGAGGTTCACAAGAACTCGCTGGACCGGGCCGAGCTGAAGCGGCACGCGCACGGATGAGCGAATTGACCGGGCGGACGGCCGTCCCTTCGCGTCGTCTGCCTGACTCGATCTGCGCGGATTTACAATACGCAAATACCGGATGAGGAGAGCCGATGCCAGGTCAGGACGGTTGGGTTGTCGTCGGCGTGGACAATGGCGGCACCGCCAATAACGGCACCGTCCTCAACGCCGACGGCCGCTTCCTCATCGATTGCATGGCGGAGATCCCGAGCTACGTGCGGGAGGGGCCGGACAAGGCGGTCCAGGCTCTGCTCGACTCCGTCGGGTACGTGCTCGGCCTCGTCAGCCTGCCCCAGTCCGCGGTCCGCGCGGTGGGCCTGGACACCCCGGGGCCAGCCAGCGCGACCGGGGTCCTGTCCTCTCGCGGTGCCACCAACTTCGCGGACCCGCAATGGTGGGGGTTCGACATCCGGGCTGCTCTGGAGGACCGGCTGGGGCTGCCGGTCGTCTATAACAACGACGGCAATGCGGCGGCCCTGTACGCCCACCACACGCGGTACGGGGCCGAATCGGATCGGTACAGTTCCGTCGCGGCCATCGTCGGAACGGGCCTCGGTGGCGGCGTGGTGGAAGGCGGGCGGGTCATCGGCGGCGCGGCCGGGATGGCCGGTGAACTCGGCCACGTGCCCATCCCGATGGCCGGCCTGCTCGAGGACGGGCAGCCGGTTCCGGGGTGCAACTGCGGCCAGCATGGCGACGTGGAGAGCGTGGCCTCCCTGACCGGCATCGAGAGGAACCTGCTGCCGTACTGGCTGACCCGGTACGAGGGTCACGAGCTCGGCCGCGGGGTGCCGCTCAGCAAGGCCGCCAAGCTGGTCCGGCGCTACGGGGAAGACGGCGATGCCCTCGCGCTGAAGATTTTCGAGCAGCAGGCGATGGCGCTCGGCCGGCTGTTCACGATTGCGGCGAATTTCACCGATCCGGGCACCTACTTCGTCGGCGGCGGCGTGGTGGAGGCGGCACCGCACTTCCGTGACTGGTTCCTCGGCCGTGTTCGGGAGCACTCCACGCTGCGCGCCGAACAGGCCCAGGTGGCCAGGTTCGCACTGGTGCCGGACCTCGACATGGCGGGGGCGCGTGGCTCCGCGGTGGCCGCCCGCGACTGGCTGCTCCGCGGCTAAGCGGGGGTCGGCGGGACGAGGACGACCATGGTCAGGCGGGCGGGGTCGGGGCCGTCGTTGGTGTAGCGGTGCGGCCGGCCGGCCGGGAAGCGGGCGCACTGGCCGGGGCGAAGCTCATGCCGTTCGCCCGCGACCGCCAGGGTCAGCGTGCCCGCCTCGACCCACACCATCTCCCGGGTAGCGGGGGCGTGTGCGTCACCGCCGAACGTCTCACCGGGCATCAGTTCCCAGCGCCACAGTTCCACCGCCCACGGCGGATCGGTCGCACCGAGGATTGTGCCCGTCCCGCCCGAGGCCCCGCGCCAGAGGATCCGGCCGCCGCTGGGGCCGGAAACCTGCACGGCTGGCTCGCCGCCCACGTCCACCAGCCGGGTCACGGGGACACCGAACGCGTCGGCGATCCTCGCCAGGGTGGCCAGGTTCGGGTTCGAGCGCCCCTGCTCCAGCGCGACCAGGACGCCCTTGCTGACCCCGGACCGCGCGGTGAGCTGATCAAGCGACCAGCCGCGGTCCGCGCGCAGTGCCTGCAGTGTTCGGGCGACTGCGACCGTGATGTCGGGTGGTTCCGTCATGTCCTCCGCCGTCCATAGGGCGCCGATCGGTCGGTATAGTGAACTAGATGGACTTCTATTCCGACCGATCGTACGTTTGCGGGCATATCCGCCCCATCCGTCTGCGCGGGGCCGGAGGGAGATGACGTCATGGGGACGATCCTGGCACTGGCCGCCGCCGTGCTGTACGGCTCGGCTGATTTCCTCGGCGGGTCGGCCGCGCGCCGGGCCCGGCCGCTGGCCGTGCTGGCCATCACCATTCCCGCCGGGGCGGCCATCACGGTCGTGGCCGCGGTGGTCGCCGGTGCGGCCGGTGTCGGCGGCGGTGGCCTGCCGGGAGCCGCGGGTCCTGCGGGGCTGGCCTGGGGCGCCGCCGCTGGCGCCGCCGGCACGGTCGGCCTGCTCCTGTTCTACGTCGGTTTCTCGGTGGCGCCGATGAGCGTGGTGGCACCCATCTCGGCGCTGGCCTCGGCGCTGCTCCCGCTGGGCGTCGCGGTCGCGCAGGGCGAGCGGCCGGGGCCCCCGGTCGTCGCGGGCGGCCTGATCTGCCTGGTGGCCGTGGTCCTGGTCAGCCTGGAGCGCAAGAGTGAGGGACGTCCGGCGGCCGCCCGGCTCCGCGGCCTGGGTTACGGCCTGGCGTCAGGCACCATGTTCGGCCTGTTCTTCCTGTTCTTCAGGTCGGCTGGGGCCTCCGGGGTGCTCTGGCCGGTGGCGGTGGCGCGGCTGGCCGGGACCGCGATCGCGTTGGGTGCGTGCCTGGCGGCCCGGGTGCGCCCCGTGGGCCCGGGAGCGGCGCGCGGCGTGCTGCCGCTGGCCCTGGCGTCCGGGACCGTCGACGCGTCGGCCAACATCTGCTACGTGCTCGCGACGCGGACCGGCCTGTTCGGGATCGCGGTAGTGATCACGGCGCTGTACCCGGGGATGACCGTTCTCCTCGCGCGGTTCGTCCTCGGCGAGAAGATGCGCCGGCTGCAGCGGATCGGGCTCGTTCTCGCCGGGTTGGGGGTGGTTCTGGTAACGGTCTGAAGACTGTCCGCGACCGCATCAGCGCAGACTCGTGCAGCCGGATGGATCAGCTGGGTCATCCGGCCGCACGAATCCCGGGGAAGGGAGGTACCGGAGCTAACCGGCGGTCAGTCGTCGCCGTCGTCTTTACGGCCCGGGAAGATCAGCCCGCAGACTTCGAGGTAGAGCTGCTCGGGGTAGGGGAGATAGTCCACCACGCGCAGCGCCTGGTCCAGGCCGGCCGATTCCAGGATGAACTCACCATACCCGAGCAGCCGCCCGGACGCTGAGCGCTGGAAGCTCATGTCCGTGACCTTGACGAGCGGCATCATGGCGACCTTGCGGTTGACGACCCCGGTGGCCAGCAGCATTCGCCGGGACGTGACGATGAAG
>Ga0335081_10018148_pt1 | contig 11379 bp, 6 predicted proteins | sample Lox_Sample_35_FD_206713 | JGI IMG/M metagenome (GOLD analysis project Ga0335081, IMG submission 206713) | Soil microbial communities from Loxahatchee National Wildlife Refuge, Florida, United States - Lox_Sample_3.5 | ecosystem: Environmental > Terrestrial > Soil > Wetlands | place: USA: Florida... | reverse complement strand
GCTTCCAACGCCATTGGAATATCCGCCGTACACACGCGACGAGAAGTAGACCAGCTTCAGATTCGGAAACAATGTAAGCATGGTCTGCATGATCGTCTCGTACTGCGTCTGCAGATTTGAGATGTCGCTCGGGAACGTTCCGGTCGCAATGCCGTCTGTATCTTCCAGCCAGATCGCAACCACCTGCTGCGGAGTCACGCCATTCTGCGGCAGATAATTGTTCAACACGGTCGCCCAATACGCCGAAGTTGTGCTCGTAAGATTATTCGGAGTGGCGCCACCCTGCGCGCCATTCACGATGACCAGATAAGGACTCTTAGCAGGGTCGGAATTTGCAATTGGCAGAAGTTTGTTGAATTCGTTCTGCGCTGTCGATTCACCGATCGCCATGAAAACGTATTTCCCGGTCGGACTGTAGTTGCCGTTCTGGTCGAGCGGCACAATGCCTTGCGCAAAAGCAACGCCATCAGAATCGTGCGACGTCGGACGCACGTTGCTCCCATTGGGATACAAGCCGCCTTCATAGCCTTGATACGTTCCGGTGCCCAAATCATTGAGCGCCACCATCGGAGTGGTTGTGTTGGGAACGTCAAAGGAGAGGTCGTTGCAGTTGTCGCCGAGGTTAGCCCAAACCCCTAGAGTGAAGGTGCTGTTGGCGGTAGATCCCGTCGACGAATCCGAGACCTGCACCGTGAAGGTATAATTCCCTGTCGCCACCGAAGATGCGAGCGTCCCGCTGATCACACCAGACGTCGACAGTGTTAAGCCAGACGGCAGCGTCGAACCGCCAGCCAGCAACCATGTATAAGGACCGGTGCCTCCGCTCGTCGCTAGCGTAGCCAGGTACGCCGCGCTCTGCGTTGCCTGCGGCAGTATCGGATTGTTCGTGATCGCCAGCTTCGTGGCCGCTACGCCGTTTCCACTTAAAGATGCGCCCACGTCCGGAACCTCCTGGAATGTGAAATCGAGGGCGCCATTTTCCGATGTTGTCTGGCTGGGAGTGTAGTAAACCGAAATCGGCAGGCTGCCCCCGGCCGCAATCGTGGTCGGAATCGTTACCGAGTTCGTTGTGAAACTCGTCGATGAGGGCGTGATCCCATACAGCGTGAGATTGCTGGTTCCGCTATTCGTGATGGTCACTGTCTGCGGGGCACTGGTCGATCCCACACTCTGGTTCGAAAACGACAAGCTTGCCGGACTTACACTCGCGACCGCACCGCCAGTCAATCCGGTTCCACTCACAGGAACATCGAGATACGTGCCGTCTTGCAGCGTAATTACGAAATTGCAATTGTAGGTTTGCGTTGCCGAAGGCTGAAAGAAGACAGAGTAGTGCGTAATCTTCTGGAACTGCCCCATCTGAAATGGCGCTATGCCGGACGAGATCCCGTACTCTCCGGGACAGTCGAAGGCGACGGTCTCAATCATTATGGTGCCGCTAGTCGTCAGATTATTGATCGTCAGAACCCTGCTTCCCGAAGCTTTGCCCACATACGTGTTCGCAAATGCGAGCGAACTGGGAGTGGAAGAAATCTCGGTGGTCTGCTGCGAGAAAGCGAGTGAGTTGGAAATAACGATCAGCAGAATACAAAACGCGGGCCCAAGAATGCGGCGCTTCAGAACGTCCATTGTTGGCTCTCTCCAGCGGATAAACGAACGCCCGCTCTCAGGGCGATCGAACCCCGATTCAAAGCTGTTTTCGCCACTCCCAGGAGTTCTGGACAGACCGCAAGTGTCCGCAAACTCTGAGGAAAGCTTGTTTTTGCAAATTACTGAGGCGGGTGACGTCTAGGCGCGCAAAATAGGCACCCAGCCCTGGGGAGTTCAACTATTCTGGGTTCGTACACAGGGAGTGTCAATAATGAAAGTTCCTGCACACAGTCGGCTGTCTCTGCGCAGGGAGAGAGGAAAGTTTTATACTGGGAAATCCCAGCCTTCTTCCTTCATCTTGCGGTTCGTCCAGTGCTGAAGCTGTTCGAAGAGAGTCGGCTCGATGACTACAAATCGGATTCCCACACGCCCTTGATCACCGATCCACATCAGCCGCGCCTTGGCCTCGAAATGAACGTCGGTTTCTGGCAGGTTGAAGCTCACATCGAGCAAGCCTGCAAATCTCAATGGCTCTTTCAGTCCGTCCAACCCCATGCCTCCGGTGCTGAGGTTGACCCCTTTTACGTGGATTTCCTCGCCCTGAGTGTTGCGGACAGTGACCTCGGTTTCGACCTGAGCACGGAAGAATTTCTGCTGCTCATTGCTGATGAATCCCAGAGACGCGCTGCTCTCCCCGGGCGCAAAGTTGATGTTATATTCCTTTAGCTTTCGGCTAAGGGTGCGCCGGGAAATTCCGAGTTGTTCAGCAGCAAGAGTTCGCTGTCCACCCGTGCGCTCCAGCGCCTTGATGATCATCTGCTCTTCCATGCTTTCCAGGTTGCTGACCGGCATCGAAGCAGTCTGGCGAAGCGCCGCCGGGCCTCCCACAAGAGCCGCAGTGAGACGCGGGAAATCAATCTCCCGGCCGGGAGATTCCATCGCCAGCCGCGCCACCAGATTCCGCAGTTCGCGAATGTTGCCCGGCCAGCTGTGTGACAGAAGAGCGGAGATCGCTTCCTCAGAAAAGCTTTTGTTCGGGGACTTCAGGCGCAGAAAGTATTCGGCGAGCGCCACGATGTCTTCCGGACGTTCACGCAGTGGAGGCACGCGTAGTTGGAACTGGCCGAGCCGATGAAAGAGATCTTGCCGAAAACGTCCTTCTTTTACGGCTGCTTCGAGATCCTGATTCGTGGCCGCAACGATCCGTACGTCGACCTTGATTTTGCGATGTCCGCCGAGCCGGTAAAACGGCTGGCCATCGAGCACGCGCAGCAATTTTACCTGCGTCTGCAGCTGCAATTCACCGATTTCATCCAGGAAGAGCGTGCCCTTGTCGGCCATCTCGAACAGGCCGGGCTTGGAACCATCCGCGCCGCTGAACGCGCCTTTTTCGTATCCGAATAGCTCGCTTTCCACCAGGTTTTCTGGCAACGCAGCGCAGTTAATGTCGACCCACGGACGATTCCTGCGATGCGATGACTGATGAATCGTTCTCGCAATTAATTCCTTGCCGGTACCCGTCTCGCCCGTGACGAGCACCGTCTCACTGTGTCCTGCCACCCGATCCACCAGGCTCATGAACCTGTGCATAACCGGACTTGCCAGAATGAACTCTGTGTCGTCGATCTTTCGGGAAATAATCCCGGGAGCGATCGCAACCGCTGGCCCACTCGCCTCATCCGCCGTGCCCTGAGCGAGCGGTTCGACCATGCCTACCAGCGCCATCGGCGTAGAGCCAGAGTCTCGAAGCAATGTCACGGAAACAGTCACCGGAAAAGTCTTGCCGGTCTTGGGCTGGGCGAATAGCTTTGAGCGATAGTTTCCTTCCGCGGTGACGGTCGCCATAATCTCCCGCCCGAGGCGTTCTTCCAGACCCGCTCGTTCGGACTTTGTAAAGAGCGCCGCGAAATCGCGCCCCACCAAATCGGCCGGAGAATAGGAAAAGAGCCGTGCGAACGTCGTGTTACACGCTCCAAACTCACCCCGAAGATCGGCGTAGAAGACAGCGGTCTCCGATGAAGATGGGGATAGCTCTGCGCTGCCTCTTTGAACCGATGTAGGCAGGTTCTGCTGCTCCGAGCTATAACGCGGACTCGCCATAATGCGTTTGGGATGATGTTGACACAGGGGGAGAGCTTCGACCGAACAACCAGTCCCATAGGACATAACGAAAGTAATAAGTCCTTGCCAAGGAAAATGGGGGGATGCGAATCTTCGTTCACGCGATGAAACTCGCGCAACACTTATGTGACTGTCGGAGGTTACTTCAGTAAGCTACTGAAAACCTAATCTTTCCAATACGATTCGGGCGAGGGCCAAACCACCCCCAGGCGCGGTCGAAGCTCGGTCTCGAGCGAAAGATCTTTCTGTAATCCGATATCTACGGTTGAGGGCGTCGCGGAATTCGCGCGTCTTTGCGGCCGGAGTACGCAAGCCCGATGACAGAAGAAAACGACGCTCTGTCGCTTCAGACAAAAGCATTCGTCGGCATCACTGTGTCGATTGGAATGTTCGTGCTGGGGCATGCCTTATGGCACTGGCAATCCCAGGACGTGATGCGATTCGTTTGTTATCTTGCTGTCGCTCTTCTCGCCTCAGGATTGAAAGTGCAGTTGCCGGGCATTGACGGCACGATGTCGGTGAACTTCCTGTTCATCCTCCTCGGTGTCCTCGAACTGAGCCTTCCCGAAACCCTCGTCATCGGCTGCACCGCAACGCTCGTTCAAAGCGTCTGGCAGGCGCGCAAACGCCTCGATCCGGTCAAGGTTCTCTTCAATGTCGCCGGCATGATGGCGAACGCCAGTTGCCTGACTTATCTCACTTATCACTGGCTCCTGCAGAGATTCGGCGCCAACAAGCCGATCCTACTGATGGTTGCCGCGCTGGTCTTCTTCTTCGCCAACACGATGCCCATCTCCGCCGTCATTGCACTGACGGAAGGAAAGTCGACCCGCCGGATCTGGTCCGAGTGCTACTTCTGGTCATTTCCTTACTATCTGGTCGGCGCGGCCGCCGTGGGACTCGTCGGGATCGTCAACGGCTCGGCTGGGTGGCAGACCTCGCTCCTCGTCCTTCCGCTGATCTATTGGGTCTATCGCTCTTACCGTTTGTACCTGGGGCGACTCGAAGCAGAGAAAGAAAGAGTCGAAGTCGAGAAACGGCACGTGGAACAGATCGCTTCCCTGAACATGCGGACGATTGAAGCTCTCGCTCTCGCGATCGAGGCGAAAGACCACACGACCCACACGCACCTGCAGCGGGTGCGAACCTACGCGGTCGAAGTCGCGAAAGAACTCGAGTTAGACGAAGGACAGATCGAAGCTCTGCGCGCAGCCGCCTTGCTGCATGATATTGGCAAGCTCGCTGTTCCTGAACAGATCATCAATAAGCCGGGCAAGTTGACGCCCGAAGAATTCGAGAAGATGAAAGTCCATCCTCTGGTCGGAGCAGAGATTCTCGAGCGCGTGGCCTTTCCTTATCCTGTGGCCCCGATCGTGCGCTCGCACCACGAACGGTGGGACGGAACCGGATATCCCGAAGGGCTCTCCGGAGAAAGCATTCCGATCGGCGCTCGAATTCTGGCGGCCGTCGATTGCCTCGACGCTCTTGCCTCACATCGCCAGTATCGCCCTGCCTTGCCGCTGGCTGAGTCAATGGCCAAAGTGAAAGAAAAAGCGGGCACATGGTTTGATCCGCGAATTGTGGCAATTCTCGAGAGCCGCTACATCGAACTCGAGCGCATGGCGCAGATGTCGGAAGACACCGTCGCCACCATGGGCCTCTCCAGGACCGTTCGCGTGGAGCGCGGCCTGGCGCCTGCCGCCGGTTTTGAGCGCACCGAACCTACTCATGGTCCAGTTGACGCAGACTTCCTTACGTCAATCGCCTCCGCGCGGCAAGAGGCGCAGACGATGTTCGAGCTGAGCCAGGACCTTGGCGTCTCGCTCAGCCTCAGCGAAACGCTCTCTGTCTTGTCGATGCGCTTGCGCCGGATGATCCCTTACGACTCGATCGCAGTATTCGTGAATCGCAATGGATGGCTGCTGCCGGAGTTGGTCAGCGGTGAAAATTTCCGCGCCCTCTCCTCCCTGAAAGTCAGAGTCGGCGAAGGACTATGCGGCTGGGTCGCTGAAAACTGCAAGCCCATCATGAACGCGAATCCGCAGGTCGAAGCGGGCTACGTGATCGATCCCGGAAAGCAAACGGCGCTGCAATCCGCGCTGGTTGTGCCTTTGGAAGGCCTGAACGGAGTGGTGGGAGTCTTGGCCATGTATCAGGCCACTCGCGACGCGTTCACTCCCGATCACCTCAGAATTCTGCTCGCGGTCGCATCCAAGGTCGCCCTCTCGGTCGAGAACGCTCTGAAGTATCAGCAGGCCGAGAGTTCGGCCACCACCGACTATCTGACCGGCCTGCCGAATGCGCGTTCGCTGTTCGTTCATCTAGCGCAGGAAGTGGCCCGATGCCGCCGCATGAAGACATCACTCGCCGTGCTGGTCTGCGACATCGATGGTTTCAAACAGATCAACGACTCTTTCGGCCATCTCGAAGGCGACAAGTTGTTGCGCGAGTTCACGGCACGTCTGAAAGATGTCTGCCGCGGTTACGACTATGTCGCGCGAATGGGCGGAGACGAATTCGTCATCACCGCCCCGGGATTAACTGCGGAAGCGGCGCGCGAGAAAGCCGAGCGGCTCAATCAGGCTGCGATTGAGTCCGGACGGCACGTCTGCGGACGCGATCTCATTACATTGAGCGTCGGTATGTGTTTCTGCCCGCAAGACGGCACCGACGTCGAGAAGCTCCTGGCCGAGGCTGATCGCCGCATGTACTCGATGAAACAGGTCCACCACGCCGAATCGGCGGCACGCGAAGACAACAAATCGCTTGGAGCTTCGGCGAAATAGGAGACCATGGACCATGCTGGGGCGGAGAATTGCGCGGCATGGACTGATGATCATCGCCGTCGTTTTGCTCGGCGGCTTACTCTCCGCGGTGCTCGTACGGTTCGCTCCGGGGTTCGACGTCGATGAAGCCCAACTCGATCCTCATCTGAATTCTCAAAGCATCGAATCGTTGCGACACGCGCGCCTGGCCGAAAACAACATCCTTCACTTCTATCTCCATTCCCTGCAACGAGCAATGCATGGCGATCTCGGCACATCGCTTTCGCTCGGGCAGCCTGTAACAACACTGTTGCGACAAAGACTGCCGCTCACGCTCAGAATGGTTGGGATCGCGCTGCTCCTAAGCTGGTCCTCAGCTCTGTCGCTTGCGCTGACTGCCGCATGGCTGCGATTCTTCGCCTACGACGCAGCGGCAACGCTCATCACCGGAACGTTGCTCTGCCTTCCCGCAGCCGTGCTGGCATTGCTCTCCGTGCTGTGGAATGTTCCGGGAGCACTGGCAATCGCTCTGATCGTCGCGCCTCGCGATTATCGTTACGCCCGCAACCTCCTCGCGAAGGCATATAGTCTTCCTCACATCATCACTGCGCGCGCTAAAGGCTTGGGCGAACTTCGGATTCTCTTTTGGCATGTTCTGCCCGTAGCTGGGCCGCAGTTGCTCGCCATAGCTGGAGTTTCCGTCAGCCTCGCAATCGGTGCCGCGATTCCTGTCGAAGCTCTCTGCGGACTGGCTGGCGTCGGACAACTCGCATGGCAAGCCGCCCTCGCCCGCGATCTTCCATTGCTCATGAACATCACGATCCTGGTGACATTGGTAACCTTGCTGGCAAACTCCAGTGCCGATGTAATCGGACAGATGCTTCGAGGCCAGGAAGCATGACGATCTGGCGCAGGGTGGCGTGTGCGGTTCTGCTGCTCGTAATCGGAGTGTCATTGGCGGCGAACTGGCTTGCTCCGGCGGGATATGCCAAGGAATACCGGGACGCGCCGGATGTAGCTCCTTCGCACGCGCATTGGCTTGGCACGGACGATATCGGTCGCGACCGTTTCGCACGAGTCCTATACGGCACACGGATTTCGCTTTTGCTCGCTCCGGCCGCGGCGTTGCTCTCGACATTGATGGCCGCGCTGATCGGGGGATTGGCGGGCTATCTCGGAGGAGCGTGGTCCAAATCCGCGATGGCCGTGACTGATCTTTTTCTGTCTCTGCCGTGGCTGTTTTTGCTGATCACGGTTCGTGCGCTGATGCCGTTGAATGTCTCTCCCCTGGTTTCGGTGCTGGTGACGTTTCTCATTTTGGGTCTGCTCGGCTGGACCAGCGCCGCGCGTGTCTTGTGCTCGACGGCAGGATCCGTGCGCGATTCAGATTTCGTGCGTCAGGCGCGAGCCTCTGGCATCCGCGGCATGCGGCTGTTCTGGATCCACGTGCTGCCGAACTTGAAGCCGGTGTTGTACGCGCAGTTTTGGATATCGATTCCCGCGTTCATTTTGAGCGAGGCGAATCTTGGCATTCTCGGCCTCGGCGTGGCGGAGCCGATGCCCTCGTGGGGGAGCCTCCTGCGGGAACTGGAAGGAATGGTTTCGGTCGGGGACGAACCTTGGAAGTTCGTGCCCCTCGTTCTGCTGATACTCGTCGTAACGTCGTTTCAGGTTGTGCTTTCGAAGCAGGAAGAAGTGGCCGCGTAGCCACTTGAGGACGGTTTGCAGTGACAGTCAAAAAGTGCGGAAAAACAATCGCAGCATTAATACTTTGCCTCGGTTTTATCGCCGGCAATGCGCTGGCGCAGGGCCAGTTGAGGTTCTGTCTTCGTTCCGAGCCCAAGACCTTTGATCCGTTGAAGGTCGAAGATGACGCCTCCGTCGCCGTGCGTTACCTGACAGGCGGAGTCCTGCTGCGCATGAATCGCCAGACGCAGGTCCTGGAGCCAGAGCTCGCGCAATCGTGGAAAGTTTCGAAGGATGGCCGGCAGATCACTTTCAAACTTCGCAGCGGAATTTCTTTCTCCGACGGCACGCCATTTTCTGCCGACGACGTCGCCTACACCGTCCAGCAGCTCATGGACCCGTCTCTCCACTCTCCCACCGGAGACTCTTTCCGTTCCGGACCCGGCAATGTAGAAACGAAAGTGATTTCCCCGACACAGATTTCCATCACATTCCCGGCGCCTGTTGCGGGCCTCGATCGCCAATTCGACCAGGTTGCCATCGAGTCGGCGCACTCGCCCAAGAAAGAAATGGCCGTGCTCGGTCCATTTATGGTGGCCGACTACAAGCCCGGAGCAAGCCTGCTTCTCAACAGGAATCCGAATTACTGGAAGACCGACGCGCAAGGTCGAAAGCTGCCGTATCTCGATTCGATCCGCCTCGACATTCAGCCCAACCGAGATGTGGAGATGCTCCGCTTCAAGCGCAACGAGATCGATCTCATCAACACACTTGACAGCGACTACTTCGACAAGCTCGCTACAACCTCTCCGCAAGTCGTTCACGATGCCGGACCGTCGCTCGACAGTGAGCAGATGTGGTTCAACGAAGTCGCCAAGTCGCCGCTCCCCGGCTACAAGAAAGCATGGTTCCGCTCGGCCGTTTTCCGCCGTGCCATTTCTCAGGCGATCAATCGCGACGATCTTGCCCGCGTCGTCTTCCGCGGACACGCGCAGCCTGCCATCGGCCCGATTTCTCCGGCCAATAAGTTCTGGTTCAACGCCAAGCTGAAGCCTGAGGTCTATTCCTCCGATACGGCGCTGAAAGCCCTGCAGAATCAGGGCTTCCGCATGGAGAACGGCACACTCAAAGACAAAGACGGCAATGTCGTCGAGTTCTCGATCATCACCAATGCCGGCAACAAATACCGCGAGCGCATGGCCACCATGATTCAGGAGGATCTGCAGAAGATCGGCATTCACGTCAACGTCGTGACTCTCGACTTCCCTTCCCTCATCGCGCGCATGACTCAGACGTTCGACTACGAAGCGATTTTGCTCGGACTCACCAACGTCGGCCTTGATCCCAACGAACAGATGAATGTGTGGCTCAGCTCCTCTGAAAATCATCAGTGGAATCCGCAGGAAAAGACTCCCGAAACTACGTGGGAAGCCGAGATTGACCGCCTCATGCGGATTCAGGCCTCTTCTGCAGATGCGAAAAAGCGCAAGGAAGCCTTCGATCGCGTTCAGGAGATCGCGGTCGAAGAACAGCCTTTCATCTACCTCGTCAACCGGAATGCGTTATCGGCCATTTCTCCCCGCGTGCAGGGAGCAAGTCCGGTTATTCTCGTTCCTCAAACGTACTGGAATATCGAACGACTCTCGGTGAAGTAGAGGCATCTTGCGGGATATTCATCACAGCGGCGCTCTCGGCATGCAGGAACGTAAAAAAGACGTTCTCCTCTCCGCTGGAGTCACGGTTCGGTACGGGAACAAGCCCCCCGTTCTGTCTGATGTCGAATTGGAAATACGGCGCGGCGAGGTACTCGGACTGATTGGTCAGAGTGGTTCCGGCAAAAGCACCTTGGCGATGACAATTCTGGGCTTGCTCGATCACAAGCGGGCAACCGTAGAAGGCGCTATTGAATTCGAGTTCCGCGATCTTGTCAGTCTCCGCGAGTCCGAAATGCGCGAACTGCGCGGACGCAAAATCGCCCTCGTCCTGCAGAGCCCTCAGTCATCCCTGAATCCCGCGCTCAAGATTCGCACCCAGCTTCGTGAGACCTGGCGCGCGCATGCTTCCGGCTCGAAGGCCGACTGCGATCAGGCCATCCGGGCGGCATTGGAGAGTGTCAGCCTGCCATCTTCCGATGATTTCCTGCGCAAATATCCATCTCAGATGAGTGTTGGCCAGGCCCAGCGAGTCTTGATAGCGATGGCCGTCATCCATCGCCCAGCGTTGCTGATCGCCGACGAAGCCACCAGCGCCCTCGATGTGATCACGCAATCGGAAATTCTGACGCTCTTCCGCAATCTGAACCGCAACTCAGGCATGTCGATTCTCTACATCTCTCACGACTTGGCCTCCGTGGCCACGATCTGCGATCGCGTCGCGATACTTCATCAGGGCCGCATCGTCGAGACCGGCTCAACGCACGAGATCCTTCTCCGCCCTCAGCACGAGTACACGCAACGCCTGATCGCGGCCATGCCCAAGATGCCGCAGAGAGCCGAAGCGAGTCGCGCCGCCACAGTCAGTCTGTAACAATCCAAACCTGCAAGCTCCGTCGAACCCGATTCCGACCGTTTTCTCCGCCGATTCATTCCAACAAACTCCGGTCATCGCTCCGCAAGTACGGCTGTCATCACCTTCAACGGCGAGACAAACTGTCTCACGCCCACCTGCGTGGGACAGACTGGCCCAGATCGACGTCGAAACTGCCGAAAACCTCTAGCAGATTCAATAACTTACAAGCCAAGCATTGGTGGCTCGTGTGCAACACAGCCTGTGGGTACGAGTTTGATCTTTCCCCCCATTCAAGAAAGGGTGAGATTTATGATCCGTACACGTAAGCCACAGAAGCCCGGGCGAGGAGAACGGCACAGCGCGGCGTGGGGCAAGCGCCTCATGATCGTGCTGGCGCTGACCACGGGCATGGCATTTGGCCAGCGCTGGGTCGATCCCGCGGCCAACACAACCGGCAGGTTCACGCGCATCGCTCCCGAACTTTCGGGAATGCTCGCGAAAGCGAAGCAAGGCACGGCGAAGGGACAGACGGTCAAGGTCATCGTGACCTACCGTGAGGTTCCGACCGCTACGCATTATGCCACGATGCGGAATCGCGGCGGCCTCCTTCGCTCGAAGCTGCACATGATCAAGGGCGCGGCCTTCACGATTCCGGTCACCGCTCTGCCTGCGCTGGAAGCCGATCCTGAGATCGCCACGGTCACCATTG
>Ga0335081_10018147_pt1 | contig 11379 bp, 7 predicted proteins | sample Lox_Sample_35_FD_206713 | JGI IMG/M metagenome (GOLD analysis project Ga0335081, IMG submission 206713) | Soil microbial communities from Loxahatchee National Wildlife Refuge, Florida, United States - Lox_Sample_3.5 | ecosystem: Environmental > Terrestrial > Soil > Wetlands | place: USA: Florida... | reverse complement strand
TCAATAGGATAGATGGTAGGCCCGAATGGATTCGAACCATCGACCTCTTCCGTGTCAAGGAAGCGCTCTGGACCAGCTGAGCTACGGGCCTACGATGGCGATGCTGTGCATTCAATTCTAATGGCCTGTGCGCGATTCCGGCAACGTCGGGCAGTCAAATGGTGAGTTTGCGCAAAGGAGATGAAGGAGGAATGGCGCTCTACTGACCAGGATACCGGGCGACAGATTCCTCTTACTAGGGAACAGTGAACTCCACAGCTCCCGACATGTGGTTCTTGATTGTGGGCTTGCCGACTGCCTGCACATAGGCGCTGTAGCTGCCACTGCCCAACTTGTATTGTGAAATATCGAGGCTGCGCGAGCCGGTTGGAAGAGTTTTCAGCGCGACGAGATTTTCGCCGTCAGCGCTGACGTAAGCAACATACTGGCTGAGCGTGTCTTCGTTTCCGCTGATACTCCACTGCAGCTGTGCCCCCGACATTTTGGCTGAGATGCTCAGGCAATTGTCGATGCCGCTTTCAATCTCCGTGCCTTCTTCATAATCATTCCACGTGACGAGCTGCAGAATCGGGAGTTGGTTACTCGCACTGTAGTACCCGTTCATGAGCTTGAAGGTCTGCAGCCAGGTTTCTCCGCATTGTTGGTCAATGATGCGGTTCTGGCCCCAGGACGCGAGGCTGTCGTTGAATCCTTTGTATGCGGCGCCCCACGCCATCTCGTGCGGGTAGGATTTTGCCGTTGTGTAGAACTGATTTAGATAGTTAAAACCGAAATCCGGCGAGATATTGACCCACGACCAGCTTCCTGAGCTGGCGGGATGACTAAAGCCGCTACTATTCTCAAAGATCCAAGCAATGTTAGAAGAAGTTTGAGCTTCTACGGCTTGCCAATCGAAATTGAAATGCAGGTCAAGATCAAACTGGGTAATGATGGGCTTGCCATTCAGGGTGGCATAAGCTGGGGAGTTCGCGTAGTGCTCCAGAACATAATTGGTGAGGTAGATCAGGCTCTGCTGCGGGCTGCATCCCGGACACGGGCTGAGTTGAACCGCTCCCTTGTCGATCATAATCATGACCTTGAATCCGGGATGATTTTCGGCGGCTGTCATCCAAGCCAGCGTAGTTGGTTCGGTCGCGTCGGCCGGGCCGTACCAATCGATTACAACTCCAGTGACGCCGCGGCTCTGCATATCAGCAAGTTGCTTTTCGACCTGCATTGGATCCCAGGAGGTGTAGCCAATTTTCATGTGGCGGTTGTCGCCAAACCAGGGCTGTAGTTCCGCATAGATTTCGGTGTTCGAGCCGGGATATAGCAAGGTATGCATGTCGGCGTGGTTGATGTTCGTTGCCCCTTGATCGTCATTGCTGAGACTTTGGAACGAATCTGCAGCGCTGGTATTGTTGGAGGTTTGCGCTTCCAGGGTAGTGGAGGATTGCGCGACCGTGACAGGCACTGTAGCTTTTGCCGTTCCGCCGCAGTTATCCCATTCGGCTACCGCTGTTTGATAAGTGCCCGGATTCAACTGAAGGACCGTACTGAGCGTTGCGCCGTTGGTGGAATACGCCAGGGTGTGGGCATCGGTGTAGATGCCCATCTGCTTAATGCCTTGTGCGCATGTGGTAGAGGCCGTCGCGGAGTACTGAACTCCTGATATGAACAGCCCAGCCGTGGGCGCACTGACCTGCACCGATCCGGTCGAGGAAGGGGTATTGCTCGACCCGGGATTCGAGGAAGTTGAGTTCCCCCCAGTTCCGGACGACGGAGATGTTTTTTGCGACGTAAAGTTAGAGCTGCCACATCCAATCGTGCATATCACCATCGCGAAGACAGCGAGCCGTTTCACTGCAAACCTCCCCTTGGCCCGCAGAAAGGGCACGGATACCTGCGATCGCCCCAATGCGATCCAGTTCCGCAGGAACTCTCGGACAGACGAAAACAGCAGGCGAGAACTTCCTCACAGACCCCTTCCGCAAGAAAAAGTGTTCAAACAACCTGTGGTGCGGTAACAGCGACCTTCCGGCGATCTGAAAGGAAAACTAACGCTGTGCGGACTAACGCGAAGAAAACTGAAATCAATGTAGCTGCAGGTAATTGAGCCATCAAGAGAAAATCCGGGGTAGCTGCAATCAGAAGTGCATATAGGTTGCTGTCCCCGAGTTAGGGAACCGACTGAGGTATTTCAATCCGAGCCTCAGGTTCGTACTCCGATCAACAGTCCGGACGGGCCCGGCAGACGCACCCGCCGCACATCCGTGAAGCCAGCTTCCTTGAGCCAATGCACGTATTCGGGCTCGCTATAGCTCCGGCCGGCGCGCGTTCCCACCAGCATGTTGAGAGAAAAAAGAGCAGCAGATCGCGGGGCAGTCTTACTTGAATTGAGAATGAAATCGTGAATTACTAATTGACCTTGGTGTGCAAGGGCTGCGAAGACTTTTTTTATCAACCGGCAGTTTTCCTCCACGGAAAACATGTGGCAAATGGCAGAGAGCAAAACCAGATCGTAATTAGCGCCGAGCGGGTCGCACAGCATATCACTCGCCCTTGCCGTGATTCGGTCGGTCAGTCCCGCTTTTTGGATATTTTCCTGTGCAAGAGGCACAACGTCTGCGAGATCGATAATGTGTGATTCCAGCCCGGGGCTGGAGCGGACAAAAGCAATCGAATATGCGGCTGATCCGCCGCCGAGATCGAGCATGCGCTTTATGCCGGCTCTCTCCACAGCCTTGACCACAAGAGGCGCTCGCTCTCGGGCGTTTCGATCCATCGCGGCGATGAAGTATTGCACCCAGAGGCTCTCGCGAGCATCGGTTTCAATGGACGTTCCAGTGCGAAGACAGTCGCTCAGTTTGGACCAGCGACCCCAAAGGATAGCCGTATGCATGAGTGCATCACGGGCGCTGTCGCGCGAATCTTTAGAAAGAAAACGCGCGCTGATCGGAGTGTTCATAAACACATCTTCTTTTTTGCTGAGCAGATGCAGGCTCACTAGCGCGTCTAACAGAATTTCGGTTGCGCGCGGGTCGGCACTGATCTTTTCAGAAACCTGCTCGGCGGAGTGACCGTCCCCGATGGCGGTAAATACATCCAGTTCAAGCGCGGTCAGCACGGCGCGACTCGGCATGAAGCCGCGAATCATCTCATTAAGGTCGTCGGGGAGAATTCCGGCTTCCTCTCGCGCTTTGACCATCGCACGATAGTGGGCGCGATGCTCGCTGGCCTGCTGTTTCATGCGTTCCGCATCATTCCAGGCGAGGCGGGAAACGGGTTTGCCACCTCGGAGATGAGATGCTGCGATCTCAGGCACGTCGGCTTCTTTGACTCCGCGGTACCAAACGCCGTCGGGGTAAACGATCACGATCGGACCATCGTCGCAAAGACCAAGGCAGCCACAGGTTGTGACCTGCACTTGGTCATCGATGCCTTGCGCCACTAATTCGTGCTCAAGCGTTTGCAATACACCCCACGAGCCGTTGCAGGGGCAGGATGCGACTCCTTCCGGTTTTTGCTGCGTGCAAACAAAGACGTGATGGCAAAACGGTTCCATATGACTCCATGCCGGATCATGCTTGCGCTCCCGGCCACTGTTGCATTGGGATGCGAAAAGGTCGCGCGCTAAGCGCTCGGAAGAAGTCTAAGACGCGCCTCATACCAGCAGCGGTGACTCAAGTCACAAGGCGGGCGGATTTCATCTACTTGGGAAACTCACTTGCGGCCCAGAAACCGAATGCGCGAGGTAAATGCGCGATGGCCGTAGCCGCTAAAGGTGAGGAACTGCGGTGAGTTGATATCGGCATTGACATAAATCGGGTTCAGGTTGCCGGTGATATTGTCGAAACCCCCGCGGAGTGCCCAATAGTAGCCAAAGGCATGAAAGCGTTTTTCTAGATGCAGGTTCAAGCTGAAATACGTGGGGAAGCGGCGTGAACCGGGCGGCTGCACCAATTCCTGCAGATCGTTGTACACATCAAAGGGGAAGCCATTGCGAGCTTCGGCTGAGTACGCGAGATCCAGGTGATGAACGACGGGCAAGCTAAAGAAAGGAAGATAACCCCAGGAAAGAAACCGATTCGGTGCGTCCCAGGGAAAAGGCCCTTGTTGTTGCGGGCTGAGGAAAGGACTATCAACGTTGAAGTCGAGCACCTGATTGGAGCGGGCGCTGGATCGGGCATACGATGCGCTGACCAAATAATACTGCCCAAAGCTTCGCCGCAACGTGAACTGAACAGAATGGTAGTAATCCTGGCGCGTGTTTTGGAGGATGAAATTACCGCCGAGCGCGCCATTTGCCGTGTTGTAGACGAAATCATGAGTTCCCTCACGCTGGATGTATTCGGCTTTGAGGAAAATGTTTTTCGGCAGCTTGCGTTCCAACGCAAGACTCCAGTTCAGAAATCGAGGAGGTTGCAAGGTATTCCGGTCAACCGAGAAGCTGGAAAAAACGGGAGTCGGCATAGCGAGCGGTACGCCGCTTAGATCTTCTGGTTGACCTTTCGAGTTGAAGAAGTAATCGGCCCGTTGGCCGGCAAATGGGCGTGCGATCAAGATCAAGTGGGTCGCATCATAAAGGAGTCCAATTCCGGCAGATATTTTGGTCTCACCCGAGTTGTCCAGAACATACGTGCCGGCGAGACGCGGAGAAATTAGTGGATCGCGCACGATCTGGTCCCAATCGAATCGAAGTCCAGGCTCAATCAGCAGGCGGTCGTGAACCGACCAGCGGTCCTCGATGTAAGCGCTCGCCTCAGAATTGTACGTGGTCGAAAAATTTCCCCCGGAGAAGGTGGAATAACGAACACATGGAGATGGCACAACCGGAATTCCATCGGCATTGGTGGGACATGCGCCATTTCCAGTCGCTGTTGTGCTCGGCCAAAATGAAATGGGTCGCCGGAGAAACCGGGCTTCGTAGTCGATCCGGTCGAGATCGGTTCCCAATTGCACGTCGTGATGTCCGTGCCACTCTCGTGGAGGCAGATACAGGTTGGAAATAAGCTGATATCTACGCGCATGGGTCCTCTGGTCGAGGTAATAATTTCCGCCCGCGGTAGTGGTGGTTTGGAAATAGGGTGCTGATCCATGCGGAGTCAAAGCAAGGTTGTACTGATCAACATTGAAACCGGTTTCGAGCAGTTCGCCGCTGCTGAAGTAATGCTGATCTTTTGCAGTTCCGACGTAAACGGATTCGGCGTCTTGAGGATTTGCAGTGGCAGGGTCGAATAGCGAAAGTCCGGAGTACTGATCGTTCAAATAGTTATAAAGAAAACTCGCCGTGACAATGTTACGCGAGGTGACATTTGCTTGGATCTTCGCCAGGTTCCCGGCGCGCCAGTAATGATCAGTATCTTGGCCAGGCGCAAGCTGCGGAATGATGAAATTGCTGTATTCGCCTTCCAGGCCGTCAAAGAACCAGGCCTTTCCCTTTACGATGGGGCCCGAAAAGGTAAAACGGGGAGTCCATTGGTCGAGGGCTAATCCTTTCTTGTTCTGCACCGATGGAATAAAGTTGGTGGCGATCTCGTGGAAATGGTCGTCGCCGATTCCCGTGTTCAGATCCAGAACACCGCCCGAAGCCTTGCCGAACTGCGCAGGTTCGCGGCTTGATTCGACGTCGATTGAACGCAACGTATCGATGCTGACACGCACCAGTATCAGTCCATTTGCCGGCTGAGTCACATTGAAACCATCGAGCACGGTAAGGGTCTGGTAGGTTTCAGCGCCAGCGATGTGCGGTTGTCCCGAGCTGTCCTCTATCACTCCGGGAATGAAATTTAGAACGTTGCGGTAGTCATTCGTGCCGGGATAGGGAATATCGATGATATCCATGCCCGTCAATTCTTCTTTTGAGGCAACCTGCGCGGGGTTAATTTCTGGGATGGGTTCCTGAACATTGACCACCTCATGAATTTCGCGTTGATGGGCCAGCGTGACATCCAGAGTTGGCGTGTCTTGTGGCTGTACGGCGGGCAGTAGCGTAGTGTAGAAGCCCTGCTTTTGTATGCGCAGTTGATATGTTTGCGCAACAAGGTTGTTGAATGCGCATCTGCCGGCGAAATCGGTTTCACACCGCAAACCGGCCGGCTGCTGAGTCGGGTTCAATTGCACAAGGGCCGACGCGACCGCTACGCCATTCTCGTCCGTAGCAATGACTTCAAGGCGGTAAAACGCGTTCTTGGTTCCCTCTTGCTCGCGATGGCTTTGCGCGTAGGTTAAGGTCAGCGCCAGACACAGCGCCAGACACAGCATCGCCAGGCAACAACTGAGCTTGAGCACGCACCGGGCAGAATACATTAGAGGCATTCTCTCTCAATTAGGGCGGTTTCGCGTCCCCGTATTCTTCCGTCCGGAAAGGCAGCGATTTCCGTTACGTCAACCGTTGTGCCACTTCGCAGATTTGCGGAGTGGAGATACATGTTGCCTCTGCTGGTACATAGCCTTAAGGTCGTTGAGCCATCGAGAGGCTTAGCGGACAATCAGGCTATCTGATGCGTAAGGGAGACCAGTGAGGGTTCGAAGCATTGCCAGTTTAATGTGGACGGTTATCGCCGTAAGCGCGCTTGCTGCGGCGAAAGACATAGCGCTGATCTCCAGTAAGGCGAACCACATCGCAGGCGTCAGCGAAGCAGAGCTGGTGAAAATCTGCAAGGGCCAGACGAGTCGCTGGCCGGATGGCAAACCGGTTACGCTGGTCACCCGGGACCCAGCCTCGCCAGAAATGAAAATTGTATTGCAGAAAATCTATAACTTGCCGAAGCAAGATGTCATGGCATTGATCGCCAGCGCCAACCATAATCGGCAGAATCATCCCGCCATTATTGTGGTCGACTCTGATGAAGCTGTGGTGAAGAAGGTGGAATCAACCCCTGGCAGCGTGGGGCTAGTAGATGTTTACGCGATCAATGGCGGAGTGATGGTGGTCCGCATAGATAACAAGCTGCCGTTGGAGCCTGGATACCTGCTGCACGGAAATTGAGATCGCATCTTCTGATCTCAGTCACGCCGGGCTGCGCGATGAAAGGAGGTTAATGGACAGCTCTGAGGCGAAGGCAAACACCGGCTCTCAGTCGCCGCGCCGCTACCCTCGCTATCCTGTCGACATGCGGATCTCGCTCCAAGTATTTCGGCCGACAGGGACCGTATCGCTTTGGGGCCGTTCCACCGAGCTCGGTGAGGATGGAATTGGTGGAACCCTTACCGGAGAAGTCGAACCTGGGGAGGTCGTGTCTCTCGAATTATCTCTCCCAGCAAGCCATCCCATGAAGTTGCGGGCACTAGTTCGGTATCGCTCCGGATTGCGTCACGGGTTTGAGTTCCTTGCGTTAAACAGCCAGCAAAAAGAAGTTCTTCATCGGGTTTGTGAAATGCTGGCGACCGCTACGTGAGCCGATTGAGAACTCGCCTGCCACAATTACCTCAGTAACTTTAGCTTACTCTCGCGGGTCTCTAGCATATTGATATCACTGTGACGTCTCAGGCGGAGGGGTCCAATGGGTGAGAAGCTCACCCCAAGCGCAAGTTCTGTCGAGCACACGCGAGCAAAGTTCTTGCGCGAAGCGCTTGAGCACAGTACCCCAGCGCTGTCGCGTCCTTCCAACGGCGCAAAGAACGTAGCGGGCAAGTCGAACTCGAAGCTCGATAGTACCGAAGCCCAAGAGACTTATTTAGAGCATCTTCTTGAATGTGCGCCCGAAGCTATTGCCCTGCTGGATATCGAGCACAGAGTGCTGCATGTGAACAGCGAGTTCACTCGAGTGTTTGGTTTCACGGTTGAAGAAGCTTGGGGGCACGGACTGGGAGCGCTCATCATGCCACCCGACCGGGCAGCAGAGATTTGCTGGCTCAAGGAGATGCTGTATCAGGGGCAAAGGACAGCGCTCGAAACCAAGCGACAGCGGAAAGATGGAACTTTGGTAGACGTTTTCGCTTCCGCTACTCCCGTGATGATCTCGGGTCAACCGGTTGGCGTCTGGGCTGTTTACCGGGACATCTCAGAGGAAAAACGAGCGCAGTCCCTCAGTTCGGCCCTGTTGCGAATAGCGGAAAAGGCCAGTTCCGCGGAGGACTTGCAACAATTTTATGCAGCGGTGCACAACATCGTCGCCGAATTGATGTACGCCCGTAACTTTTATGTAGCCCTGTATGATTCCAGCCCCCAGTTGCTCAGCTTTCCTTACTTCGTGGATGAGGCCGACCCTCGCCCAGAACCGAAAAAGCTCGGCAAAGGTTTGACGGAATACGTGCTTCGTACGGGAGAGGCGTTATTGTGTACGCCGGAGGTATTCGAGCAGCTTGTTCAAAAGGGGGAAGCGGAATTAATTGGTGCACCCTCTCTCGACTGGCTTGGCGTGCCTTTAAAGGTGGGCACTAATACAGTTGGTGTGGTGGTGGTGCAAAGTTATTCGGGGAATGTTCGTTTTGGCGAAAAAGAAAAAGGCATTCTCACTTTTGTCTCGCAACAGGTGGCATCGGCAATCGAACATAAGCGAAATGAAGAGGCTCTCCGGCGTTCGGAAGCGCGCTATCGTTCTCTGGTCCACAGCGCGGCCTATGGCATTTACTGTTCCACTTTGGAAGGAAAGTTCCTCGATGCCAATCCAGCCTTAGTCGGTATGCTGGGCTACGATGGCATTGATGATGTCCTGCAGCTAGATCCCACCCGTGATCTGTTCGTCGATGGCCATGAATTGAGCGGTCTAATGCAAAAATTTCAGGCTGGCTCACGCCTCAACAACGCCGAGGTGCAGTGGAAACGGCGGGATGGCAAGATCATTACGGTTCGGTTGAGCGGTCGTATATTTCACAACCCCCACGAAGCCGCCGACGTTCTGGAAATCATTGCGGAGGATGTAACCGAACAGCGGGTGCTCGAGAACCAGTTCCGTCAGGCGCAGAAAATGGAAGCGGTGGGCAGGCTTGCCGGCGGGGTGGCACATGACTTCAACAATCTCTTAACCGTGATTAGCGGCTACACGGAAGTTCTGCTAGAGCGCACGCCGGCTCAAGATCTGCTTTACCCTAAGATGCAAGCTATTCACCAAGCCACCGAACGTGCAACCACTGTGACACGGCAGTTATTGGCTTTCAGCCGCAAGCAAATGCTTGAGCTGAAGGTGGTAGATATTAATGCGATTGTGAGCGACATGGAACGGCTGCTGCGCCCGTTGATTGGAGAGAACATCGAACTCGAAACCAGGCTAGCCCGCGATCTCGGCAACACTCGGGCCGACGCGGGACAAATCGAGCAGGTCATCATGAACCTGGTGGTGAACTCCAAAGATGCTATGCCGGACGGCGGCAAAATCATTATTCAGACTGAAAACGCTGACTTGCAGAAAGAACACCTTAGCGAGGAACATCCTTACATCCATCCTGGCGCCTATGTGGTGCTTTATGTACGCGACAACGGTCATGGGATGGATAAGGAAACACAAGCAAGAATTTTTGAGCCCTTCTTTACAACAAAGGAGAAGGGCAAAGGCACGGGCCTTGGCCTTTCCACGGTGTATGGAATTGTCAAACAGAGCGGCGGCTACATTTTGATTGATAGTCAACTCGGTAAGGGAACCACTTTCAGAATTTACTTGCCCAGAGTGCAACAGGCTGCCGAACGGATTGGACAAATAAAAGCTACGCCCGCACAGAAGCGAGCTTCCGAGACCGTTCTACTCGTAGAAGACGAAGAGTCCGTACGGCAATTGGTTCGCGAGCTTCTGGAAGCGCAGGGTTATAAGATTCTCGAAGCAGAAGATGGTGAGCAGGCCTTACGGATCGCCGACACACATGCGGACATCGACCTGCTGATCACTGATGTGGTCATGCCAGGAATGAGTGGGCGAGAGCTGTCAGCCAGGTTGTGTGCCTCTCATCCCCACACAAAGCTACTCTATTTATCGGGATACACTGAAGACTCTATCGTCCACGAAGGTGTCCTGGATCCCGGCACCGCGTTTCTGCAAAAGCCCTTTACGCTGCAAACCCTGTCGCGCAAAGTGCGTGACGTACTCGGGGAAGAAGGCGGAACTCCGACGTAGTTGCTGGTTGAACCACTCAGTTGCTACCCTGCCCTCACAGCACCTCTGCCCACCTGACATTCCGGGCATGGGCACCAGTCACGCAAATGCTGCCAAGAATAGATTCCTAGCTCATGGCCGTCGTTCCAATGGAATTTGATGGCGTACTTGCCAACACCTTCGGCAGAGGTCGGCTTGGCTGCAGCTTTAAACATTGGCAACGTGCCCGGGGCCAGCTTCGCCGGTTCCCCGGGCTGCCGGTGAGTTTTCCCGCGCTCTTCGTCGCAAAGGGCGCACGGGCAGGCGTCGCGCAAATAAGCAAAATCGTAATGTGAGCGATGGCCATCGGCCCATTCAATGTCGACACCCGCGCCCGTGCTGATGTTCACTTTTACGGATTTTGGGTCGGCGACCGCCATGAATTCAGTATCGCACAGCGGCTTTCACCCATTTCATATGCGTGCAGCCTTAGAAGACGCTTGCACATCAAACGGGCTTGCCGGTTTTGCAGCCGGTGACGAAGGTGTCATTCAATGTGCGATTCCTGCGAGTGTTTAGCGGTATTCCTGCTATATTCGTGTACTTCATCCTCATGGTAAGTTCTCCAACGGTTTCAGCGCAGATGCCGCCGGTGGTGGTTTCGGCCGGCCAGGCATCCCGTTTGTCGCAGACGATTCAGGATCAACACGGCGTCATCACTTCAAGTGACGGAACCTGCCTCTTCTATCGTTATTGGCCGGCCTATGGGGCGTGGAATGGGCAGGTGGCGCTGGTTTTGCATGGAATCGGATATCACGGCGGCCCCTATAAAGTTGTTGCCGATGCATTAAATCCGCGAGGGATTGACGTATACGCATTGGACGCGCGGGGGCATGGCCTATCTTGCGGCAGGCGCGACTACATTGGAACTCCTCTGCAAGTGGCTGCCGATGTGGCAGCGATGGTGCGTTTCATAAGGCGCCGCGCTGGCGCGAAGATTTTCCTGATCAATGACAGCATGGGTTGCAACTACGCCCTGGATTACGCTAAGGATCATAACGACGAAATATCAGGACTCATTTTGTTGGCGCCCGCATTCGACATCGAGAAGCGGCAGTTGTTTCAACTGAATAGTTTGTTACTTCTGCCGTATCTCCTTTTTGCTCATCGCAAGCCGGTGATTAACCTAGTTGGGCATCGTTTAGACGAAAGCTCCCGCGATCAGCAGTTCATTGCTTCTCGCCGGAATGACCCGCTGGCTTATACGAAGGTCGGCTTCGGCTACCTTCTGGATGTCAAGCGCCTGGTCAGAAATTGGAAGCGAGCGATTGCTCCGCAAATGCGAATGCCGTTATTGCTTGTGCAGGGCGGGAAGGATAACGTCGTCAGCCAC
>Ga0335081_10018145_pt1 | contig 11379 bp, 9 predicted proteins | sample Lox_Sample_35_FD_206713 | JGI IMG/M metagenome (GOLD analysis project Ga0335081, IMG submission 206713) | Soil microbial communities from Loxahatchee National Wildlife Refuge, Florida, United States - Lox_Sample_3.5 | ecosystem: Environmental > Terrestrial > Soil > Wetlands | place: USA: Florida... | reverse complement strand
TGTCACGCGCGGCGAGAATGCTGGCGAACGCCGGGTCGACCAGAGTCCCCGTGAACGCCGAACCGTCCGAGAAATCGCCAGCAGCATTGGCAGCCGTGGGAAACGCCACGCTGCCGGACGAGATTCCCTGCCGCAGGCGGTTCCCTTCGTAGGAGCCAAAAATAAACGTGCGATCTTTTTTGATCGGCCCGCCAAAGGTGGCTCCGAATTGGTTCTGCTTGTAGTCCGGCGTAGGGGCGTCGGGATTATTCAGCTTGTCAAAGAAACTGCGCGTGTTCAAAACATCGTTGCGGAAGAATTCGTAGACGTCGCCGTGAAAATTGTTCGTGCCGGATTTCGTGACAACATTGACGACCGAGCCCGAGTTGCGGCCGTACTCCGCGTCAAAAGTGTTCGTGATGACGCGGAACTCTTCGATCGCGTCCGGCGAAGGCTCGATGGCGGGCCCGTTGGCGAAAATATCGTTGCCGTCACCCCCGTTGACCATGTAGTTGTTCGAGCGTCCGCGCCCACCGTTGACGGAAACAACGCCGGCGTTGTCGCTGCCGTAGAACAGATCGGCTCCGACCTGGGATTGCACGCCCGGTTGCAACTGGAGCAGTTGATACGTGTCGCGGGTGCTGAGTGGAAGTTCGCGGACCGCAGTATCCGTCATCACCGCGCCGAGCTGCGTGCTCGTCGTCTCAACCTGGATGGCGTTGGCCTGGACGGTGACCGTTTGGCTCGAGCCACCGACTTCGAGAGTGACGTCCAGTACGGCGACATGGCCAATGCTGACCTCGATGCCGTGCGCGACGAATTTCTTGAAGCCGCTCGCTTCCGCCGTGAGCTCATACGTTCCAACGGTCAGCTCGGGAATCGAATAGCTGCCGTCGGAGCCGCTCATAACGGAACGCGCGACATTGGTGCCGATCAGCGTAACCTTCACTACAGCGTCTTGAACCAGCGCGCCGGAAGGATCGCGGACATCTCCGCGAATCGCGCCAGTGGTCTGTGCCGACACGGCGGCGCTCGTCAACAGCCACGCGCACACGAGCGCAAACACGTGTACAAGGTGCGCGCGCCGACCGCCAGATTTTTTCGGAGCTCCAGCAAACACCCCGGGCGCTCCCCTTCTTAAAAGAGTCGAAGAACGAAGAGCCGGCTTCACGCGCCGAGCGGAGCGCGAAGCAACGCCAACAAGGCGCACATTCTACGTGGTTGCGACCAGAAAAAAAGAGTTATTTGCGACTGCCGCGAAGAAAATAAAAAAAAGAACACCCGGGAGGAGAGGCCCGGGTGTCCGACGCGATGCTCCCGCCAGGGAGTGAAGCTACCGCGACTGCGTACGTCTCAAGGTCGATTCGCCAGGTTCAAATTGTGGGCGCCAGAGAAGAGAAACAAACCTGTGCCGGCAGACTGAGGCAGCCACCACGTGCGGCGGAGAAAACTGTTTTGGCTGCGCTGCATGCGGCGGGCAGCGTAGTCGAGCGCCAGGGGGCCAACCTGAATCGCGGCGTAGATCCCGGGTGACTGCGCGAAAGGCCGCATCAGCGGATCCGTTTCATGCGCCCCGGACGATACGGCCTGGCGCGTCGAATAAGCGTCAAAGGCCGCGGCGCTGTGCATGGCGATCGATAGCACCAGCCACTTCCGGCGGGACGGAGTGTTCTCAACCATGATCACTTTGTTCTGCGTCCCCGGCTGGATGGGAGGGACGCGGATGGTCGAGAGTGACTGGGAATTCTGACCGCTGGTGTCGAACTTGGCGGCTGTAAGGGCGGCGGAGTTTGCGCCTTGCGGCTCGGTCGAGGCAGTTGGGGTGGGCTGCGCTTTGGGCTGCGGCGTGAAGGGGTCGGCAGCGGTGGACTTTTCCGCGGCCGGTTTCGGTGTGACGTCAGTATCGGCTGCTGCTGGCGCTGCCAAATGCAGCAACAGAGCGACCGTTGCGAAAACCATGGAAGGGGTTCTCCTCAAATGCTTCCGTCCAAATCCCAAGCGCCTCGGCGGAGAGAGAAGCATGGCCAGTACCAGGAATTTGATGTAGTAACCCGTGTGTTTTCAGTGTCGAGGATTTGGGGGGCTTTGTTTTGCGCAGAAAGCTAGAACTCGAGTACCGCACGAGTGGAAGTCGTTTTCCACTTCTTGGCCAAGAGGCCACACCCGCCGTTGCTTCCCTACCCCGAACCTAGAGCAGTGCGAAGAAGTCTAGCGGGCTTCGGCGAGCGCGTGAAGACTGTCTCGGGCAGCAGCGAGGGTACGACTGATATCTTGGTCGCTGTGCGCCGCGGAGACGAAGAGGGCTTCGAACTGCGATGGTGGCAGGAAGAACCCGCGGGCAAGCATTTCCCGGAAGAAGGCTGCGAAGCGGGCAGTGTCCGACCGTTTGGCCCCTGCGTAATCGCGGACCGGCTCAGCGGCAAAGAAAAGCGTGATCAGCGAACCGGCGGCGTTGACCTGCCCCGGCACGCCTGAGTCTCGCAGAGCCTCCCGGAGACCGTTGGCGAAACGCTCTGCATGCGCGGCCAGCGGCTCATAGAACACCGGATCCTCAAGCACGGCCAGAGTAACAATGCCGGCGCGCATCGCGAGCGGGTTGCCGGAGAGCGTGCCAGCCTGGTAGACCGGCCCGAGAGGAGCGATCTGGTCCATTATGTCGCGGCGGCCGCCATAAGCTGCGACGGGCAGTCCCCCGCCGATGATTTTGCCGAGGGCGGTCATATCCGGCTGAAGGCCGTAGACATTCTGCGCGCCGCCGTAGGCGAGCCGGAACCCGGTGATGACCTCGTCGAAAATGAGGAGCGCGCCATCGCGCTGAGTGATGCTGCGGAGGGATTCGAGGAAGCCCGGCGCGGGCGGAACGACTCCCATATTTGCCGCGACCGGTTCTACAATCACCGCCGCGATTTTTCCGGCGTACGCGGCGAAGATGCGCTCAACCGCGGCGGGGTCGTTATAGGGTGCGTTGAGCGTGAGCGCGGCCAGCGCTTGCGGCACGCCGGGGCTTGACGAAATGCCGAGCGTGGCGAGACCCGAGCCTGCCTCGACCAGAAAGCTATCCGAGTGGCCGTGGTAGCCACCCTCGAACTTGAGGATCAGGTCGCGTTTGGTGAACGCTCGCGCGGCGCGAACAGCGGACATCGTCGCCTCGGTCCCGGAGCTGACGAATCGGATGCGTTCGATCGAAGGGATCGCGCGCACAATGCGTTCGGCGAGTTCAATTTCCAGCGGCGAGGTCATGCCGTAGCTCGTGCCGCGGCGCGCCTGGTCGGCAATGGCTTCGACTACATCCTGATGCGCGTGGCCGAGGATCAGCGCGCCCCACGAGCAGACGTAGTCGATGTATTCGCGGCCGTCGACATCAAAAATGCGCGAGCCAGACGCGTGGTCAATGATCAGCGGCGTACCGCCCACGGCGCGAAACGCACGCACAGGGCTGTTCACACCGCCGACAAGGATTTTTTCGGCGCGGGCACGAAGATCGGATGAAGGTTGCGATGCGGGCCGGGACATCGTCAGCAGTGCTTGAGCCAGCGGGCGGCGTCTTTGGCGTGGTACGTGAGGATGATCGAAGCGCCGGCGCGCTGGATGCCGGTGAGAATCTCGAGGACGATGCGCTGCTCGTCGATCCAGCCCTTTTGCGCGGCGGCCTTCACCATCGAAAATTCGGCGCTCACGTTGTAAGCGGCGACGGGAACGTCGAAGCGCTCGCGCACGCGCGCGATCACGTCTAGATAGGGCAGCGCGGGCTTGACCATGATGATGTCCGCGCCCTCCTCGAGATCGAGTTCGACTTCGCGCAGTGCTTCTCGGGCGTTCGCGGGATCCATCTGATAGCTGCGGCGATCGCCGAACTGCGGCGCGGATTGCGCTGCCTCGCGGAACGGCCCGTAGAACGCCGAACAATATTTCGCTGCGTACGAGAGGATCGCGACATCTTGAAAGCCCTTATCATCGAGCTTGCGGCGAATCGCCGCGACTCGGCCGTCCATCATGTCAGAGGGGGCGACGATGTCAGCTCCGGCTCGCGCGTGCGAAAGGGCCGCGTTGGCCAGGAGCTCGAGGCTTGGATCGTTGAGGATTTGGCCGTCTTTGATGACGCCACAGTGGCCGTGGCTCGTGTATTCGCACAGGCAGACGTCGGTGACGACGAGCAGATTCAGTTTGGCCTTGCGAATCGCTTCGATCGAGCGCTGGACCGCGGCTTTGGGTGAGGCGGCTTCGGAGCCGGTTTCGTCCTTGTGCTCCGGCAGCCCAAAGAGAATCACGCCCGGAATGCCAAGATCGGCGACTTCGCGGCACTCCTCGACGATCTGATCGGGCGATTGCTGGAAGATGCCGGGCATCGAGCTGACTTCCGTGCGGACTTTCTTCCCCGGACAGGCGAACATCGGGTAGAGCAATCCGTGCGTCGATAGCTGCGTTTCGCGGACCAGGCCGCGCAAGGCCTCCGTGCGACGCAAGCGGCGCGGCCGATGAGTCGGAAAGGTCATGCGCGCCTCGCAGTGGCGGAATGATTCTGATAGTGATTGACGATTGCGTGTGCCAGGCCTTCCGCTGAAGCCTCTTCGGCTTGGACGGCAACTCGAGCGCCTGCTTCGCGGATAGAACGCGCCGTCGTGGGGCCTATCGCAACAAAGTCGACGCGAGGCGAGAGCTCTCCAATTTCCGCTTCACCGATCGCGGCGCGGAAATTCTGAAAGGCAGACGGGCTCGCGAACACGATCGCGTCCGCTTCGGCGCGGCGAACGCGGGAAAGGATCTCAGCATCGAGATTTGTCGTCTCCATCGTGCGATATGCAATGACTTCTGTGACTTCCGCGCCCGCTTCGCGCAGGGCCTGCGGCACGCGCTCATCGCCGCGGTCGCTGCGTGGAAGCAAAACTCGCCGCCCAGCGAGCGATGCGCGGAGCTCGTGAGCGAGCGCCTCGCCAGTTCCCTTCTCCGAGACGTAATTCACGCGAATACCTTTTTCTTCGAGCGCCCTGGCCGTCGCCGGTCCCACCGCGGCGATGAAGCGATTCGAAGACTGGAGCATTTCACACTTTATGCCCAGTTGCGCGCAACGATCAAAAATAAATTTAGTCGCGTTCTTGCTCAGGAAAAGGATTGCGTCGAACCAGTCGAGGCGGCGCAGTTGCTCGTCCAATTGTCGCCAGTCCTCAGGCGGCGTAAAAGAAACTGTTGGAAGCAAGATCACTTGAGCGCCCAATCGTTCAAGCGCGCGGGTCAACTCTTGGGCCTGTTCCGGCGCGCGCGTGACGACGATGCGCTTTCCGGCGAGCGGTTTGTTATCCCTGTCCAACTGTTCTTCCTGCCATCCGGAGGATTGTGTCCGCGCCCTCTTCGACCATCGCCGCTGCCAGGCGGCGGCCTATCTGTTGCGCCTCACCGGCCGGACCGTTTTCGGAACGGCGCAGGTGCTGTAATCCCGTTACCGAAAACACGCCGGCCTCCAGATGCAGTTCTCCGCCGCGCAAAACGCCGAGCGCGCCCAGCGGCACCTGACAACCTCCCTGAAGTGCGCGCAGCAGCGCGCGTTCGGCAGTGACGCATGCGCGCGTTTCTGCGTCATCGAGAGCGGCGACGAGCTTCGCGGTTTGCGGATCGTGGAGGCGAATTTCGATGCCAAGCGCCCCCTGGCCAACCGCGGGCAGCATGATCTCCTCATCAAGAACTTGCGTGATCCTGTTCGCCAGTCCCAAACGATTCACTCCGGCGATTGCCAGAACGATGGAGTCGAACTCGCCGGAGTCGAGTTTCTTCAGGCGAGTGTCCACGTTGCCGCGCAGATCGAGCACGTCCAAATCCGGTCGCTGATGCCGAAGCTGCGCCTGGCGGCGCAAGCTGCTGGTGCCGACACGCGCGCCGTCGCGCAAAGTTTTCAGCGTGCCGCCCTTGCGCGAGATGAGGCAATCGCGCGGATCCTCGCGGCGCGTGATCGCGCCGAAGCCGAGTCCATCGGGAATCTCGGTCGGAACGTCTTTCATGCTGTGAACGGCCAGATCAACGGTGCCGGCGAGCAACGCTTCTTCGAGCTCCTTGATGAAGATACCCTTGGTGCCGGATTCCGACCCGATTTGCTCGCTGATTTGCGCCACCGATGCGGATTGCATTCGATCGCCGGACGTGCGGATGCGAATCAGTTCCGTTTCGACGCCGTGAAGGCGATGCAACGCTTCCGCGATGTAGTTGGCCTGCCACAGCGCGAGCGCGCTGCCTCGAGTCCCGATTCGGAGCGGCTTCACTCCTTTTCCTCATCACTGTCCCTGTGTTTGTCCAGGCCGAAGACGTGGCGCAAAGCGTCGATCGCGCCGAGACGCCCCCGCATACCTCGCCCGTTGCGCAGGCGAGTGTTCGGTTCGTTCAGGAGGCGCTCGATCAACTCCTCAGTGATGTTGGCGATGCGCTGACGCTCTTCGGGTGAGACGCCCTGCATCGCGTCGAGGTGCTCGCGCAATAAAATCTCCCGCTCCTTTCGGAAGCGGCCGCGCAGATCGTCGACAATCGAGCTAGCCTCGAGCGCAGTGCGCCAAGCTTCGAATTTTGCCACGTGCTCAGTGATGATCGCCTCCGCGCGTGGAATTTCCGCTTCCCGCGCGCGCTTATTCTGTTCGACGATTTCGCCGAGATCGTCGATGTTGTAGAGATAGAGATTGTAGAGACCCGCGGCGTCCGGCGCGACGTTTCGCGGCACGCCGAGGTCGACGACGAAAATGGGACGACCGTCGCGAGCCGCCAGCGCGCGCACGAGCTTTTCGCGTGTCAGCACCGCGCCGACGTCCCCCACCGATGTGACGATGATATCGGGCGCGGCGAGAACTGTTTCGAGCGAGTCCCACGCGACCGCCTCTCCGCCCATGCGCTCGGCGAGATGCCGCGCGCGATCAAAAGATCGATTCACGACGCGCAGACTCCCAATGCAGCGATTGCGGAGGTGCTCGACAACTTGCTCGGCAACTTCCCCGGCCCCCAAGATCAGCGCGGAGCGCCCTTTGAGGCTTCCGAACACGCGCTCGGCCAATTTCACTCCGGCGAGCGAAACCGACATAGGCCGCGCGCCAACTTCGGTTTCTGCACGGACGCGCTTCCCCACCTCGAGCGCTCCCTGGAAGGCGCGATTCAATACCGGGCCCGTCGCGCCGTGGTCGAGCGCTCGACCATAAGCGGTGCGAATCTGGCCGAGGATTTCAGCTTCGCCGAGAAGCATGGAATCGAGGCCCGATGCGACGCGAAAGAGGTGCCGGATCGCGTCAGTTCCCACCCAGCGGTACGTGCGTCCCTCGAGTTCGCCGCGCGGAATGCGATGAAACGATGTCAGGAACTCTTCCATGGCGTCGGTGATCGAATCACCGGCGTCGCCCGGCACCCCGTAGACTTCGCTTCGGTTGCAAGTGGAAACGACCACAGCCTCATCGACGATCCCGCGCCGCCGCAGCTCGCTCGCCGCGTCAAGCGCCTGCTCGGTGCTGAACGCAACGCGCTCGCGAAGCTCGACCGGCGCGGTGCGATGATTGCAGCCGATCAGCGCGACCCGGACGATTCCGGTCACGCGCCCGGTCGCGGGATTCTTCGTGTGTGAGATCGAGGGCATTAGAAGTAGCGGTGAAACGCCGTGAGGTACAGGTTCACGATCGTGTAGCTGAACAGGACAATCGCGAAATTCAGCGCGCAAATTCTCGCCGCGCGCGCGCCTCGCCACCCGGCGCTTCTCGATAACACCAAATAGACCACGTACGCCGCGACGATCAGGAGCGTGACGATCACCTTCGGATCGCCCCAAGCATACGCGCCCGTGAGCCGATGCTCCCAGATCAAACCGCTGACGACGCCGAACGCCAGCGCGCCAAGACCGACGTATACGCTGCTGCGCGACATCCGATCCAGCACATCGAGCGCCGGAAATCGCCAGAAAGCCGCGCCGGGCCGGTGCGAGCGCAGCACGCGGTCCTGCAAAAGGTAGATCACGCTCAGCACGAAAGACAACGCAAAGGCAGCATAGGCCCAGATGTTGAGCGTGATGTGGAATGCGAAGAGCGGGCCTCGCGCGGGCGGTGGAGACGGCATTTGGGCAGGCGCAAGCCAACTGACGACCCCAATCCACACGAACAGCAGCAGCGTCACGAACGCTCCGACTGACCGCTGCCGGTGAAAAAACTCAAGGCCCAGATATGTGATTCCCAAAAGCCACGCGAAAAGAGACATCGACCCGTAGAGATCGTCGTAGGGGACGGTGTGCAGTCCGTGCGAGCGTTCCAAGAGCGCGTAGTAGTGAAGCACGATCCCGCCCGCCAAAAGCAGTGTCGCCAGGCGCCCGAGCCAAAGATGAGGCGCGTAGAGTATGCGCAGATAGCAGCAAAAACTGGCCGCGTAGAGCGCGAGAGCCAGATAGGCCGTGTGATTCAGCATAACGGGCGAAGGATCCCCTGCAGGATTATAACGCCACAGGGGCCGCGCGGGCCTTCTGGTATCATAAACGGGACACTGCTGGTTATGGTCCAAAGCCACGAAGACAAGAAGGAGCTTTTTCTGCGGGCGTGCGCGTTCGAGCCCGTCGATCGCGTTCCGGTGTGGATCATGCGCCAGGCGGGACGCTATTTGCCTGACTATCAGGCCGTCCGGGCGCATCATTCATTTTTGGAGATTTGCAAAACGACGGAATTGGCCGCCGAGGTCTCGATTCAACCGTTTCGCGTGCTGGGCGTGGACGCTATCATCGTGTTTTCGGACATCTTGATCGTCGCGGAAGCGATGGGGATGCCGCTGGACGTGCCCGATTCAGGCCCCGTGCTTTCGAATCCAGTGCGCGACGCGAACGCAGTTCGGCGCCTCCGCGATTTCGACCCCGCCGAAGAGACGCAATTCGTCGGCGATGCGATTCGCACGATCTGTCGGCAAATGGGGCCCACAGTTCCGGTTATCGGGTTTGCCGCGGCGCCCTGGACGCTCGCGTGCTACATGATTGAGGGACAGACGCGCGGCGATATCTCGCGTGCCAAGCAGATGCTCCGTGAAGAGTCTGGAATCCTCCGCCAGCTGCTTGAGAAAATCGCAGAGGTGACCGCGCGATACCTGAAATTTCAGATCGAAGCGGGCGCCGCAGCTGTGCAACTCTTCGACACGTGGGCTGGGGAGCTCACGCCGGCCGAGTACAATGAATTCGAACTGCCGGCGACTGCGGCCGTATTTGAGACGCTCGATGAGAACACCGTTCCAAAGATTCTTTTCGCGAAAGGCTCGTCCCGTCATCTGGATAGTCTCGCGAAGACGGGCGCTGACGTGCTGAGCGTCGATTGGCAGACCGATCTCGGTGACGCGCGCCGGAAATTGGGAACGCGCGTGGCGCTGCAGGGGAACGTAGATCCGTCCCTGCTGCTCGGCGACGAGGCGGACGTTCGGCGCGCGGCACGAGAGGCGATCGAGAAAACCGGCGGCGTTGGGCACATCCTGAATCTCGGGCACGGAATTTTGCCCACGACGCCCGTGGCCAATGCGAGGGCGTTTGTCGAAGCTGGACAGACGGCGATGGTCTCAGCGCGCGGATGAGCGACGTAACGGTCAAACACGGCGACAAAATCGAGATCGGCTCGGTTACCGGGCAACTTCTCGAGAAGTACAACCGGCCGGGGCCGCGATACACGAGCTATCCCACGGCGCCCGTCTGGAAAGATGATTTCGGCCCCGACGATTTCGAGAAATACTCTGCTCGGGCCGACGCGCGCGGCACCCCTGTTTCCCTCTACATGCACCTTCCCTTCTGCGAGAGTCTCTGCCTGTTCTGTGCGTGCAACGTGTCGATCCAGAAGGACAAGAACGTCACGATTCCGTACCTCGCCGCGCTGAAGCGTGAAATCGATCACGTCGCCGGGATGATTTCCAGGAACCGTCACGCGATTCAGTTCCACTGGGGCGGCGGCACACCGACCTATCTGACTCCCGCGCAAATGGAGGATCTGTTCGGCTACACACGGGAGCGGTTTTCCTTTGCGCCGGACGCCGAGATCGGAATCGAAGTCGATCCGCGCGTTACGAGCCAAGCACACCTCGAAACCCTGCGGCGGCTCGGCTTCAACCGGCTGAGCATGGGCGTGCAGGACTTCGAGCCCAAAGTGCAGGAAACGATTCATCGCGTGCAGCCGTACGAAATGACGCGCGACTTGATTGCGGCTGCCCGCGATCTCGGCTTTCAGAGCATCAGCGTCGATCTGATCTACGGGCTGCCGTATCAAACCGCTGCGACGTTCGCCAGGACGATCGAACAGGTGTTGACGATCGCGCCGGACCGTATTGCGATGTTCAGCTACGCGCACGTGCCCTGGCTCAAGAAACAGCAAGGCTCTTTTGCCACTCACTTGCCCGAGGGCGCTGAGAAATTCCAGATCTTTCGCACTGGGCTTGAAAAATTCCTCGACGCCGGATATCTCTACATCGGCATGGACCACTTCGCGAAACCGGGCGACGAACTCGCGATCGCGCAGCAGAACCGCACCCTGCACCGAAATTTTCAGGGCTACACCACCAAGGCCGGTGCCGATCTGTATGGAATGGGCGTGAGCGCGATCAGCTCGATCGGCGAGGCCTATGCTCAGAACCGCCGCGAGGTGCCAGCGTATCAGTCGGCGGTTGGCGAACGCGGCCTGGCGACCATGCGTGGGTACCGGCTTTCGGCGGACGATGTGATTCGGCGCGCCGTGATCGGGCGGCTGCTGTGTCACACGGTGATTCCGAAACACGAAGTCGAGAAGGAATTTGCGATACGGTTCGACGAGTACTTCGAATCGGAGTTGGCGCGCCTGGAAGAGCCGGCCGCCGATGGGCTGGTGACTCTCACGGCAGGCGAAATCCGCGTCACTCCGCTCGGGCGAATTTTCATCCGCAACGTTGCAATGGTGTTCGATCGCTATCTCCACGAGCAACAGATGGACCAGAAGCCGCTCTTCTCGAAGACTCTCTAATACACTCAACATCGAATGGCCGAGCCGGCACAAGTCGTCGTCGTGGGCGGGGGCATTTCGGGCCTCGCGTGCGCCGCGCGGCTGCAGCAGCTTGGCGTACCGGCGACGTTGCTCGAGGCCGGCGATCGCTTCGGCGGGCTGATCGGCACGACTGAGACCGATGGTTTTCTCTTCGAATCGGGGCCCCAGAGCTTTCAGGGCACCGACGTGCTGCTCGGGTTGATCCGTGATCTGGGAATCGAAGGCGAGTTGTGCAAAGCCGACCCGCGAGCGCCGAGGTACGTCCTGCGGCACCAGCACCTGCAGAAGATTCCGCTATCGCCGCAGGCGGTATTGACCTCTTCCCTGCTCGGAGTCGGCGCGCGTTGGAAAATCGTTTCGGAGGCGTTCCGAAAAACGAAGCCGCCCAGCGAAGAAGAATCCATCGCGCAATTCGTTCGCCGAA
>Ga0335081_10018144_pt1 | contig 11380 bp, 9 predicted proteins | sample Lox_Sample_35_FD_206713 | JGI IMG/M metagenome (GOLD analysis project Ga0335081, IMG submission 206713) | Soil microbial communities from Loxahatchee National Wildlife Refuge, Florida, United States - Lox_Sample_3.5 | ecosystem: Environmental > Terrestrial > Soil > Wetlands | place: USA: Florida... | reverse complement strand
CGGCGATCTTCTTCGCGTCCTCCTGCTTGAGCCCGCGCCGGAGCTTCAGGAGCTTGCGCACGTGGCCCTGGGCGGCGGGCTCCGTCTTCTGCGGGTCGAGCCCCTCGAGCGGGACGCCGCGCTTGGCGAGCTTCTCCATGAGGACGGTCACGGCGGCCTCGAGCCGCCCCTCGCTGTTCGCCTTCACCAGGATGGCGCCGTCCTGCTGGCGCTCCAGGTCCGTAAAGGTCCCCTTGAAGTCGAAGCGCTGCAGGATCTCCTTGCGCGCCTGGTTGAAGCCGTTCTCCACCTCCATCAAGTTGAGGTCGGACACCACGTCGAAGCTCGGCATCTCTCCGCCTCCTATTCAGAGCTCCAGCACCAAGGGTTCCACCATCGGGCGCCGGCCCCACTCGCGCCGGAAGAAGCGGCGCACCGCCTGGGCCAGCACCTCCTCCACCCGGGCGCGATCCCGGTCGGCCGGGGCGAGCTCCGCGATGGCCCGGACGCCCCAGGCGGCGAGCTCCGCCTCCCGGCCGGCGAGGCCAAAGGCCCCGCGGGCCCGGAACTCAAGCGGCCGGGCGAGCTCCCGGGTCTCCCGGTCGAGGGCCGCCACCGCCAGGACGAGCCCGTGCTCGGCGAGCATGCGCCGCTCTCGTACCACGGAGTGGGGCACCGGGGTGAGCCCGGGGTGGCGCTCCAGGTGGATGCGCCCGGAGCAGATGGGGTCGGGGAGGCGGCGCACGCCCCCGTCCCCGAGCTCGAGCACCTCCCCGTCCACGAGGACGTGCCGCCGCTCCTCCGGCACCCCCTCGAGGCCGGCGTGCTCGGCGTGTCGCACGAGCTGGTGGAGGGCTCCGTGGACGGGGAGAAAGTGCTCGGGCCGGACGAGGCGCAAGAGCTCGCGGAGCTCGTCCTCCTGGGCGTGGCCGGTGGCGTGAAGGCCTCGGTGGCCCTCCCACAGGACCCGGGCTCCGAGCCGGGCGAGGCGGTCGAGCGCGTGGCCGACGGCCACCTCGTGGCCGGGGATGAGGCGGGAGGACCAGAGGACGAGGTCGCCGGGGCGCAGAGAGAGCTCCGGGTACTCCCCGCGCGAGAGGCGAGCGAGCGCGCTGTGCGGCTCCGCCTGCGTCCCGGTCGCGAGGACGCAGAGCCGGCGGGGCTCGAGCCCGCGCGCCTCCTCCGCCGAGGCGAGCTGCCCCGGGGAGAGCCGGAGGTGGCCGAGCTCCACCCCGAGCCGAAGGCTCTCCTCCATGGAGCGGCCCAGCGCCGCCAGCCGGCGACCGTTCCCCCGGGCCGCGTCGGCCACCGCCTGGATGCGCTCCAAGTGGGAGGAGAAGCAGGTGACGAAGACCCGCCCCCGGGCTCCCGCCATCGCCTCTCTCAGGGCCGGCCCCACCTCGGACTCGGAGGGCGAGTGCCCGGGTCGCTCCGCGTTCGTGGAGTCGGAGAGGAGGAGCCGGACGCGGCCGCGCCCGAGCTCCCCGATGCGGGCGAGGTCGGTGCGCCGCCCTCCCGGCGGGCGCTCGTCGATCTTGAAGTCGCCGCTGTGGAGGACGACTCCCTGCGGGGTACCGAGGGCGAGGCCGCAGGCGTCCGGAAGGGAGTGGGCCACCGAGAGGAACTCGGCGGTGAAGGGGGAGCCGGGCGCGGCCTCCCGCGTCGCTCCGGCGCGCACCTCCCGGAGCTCGGCTCGGACCCCGGCCTCGGCGAGCCGCGGGCGCAGGAGCGCCAGCGCGAAGGGCGGCCCGTAGACGGGGGCGGGCACGCGGGCGAGCAGGAGGGGCAGGGCGCCGATGTGGTCCTCGTGGCCGTGGGTCACGAAAACCGCTTCCACGGAGTCGCGGCGCTCTTCCAGCCAGGTGAGGTCGGGTGCCACCGCCTCCACCCCCAGGCTCTCGGCCGGGAAGAGGAGCCCGCAGTCGACGACGGCGACGTGCCCCTCGCACTCCAGGGCGAGGCAGTTCATGCCGATCTCGCCGAGTCCTCCCAGGGCGGCGACGCGGACGGCCGGAGCCATGGGGCCACTCTCGCCGGAAGGCTGGGCGAGGTAAAGCGAGGCGGGGAGCCTCCGCCGCGCTCGCGCCGCGGCTGGGTTATCTTGGCGGCCCCGGTGGACCCGCTCCTCGACACCCTGAACGACGCCCAGCGCCAGGCCGTCCTCCACGGCGAGGGGCCGCTCCTCGTCCTGGCGGGCGCCGGATCGGGGAAGACCCGCGTCATCGTGCACCGCATCGCGCACCTGGTCCGCGCCGGGGGGGTGGCGCCCTGGCAGGTGCTCGCCGTCACCTTCACCAACAAAGCCGCGGGGGAGATGCGGGAGCGGCTCGAGGCCCTCCTCGGGCCCGAGGCGCGGGAGGCCTGGGTGCAGACCTTCCACGCCTTCGGGGCGCGCTTCCTGCGCCGGGAGGCCGCCGCCGCCGGCCTGCCCCAGGCCTTCGCCATCTACGACGACGACGACCAGCGCGCGCTCCTCAGGCGGCTCCTCGCGGAGATGGGGCTCGGGGACGACGGGCGCCTCGGGCCCCGGGATGTCCAGGGGCGCATCGACCGCTGGAAGAACCTGGGGCAGAGGCCCTCGGACGTCCGACTCGACGCCTACGACGCCGAGGGCGAGCAATCGCTCGAGGTCTGGCGCCGCTACGAGCGGGCGCTCGCGCGCGCCGGGGCGGTCGACTTCGGGGACCTGCTGCTGCGGCCGGCCCAGCTCCTCGACGGCGACCCGGGGCTCCGGGACCGCTGGCAGCGGCGCTTCCGCCACCTCCTCGTCGACGAGTTCCAGGACACGAACCCGGCGCAGTACCGGCTCCTGCGGCTCCTCGCCGGACGCGGGGCGAGCGTCTGCGTGGTGGGCGACGACGACCAGGCCATCTACCGCTGGCGCGGCGCGGACGTGGCGAACATCCTCGACTTCGACCGGGACTTCCCCGGCACGCGGGTGGTGAAGCTGGAGCAGAACTACCGCTCCACCGGCAACGTCCTCGCCGCCGCCCACGCCGTCATCTCCCGCGCCTCGAGGCGCAGGGAGAAGAGGCTCTGGACCGAGCGGGAGAAGGGCGCGCCGCTCCGGCTCCTGGTGGCCCAGGACGAGCACGAGGAGGCCCAGCGCATCGCCGAGCAGGTGGAGGAGGAGCGGAGGCGCGGGACCCCGGGGAACGAGATCGCCGTGCTCTACCGCGTGAACGCGCAGTCGCGGCCGGTGGAGGCGGCGCTCCGGGCGGCCCGGATCCCCTACGCCATCGTCCGCGGCACGAGTTTCTACGAGCGGGCCGAGGTTCGGGACGCCGCCGCCTACCTCCGGCTCGCCCTCAATCCGGCCTCCGACCTCGACCTCCTCCGGGTGCTGAACCGCCCGGCGCGGGGCATCGGGGACAAGACCCAGGAGCGGGTCCAGGCCTTCGCCGCCGCGGAGGGCATCCCCCTCTTCCAGGCGCTCGCCCGGCGCGACGAGATCTCCGAGCTCAAGCCCCCGGCGCGCCGGAGCCTGGGGGAGTTCCACGGGGTGGTGGAGCGCCTCTCGCGCGGGGTGGGCAGCCTGGACGCCGGCGTCGCCGTCCAGGAGGCCCTCACCCAGAGCGGCCTCCTCGAGCGGCTGCGGGCCGAGGGAACCGACGAGTCGGTGGAGAAGGCGGAGAACCTACTCGAGCTCGTGGCCGCGGCCCGCGAGTTCGACGAGGCCCGGGCGGGCGAGCCGCCTCCCCGCGATCCGGAGGAGCCGAGGCCCCCGCCCCTCGCCGCCTTCCTGGAGCAGATCGCGCTCCTCGGCGAGGCGGACGCTCCCACTCCGGAGGGACGGGTGGCGCTCATGACCCTCCACGCGGCGAAGGGCCTCGAGTTCGAGGCCGTCCTCGTGGCCGGCCTGGAGGAGGGAATGCTCCCCTACGAGCGCCCGTGGCGGCGCGACGTGCCGGGCGGGGAGCGCGCCGCCGACCTCGACGAGGAGCGGCGGCTCTGCTACGTGGGGATGACCCGGGCGAAGTCGCGACTCACCCTTTCGCTCGCCCGGCGCCGCATGGCCTACGGGGATGCGGGCCCGAGCTTCCGGGAGCGGGAGCCGTCCCGCTTTCTCGGGGACCTTCCACCGGAGCTCTTCGGTCTCCCGGCGAAGGAGGTGCGGCCCGCCCCCGCGGCCCCGCGGATCCGGCGCCATCCGGGGGCGCTGCCGGACGAGCCCTTCATCGAGTACGACGGGGAGGCGCTGCCGGCGGCGCCGCGCCCGCGCCGGCCGGTCGGCCCCTCCGTCGACTACTCCTACGACCAGACTGAGGACTCGCCCCGGCCGCCCTTCGCCGCGGGGGACCGAGTCCTCCACCAGAGCCTGGGCGAGGGGCTCGTCCGCGGCTGCGACGGGGCCGGATTCGACGCCAAGGTCACGGTGGTCTTCCCCGGCGTCGGCGAGAAGCGGGTCATCGCCCGATTCCTTCGTCCGGCCTAGCGGGCCTCCCGGCCGCCGAGGGCCCGGCGCTGGCGCGGGCGGGCCGGTCGGCGTCCCGCGCCCCGGCCCGGAGGAGCGCCCGCACCACTCCGAGGTGCCCGGCGACGCGCGCCGCGTCGAGGGCCGACATGCCCGTCGGCGTCCGGAGGTCGAGGCGGGCTCCGCGCTCGAGGAGCAGGGCCACCACCTCGAGCTCTCCGGCGGCGGAGGCCTGCATGAGCGGCGTCCAGCCGTCGGCGCCGCGGCCGTCGACTGGAGCGCCGCGGTCGAGGAGGAGGGCGGCGACCTCCCGGCGCCCCGCCTGGCAAGCGACGCCGAGCGGGGTCGAACCCCGGGCGGTGCGGGTCCCGGGCGAAGCGCCCCGGTCGAGGAGGCGCGCCGCTCGGGCGACGTCCCCGGCCCAGGCGGCGCGCGCGAGCTCCTCGGCGAGAGCCTCTGGCGGCTCCGCGCCCGCCGGGGCGAGGAGGAGGACGAGGAGGAGGGGCGCACCCCAGGGGCTCAAGCCGGCATCCCGAAGGCGAGGTGCACGATCCAGGCGAGGAAGGACAGGGCGAGGGCGAGGAGGATGGACCGGGCCACCGTGACACGGTAGGCGGCGGTGACGACCACCACCCAGACGAGTGCGTAGAGGAGCAAGGGGAAGAGGAGGAACCAGGCGAACCGGGCGAGCGTGAGGTTCCAGGCGGCGCAGAGGACGAGGGAGACGAGCAGCGAGCGCGAGAACGTGTTCCGCGGGTTCTTGGGGGTGACCCACGCCACCGCGAGCATGAGCACGAGCGAGGAGAGCGCGAGCTCGACGAGGAACGCTCCGAGCCAGTGGGGCATGGGAGAGGAGATAACCTGGAGGCGGGGCCACGCCGCGCGGCCCTGGGGCGGAGGCGGCGGCGGGGGGAGCCGGGGCCGTGCGGATCCGACCTCAAACCATGGCGGCACCGGTCGTACGGAGTCTCACCCAGGACCCGAATCCTCGTCCTTCGGCCAAGCGGGGCCTGCGTCCTCGCTCCCCCCTCTGCCGGCGACACGTCTCCTGATCCCGATTCGCGCTCGGTCGTCTAGACTGGGGTCGCCATGACAGCGCTCGCGAAGTTCCGCTCCCCGGTCGGGACCCTCGCCGTCGAGGCCAGCGACCGGGGCGTCTGCGGGGTCCGCTTCGGCGGCGGGGAGCGGGCCCGGCCGCCCATCACTGCCCGCACCCGCGAGAACCTGGAGGCGGGCCTTCGCGCCCTGGCGGACTACTTCCACGGCCGGCCGCCGCGCCTGCCCCCGCTCGACCTCCACGGGACTCCTTTCCGGCTGGCGGTGTGGCGGGAGCTCATCGCCATCCCCTGGGGGGACGTCCGGACCTACGGGGAGGTGGCCGAGCGGATGGGGCGGCCCGGGGCGGCCCGCGCGGTCGGCGGCGCGAACCACCACAACCCGGTCGCCATCCTCGTCCCCTGCCACCGGGTGGTGGCCGGCGGCGGTCGCCTGGGCGGCTACGCCGGCGGGGTGGCGGTGAAGGCGAAGCTCCTCGCGCACGAGGCTGCGAACGCCCCGGCTCTCCGGCCGGAACCCAGGACGGGAGGCGAGAGGCCGCCGGCCGGCCCTCAGGGGCGGGCGCGGTAGCGGGCGGCGAAGTCCCGGAAGAGGTCGCTCGGGGTCTGGTCGAAGCCGAGCGGCTGCATGAGGAGGATCCACCCCACGAGCACGGCCCGGGCCGAGGAGGCCGAGCGGGCGCCCAGGACGCCGACGCCGAGCGGAGCGAAGAGCAGGACGGCGCCGTGCCACCAGTCGTAGATGTCGGTGAGCGCGATGCCCAAGGCGGCGAGCACGAGTCCGGCGACGAGCGGGTCCGAGAGCCAGAGGCAGGCGGCGGCGACGCCGACGCTCGCCACCACCACCGCCCAGAAGCGCGGCCCGGTCCCGGTGGCTGCGAGCGTGGGCGGGAGCGTCTCCAGGTAGCGGGAGGCCACCGGCCACATGAGGAAGAAGGTGTAGAGGACGACCGCCCCGGCCGCAGCCACGGCGAAGAGTTCGACCCAGGGCCACTCTCGGACCGGGCGGCCGCGCACCGCCATCCACAGCGCGGCGAGGCCGGCGGGGGCGAGCGCCACTGCCCGGTAGTGGAGGAGCCCCGCGGCGGCGAGCCAGAGGAGCGCCCTGCGGGGGCGTTCGCGGCGCAGCTCGAGGAGCGCGAGGGCGCCGGCGCCGAGGAAGGTGACGTCGTAGAAACCCTGCAGCGCGAGGCGGATGAAGTAGATCCAGGCGAGCACGCCCACCACGGCGCGCCCTCCGGCCGGCAGGTCGGAGAGGAGGAGGAAGACGGCCCCGAGCGCCAGGTGGGCGAGGAGGAGGAGCCAGAGGATCCCGACCCGGCCGAAGACCTCCTTCGACATGGGGAGGGTGCGGCCGAGGAGGGTGAGGGGAAGGAAGACCGCGAACATGCCGGGCGGATAGTTGACCGGCATCCTGGGCCAGGCGTCACTCGCCTGCGGGTAGGACAGGCCGCGGGAGGCATCCGCGAGCGGGAGGCGGTAGGCAGCGAACCCCCGGTTTAGGAAGACCCAGGTCGCGTAGGCGTGGTGGAGGTGGTCGGTGTAGGACTGCGAGAGGTCGCCGTAGGGACTGGAGTTGGTGAGGGGGACGAGCGCGGTGAGCCCCAGCGAGACGGCGAGGAGGGCGGCGAGCGCCCGGCGCGGGGGACGAGCGAACGAGCCGGTGGCGGGAGTGCCCGGGCGTTCCATCGCCCCCTACGGGCGCTCGGCGGCGACGAGCATGTTGTCGCCGAGGTTCACCGGGACGGGGAGGTGGACGGGGAGGTGCCGCGCCAGGGCGCTCGCGAGCGGGGAGAGGGAGGGGAAGCTCGCGCCCAGCTTGCGGAGGAGGTAGCCGAGCGAGACCGTGTGGCTGTAGGTGCGGATGCCCAGGACGCGGAACCCCCTCCGCTCGAGGAGCGCCGAGAGGTTCGCGCGGTCGAAGTAGACGAGGTGCATGTCCATGAGCCAGGGCCAGCGGGCGCCGAGCAGGCGCGCCGACAGGCTCCCGGTGTCGATGGTGGAGAGGTAGAGGCGCCCGCCGGGCTCGAGCAACGTCCGCGCCGCATCCACCTCCTCCTCGGGGTCGGGGAGGTGCTCGAGGACGTCCCACATCGTGACCACGTGGTAGCGGCGCGGACCGCGGGCGAGCTGCACGAGCGGCTCGGAGTGGACCGGAAAGCCTAGGAGCCGGGCGTGGCCGGCGGCCCAGCGGGAAAGCTCGAGCCCCTCCGCCTCGAAGCCGCACTCCCGCGCCACCTGCAGGAAGTACCCGCAGTAGGCCCCGACGTCGAGGAGCCTTCGCCCGGAGGCCGGGCCCAGGACCCGCGCCACCCGGCGGAAGGTGAGGAGGCGGTTCTCCCCCTCCGCCATGTAGAGGGGGTCGACGACGTCGGCGTAGGCGCGGGTGAGGTCCGCGGCGGCCGGCGCCGGCCACTGGAAAAGCACCCCGCAGTCGCGGCAGGCCCAGATGGGGGGGTGGGAGCGGTGGCCGAAGCTCGTGCATCGCCAGGCCGACCCGTCCGGAACCGCGACCTCGCCGCGCGCCCGGAAGCGGAGGGAGACCCGGGAACCGCTGCAGAGCGTGCACCGGGTGGGGACCGCGGAGAGCGGGCGCGGGTGCGAAAGGGAGAGGGCGCTGGAATCCTTCACGGCGCCGCGGTTATAGCGCCGCGGCGCGGGGTCGCCAAGCGTTGTTGCCGCGGCGCGGCGGCCTGCTAGAGTGACCCCGGGGGTGGCTCGCATGACGAAGTGTCTCGCGATGATCCTCGCCGGCGGCGAGGGCCGGCGCCTCGATCCGCTCACCCGGGAACGCGCCAAGCCCGCCGTGCCCTTCGGCGGCCGCTACCGGATCATCGACTTCGTGCTCTCGAACTTCGCGAACTCCGGCATCGTCCGCATGAAGGTGCTCGTGCAGTACAAGTCGGACTCGCTCAACACCCACGTGCAGCGCGCCTGGCGCCTCACCTCGCTCCTCAACGAGTACGTGGAGATCGTGCCCGCCCAGATGCGCTACGGGCCCAAGTGGTTCGAGGGCTCCGCCGACGCCATCTACCAGAACCTGAACATCATCACCGACGAGGAGCCGGACTACACCTTCGTCTTCGGGGCGGACCACGTCTACCGCATGGACGTGCGGCAGATGCTCGACTACCACCAGGAGAAGGAGGCGGACCTCACGGTGGCGGCCATCCCCGTCCCACTGGCCGAGGCCGACCAGTTCGGCATCATCGAGATGGCTCCGGACGGCCGGATGATCGGGTTCGTGGAGAAGCCGAAGGTGGACGCGAAGACCATGCCGGGGGACTCCACCCGCTGCCTCGCGTCCATGGGCAACTACCTCTTCACCACCGACGCCCTGGTGCAGGAGATCGTCCGGGACGCCGGGGACCCGGACAGCGCCCACGACTTCGGGAAGTCGATCGTCACCTCGATGTTCGCCCGCAAGAAGGTCTACATCTACGACTTCATGAACAACCAGGTGCCGGGCCAGAGCGAGAAGGAGCGCGGCTACTGGCGGGACGTGGGGAGCCTGGACGCCTACTACCAGGCGAACATGGACCTGGTGGACGTGGACCCCATCTTCTCCCTCTACAACTTCGAGTGGCCCATCTTCACCATCCGGTACAACTACCCGCCGGCCAAGTTCGTCTTCAACAACGAGAAGGAGCAGCGCATCGGCCGGGCCACCGACTCCCTCATCTCCGAGGGCTGCATCATCTCCGGTGGCCACGCCCACCACTGCATCCTCTCCCCGCGGGTGCGGATCAACAGCTACTCCTACGTCGCCGACTCCATCCTCTTCGAGGACGTGAACGTGGGGCGGCACTGCAAGATCCGGCGCACCATCATCGACAAGCACGTGGACGTGCCGGCCGGAACCGTCATCGGCTACGACCTGGAGGAGGACCGCAAGCGCTTCCAGGTCACCGAGAGTGGCCTCGTCGTCATTCCCAAGGGGATGCACATCGAGCCGCGCTCCTAGGGGGAGGCGGCTCTACGGCTCCCCCGCCCCGCGGCCGCGCAGGGCGAGCCGCTCCGCCCGGGAGAAGGTGGCGGCGAGGTCGATTGGCTTCTCGAGCACGTCGTCGGCGCCGAGCCCGAGGACGTGGCTGCGGAAGTTCGCGTCCGCCGCCATGGCGCTCACCACCAGGATGGGAATGCCCGAGGTCTTCGCGTTCGAGCGGAGCTCCCGGAGCACGTCGCGCCCGTCGAGCTTGGGCATGGCCACGTCGAGGAGGATGACGTCCGGCATCTCTGCCGCGGCGAGGAGCAGGGTCTCGGCGCCGTCCCGGGCGAGGAGGACCTCGTGACCCCGGCGCTGGGCGTAGCTCTGGTACAGGCGGGAGGTCCCGGGGTCGTCCTCGGCGATCAAGAGACGGCTCATATTCTCACCTGGTGTCATTATTCCATGGGTGCGGGGCGAGGCGGTCCAGGTGTCGACGACCCCACCCCGCTCGTGCCCCGTCCGGGGGGTGAGGGAGCAGGCCGCCGGGACCGTCCCCGCGAGGGAGGCGCTCCGTTCACCGTATGAGAAATCGACTCGAGGCCGGGAAGCCCGTGACGCGGCGGGCCGTTCGCCTTAGAAAGGGAGACGGCCATGAACCACATCCTCGCCATCCTCGGGGCGGCCGCGCTCGCCGCCGGCGGGCCGAGCGACGCCCCCGCCATCCCCTTCGAAGAGTTCAAGCTGCCGAACGGCCTGAACGTCATCCTCTCGGAGGACCACACGGCTCCGGTCGTCGGAATCGACATGCTCTACAACGTGGGCTCGAAGGACGAGAAGCCCGGCCGGACCGGCTTCGCCCACCTCTTCGAGCACCTGATGTTCGAGGGGAGCGAGCACATGCCCAAGGGAGAGGCCGACCGGCTCATCGAGGCGGCCGGCGGGACCTCGAACGGCGCCACCAGCCCGGACCGCACCGAGTACTGGGAGCAGGTCCCCGCGAACGCGCTCGAGCAGATGCTCTTCATCCAGTCCGATCGCATGGGCTACCTCCTCCCCACCCTGGATCAGGCGAAGCTCGACAACCAGCGGGAGGTGGTGCGCAACGAGCGCCGCCAGAACTACGAGATGCAGCCCTACGGGAGCGCCTGGAAGGTCCTGCTCGAGAACCTCTGGGCGCCGGACTTCCCCTACCACTGGGAGCCCATCGGGAGCCACGAGGACCTGCAGGCGGCCACCCTGGATGACGTGCGGGAGTTCTTCAAGAGCTGGTACGGACCCGTCGACGCCTCGCTGGCCATCGTGGGCGACATCGACCCGGCGAGGACCCGCGCGCTGGTGACGAAGTGGTTCGCGGACATCCCGGCGTCCCCCCCGCCCTCGCGGCAGACGCCCGAGCCCGTTCCCCTCGCGGCCGAGAAGCGGGTCACCCTGGAGGACGACGTCCAGCTCCCCCGCCTCTACCTCGCCTGGCAGTCCCCGCGCGAGTACGCCCCGGACGACGCCGCCCTCGACATCCTCGGCGACATCCTCTCCTCGGGGAAGTCGAGCCGGCTCGTGAAGAGGCTGGTGATGGATGACCGCAGCGCGCAGACGGTGATGGCCGGCCAGGAGAGCCAGGCGCTGGCCGGGATGTTCGTCGTCGTCGCCACCCCCAAGCCCGGGGTGACGCTCGCGGCGCTCGAGACCGCCGTCGACGCCGAGATCGCCCGCATCTCGCGCGAGCCGCCGACCGACGAGGAGGTGAAGCGGGCGAAGAACCGCATCGAGTCGCAGGTGGTCTTCGCCCTCGAGCCGGTGGGGGGGTTCGGCGGGCGGGCCAACCACCTCAACTCCTACTACTGGGAGACCGGCGACCCCGGCTACCTCGCGAAGGACCTCGCGCGCTACCGCGCCGTCACCCCCGCCGACGTCCGGGCGGTGGCGGCCCGGTGGCTCGTCGCCGACCGCAGGGTCGTGCTCTCGGTCGTCCCGCGCGGTGCGGGGAAGGAGGGGGCGGCGGGAAAG
>Ga0335081_10018143_pt1 | contig 11380 bp, 6 predicted proteins | sample Lox_Sample_35_FD_206713 | JGI IMG/M metagenome (GOLD analysis project Ga0335081, IMG submission 206713) | Soil microbial communities from Loxahatchee National Wildlife Refuge, Florida, United States - Lox_Sample_3.5 | ecosystem: Environmental > Terrestrial > Soil > Wetlands | place: USA: Florida... | reverse complement strand
CGCGTCCGAAAACCTCACGAAAATAATCGCGCTCTTTTTCGATCGCCCACAACTCCAGGTCGACGCTCGCCTTCGCCCGCGGAATCAGTCTGATTGCAACCCTCTCGCCCCGGGCCGAGATGGACGTCCGCGCCACCGACTGGCTCCGTCCCAGGTTGATGGCTCGCGCCAGTCGTAGCAGCAGGGAAGCCTTGATGGCATTGGCCCGTTCCTCGGGCGTTAACACTTCCATCGGACCATCGCTCGGCGTGGGCCGCGACTTGCCCAGATAACGCGCGATGGCGGCGATGATGCGGCGCTGCTGCGGCGTGTAACCGAGGATCTCCGAGTTCGAAATGATGTAGTGCGTGTGACGGTGGTGTCCGCTGCGGTTGATGTAGTCGCCCACTTCGTACAACATGGCCGCCGCCGAGAGCCATTCGCGGTATTCCGGCGCCAGTTGATGGACCGACTTCAGCGCGGAAAACAGAAGCAGCACCGACTCGCGCACCTCGAGAGCGTGCCGCAGGTCGATCCGATAATGTGCCACGGCGCGCCGCACCGATTCCCAGCGTTCCGATTCGATCTGGCGTCCGGAACGCATGCCGTGATCGGCAGCCATCTGCGCCAGAATGCCGTCACGCAGCCCCAGCGTGGAATAGCGAAATCCGGGCAGATGGCAGCGCTCCAACAGTTCGGCAAACACGATCGCTCCGGCGCAGATGATCTCGGCGCGTCGCGGACCGATTCCCGGAATTTTCCGCCGCTGATCGAGCGAGAGACGAGTGATTTGCTTGACAATACGGCGCATCGCCTCGCGGCTGACGACGCCGCCACGCGGTGCGCTGGAACGCGCCAGATGCCGCGAGACTGCGGCCAGCGCCGCCGCCGTGCCGGAGGTAGCGATGATGGTGCGCACACGAGCGTCGCGGATGCGCTCCTGGATGCGCCCGATTTCTCGCGCGGCGAATCCGCGCATCCTCTCCAGTTCGCTCTTGCGCGGCGGATCGTGGTGGATGAATTCGTCGGTCAAGCGCACCGCGCCGAGCGGCAGACTTACCGTCTCGCGAATCTGGCCTTTGCGCGACAGCGTCAGCTCGCAGCTTCCGCCTCCCAGGTCCATGAGCAGAACCTGCCCGGCGCCCAGGCGCGCCCGCGAGACGATGCCGAGGTGAATCAGCCGCGCCTCTTCCAGCCCCGAAATAATTTCGACATTCCAGCCGGTGGTCGCCCTCACCCACTCCAGGAAGGCGCGGGAATTACGGGCATCGCGCAGAGCGCTGGTGGCAACCACGCGCACCGAATCGGTGGCGTGCGCCTGCGTGGCGCGGTGGAAGCGGCGCAGCACGCGCACCGTTTCCGACATCGCTTCCGGAGAGAGCAAACCACCGCGAAAGGCGCCTTCGCCCAGCCGTGTGACTTCGCGGTCGTCATGGATCTGCTTCAGGCGGCGGCCCTGCAGCCTCGCAATCTTCAGGCGGACCGAGTTCGATCCGATGTCAACCGCCGCCAGCGTCGGCATAGAACGTCTCGATCAGTGATCTCATATTCGGAGTCAAAGACGCAAGCTCGCGATCCCACCTATTGCGGGCGGAGTCGATCAGGGGACGATGCAAGATCGATTCTCATCACCCTTCGGGGACCAACCTCAGTGACCAGTCGTCCGCTCTTTCTTATGCAAGCGTGTTCGGAACCAATGAGAAAGTCCCGACCATCCCGGCTTCGGGTCAGTCAACGAGAGATCGTCGTAGCGTAAGCCGGGATACCAGGGCAGTGCCATCTTTGCCAGGCTCGTCCAGAAGTTTGGATAGGCGACCGGCCATTCTGGTGGCGTGCCCCGACGCAGGTTTTGGAGGTGCTGGAGGTCGCCAACGACACGCCGGCATTGGATTCCGGCTCGATAATTCACCGTCGAAGGTGGCAGAGTGCCTTCCAGCACCCAATCGATCAGAAAGCGGGGATAGTCAATTCCCGCCGCGATTGGCAACTGGATCGAACCCCAGGGCCGGCCGTTAATCTCCATGAGCACCGGTTTTTCCGATCGCACTTCCTTGAACTCCACCATGGCGATTCCCTGAAATCCGGTACTCAAGATCAATGTCGTACTGAAGTCGCGGATATCGGAATCGAGAGCGACCGCCTCGCGCAAACTGCTTCCAGAACCCCGGGGATCGACCTCGCGCAGCCGTTTCCACTGAAATGGCAAACGCACTTCCGTGCCGTTCGTGAAGCCTGAGAATCCGACACCGATTCCCGCCACAAACTCCTGCACCAGCACATCGCCTGCTTCCTGCAAACGACGATCGACGCGAGCTGCGAGATCGGGAAGGGAATAGGCGTACGAAACTGACCCGAATACCGCGCGATCTCCCGACCAGCGTACTGACGAGCGGTCCTTCACCACGATCGGAAACTTCAGTTCTGGGAGTGCCGACAAATCGCCCGCGGATTGAATCAACCACGTCCGCGGAGTTGGGATGCCGAGCGAACGCGCTAATTCGATGGTACGGTACTTGTCGCCGGCGACTTCAATCGCGCTATGCGGCGGCAGCACCACGCGGCAATTGTTTGGAAATCGCTCGCGATCGGCGGAAAGCGGAACTATGGTCCAGTCGGTGATCGGAAAAACAACTTCGATGCTGTGTTTGGCGACGAAGCTGAGCACCGCCTCGACAAAGGCACTCATGCTCTCCGTCGATGGCACATATTCAAACTTACTGCGGCAATAGCGGGACAATGCCGCGGCCGCGAAAATACCGCGATTCGCACCCACCGCCACCCAATGTCCGGCCCGGCCCAGTGATCGGGTAAACGCCAGCGCCGCCGCGCTGTGGCCGTCCAGCACGAGGACCTTAGCCACTCCGCGTGCTCCGGTGATGGGGCCGGATTGCTGAATTCATGTTCTCACACTGACCGGTAGCCATCCGACCTCGATCGTTCGTCGTTCGCGCGGATAGGACATTCCTACCGACCGTGAACATTCTACAGCAGGCAAAGGCGCTCTCTTCGACTTGAATGCAGACAACCCAGATCCATCGGCAGAGCTAAGCACGTGGTGAATGTATTAGCTGTAAGAAATGTCATCGAATTACCTTTGGACGATAAGCGAGGTCGCAAGCGCTCCCGCTGAATGTACTACCAAGATGCACTTCTCAGATGTACCTCCTCATATACCCAACATGCCCTAATGGAATCTATCCCCATTCGCCTCCGACCGATACAGTCGTGATCCAAGGACTCGAACGCAAAGTCCCCCAACTTTTGTTTGGCGAGGAGTTCCTTAAATGAAACGCTTCGGTGCGGACCGCGCTCTCTGCTGTGAGCCCGAACTGATTACAGCTCCGTTCTATTCCCTACTTAAGTCCACGCTGCTCGTACTGTCACTGCTCGTGGGCATCGTTGCCGTGTGTGTGTCGGCATCTCCGGCGGTGGCGCAGACGATTTCGGTCGCCGTTACGCCTTCGAGCGTCACCTTGAATTCGCGGGCGGTTCAGCAATTCACGGCAACCGTTCAGGGCACCGCCAGCACGGGGGTGAAATGGTCCGCCTCTGCCGGGACAATCACCAGCTCCGGACTATTCACTGCCCCGGCGGTCGGTTCGACTACTGCCGTGACTATTACCGCGGCCAGTACTGCCGACGCGACGAAAACAGCATCAGCGACGGTAGCGGTTGTCCAGCAGACTGCAGCCATAAGCGAGGGGAACGCCCCGGCTGAGGCCCAAGCCCAGACGGGAGGTTCCTCGCAGTATGTGCAACCGCAACCGCAGCAGCAGTTCGACGGTCCCGCTGAGTTGCCCCGTGTTTACATCGACAGTTCACTAGCGCAAACGCCCAGTCCGGGAAAAACCTGGAACGTTGCGAAGGGTGGCGACGTGCAGCAAGCCTTGAACAACGCTGCCTGTGGCGACACCGTCGCTCTGCAAGCTGGCGCCACGTTTTCTGCCAGCCTGACCATTCCTGCCAAGAATTGCGATGACAATCACTGGATCACCGTCCGCACCAGCGCTCCGGACAGCAAGCTACCTCCCGAAGGCACAAGAATCACCCCATGCTACGCAGGCGTGCAATCGCTACCGGGCCGCCCATCCTATCCCTGCACGAATCCGCAGAACGTCATGGCGAAAATCGTGTTTTCCAAAAAAACCGGCCTTGGCCCCTTCCTTTTCGCGCCGGGTGCGAACCACTATCGCTTTATCGGTTTAGAGATAACGCGGAATGCGGATTCGCCGATCGTCTATACCTTGATTTCCATGACACAGGACTCCACGGCCGATCACCTGGTGTTTGACCGCATGTGGGTGCACGGCACCACCCACGATGAAACTTCGCACGGCATTAAGTTTGGCGGCAGCACCTACGTGGCGGTTGTAGATTCCTACTTCACAGATTTCCACTGCACTTCCAAGAAGGGTGCCTGCACCGATGCCTCGGCGGTAGGAGGCGGCATCGGCGATAACCCCATGGGTCCCTACAAGATCGTAGACAATTTCCTTGAAGCGTCTGGCGAGAACATCATATTCGGAGGGGCGCACGCAACCCAAACTCCTGCCGACATAGAGATTCGCTTCAATCACATGTTTAAGCCCCTCACCTGGATGAAGGGCCAGAAGGGCTACGTGGGTGGCAAGGACGGATATCCCTTCATCGTCAAGAATCTTTTCGAGTTGAAGAATGCCCAGCGCGTGCTCTTTGAGGGCAACGTGCTGGAAAATAGTTGGGGTGGATTCACCCAAACCGGCTTCGGATTATTAGTGACACCCGCCAACCAGTACGCTCACGGAACGCACGTGTGTCCGTTGTGCCAGGTGACGGATATCACGATCCGTTACAGCATTGTCAGCCATGTTGCTTCTGGCATGCAGATCGCAAATTCCGCGTACGAGGGAGCAGGTGCTCTTGCCGGCGAACGATACAGCATCCATGACATCGTCATCGACGATATCAACCCCGACCTGTACAACGGCTATGGCCTCCTGGCCCAGGTGTCCATGGGAGGACCTACCAGTCCCCTTCTTCAAAACGTAAATATCGAACACATCACTGGTTTTTCCCCAAATGTATTAATGAACAGCGGCAGTAAGTCGACAACCAAGATGGTTAGCCTCAATTTTGTAAACAACATGGTTCTAGCAGGGACCAGGCCGCTTACATCGACGGGAGGCAAGAGCTATAACTGCGCCGATCATTCCAAAACGCCTCTCGATCTCCTCACCAATTGCTTCTCTCCTTACCAATTTACTAACAATGCGATCATTGCGAACCCGCCCTCGATATCTCAGTCAGGTTGGCCCCCTAAAAACTACTTCCCTCAGAGTCCGAAAGGGCTATTCGTGAGCTACAAGGACGGTAATGGCGGAGACTACCATCTGGCTTCCGGCAGTCCTTACAAGAATGCTGGAACCGATGGCAAGGACCTCGGCGCTGACATTGACACGGTCAACCAATATACAGCCAACTCTCGATAAGGCTGCATTCCTCGAATACGGGAGCGGCTAGTTGGCCGCTCCCGTTTTTCCTTTCTGGAGTCATTCGACCCCGGTGATCAAAGGCTATCCTCGGCCCACAGCCCGACATCATAGGCTCGTGACGCCCCCTCTGCTGCATCCTGCGGAATCGAACGGTTTGCAAGTCCCTCCTGACTCTCGCACCATGTCGCTGTCTTCAACGATTGGCGACGTGCTACCATTTGTTACTCGGGACGCATCGCGTCATCAGTCGTATGGGGCAAGAAAGGGGACGTGTCATTGTGAAATTCCTCTTACATTTCTTTCGTTTCTGGCACCGACTACTCCTTCCTCTCCTGGCCGCCTTTGCTCTTGTGGCTATCTTCCACAGCCTTTCGCTTGCGAAAAGCGGCCCTCCCATTTCGGAGAACGCCTACTGCGACAAAGGCAACATCCCGAAATTTGGCGACAAGGATGGCCCCGCTGAACTTCCGAAAACCTGCTACTACACCGGACTGGATGGCACTCCCTCGCCAGGAAAGGAGATCCGGGTAGCTGCCAGCCGCGAGCTGTACCAGGCGGTAGACATGGCCAAATGCGGAGACACGTTATTCCTTCCGGCGGGCGCTTCGTTCGAGATCAAGAAACTTCCTCAAAAAGGCTGTGACGATCAGCACTACATCACGATTCGAACCGATACACCCGACTCGAAGCTTCCTCCCGAGGGCACGCGGATCAGTCCGGCATGGGCAGGTGTGGCCACTCTTCCGGGCAGGCCGCCCTATGCCCAGCCCGCCGGCGGCCCCGCCAAGTTGATGGCGACCATCCTGCTCAGGGCGGCCCCCTTCACCACCATTGGGGATCACTACCGCTTTATCGGCATTGAGTGGCGTTCGTCCCCCGGCGGCAAAGGACAGAAGATGATCAACACAACTGGTGCTGACCACGTCATCTTCGACCGGAACTGGTTTCATCCTGCCGACGGCATGGAGGTATCCAAGGGCGTCCTGATGAACGGCGACACCCATTTCATCGCTGTCATCAACTCCTATTTCAGCGACTTTAATTGCGTAGCCCGAAGTGGCGCCTGCACCGACTCCTCGGCGTTGGGTGGCGGAGTTGGCTCTCGTGGATCCGACACCATCAGCACGCTGAAAATCTACAACAATTACTTGGAAGGTTCTGGGGAAAACATTCTGTTCGGCGGGGGCGGCTCGGAAGCCAATCCCACAGATATCGAGATCCGCCGCAATCATTTATTCAAGCCCTTGATCTGGAAAAGAGGAGAGCCGGGATACACCTCTGCTCCCTCGGGCGATCCTTACATTGTGAAGAACAACTTCGAGCTGAAAAATGCACGCCGTGTTCTCATCGAAGCCGATCTATTCGAAAACAGCTGGGGCGGCTTCACCCAGAAAGGTTTCTCAGTCCTGTTCACCCCTGCCAACCAGAACGGACACTGTCCTAAATGCCTGGTTTCGGATATCACCCTTCGATATTGCCGGATACGGAATGTCGCCGCAGGTTTCGAGATCGGAACTACTGTTTCAAAGAAAGGTGACGCCGGGGCGGATGCTGGCCGTATCAGCATTCACGATCTCATCATGGATTCTGTTCATGATACCGGCTGGGTCGGGAAGGGCACTTTTATGAACACCGGGTCACACAATCCTGCGTTGCACGACGTCGCCCTCGACCATGTCACGGCTTTTGCTACCGGTTCGATCCTTCAGGTCACCTCCGAGGACGTGAAGATCTACAACTTCAGCCTCACCAACAGCGTTCTTACCTCCGGCGGCAAGCGTCCCGAAATCGCTTCCTCCGGTGGAAAAGCCGACCGCTGCGCGTCAGCGGCACAGCGATTTGGGCCCGAAGCGGTGCTGAAGGCCTGTTTCGTCAATTACCGCATTGAGAAAAATCTGATCGTCGGCAGACGACAAGGATGGCCGCCCGGAAACATTGAAGTTTCCTCTCTCGAAGCGGCAGGTCTACGCGAACCAGAAAATGGCATCAGCAAGGATCCTCGCCTCTGCCGCGCTCAAGCAGCAGGCTGTCACAAAGCATCGCCCGGGATCAATGCCGCTACCGACGGCAAGGATATCGGTGCGGACGTGGATGCCGTTGACGCGGCCCTCGCCGGTGTCGAATGACCGTTTATTTCGACACCCCCCCGAAGGCGGCGTGCCGAGGTCGATTTGACGACTCTATTGAACGGTAACTCTGAAGGTAGATACTTTCGCGACACCCGTAGCGCTCGCTTTCACCTTGACTTGCCCTGTTGTCGGAGGCGTGGTGTAGGTCGTTTGCCCTTGTCCGGAGCCGTCCGTGGTAATCGGGTTAGCGGAATAGCTGCCTCCGGCGCCGCCATCGTCGAAACTCACTGAAACACCAGGAACACCATTGCCGTATGAATCCGCCAATTTGATCGTGAACGGAAGCGGGAGAGCTTGCGACGGTGGTCCGGTCTGGTTGTTGCCGGACACGACAAGGAACTTTTTGGCAGGTCCGGGTGCAGCCGTCTCGCTAAACTGAATACTTGTCGATAAAGCCGCGCTCGCTGTGATGGTTACGGTCTGGGCCTTGGTCGGTAAGGTGTACGTGGTTGAAGCTGACCCTGAGCTGTCGGTAACTGCAGTCGGATTGCTGAATTTACCCTTCTTGCCCCCATCGCTAAATGTTACCGTCGCGCCCGGGATGGGATTGCCCGTATAAGAATCTGTGATTGAGACCTGCAAGGCTACGGGAAGTTGCGTGCCCACCGCTCCGGTTTGGCCGCCTCCCGCCAACAGAGTGAATTGGGGCAGCAGGCCCAGAACATCCACCTCGCTTGCCGTTCCAACGTAGACTTTTCCATTGACGACCGTTGGAACCGTGAATTTCACCCCCGCCCCAAGCGTGTTGTCGTGATATGAGTCTTGGGTCGAGGCGAATAGAAGATTGCCGAGATTGGCCGCGTCGTAGGCATACAACAGCGCCGGCGTCAGCTTTTCCCAGCCACCGGTATCGATCGCCCAGACGATTGCATCCGTCTCTCCATTTGCGGACACAGACGGGGTTGGACTAGGGACCCGGAATGTGTTCGATGTCTGTGAACTCGGGATGGTATCGAACAGTTGGGCGACTGGATCGAAGGCGAACCCTAGCAACGGCCTGGCATTTCCCCCAACATAAAGATAGTTATTCCACCATGCCGGCGTGCTGAGGATGAATCGCGTGACTTGCGTCAGCGTTTGCACATTTTGATCCCCATTGGGATTGAATCCTCGCATGTTGTCACGATCGACAAGGTAAAGCGTGCCTGCTTTGTCACCTTCCACCAGCAAATGCTGGTGCCCCGCAGGCTGATCGGGTAGCAGCATGACTCCGCCACTGCCCAGGTCCCAGTTTTTCTTCTCCAATTGCCCCTCGTTGAAAGGGGTGAAGTAGTCAACATCGGAGAGAGTTCCGGCAGCGGGCGGTCCTATCTTCAAAATAGTGTCACCATAGTCCACCCCACCGCTGTCCACGTCAAACGTTCCATTTCCCGTTCCAAGGTAGACATAATTGTCGTCTGCAGCCAAGGGCGCACCTGCATGCCATATGCCACCGGAGTGCCCGTTCGGTGTGTCGACCCACGCTGCAACTTGGTTGAGAGATTGCGCGTCGTACACCATCACCCAGCCGTGCCACCGGCCAACATCGCAATGCGAACCCCAGGCAATGTAAATCAGCCCGTTCTGCAGCAGCAGTCCTGCTCGCTGGTTTTGTCGCAGAGGATCGAAGGTCAGGATGCCTCCCACTGAACCGACCCCCTTGCCCGCTACCTGCCCCTGAATAACGATTGGGCCGCCAAACTTCTCCGCCCCGCTCGCTACATCGAGAGCATGCAGCCGTTGCAAGACTGTCCCGTTTTCCTGCGTTTTCGCCACGACGAACAATGTGCCCGTGCTTGGGTCGATGACAGGTGTTCCCGTCACACCGATCTCAGGGACGATATCCTCGCAGCCAACGACGTCGTTTGGCACGGGCGTAATGCCGTTGCCCGGATCGATAAAGCTCACTTGCCACAGTGGCGCGCCGACGCTGTCGGCATCGAACGCATACACACTGTCGTGTTGTGTGGCGACGTACACCACGTTATGCGTTCCGCCTTGAATGCTGACGCCTGACAGGTATAGAGGCTGCCCGTAAATAGCACCGTCCACCGGGAGCGCGAATAGCTTGCCAAACGTGGACTCATTGACGTTGCCCAGGGTGAGACGAGTTTCCGAGAGATTTTGCCCGGTTCGCCCAAGATCGTTGTGATACGTCGTGACGTTTACCTGTCCCGCCACGCCGATCGCGGCAAAGATCAGCAGGAGGGCCGGAAGGCGGGTAATCGAATTTACGAAAAACACCCGATACTGGAATGGAGAGAAGACACTGCGATTCATAACACCGCCGGATAGATGGGTTGGGTGGGGGAAGACATTCATCATGACAGATATTTCAACAAAGTCAATACATTCGATCTCCCCGCCACGCGGTTAACGCGTATCGCCCTGAGATGGTAGTATCATTACTGCTTGCTTCCTGAATCGTCCCCGTCGTCTAGCCCGGCCTAGGACATCGCCCTTTCACGGCGGTAACACGGGTTCAAATCCCGTCGGGGACGCCAACAATCCAAACGACTTGCCGGAAACCACGTTTTTCGCCAGGCTCAAGGTCGGGTTTTGGCTCCGGCTCAGTGCCTTCCAACTTCCTCTTTACCGACCAACCGGCCGGATGGAGGGGGCAGCACCGGGTTAGAACTCTAATTCGGCAACCAGTCTCAACAGCCGAAGAAGCGTAGCCCGATCCTCCGCTGTGAGTTCTTTTCGGACTCTATCGTCGGCCGCTACCCTCGCTTTGATCAGAGATTTCCTGTACTCGTGGCCTTTTGGCGTCAACTTAACATGAATCGCCCTGCCCGATTTAGCCTTCTTCTCCGACACCAGCCCTTCCTGAACCATTGACTTGATGGCCCGATGCACCACCGTTCGGTCGAGACCGAGAAGCGTGGCGATTTGGTTCTGATTGAGCCTGGCATCGTCCCGAAGTGTCGACAAGATAAATCCGCGAGTCGCCGAACACTGCGTTTTTCTCTCAAGTCTCTTGCCGACTGAGAAGTAAGCCGCAGCAATATGCGCCAGTACCGAATCACTCAGAATGTCTTCCGGAACGCCTTTCCGTGAAACCATGATCATAGGATTGTTACCGTCGCCTCGAGCGCTCTCCGCCACTGCGGCGGTTCCACGTAGCTACCAGATTTCTTTCCGATCGCAATCACCATCACAATCTCATGATAGCGCGGTACCAGCCCGAGAAATCTGGAGAGTCGGTGGCCATCAAAGCCTTCCATCGGACATGTGTTGAGCCCCAACGCTTCGGCCGCGATCATCAGATTCTCACAGGCTAGCGATGTACTCTTCGTCGCCCACTTGAACTGGTTCTGTCGCGACAGGGGAGGCATCCCCATGATCTTCCAGAAATTCACCAGCCGAAAAATGGACCATTTGAGCGCGCCGAAAATGCCCAACGGCCCAGGCATGAAAATGATCCGGCCGATTTTCGCCGTGCGCTCGTAGTCGCGCACTTTCTCCTCGCTGAAACCGTTCCGGCGCATCCACTCCAACTGACTTTGTGACGTTGCCGACAGCGAACCAAGGTCTGCAACAGCTACCACCAGTGCTGAAGCCGTTTGCGCAGGCATCTGTCCAAGGCAGAGCTTCGCCGCGGCCGCCTTCCTCGCCGGTGATTCCACCCAAAAGAATCGATAGGGCTGCGTGTTGAAACTGGAGGGAGCATGGCGAGCCGCATTCAGGATTTGCTCGCGCAGCGCCTGGGGGATTTCCACGGTTTCAAAGGTTTGAACTGCTCTCCGGTGCAGAATCGCTGCCAGAATGTCGCTCATGACGTTTCTCCATGTTGCTATTACAACATACTAATGTTGTAGA
>Ga0335081_10018142_pt1 | contig 11380 bp, 5 predicted proteins | sample Lox_Sample_35_FD_206713 | JGI IMG/M metagenome (GOLD analysis project Ga0335081, IMG submission 206713) | Soil microbial communities from Loxahatchee National Wildlife Refuge, Florida, United States - Lox_Sample_3.5 | ecosystem: Environmental > Terrestrial > Soil > Wetlands | place: USA: Florida... | reverse complement strand
GGTAATCGGAATAATCAATTTCAGTGGGATCGAGTCCCAGCGGGGTCTCCGTGTAGCGGACCATCCGCACCAGCAGTGCTGATTCCTCATCGAAATAAAGCTCCACCGGCGGTTGATCATTGCGTAATCCTTGAACCACGTAGGCGGCGCGGCCATTCAGCTTTTCTGGCGCCTGCATTTTGAATTGGGTGAAAAACTGGTTGACGTCGGCCGGAAAGTGCAGATCAGCGTCCATCCTGGCAGCATCGGCTTCGGAGGAACTCATGTGGTGCACGGGACGGTGCGGAGCGCTCAGCCAACCGGCGCCGCCGCTGAACCCGGTGACGCTTTCTCCATTGGGGAATTGCACAATGGATACTCGCTTGTCCGGCGCCTCCGTGAATACTTCCACGGGAAAATGCTGCGCGCCGACCACGAGCGTACCTTTCTGAACGCGGCTCGAAATCCTGAATAGGGCTGCCGCCCCGCCAACTGCCTGCAGATATCCCTGGAGAATTTTGTCTGCCGTGGGCAGGCCAACCGCATTTTCCTCCCTCTGGTTCATGCTCTGGGCCGCCGACGGCGGCGTTTCTTCTTCACCGATAATCGGAATGGTCACTGGCTTTGGAGCGCCACGGTGGCACGCGTAGCAGGTGACCTCGCGGCGACCGTCGAAATTATCTTTATTAATTGCGAACATCATCTGCATCATCTTGCGCGCGGTTTGCTTGTTCTGCTTGTCGTCTTTGTCAAAAGCGCCTTCCACGTGGCAGAAGTCACACTGAACGCCGAGCGATGCGGTTATGAATTGCATGGTCGGAATCAACTGGTCGGCGGGAATGCCTTTGAGTACCTGAATGTTCTTGTAGGCTTGCTCGGCTGCCTTCCCGGAAGAAGGAGCCGCGGCGGGCGCAGTCTGGGCAACCGTGGTGGATCCCAGGAAGGTGGATCCCAACAAGATGAAACCCAATAAGCGAAGGCCCTTCACACACGTGGCTCGCAGAAGTCGGTTCAGTGCCAACCTCATCCATGCTCTCCCGGCTGGTGGTATTCAGTTTTCGGGGACGCTTTGCAGGGCTGCTTCTGCCGTGAGACTAAGCGCCGGGCGATAGCCGCGCGTCGCGAAATAAAGGACGTAAGCATGGCAAATGAAGGGAACCACAAAGGCATAACGAATATTGCTGGCGTCTGAAATATAACCCATGATAGCCGGAAAAATAGCGCCCCCAATGATAGACATTACCAGCAAAGACGAGCCGAGCTTGGTGTGCGGGCCAAGATGTTTCAGACTGAGCGCAAAGATCGTCGGAAACATGATGGAGTGAAAGAACCCGATCAACACGATTCCCCAGATCGGGGCCGTTCCCGTGCCCAGCAGTATGACGATCAGGCAGGTCAACGACGCGGCCGCAAAAAGGGAAAGCAGCCGAGGCGGAGCGATGCGTTTCATGATGGCCGATCCGGTGAAGCGGCCGATCATGAATCCCAGCAAATGCAGCTTGAGATAATTGGCCGCCTGCTTCTCCGGCATTCCGGCCATGTTGTATTGGGAAAACCGAATTACAAAACTGGCCACCCCGACTTGTGCTCCTACATAAAAGAACTGCGCCAGAACGCCCCTCAGCAAATGCTTGTAAGGCCACAGGCCGCGCAGACCGGTGGCTGCGACGGAGGAATCTTCGTTTCCGTCTTCTTCCCGCACCTCGGGCAGTTTGGCGAAGAAGATCATGGCGGCAACAGCAAGAAAGAGACCGGTTATGACGAGATACGGTATTTTCACCGTGCCTGCTTCCGCCGCCAGGTAAGCCTGCAGCTCGGCCGGGGTCATCGCGGCCAGTTGCGCCCGGGAGTATTGCACCCCGGTAAGAATGAAGGCGGCACCGATGATGGGAGTCACCACCGCACCCACCGAATTGAAGGACTGAGCCAGGTTCAACCTGCGCTCTGAGCTCTCGGGCGGTCCCAGGATTGTGACGTAGGGATTGGCCGCCACTTCCAGAACGCCCTGGCCGCATGCCATGACGAACAAGGCGAACAGAAAGAATGCGTACACCCGTATCGAGGACGCCGGAACGAAGAGGAACGCGCCTGTAGCGCACGTCAGCAGCCCCACCAGAATGCCACGCTTGTAGCCGATTCTTTCCATCAGCCAGCCCGCGGGCAGGGCGGCGAGAAAATATCCGCCGAAGAATGCGGTCTGGATCAAAGAAGAACGGAAATCAGAAAGGCCGAAAGCCTTCTTCAGGTGCGGAATCAGAATGTCGTTCAGGTTGACGCCGAGCGCCCAAAGAAAGAAAAGGCTGGTGACCAGGACCAGCGGCAGCACGTAGCGGCGCTCGGTGATGGGTACGGAGGGACTGGTCATATTTGAGCTGTAGTTGCAGGAATCATGAATGAAGATACACGACTCGGTCGCGCCCGGTTTCTCACGCCCGCGCTACCGTGGAGTCATCCGCGAAGAGTCAAGAATCCTCCATCAATCGGGTAGTCCGATCCAGTGATGAACGAAGCTTCTTCCGAGCAAAGGAATAGCGCCAGACTGGCTACTTCCTCCGGCTCCGCCATTCGCCCGATGGGTTGCGACTTTTCCAGCTTGGCAAACATTTCCTTTTCTTTGCCGGGATAGTTGCGGCGCAGGTAGCCATCCACGAAAGGAGTGTGGACTCTGGCCGGTGAGATGCAATTGCAGCGAATGTTATAGGAAAGATAATCCTTGGCCACGGAGTAGGTCATGGCGACGACTGCGCCTTTGCTCATGGAATAGGCAAAGCGGTCTGCAATCCCGGAAATTCCGGCAATCGAAGCCATATTCAAAATCGTGCCCCCTCCGTTGGCCTTGAGATGGGCGATTGAAGCTGCCATGCAGTTGTAAATGCCCTTCACATTGACGGAGAAGATCCTCTCGAAATCGGAAACCGAGGTGCCTTCCAGATTTCCAATATGCGAAATGCCTGCGTTGTTCACCAGAATGTGCATACAACCATCCTGGAAGACCTTCTCAAACGCCGCCTCCACGCTCTCCTGCCGGGAAACATCGCACCCGTACGCTTTGGCATTGCACCCTGCAGCGGTCAACTCCTGGACAAACGCATTCGCTGCGTTCTCGTCAATGTCGAGCACGCGGACGCAAGCTCCGTTCCTGGCAAAGCGGCCGGCGATGGCGCGCCCGATGCCGCTCGCGCCTCCCGTCACCACGGCGAGTTTGCCATCCAGGCAGAACGATTTCGAGTTGCCTTTCAAACAATACCTCCCCGTTCTTCAAGCCGTCGTGACCCAGAGCCGCAGGATCGTTTATTGGCCATTTGCCTTCCGGATGCGCTCGATTGCCGCCAACGCGCCCTGCGTATCGGCATCATTGGGCGCCAGAGCGAGCGCGGTACGGAGCTCCCTTTCCGCCTCGATGATGTTCCCCGTGCGTCCGTAGAACAAACCCAGATTCTTGTGCAGATGCGCGCTTTCTGGACAGCTTCCACAAAGCTGAATGGCCTCATTCATCTGTTGCACGGCCTGCGGCCAGTTCTGCGCGTTGGCTGCTTCCAGAGCGAAGTTGCCCAGCTCAGAGACCCGGTCGGTGATCTGGTGGCTCCGCTGCAGCTCATCGAAACGATCCTGATACTTTTGCGCGGCGGGGTCATGCATTTTGCTAAGAGACCGGGCCAGGTTATACAGGGCCTGCGAATGATTCGGGTCTGCCTGCACCGCCGCCTTCCAGTGCTGTACGGCTCCGGCCAGGTCGCCCGACCGCTCCAGGTTCTGACCCAGAAGATACTGCGCATCTGCGTTCTCAGGCTGAAGACTGACCACCTTTTTCAGGAGCTCGGTAGAGCGCTCGAGCTGGTTCTCTTGTCTGGCAGTCAGGGCCCGGAAATACAGCGCCGGTTCGAAACTCGGCTCTAAGCCGATCGCGGTATCCAGTTCTTTCCCCGCTTCCTCGTATTTTCCCGTCTCAAAGAAGAAACGGCCCAGGTTGTAGTGCGCTCCTGCCAGGTTGGGGTCCAGGCGACATGCCTCGGAAAATTCCTTGAACCCTGCCGGCCGATCAAACTGATCGGCCAGGGCAATGCCGAGGTTCAGGTGGGCCTGGGCGGAGTTGGGTTCGACCGCCACAGCCTTCCGAAAGCTCTCGACCGCTTGCACTCCGTGGCCCGTCCGGGCCTGCAGCATGCCTAACGCTTCATACGCGCCCGTGTATTTGGGATCGGCCTGAATCGCAGTTTGGAATTCCTGCTCAGCCTGGGGCATGGCTCCCTGCTGCACCAGAAGCAAGCCGAAATTAACGTGGGCCTTGGCATACCCGGGGTCGGCATGGATCGCCCGCTGAAACATTGTTGCGGCCTCGGCATTTTTTCCCTGCTGGCTATAGAGAACGGCCAGGTTGTCCGCGGCCTCGGCGAAATCAGGATTGATGGCCAATGCCCTCTCGAAGCGTTGCTCCGCCTCCTGCTGCTGCCCACTGCTAAGAGCCAGTAATCCCAGCCGATTGTGCGCCAAATCCAGATTCGGATTCAGCTCCAGCGCTGTTTCCAGTTGCTTGCGCTCGGCTGGAATGTCCCCAAGTTGATCCAACGCGAGCGACAAGTTGTAGCGAAGCTTGGCGTCGCTGGGAGCAAGCTGTACTGCCTTGCGATAGCTCTCCACCGCCACACTGGATTTCCGCGCGGCCAGGGATTGGCTTCCTTCGTCGTTGAGCTTGGCGATCTCGGTATCTCTTTCGCTGCTCGATTTCAGGCCCGCCAATCTCGCCCTTTCCAGACGTGCTCGATCTTTGTCGCCGGTTTTTTCAAGCAGCAGAGCCAGTTGGCGATGGATCTCAGGATCAGCCGGATTGAGCCGCTCCGCGGCCTCCAACTGCTGCAGTGCTTCCTGGTTCCTTCCGGCCGCGATCAGCGACACTCCGAGTTGGGAGCGAATTGCGGCATCGTGAGGATTGAGCGCCTCCGCGCGCGAAAAGGCGTTCAGGGCGGCGTCTGCCCTGCCTGTTCCCCGGTACGCCAGGCCGAGCACATAGAACCCTTGCGCGTCTCTTGGATTGCGCCGCGTGTACGGCAAAGCGGCAGATAGAGCCTCCGCGTACTTTTGCTGCGCCAGCAACGCCTCTGCCTGCGCGATTCGCGCTGCGTCCATACTCGCATCGAGTCGTAATGTCTCCAGAAACTCGGAGATGGCGGACTCGGGCTGCGAGTTCCTCGCATAGAGCGTCCCGAGAGTGAAATGAGCGTGAGCAGACCCGGGGTTCGCAGCAACCAGATTTTTCAATGTCGTTAGAGCGTCTTGCTGGTCGCCATTTTCTGCATACGCCATCCCGAGCGCGGCTTGTAGCGGTTCGCTCTGGTCCGCCGCGGGCCCCTGCTTGATTGCATCTTGCAGGCATGCCACGGCGGCCTGCGCTCGCCCCTGAGCAAGATACACCTGGCTCAGTTTGAGCGACGCCGGGGCGAAATGTGGATCGGTTTTCAAGGCCGCGCCGAATTGCCCGGCCGCGTCCTCTAGTTTGTTCTCGGCTTGTAAGACGGCGCCCAGGGCAAAATGGGCGCTCACCGCGTCAGGTTTCTGTTCAATGGCCGCCTGCAATTCTTCGTGGGCTTGTTGCCGCTCGCCGTGCCGCAGCAGGGCAAGACCAAGGTTGTAGTGGATTTCCCAGTTTCTGTCGTCCAGCTTCAGAGCCGCCTGGAGGGCAGGAATGGCGCAGGAAACGCGATCCGCCTGGGCGTAAAGGGCCCCTAGGGTGTTGTAAGCCCCAGCCGTTGGATGGTCGCGTATGCTTTCCAACAATGCGGCTACCTTTTCTGAAGATTGATTGTGCAGCAAACACCGCTTTGGCAAGGGGGGAGGTTTTTCCTTACCACCTGACTGTGCCGGCGGAGAACTTTGTGCAGTTGCGGCCACCGTCCCCATCAGCACCGCCAGGACGCCAAGCATCAAGAACAAACTGATAACACTGACCTGCTGGTTCCGGGCCGTGCCCATTCGCTGCAGCCTCCACTGGGCCAGACTTTCAGATCAACACTCTCATCCCCTCCGCGTGCTCGACGCGGGGGCGAGTACAGCAGTCTTCCCAAAAGTGTAGCGCTTGTGGAGTCCTCCGGCCCGGCAGCGTGAAAGTTCCCCCTCGGTGCCGTACAGTAAGATGTGCCTTTGCTGGTCCAGCCGCCGGCCTTTCACTACCGGCGGCCTTCCCGTTTGTTGCCCCTGACCAGCGAGCCCTGACCGAATCGCAAGCTCTGTTTTGCGCGCGCCTCTCAGTAGTAGAGCTTCAACCCGAACTGCAGTTGTCGAGCTGTATTGGCGGTGCTTGTCACCTGTCCAAAGTTCGGTGAGTCCACATTGCTCACCGGAACCGCCCAGACCGGAGTGTTGGTGGCGTTAAACATCTCAAAGCGGAATTCCAGCCGCATTCGTTCTCTGATGGGGAACTGTCGGAAGATGGAGAGATCCAGGTTCTTGTACCAATCCGAACGCAGCGAATCGCGGCCCAGATCGCCAAAGGTAAGGGGGGCAGGAAGCGCGAAAGCAGCCGGATTAATCCATTCCAGCGGCGATTGGTTCGCAGGATACGGGTTGCCGACGAGATTGAGCCGTTCGTATCCGTATCCGTTGCCGTAATTGTAATTTCCGGTCTCGGCGATGTCTTTCGCAGTGCCGACATCGAAAGGCGTTCCCGAACTCAGCGATAGTACGCCGTTCAGGTTCCACCCACCGATGACGGCATTCACGAAGCTGCTTCCGGTGGACAACTTATCGCCTTTCCCGAATGGCAAGGCATAGACCCACGCAGCCGAGAAGATCTGTGGGAGGTCGGTGGCTGAAGGCCCTTTATCCGCCTGCAGATCGTAGGGATTTTGGATGGAGCAACCTTCCACTCCGTACCAGCCTGTACAACCGAGGTCGAGACTCTTCGACCACGTATAGGAGATGAGGTAAGTGAGACCGCGCACCTGCCGGCCGTTCATGGAGACCTGTAGAGCGTTATAGCTGCTCTTGCCTACGCTCCGGTCATAAGCGGTGGCGCCGATGTAAGGAAAGGGCGCGCCGCAATTCGGAGTTGACGCCGGGCAATTATTGTTTCCGCCGGGAACCATCGCCACGTTGTAGGCTCCGCCTACATCGAGGTGGCGGCCTACCGAGCCCACATAGTTCGCCGTCAGCACAGTGCTGGACGTCAGCTGTTGCTGCACGCCGAAGTTCCACTGGTCGGAATAAGGTCGCTTTAGGTAAGGGTCGGCAAACCAGGTTGACTGTGTGAACGGTGTGGGCGGAGGCAGCGGCTGCGTTGTGCCCAACCCTAATGGATCTTCGGCCGTTGCGGTGGGCGTGCCATGGGAAGCAGTAGTGTTCAACGCGTTCAGATTGCTCGCTCCCAACTGATCGAGGCTGGGCCAGGTTCCCTCATAATTCTGACCGGTCTGCGTTATAGCGGCCCAGTTATCATAGAAGCGCCCGTAGCCAGCTCTCGCAACCGTGTTGGAGAAGATCCGATAAGCGAACCCGACGCGGGGTTGAATATTGCTGAAGTCATTGTGGTAGATGGCGCCGCCTCCGAGCGGCGTGACCAGTACGTCTGCCGGCAACGTGCCACCGGGAATACAGGGCGCGGCATTGGTCTGAGTGCAGGAAGGCGCATTGCGCGCCAGAATGTAGGTCCCATCGCGGAAGTCCATGTCGCCCACGAAGTTGTTCTCGTGCGAATTGTCCCCATAGATTGGCATGAGCGTCATGTCATAGCGCGCGCCGAGATTCACGCTCAACTTGCTGGTGACCTTCCACTGGTCCATGAAATAGAAGCCGTCCACCCAACCGCCGTGCTCGGTCTCAATCACATTGCGGCGGGCCGCTTCGTTAGGCACGCCCAGAAGGAAAGACGCCAGCGCATTTCCGCCGGTACCGTCGGTCGCATTGGCCGTGTTCGCGGCGGTGAACTCGACGTTGGAATTCAGGTACAGCGCATTGGAATTGTTACTGGCGAAGTCCCCGCCCATCCGGAAGGTGTGGCGGCCCACGTTCTTGGTGAACTCACCACCCCACTCCCAGATGTTTGACACCTGCGTGTCATCCACCTGGGCCGCGCCATGAGCGCTGGGATTTGGATTTCCAATGTATCCCGAGATCACGACTTCCGGGATCATGCTCACGCCACCGCGGTAATTGCCGGCAAAATTCGGCGAGAAGATTTGAGGCCCGAAACTGGATGGGGCCCCGGTGAAGCTCGACCCCTGGTCAATATTTACATCGGTGCGCCCGAAATGCAGCTCCATCACCGAGCTGCTCGAAAATGTCCGCGTGTAGCTCGCGGCAATGTTGTGGCCGTCGGTGGTCTGTTCGTGAATAAGACCGAGGAAGCCCCCAGACCCTGTGACCGGCTGACGGAAGCTGGTGTAACGCGCCCACACGCTGTCGCGGTCGGTGAACCGATGATCCAGGCGGGCATTTCCCTCGTCCTGTCGGGTGACGACTTTGCTCGTATCCAGACCGTTGAAACTGGCATTGCCGGTAAGGTTCGGCGCAGGAAACAAGGTTTGCGCGTAACTGATCATGCCGGCATTGAGCATGCTGGTGGGAATTTTGTTGCAAGGAGTACCGGCGGGCTGAATATTGTTGGTCGCCGGCAAAGGATTGCCCGATCCATCACACATAAAGGGCTGGTTGACGAAGGTCCCGCCCGGGCCGGCCATGGTGCTGAAGGGGTTGTAGATTTGCCCGGAAATTCCGGTCAAGTCGCCGCCGAGTTGATCAGCTGTGGGCGTGTTGTAGAAGTTGGAAGCCGCCGTATGATTACGGAAGCCTTCATAACTCAAATAAAAGAAGGTTTTCCGTTGATGTTCCCCCGGAATCCAGAGCGGCCCGCCAATGGCGGCGCCAAATTGGTTTTGCTGGAAGGGCGTAACTTTGGTCAGGAACGGGTTGCGCGCGTCGAGGGACGTGTTGCGGAGAAATTCCCAGGCTTCTCCGTGAAAGCTGCTGGTTCCTCCCTTGGTCACCACGTTGACCACCCCGCCCAACACCCCGCCGAAGGAGGCGTCATCGTTGTGCGACTGTACTTTGAACTCTTCAATGTCATCCACGATCGGTGGCACGGCGTAGGTGCTTCCGAACGATCCTTGGTTGTTCACGCCATCCAGCAAGAACAGATTGCTGCGGTTGGTCTGGCCGTTCACCGAGGGATAAGAAAAAGTTCCAATCGGGTTGGACCACACTCCGCCGCTAGTGGCGGAGTTCTGTGAGACGTTGACTGTGCTCACCCCGGGGGTGAGATTGAGCATCTGGGTGAAGTTGCGGCCGTTCAGGGGCAGGTCGTTGACCTGCTTCTGAACGATGGCCTCTCCCAGCTCGGATGTAGAAGTTTCGAGGGTGACTGCGTTCGCCTGCACGCTGACGACGGTATTCAGCGTGCCGGTTTGTAGCGTGAAATCGAACGTTGCCGTCTGGTTCACCAGCAGCGTCAGCGAGGATTTCACGGAGGGGCTGAAACCGGTCTTGGTGACCCGCAGATCGTAATTTCCCGGCTGGATGTCCGGAATGACGTAAACCCCGATGCTGTTGGTCGTCACTGCGCGGTTCAGGTTCGTGTCCTGGTTGTGGAGCACTACCGCTGCGTCCGGGATGACTGCGCCCGCGGCATCACGAACCGTGCCATTAACCGCCGCCGTAGCTTGCCCACTGGCATACTTCGGGGTTGCCACGAAGATGGCCAAAACCAAAGCGAATATCAGCATCCACTGCTCCGCAATCTTCACGGAAATGCGGTGTCTCATCGCAAACCCTCCTCGGACATACGTGCAGCCTTCGTCCTTTGCCCCATGACAGCGGAATCTCACTGGGTTCAGGCCGCCCTGATGAAGCAACGGGGCGTTTCATGCGACCTTCGAGAGTTTCCCCCACGCCCAGTGGGCAGCTTGTTTAGCATTGCTTTTTGACACTTGTCAACCAGAAAGTTTTCATCTATTCAAATTCGGTTTTGAGGAATGAAACACAATTCACTGTTCGCCGCCAGAATTCCATGATAGTTTTGTATGCTGAAACACACGTCTTGAGTTCTGACGTGAGGGTTAAGCAGCTTCCAGAATCGAATTTCTGAAGCAATTCTGCTTTGGTAAGGAACAAACGTGCCGCGCGTGGCAAAATCCGCACCGGTCGGAGTGATTTCCAAGGTGCTGCGAATCTTGGAGGTGCTTCAGAGCTCCCCCTCGGGGTTAACTCTGAAGGCAATCTGCGACGCGACCGGCATTCACAAGAGCACGGCGCATCGCTTTGTGAAACATCTGGAGCGGGAGGGGTATCTGATTTGCACTGAGACGGGGGCCTACCTGATCGGACCGCGCATGGCGCAGATGACTGCGGGAGTGAATCATCGAGCGACGCTGCAGGTGGTGACCCGGCCGATCCTGCTGGAACTGTGGAAGTCCACTCAGGAAACGGTCAACCTCGCCGTTCTCGACCAGGGAAGGGTGTTGTATGTAGATGTGGTTGAGAGCCCGCACGAATTTCGGCTCTCGTCAAGAGTTGGCACGCGGCGGCCACTGCACTCGACCGCACTCGGAAAGGCGCTTTCCGCTTTTCTTCCCGAAGACCAACGGGAAAGCACGCTCGGCACTATAGACTTCCGCCCTCTGACTGCGAAGACCATCATGAATCTGGTGCAGTTCCGGCAAGAACTCGATCAGATTCGCCGCCGGGGCTATGCCGTGGACGATGAAGAAGCTGTGATGGGTGCCCGCTGCGTAAGCGCCCCGGTGTTGAATAGCAGTGGAGAGGCGGTCGCCGCCATCAGTGTCTCCGGGCCGGTAACCAGAATCAGTCCCGATCATGTTTCGGCTTTGGCCGATGCGGTCATGTCAGCGGCGCGCAGCATTTCCGTGGACATGGGCTTTTCGCCGCGGCCAGAGCTCCGCGAAGACAAGCCCACGGACTCCCGCCGTACGGAAAAACTCAACTCTATGCGCTATTAATGCTGCGGCTCGGACGCGCACCGCTTCGTGAAATCTCGTAGCACCGTATCCTGCGGAAAGTTCTCCATTCCCTTCCGGACAAGCTCACACGCTGCCAGCTTCTGGTTTGCGGAAAAATACAGCTTGGCGGTGAGTCGGTAGAACTGGGCGTCGTAAGTTATCAGCGCCATGCCCTTGCGCAGCACTTCGAGAGCATCGGATTGGCGGTTGGCTGCAACCAACAGAGCTGCCAGCTGCTCGAAGTCCGGCGGATTCGTCGAACCCTGGCGCACCGCGGCTTGCAGATACCCGATTGCCAGTGACGCCGCATCGCTGGTCTTCTGCTGCAGGATCCAATCTGCCATGGCCTGCTGGACAACAATGTTGTCCGGCTGCGCGCCTTCGAGCTGCCTCGCTACCGCCCAATAGCGTCCGCGATATTCGGGATGAGACAGCATGACTTGGCCGTATGCCTGCAA
>Ga0335081_10018140_pt1 | contig 11381 bp, 10 predicted proteins | sample Lox_Sample_35_FD_206713 | JGI IMG/M metagenome (GOLD analysis project Ga0335081, IMG submission 206713) | Soil microbial communities from Loxahatchee National Wildlife Refuge, Florida, United States - Lox_Sample_3.5 | ecosystem: Environmental > Terrestrial > Soil > Wetlands | place: USA... | reverse complement strand
CTCCTGCCCTGGAGGGCTCAGGACGGATCGAAGGAGGCAAGGCTTATATGCGACGTTCACTATCCGAACGGAAAGCCGTTCGAGGGCGATCCCAGATTTGTTTTAAGGCATGCGCTAGATCAGGCCAGAGAAATGGGTTACACCATGAATGTGGGTCCGGAGTTGGAGTTCTATCTCTTCGAGAAGCAGAACGGCGGCTCGGCGACGAAGCCGCAGGATTTTGGAGGATACTTCGATCTGGGACCTATCGACCTGGCCGAAAACATACGTAAAATGATCATGAAGGCGTTGATAGACATGGACTTCACCATTGAGGCCTCCCATCATGAGGTAGGACGGGGTCAGCATGAGATAGATTTCGTCTACGATGATGCCCTCAAGAACGCGGACAGGGTTGTCACCTTCAAGTATATCACCAAGACCATCGCCATGATGGAGGGCTTGCGTGCTACCTTCATGCCAAAACCCATCTACGGGGCGGCGGGGACCGGAATGCACTGCAATATTTCTCTATTTCGCAAAGGGGAGAATGCTTTCTTTGATCTGGAGACTCCCACGAACTTGAGCGATCTCGCGAGATGCTTCATCGGCGGGCTCAAGGAGCACGCCTGCGCCATCACGGCGGTAGCCAACCCTCTGATAAATTCCTACAAGCGGCTGGTGTCGGGTTTCGAGGCGCCGGTTTATGTCAGCTGGTCGGGGCCAAACAGGTCATCGCTGATCAGAGTTCCGGCAGGTCGCGGTCTCTCCACGCGGCTGGAGTTCAGGTCGCCCGATCCGACTTGTAATCCATATCTCACCTTTGCCGTTATCCTGGCAGCCGGCCTAAACGGCGTTCGCAGAGGCACGGATCCAGGAGAGCCTGTGGATATCAATGTCTATGAGTTATCTGAAGAGGATAGAATGGCTCGTGGGATTGGAACGCTCCCGGCAAACCTGAAAGAAGCCCTTCACAGCTTGGAGCAGGACAAGGTAATACGAAGCGCTCTTGGCGAACACGTATTCAATAACATAATGCGCCTCGGGAATCTGGAGTGGGAGGCTTACAACACCTGGGTGCACGAATGGGAGATTGAGCGATATATAAACAATTTTTAGTGCGATCCCAGGATCTCCATTTTTTCTTTTATTTTAATCACTTCATACCATGCCTTCAGCTTGTCCGGTCCTTAACACCGAATATTTGTGCATGGAGCCAATTCAACATGAAGCCACATCGGGAAGATATATATCGATCAAGAGGAAAACCATTTCCGGCTAATGGAGATTGGATGAGTTTCGATGATCGCAATAGTAGATTACGGGATGGGGAATCTTTTCAGCATTTACAATGCGCTGGTCCGGGTTAATGCCGCCCCGGAAATAGTGCGCGAACCTGAAGGGCTCGCTGGAGCGGATGGCATCGTGGTCCCGGGAGTAGGAGCCTTCGGTAGATGCATGGACCGCCTCTCCCGCTTCGAGGGCGCTCTTCTCAGGGCAAGGGAGGAGGAGAAACCGATCCTGGGAATCTGCATCGGTCTTCAGGTTCTCTTCGACCAGAGTGAGGAGAGCCCTGGCTCCAGAGGGATGGGCTGGATCAAAGGCAAAGTGGTGCGCCTGCCCGAGGGCGTGACGATCCCTCAGATGGGCTGGAACAGCCTCACCATCAAGCGCCGCGTGGAGATGCTGGAGGGAATATCCGACGGTGACATGTTCTACTTCGTGCACTCTTACCACTGCGTACCCGAAGATAAATCGGTCATCGCTGCGACCACAGAGCATGGTGTAGAGGTGACGGCAGCGGTAGCCGTGGACAATCTTTTTGCAACCCAGTTTCATCCAGAGAAGTCTGGGGCAAAAGGGCTGAAGATACTGGAGAACTTTGTGAGGTGCACTGAATGCTAGCCAGGAGGATCATCCCGTGCCTTGACTGCGACCTTGGCGTGCCAGGAGGGCGCGTGGTCAAGGGAATCGAGTTCAAGCAGATCAGGTATGCAGGCGTTCCATGGGAGTTGGCTGGCAGATACTACGAGGAAGGGGCGGACGAGATTGTCTTCCTGGATATAACGGCCTCCCACGAGCGAAGAGACACGATGGTGAGCGTGATCAAGAAGACATCGGAGTCTGTCTTCGTGCCCCTGGCTGTCGGCGGCGGCATCAAAAGCGTTGAGCAGGCGAGGGAGGTTTTCAACGCAGGGGCTGACAAGATCACTGTAAACACCTCGGCCCTCAAGCGCCCGCAGCTCATCAGCAAGATCGCGGAGCGATATGGAAATCAGGCTGTGGTGATAGCGATCGATGCCAAGAGAAGGTACAACCTAGAGGACGGCCGTATGGTAGTAAACACGCCCGAGGGCCCCTGCTGGTTTGAGTGCTCCTTTTACGGAGGCCGCGAGTTCACCGGAGTCGATGCCATCGCCTGGGCGCTGGAAGCCGAGCGGCTAGGGGCGGGCGAGATCCTTCTCACCAGCATGGATCGCGACGGAACCTACGACGGCTTCGATATTCCCCTCACGGATGCAGTGGCTAGCAGAGTAAGGATTCCGGTGATCGCCTCGGGTGGATGCGCCAGCCCTGAGCACATGCTGGAGGTCTTCCAGAAGACCAAGGCAGCTGCGGCTCTCGCAGCCAGCATCTTCCATTTCGGAGAATGGAATATCGGGAACGTGAAGAGCTACCTGAAAGAGCGGGGAGTAAACGTCCGAATTTAAGTCGAAACTCCCATCAGGGTCCTTTATTTTCCACCATGGCTATCGATTTATTATAAATGTGGATCAATGCTATCTAGAATGCTATTTCATATTTTACTTCGGTTACTGTGGTGCCCCATAGCTCATGGGTCAGCGTTTGGGTCGGCCTGAACCCCACCGATCGATATAGCTGTGCCGCTATGGGAAGCGTATCCACAGTCCAGAGGAACGCCGACAGATAACTGGCTCCTCGACAAAAATCCAGAGCATCTTCCACGAGACTCCTCCCGAGGCCCAAGCCCCTCACGCAGGGATGCAACAGCAGCCATCTGAGCTGGGCTTCGGTTTCAGAGAAACTCACTATCGCAGCTGACCCGACGATCCTTTCGGTTTTTTCGACAATCCATATGCGTTCGCGTGAGGACCTCCTCCTGGCAAACTCAGCAAGAGGTATCGCGACATATGAATCAAAGGTATGATTCCATCCCTGCTCCGGAGCATAAAGAATGCCGTGCAAATAGGTAATGTAGCCAATGTCGCCTGGCTTGAGATCATTGCGGATAGAAACGGGCTGATCCGAAGGATGAGGACTCACGAATTGTGATGATTGGCGCTGATTATAGCTTTTTCGGGATGGTGCGCGTCTAGCCCATCGAGCCCCGGAGCAGAGGCAATCCCAAGCGCTTCGAGCTTAAGACGCCAAGGAGGTCCTGGCGAAGGTCTTCCATGCCCAACCCTGGACGAGGAGACAATCCAGAGGGAGGCTAGCTGTCCAGAATTCAACAAAATCTTATGCGTCTTTTTTCCGTCTTCCTAGCATCCAGACATATGGACAGCCCGGAAAGATTAACACGCCAATACCATATGCAAATATCATGCAGCTTGACGAGCAGATGCGCAGTCTGGCCCAGGACCTGGGAGCGGATTTCTACGGAATAGCTGACCTATCACAAGCTCGCGATTTCGTTTTGAACCAGGGAGGTCCGGATGCGGCCAGCTACCCGAGGGCCATATCCATCGGCATTGTGCTGCAGCATACCATCGTGAACAAGCTTCCCAGGCGAGAGGAGAGGGCAGTGGCGGTTGAATACAGACACCACGCCTATGATGTTTTAAATGGTCGCTTGGATCTGATTGCGTCGAGGCTTGGCAGCTTCTTGCAGCATGAGGGGTACAGGGCTTTGCCAATTCCCGCATCCAAGCGCGTAGATGATGAGCGGATCTGCGCCATTTTCTCGCATAAGCTTGCGGCGCACCTGGCAGGTCTCGGCTGGATTGGCAAGAGCTGCCTACTGATCACTCCGCAAGAAGGACCCAGAGTTCGATGGGCGACAGTGCTGACGGACTCGCCTTTGCGGCCGACAGGCCAACCGCTTAAAGAACGGTGCGGCGATTGCCAGAAGTGTGTGGAGATCTGCCCTGTAGACGCCTTCAGCGGGCGGTCTTTCAGAGAGGATGAGCCGAGAGGGGCTCGCTACGATGCCCGAAAGTGTGATAAGTATTTCAAGGATCTTGAGAAAAAGACTGGGCTGGGAGTTTGCGGGCTATGTCTTTATGTATGTCCCTTTGGAAAAAGGGAAAGGTCGCCGCGAGAGCAAGAATAGCCTGTCGATGACGGCGAAAAGGCCAGTTGCCACGAGAATTCTGCCAATGATTAGCTGTGGGCCTCAGCTTCAAGAGCGTGAGGATGGGCGCGAGGGACGTAGCAGCCAGCTGGACCAAGGGCGTCCGAGCCATTTCCAAAAATTTCATAGGATCGAGTGCAGATCCCTCAGATTCGATCTCAGCAATTTTGCATGAGGCAAACTGCGTGCTGGCTTATGGATCTTTTTGACCAACCATCAAGGCCAAGCAAAGGTACTGCCAGAGCACATTGACATGGCAGAATCCCGCATCTTTCCACCATCCTGCCTTTGTGGCTTTAGCTGTGTAATAGTGAATCTCTTTCTCACTCCTGAGCTGAGCGACAAAGTCGGAAGAATTCGAATCAAGTGCCATTCTTCGCGCCTCCATTTCCTGGAAGAACCACTCTTGCATGTCGCTTCCTGCTTCTGCATAGCCTTCAGAGGCGAAAAGCCAGCCTTCGGGCTTAAGAAGCCTATGACATTCCTTTATCGCTCTCTTATAGGGCTCGAAGGGCAGATGCTCCAAAACCAGAGTGGATACTATGCAATCGAAATCCTCGCGCGGCAGCCCTTTCGCCCAGCTATCCTGGGAAAGGTCAGCCACGTTTCGGCCAAGGATTGCCCCCGGGTTTGACAAGGCGATCTTCTCCGCAGCGACAGTGACCATTTTCTCTGAACCATCGAGAAGGAAAATCCTTGCAGACGGCATCTTGGCCAGGATATATGAGCTAGCATTGCCTGATCCACATCCCAGGTCCAGGATCTTTGCGTTTGTTGGAAGGTATCTCTTTGCCGCATCTGCCGTGAGTTCGAGCATCTCTCGGTAACCTGGAACAACGGCGAGCTGATAAGCATCATAGGCCCTAGCATGGCTATCGTAGCATGCGATGGTAGGGTTCTCGATCATTGCTTTATCTTCGCCGGCCACTCTATTAAAAATAGCTCCCTTTATGATGACCATAACGGTATATAATGAAATTGAGTTTCTTAACGTGCGGATTATTAGATGGTTGACTATAATAAAGATGTGCGATAAAGATGTCCGGAATTCCGATCCCCAGGCATTAAATTTCCATCCTCAGGCATTATCCGCAGGATCACATGAGGGGCCCCTTCTCCTCGCCTGCGAAGACGGAAATAACAAAATCGAGTTTGGGGAAGTTGCCAAAGACCGACGAACCTCCCCTCCATGCTTATTGATCAGGTTGAAATGAGCTGCTTCAGTCGCTGGATGCTCTCCATGGCCTGAGCAGACTCGTGGAGCTTCTCCTCCTCGAAGTGCTTTATGATGTCATCGATGCCCGCATGCAGCGAGTATACCTTCATTGGTCTTCCCTTTCCCTCCCTTTTGATTTCCCTCTCCTCTATCCACTGATTGTCGCGCAGGGTTCGCATGGCAATGCTCACTTCAGGCTGCCTCAGATCCGAGCCCATCTCGATCTCTCGCGAGGATGCCTCATCGACATTTGCCAGAAAAGTTATTAGCGTTGCGACGTTGCGCGGCACGCTCAGGGATCGCAGCGTCTCGACAAATTCCATGTCTTTGTCGTCCAGAATCTTCACAGTGGACTCTCTCATGGTGGTCACCATATTTTTTGATCACAAATACTTATTGATATAAATAATTTGTTTTGAAAGGCAATAGCTTTAAATTTACTAAATTAGACTAATACTCTAGATAATAAGTTAAAATGCCAGCGACATTTACATTTAGATGGCTATCTCATCGCTGCATTGACAGTTAAGAATTTATAATTACATGCGATTTCCACACGGAAAAACAAGGAAAAAAGGATGAGATCTGTGTTGAACTTGATTTCGATAGAATGGGTTCAAGGGGAGTTCAAGAATTATTTTGATTGGGTGGTTTGGGTGGTTTATTATTACTACAATTTCTGGCCCAACATAGATATCCGATGAGGGCCGAGGAGTCCATCATGATATCCATTGAGATCGGCCGCCAGGATCTCAAAGAGCTTGCCAAAACCGAAGTTCGCAACCTGCCAGGCGCTCTTTTCGCAGGGTCAAGCCCCTTGCTCAAGCCCTTCATGAAGAAGCTGGAAGATCTGCTGCCGCCGGATTGCAGAGGGAAGGGAGATTCCTACGTCCTCTCCGCCTTGCATTCCCATATCGATGAGGTGCATGCGGATGAGAGCTCGATTCGCGTGAAGAGCATTGAAAGGACCGTGCAGATTGGCCGCGAGGAGTTGGGTGCATTGATGGGCGAGAAGTATCCTGCTACAGAACACCATCGCCTCAACCTGCCGGGGCTCCTCTTCCTGCAGAGCGGCCCGGCCCTCCAGGCGTCGAGCGCAGTGCTGCTTCGCAGGGAGCACAAGCTTCGCATCCCCGAGGGGCGCAGGACCTCCCGCTACATCTTTCATCTGGCGGTGGTCTCTATTGATGCTGATAGAGAGAAGATAAGGGTCAATTTTGACCTTGAGCGGCTGCCCAGGAGGCCGGACGGCTCCTCTGTGCTGGAGCCGACGAACCCCGCCTGAAGCTGAGGCTCCGGAGAGATATAGCGATATAGCGATCCAGCGCGATAGCATACCTGCAGGTGGCATGGTATGGGAGCGTCTCCGATGCAACGCGGGATGACAGGGGCGATCCTCGCAGTGAGGCGCTATTAAATGGGATAAGTAATGACGGATCTCTATAAATAAATCCATAAATAGGCTGTGGATTAGAAAGGCGTTGATTATTTTTTCATTCGTTTTAATGCCGATCACTTTGTTTATATATCTTATTCGATAATAATTGAAGGCGCATCAGAATGGATCATTACCGGTGGCCTCATTGTCTTCCTTCTCATCTTCTACCTTTAGATTGGCTCATCGCCTATTGATGCCGTTCAGAAGAAGCCTAAAGCACACAAGAATCATATAGAAAGCTACTACTAATGATACTAACGGAAAAAAATCGGAATGAGGCCTTAAAATATGAGAATTACAATCGCAATTGTGCTCTTGCTAGCCCTCTGTATCCCAACCATGGCTCAGACAACCAATTTGATGGGAATTCCTGATATGGTTGGGAATTGGACGGGAGTACTGGATACGGTGACGTGGCAGAAGAACACGGCATGGATGCCCAATGAAACCGTCTCCTATTGGCCCAAAAGCGAAGAGATGCTGGTTATCACTGAACAGAAAGGAAATATGTTCTCCGGCAAAATAGTCCCAAAGTTGAGTCCAGGTTCCACGGAAATCGTTCTGGGCATCATCGGCCCAGACAATACAACCATCGATATAGTGGATGAGGACAGCTTCTATTGGGGCAAGATGATATCTCCCACAAAGATGGAGCTGTTTTATCAGGAAGTGGATATAGAAGGAATGACAGTATCGGCAGGCACATTCGAGAAAATGTGAGCTCGAAATCGTAGCGCAGGAAAGGCTCTTTCATTGACGAGCGCATGCGAGGACCAGATCGCCAAATTCAGAAATCGCGGGCCGACGTCGTTCAGCAATCCGGAAGCATATCAAAGAAGATCACATTATGCGTTGTGCGTCCCGCTCGCCGCGGGAATCTCCTCCACAGCGCATGAGGCGATCTTCTCCGCCAGTTTGGCGAGAACTTCCTTTCGCATGCCGCCCACGAACTTGATCGAGCCGACGACGAGGTGTCCGCCGCCTGAGACACCGCCGTTCGGGATCTCCTCCATCAGCTCCTTGACCATCTGGGGGATGTTCATCAGGACAGCGCGCGAGCGCAGAACCGCAAAATCGGGGCCGTAGCCGATGGTGACCACCGGCTTTCCCGCGAACCTCTGGCAGAGCCGGTCGTGCACCTCGCCCGAGGTCTTGCCGGGCGGCGGGAAGGTGAACTTGTGGGCGAAATTCTCGACATCCAGCACGTTCATGACCACGCCGTTCGGAAGCTTCGTGGACTTCACGTTGCCCATGCTGGCCCGCAGCTGCTCGTCGATCGCCGCGTTCGCCTGCTCGCAGAGCAGATCGACTATCCTCTGGTGCCGGTCGAGCCGCCCGAGACAGAGGATGTCGTTGATGAGGCCGCGTCCCTCGTTGAACCGCAGCCAGAAGGCCTCGTAGTCCAGGGCTAGGGCGATCTTCTTTAGGTCTTCCTTTCGGAACTTGTCCTCGACAAGGCTGATGTAGCGTCCTGCCTCTGGGGCCTCGCTTCTGTCACCCACAGCCGAGACGGCGGGGAAGTGCCTGATCTTTCCCTCGATCTCCGGATAGATCATCCTGGCAATCTCGGTTGCAAGCATGCCTGTGGTGACTCCGAAGTCGCCTCCTGCGTGAGCGGGGTTGACATGGGCGACGAGGAACTGGTCCACGATCTTGTGAGGATGGTGGTGATCCACGACCAGCATCTCCAGGCCGTAGACTTGGGCCTGCCTCATGGCGGGGACATCCTCCTCTGTCGATCCATTGTCCATCAGGATCACGAGCGGCATCTTTTGTCCGTGACGGGTGTTGTCCTCCAGGGCATAGGCCAGATCCTTGGTCACGTCCTCCAACTCGTAGAAGGGTGCCTTGCTCGGAGCCCTCCTGTAGTTGTAGTACTCGGCATCTGGGCCACCGGCCTCCTTGATCAGCGGCAGGATCGCCGTCTCGATGGCCACAGCCGCCGTAATCCCGTCTGCATCGGCATGGTGGCGGACGACGATCGGCCTTGATTTGAGAACCGCTCTTCGTATCTCCTTGGCCACTGCCCTCATGGCGGGCCGCAGCCTTGTCATCACCTCGCTCTCTACCAAAAATTCCGTGGTCGCGGGCTCGGCGCGACGGTCTATAGCCTGCTCGATCAGGTCCTTGACCCGCGATGCATCTCCGCCCCACAGGCGCTTCATGGATTTGATCTCAATCTGAATCTGGTTGTTGCGGCGGCTGACCTCGCCTACGACTCGCACCATCATCTCGGTGTCGATCTCAGGCATGGCGCGAACTCCAGCGCGCTCGAAGGCGGCACAGAAGACCAGGCCGCTGTCGTCGGCGATGGTGAAGATCGTGGGGCCGCCGGTCTGCTTGACCTGGATCACTTCCCCTTTGATCAGCACAGTCTTTCCAACCTGCCTCTCCAGGTCTGCGGCCTTCGAGAGCGCTAGCTCCTTCTCCACCTCGACGGTGTTGTAATCCTTCAGATCCACAGGTTCGAGCTCGAGATTACCGTTGGGAAGGATGTTGCGCAGGGCGACGAAGATAGCATCTCCTGCCTCCGGCCTTATCTTGAGGTACTTGTTGTGGGCGAGGCCCCTCACGCCCTCGCAGAGGTCAACGAAAGCCCCGAAGTTTGCCAGTCCGGAGACCTTTCCCTGGTAGATCTCTCCGACCACCAGGTCGCGCGAGTCGCATGAGTTGTCCAGTACATGCACCAGGGGCTTCTTGGAGCAGCGTTCGCAGACCTCACTCTTGCTGTCAAGCCTGGCACCGCAGACCACGCAGAGATACTCATGGCCAAGTCCGCCGCAGGCCTCGCACGGCTCCGTCACAGGCATCTTGCCAGAGCCGTGGCAGATGCTGCATCTGGCAGCGCCGCGCTCGATCAACTCCTTCATCTCGCCCTCAGACGCCTCACCGAGGCTAATGGATTCTGTCTTTCCGCTGCCGCCGCAGTTGGGGCATGGCTTCTCACCAACCACCATGTACCCTTTGCCCGCGCATCTCTCGCACTGGTTCATCTTCCAATGAGATGCATGCAAGGAATTTAGCTATTTTGCAGAGATCGGGAGAGACGCTAAATAAGAGGCGCGACGTTCCCAGAGAGATGAGAGTCGTCGTCTTGCGTCTCGGCCATCGGCCCGAGAGGGACAAGAGGATCACCACCCACGTCGGCCTCGTGGCCCGCGCCTTCGGGGCAGAGGAAATGCTCCTCACAGGGCGCGACCCGAGCGTTGAGGAGAGCCTGGCAGACGTGGCAGAGCGCTGGGGCGGCAGCTTTCGACTCACGGCGGATGTGAGCTGGAGGGGCGAGGCGCTGCGCTGGAAGGAGGCTGGCGGAAAGGTTGCTCATCTCACGATGTACGGCTCAAGGCTGGCAGAGGTGATCGATGAGATCCGCCGCTGTGATGACCTCATGGTCGTTGTGGGCGCTGAGAAGGTCCCTGCGGAAATGTATGATCTTGCGGACTGGAACGTGGCAGTGGGAAGCCAGCCGCACTCTGAGGTGGCGGCGCTCGCGGTCTTCCTCGACAGGCTCTTTCAGGGAAAGGAGCTTGAACTGAAGTTTGAAGGAGGGCTGAAGATCGTGCCCTCAGCTCGGGGAAAGCAGGTGATCTCCCACGAGGCAAGCCCAGGCAAAGACGTGCCGCGCGAGGATACCATCCCGCAGTAGAAGACGGATGTCCTTCTTATCGACGCGTCCCGGACAATGCATTATCAAAATCCTTAATAGAGCATAATTCATCTGTTTTAGAAAAACGACGAAACCGAAGGGATTAGATGTCCATCAATAGAATAGAAGCATATCTTCTGCTAATGACATTGTCCATACTGCTTCATTCGGGCGCTACTGCCACGAACCCAAGTTCGTTTGAGAATATATCTCTCCTAAACACGGATGCAATGAATTCGAATGGCTGCATGGCGAACGCCTCGTTGGAAAGGTATCCTTTATTCATTCTTGACTGCTATGCCCCTTGGTGCGAGCCTTGTTTGGCTATGAATGCCGTCCTTTCAGAGCTTTCAGGTGAACTGAGAGGGCAGGCGGTTTTTGGCATGATAAATGTAGAAAATAACACCGACATTAAAATGAAGTACAATATCACGGCCTACCCGACCCTGCTATTTTTCAAGAACGGAAAGCTCGTCAAAAAGGAGATAGGATTCTGGTCGAAGCCGACCTTTGTGCTGATGCTCAAGAATCTTGAGCCATCCTTGGACTTCAGCCATGTCAATTACACCCAGCCGTTTCGGCCAGCTATCATGTCAGGGACGATCCCTGTATCGGTGTCCGGATTGAATGAATCAGGTTTGCCGATATTGATCAATGATAGCAATCTGCAGCTCACCCTAGGCAAGTACTCCTTCTTCGTGCTGGATTGTTTTGAGGCTGAATGCGATTTTTGCAGGGAGATGAACGTCACTGTATCGAAGCTTTCAGCCGATCTAAAAGGCAAAGT
>Ga0335081_10018139_pt1 | contig 11381 bp, 11 predicted proteins | sample Lox_Sample_35_FD_206713 | JGI IMG/M metagenome (GOLD analysis project Ga0335081, IMG submission 206713) | Soil microbial communities from Loxahatchee National Wildlife Refuge, Florida, United States - Lox_Sample_3.5 | ecosystem: Environmental > Terrestrial > Soil > Wetlands | place: USA... | reverse complement strand
CCGCCAAACGATTCGCACATACCACTGCCCGAGCCGATAGCGGGACTGCCACGAGACCGGCGCGGGTATCCCATAACCCGCTAGCGAGCAGGAGGCCGAGAAGGTGGTGGATGCGCTGATGAAGGCGTTCGACCAGCCGCTGTTCGACTGGGAGCGGCCGCGCGTGATGGTCGACGAGGACGGTCGCACTTGCGCAGACGGGTTGATCGCCGGACGCACCGCCAGCGACATGCCCGGGTTGGACAACGCCGAACTGCGATCATGGCAGAACTTCCTGGAAGCAACACTGCGGCTGTCGGCGGCGCTGAATGGCAGCCTGGTGGATCGCGACCATCTGACGCTCATCGACGTGCGGCTGTTGAACATGCTGAACACGTCCCCCACCGGTTCTGCGCGGATGGGCGATCTCGCCGAAGCGCTGCTGTCGTCGCGGAGCCGGATCACCCGCGTGATCGGCCGCTTGGAGCGCCGGGGCCTGGTCCGCAGGGCGGCCAGCCCCGAAGACGGGCGCGGCGTGCTGGCGACGATTACCGACGACGGCCGCACGGCCGTGGCGCAGGCGATGATCACGTACGGCCAGGGCGTCCGTACCCATTTCCTCGATCAGCTGTCACGGCCTCAGATGGTCGCGACGGGCGAGAATTGCAGGCGGATCAGTGCCGCCCTCCAACTCGCCACACCACTGACGCGTAGCGGCCGGCGGCCGAAGCGCACGACAACTGTGGAGCCGCGGGAACAGAATGCCGTTCAGGAGTGAACCCGCGGTGTCGGGCGCGCCCTTCTACTCCGAAGCCAGGACACCGGGGCTTGCAACCCGGCCGACGCCTGCTCTCCTGGCCGAACACGTCCGGCTGCACCGGCCCGGTGAGGACCCCGAGCGTTGGCTGTTCCCAGATAGCCGGGACGCGACGCTGCCCGCCCGCGGCTACGGTGTCGCGGTCTTGGCGCGCCGTCCGCGATCAGGTCGGGAGGGGCCACCGCCTGCACGACCTTCGGCACTTCTTCGCCTCGGGCCGAAAATAGGCCCCTGCTCAGTCGCTGATCCAGTTACCGTGAAATCCGTGCGGCACCCGCTGCGGAAGATGCACGCGCGCAACCGGTTTGCCGGTGAAATCGGATGCGTCGATGATGACCAGATCGCTGCCGTCGCGGACCGGCTCGTAAACGTAGGAGAGGTACCAGCCGGCCAGCTCGTCGGTCGACTGCAGCGATGAGCGCTTGCGCGAAGAGCAGAAGGCAGCGGCCGGCACGAAGACCGCCTCGCCCGGTTCTCCGTGCGCCCGGCCTTGGTCGAACCGGTGCTCGTCGCTCAGATTCCGGTCGAGGTCGTAGCGGATCAGGCTGCCGCTGCCAACCGTGACGCCGTAGCGCGCCGGGAGTCCGGCCAACCTGTCGTCGATGCGCGGGAACTCAACGCTGCGGTCGTCGAGTTGCCGCTCTTCGACGGCGCCGGTCGCCAGGTTGATCGTCCAACTCCACATCACCCCGTCGACCTCGAATCCGCCGTTGCTGCGCCACAGTTCTGGGTATCGGACCGCCTGCAGCACAATGGAATCTGCCGTGTCGTAAGCGTTAAGGACGTGAAACACGTAGCACGGATCGATCTCGAACCAGCGGATTGCGCCGAACGGGTCGTCGCGGCGCAGCACGCCAAGGCGGGCGCCGTAGTTATCGTCCCATCGGTACGGCATGTCGTGGCCGCCCTTCAGCGCGATGTCGAGGTTGAAAACGATTGGCAGGTCCATGAAAACCAGATGGTTGGCGGTCAGCGCGAAATCGTGCATCATCGTCAGCGCCTTCACGTCGATGCCCCGGTTGATGACCAGCTCCCCGGACGCGTCGGCGCGGTGATAGGTGACGTGCGGGCTGGTGAGACTGCCGTAGCCGAAGAAGTGCAGTTCCCCTGTCGTGGGGCAGATCTTCGGATGTGCGGTCATCGAATCGATCAGCTTGCCGCCGAAGTCGTAGGCGCCCAAGGTTTCCAGGTCGTTGGTGATCTCGTAGGGCAGCGACGACTCCACCAAAGCCAGCGTCTTGCCGGCGTGCCGAACCACATGGGTGTTGGCGACGCTGGAATGCAGGTTGCGGCTGCCGTCCTCGTTGTACACCGGGAACCGGTCCTCGAAGCTTTCGGTCCGCACCCAACGGTTGCGGTACCAGGCGGCGCGCCCGTTCTCCAGCCGCACGCCGTGGATCATGCCGTCGCCCGTGAACCAGTGGTCGGTCGACTCGCGCGGGTTGGGCCCGTTCCGCAAGTACCAGCCGCTGAGTGCCGGCGGGATGGCACCCTCGACGGGCAGGTTGAAGGTGGTCAATTCGTCTGCGACAGGAGCGTAGTTGCCGGCGCGAAAGAACGGGACGACAGTCTCGGCGGCTTCGGTCATGGCATCTCTCCTTCGATGACATTCCATATATAACATGTCGATAATGACGGCAGGTTAGTGACATGTCAATAGTGAAAGGTTACGATGCGATCGTGAGCTTGCGACACGCCGCGCTGGGCCTGCTCGCCCAGCATCCAGCCAGTGGGTACGACCTGCTGAAGAAATTCCAGCTTTCGATGGCCAACGTGTGGCCCGCCACGCAGAGCCAGCTCTACGGCGAGCTTGGCAAGCTGGCCGCGGCCGGGCTGATCGAGATTTCCGATGTCGGGCCCCGCGGGCGCAAGGAGTACGCGATCACCGATGCCGGCCGCGCCGAGCTGCACCGTTGGATGACCTCGCCGCAGGACGACCCGGCCTTCCGCAGCGCGCAGCTGCTGCGTGTGTTCCTGCTGGGTGAGCTGACACCGGCGCAGGCGCGCGAATACCTGGAATCGCTGCGGTCACACGCCGAGGGCGAACACGCCCGATACGAGCAGATCCAAGACTCTCATGACTGGTCTGACGCCGATGAGGACTTCTTCGCCCGCGCCGCGCTGGAGAGCGGCCTACGGTTGACGCGGATGCGGTCCGACTGGGCCGATTGGGTCATCGATGAGCTGGATCAACGCGCAAAGCGCACCGATTAGAGAACGCAAAGCACACCGGTTAAGCCCGCAAAGCACACCGGTTAGAGGAACAGCCACGCCGCTACCGCGACCGTCAGACCGATCACCAGGCCGCCGACCAGACGAAGCTCGCGCCGCGGCGTGATCTTTTGTGGAAGTGGCCGGCGCGTGAGCGTGCGTTGGCGTTGCAGCCCGATGAGGTAGGCGATGAGTGCGACGAAGGCGGCGATGCCGGCCATGATCAACGGGCCGGGGCCGCGGTAATGGGGCAACTGCTTGAGGACGAGAAGCACGCCGTTGCCCAATACCGCGAACGAGGTGCGGGTCCAGGCCAACGCGGTTCGTTCGGCCTGCAATCCGCTCTCCCGAAGGCGGCCGCCGCCGTTCAACCCGAAACCGCCTTGGCCACCACGAGGGCCAGGATCAGCAGCCCAATCGCGGTGAGCCCTAGCCCCAGATACAGAGGTGTGGGGTGTCGCGGCAACGGGTTGCCCCGGCGAATCGCGCGGTCGACCTGTTCCCACCGCCGCAGACCCATGCAGGCCGTGAGAATGGCGAGCACCGCCAGCAACGCCCCCAGAACATGCCTCCCACCGGTGATCCCCAACTCGGGAACGAATTGGACCACCGCGACCGCCGCGGCGAGCAACCCGAGCGCGGTGCGCTGCCAGGCCAGGAACGTGCGCTCGTTGGCGAGGGTGAACCGATAGTCCGGCTCCAAATCCCCGTCCTGATCGTCGATCCCCACTGCACACCTCGGTTACCACAGCCGCGCCGCCCACGACACACCTTTCCATATCTGGTCCGGAGGTGTCGCGGACTGGGCCGCTCGTCGGTTACCGTGCCGACGTGATGAGCGCGATCACCCGATATGTAGCGCTGGGCGACTCGTTCACCGAAGGAATCGGAGATCCGGATCCGGCGAGCCGCAACGGCCTTCGCGGCTGGGCCGATGTGGTCGCCGCGCACCTGGCATTCCACAACCCGGAATTCCGCTACGCGAACCTCGCGATTCGCGGCCACACCATGGACGCCGTCATCGCCGGACAGCTACGGCCGGCCATCATTCTCCAGCCCGATCTGGTCACCATTTACGCCGGCATTAACGATCTGTTGAGGTTACGGACGGATCTGGATGCCATGATGACCCGGTATGCACAGGCACTGGCGCTTCTGCACCGCACCGGCGCGAGGGTTATGACCTTCACCGCCGCGGACATCGGAACGGTGCCGGTGTTTCGCCGGCTGCGGGGTCGCGCGGCGATTTACAACGAACTGCTGCGCGCGATCGTCGACGAATTGGGGCTGGAGTTGGTGGATTTCTGGCGGTTCAGCGAGTTCCGAGATCCGGGCCTATGGGACAGCGACCGCGTCCACCTCGGGCCGCTGGGACATCAGCGCATGGCCGCTCGGGTGCTCGACGCTCTCGCGGTACCGCACAACCTTTCCGGTCCGCCGCAATCGGCGACGGCAGCACATGCGGGCCCGGTGACCCGGCTCCGGTCCGACCTGAATTGGGCGGCCAGTTTTGCCGCGCCGTGGGTGATCCGGCGGTTGCGACGGGTGACTCCGGGCGCCGGCGTCGAGCCGAAGTTGGCAAGCCTGACGACACCTGTGCGTGTGCTGTGATCCGCAGGCCCGGGGTATCAAGGACAGCGTGGCCGAGCAACCTCCTGTCGACGGAGACGGTGATGGACAGCGGCCGGGATTCAGCCGGCGCACCCTGTTGACCACCGGCGCGGCGTCCGCGATCGTCGGCGCTGGGCTGGGCTTCGGTGGTGCCGCCCTTGTGCAGCCGCACACGCGCGGTCCGCACGTGTGGCTGCGTCCCGAAACATCCGGCGCCCCACGCGTCGCCGGTCTGCATCTGCAGTTCGGGGCGAACGCTTCCACCGACGTGGTGGTGTCGTGGTACACGACGACACCGGTGAACAATCCGCGCGTGCTGCTCGGCACGCCACACGACGGGTTCGGGCGCACCGTCACGGCCGAAACCCGCACCTACCGCGACGCGCTGTCCAACACCGAGGTGTTCGTCAAGCACGCGCGAATCAGCGGTTTGCAGCCCGACAGCGACTACATCTATGCCGTGGTGCATGACGGCGCCTCGCCGGTGTTGGGTACGGTGCGCACCGCTCCCGCCGGCCGAGCCCCGTTGCGGTTCACAAGTTTTGGCGATCAGGCTACCCCGACACTGGGCAGGATGGCCGGCACGTCTTTCGTCAACGACAATCTCGGCTCGCCCGCCGCCGGCGACATCACCGCGGCGATCGAGCGGATGGATCCGTTGTTCAATCTTGTCAACGGCGATCTGTGCTATGCCAACCTGGCGCAGGACCGGATCCGGACGTGGTCGGACTGGTTCGAGAACAATTCCCGCTCGGCGCGCTACCGGCCGTGGATGCCCGCGGCGGGAAACCACGAAAACGAGTTGGGCAACGGCCCGGTCGGCTACGCGGCGTACCAGACGTACTTCGCCCTGCCGGAGTCGGGATCCGACCCCGAGTTCCGCGGGCTGTGGTACGCCTTCACCGCGGGGTCGGTGCGGGTGATCAGTCTGAATAACGATGACGTGTGCTATCAGGATGGCGGCAACTTTTACGTGCACGGTTACTCGGCGGGCGCCCAAAAGCGTTGGCTGGAGCATGAACTCGCCGACTCACGGGCAAATCACGACATCGACTGGATTGTGGTGTGTATGCACCAGACGGCGATCTCCACCGCCGATCGCACCAACGGGGCCGATCTCGGGATTCGCCAGGAATGGTTACCGCTCTTCGACCGCTACGGTGTCGACCTCGTCGTGTGCGGTCACGAACATCACTACGAACGTTCGCACGCCATCCGCGGTGTGTTGCCGACCGACACCCGCACCCCCGTGCCTGTGGACACCCGCACCGACGTGATCGACACGAGCAAGGGCACGGTTCATCTGGTGATCGGAGGCGGGGGAACGTCTGCGCCGTCCAACACGATGTTCTTCGACCGCCCGCGCTGCCGCGTGGTGACCGGTGTCGGTGGCTTCGATCCGGCAATCGGCCGCAAGGCTCCCATCTATGTACAAGAAGAGGCCCCGTGGTCGGCGTTCCGCGACCGCGACCACCCCTACGGGTTCGTCGTCTTCGACGTCGACCCTGGACATGCCGGTCACAACACCACGATCAAAGCGAGGCATTTCGCCATCACCGGACCGTTCGGCGAGGTGACCGCTGTCGACGAGTTCGTGCTCACCCGACCGCGCAACACCGTCACCTGACTAGACGTTGCATCGCGATAGCTCCCGATATATCGTTAACGTATCGGGGGGGCACCGGGCGCTCCCCGAACCGAGAAGAGAGACTTCCATGACACACCCGTTCGACGGCCCGCTGGGCGGGCCTGCCGGGTTCGGTTTCGGTCCTGCCGCGCGGCGCGCGCTACATCAGCAACGTCGCGAAGCCCGACGCGAGATGCGCGGGCTGCTGCGCGACCACGCCGCCGGCCACCGTGGCGGCCCGTTCGGGCCCGGTTTTGGTCCGGGCTTCGGGCCTGGTTTCGGCCCCGGTTTCGGTTTCGGTATCGGCTTCGGGCCGGGCGGCCCGCGTGGCCATCGCGGCCGTGGCCGCGGTCGCCGCGGCGACGTCCGCGCCGCGATCCTCGCGCTGCTGACCGAGCGACCGATGCACGGCTACGAGATGATCCAGGAGATCAGCGAGCGCAGCAACGGCCTGTGGCGGCCCAGCCCCGGCTCGGTGTACCCGACGCTGCAGCTGCTCGTCGACGAGGGCTTGATCGTCGCCATCGAGAGCGACGGCAGCAAGAAGCTTTTCGACCTCACCGATGAAGGGCGGGCAGCCGCAGCGAAGACGGAGACGCCACCGTGGGAAGAGATCGCCGAATGCGCCGATCCCAACGAGGTCAACTTGCGCACCGCTCTCGGCCAGATCAACGGTGCCCTGTTCCAAGCGGCGCAGGCCGCCACTCCGGAGCAGCAGAGGCGCATCGTCGACATCGTCAACGATGCGCGACGCGAGATCTACGGGATCCTCGGCGAAACCGAGTAGAGACCCAGTAGCGACAGGCCCGAGAGCAGGCCCCGGCTAGCCTGAGGCCGTGCAGCGCTTCCCACTTGGCCGGTTCTCGGTCTCCCGCATCGGTTTCGGTGCAATGCAGCTTCCCGGTCCCGGCGTCTTCGGACCACCGCGCGACCGGGACGAAGCCCTCGCCGTGCTACGTCGGGCCGTGGAACTGGGCGTCGACCACGTCGACACCGCCCAGTTCTACGGGCCCGACGTCGCCAACGAACTCATCCGCGAGGCGCTTTTTCCTTACCCTGACAACCTCGCGCTGGTCAGCAAGGTCGGCGCTCGGCGCGACGACAAAGGCGGCTGGCTAGCCGCACACGAACCCGACGAACTGCGTCGCGATATCGAAGAAAACCTGCGCAGCCTGGGCGTCGACCAACTCGCCGCCGTCAACCTGCGGGTGATGGACACCGAATCCGATGAACCGAACCGACCCGGCAAGCTGCGCCCAGAGCAGTTCGATACTCAGCTCACCGCGATGATCAGGGCCCGCGACCAATGCTTGATCGCCGGCATCGGTCTCAGCAACATCACCCTCGACCATCTGCGCGCCGCGCTGGAAGCCACCGAGATCGTCTGCGTGCAGAACGCGCTGAACCTGGTCGATCGGTCGTCCCAGCCGGTGCTTGACGAGTGCACCCGGCGCAGCATCGCGTTCGTCCCGTTCTTTCCGCTCGGATCCGCTTTCGCCCCGGACAACCCCGTGCTCGGCAATCCTGTCGTTCGGCGCACCGCGGAACGACTGGGCCGCACTCCCGCACAGATCGCGCTGGCGTGGACGCTCACGTTGGCGCCGAACGTCTTGCTGATCCCGGGCACGTCCTCTGTGCGCCACCTCGAGGAGAACATGGCGGTCGCCGACATCGATCTCGACGACGACACCGTTGCGGAGCTCAATGCGGGGTGACTACACCTCCACCCAGCCCAGAGTGCGCTCCACTGCCTTCTTCCAGCCCTCGTATCGGGCCGCTCGCTGATCGTCACTCCAGTTCGGTGTCCAACGCTTGTCCTCGTGCCAATTCGCCTTGAGGTCGGCGGGATCCGACCAGAATCCGACCGCCAGCCCGGCCGCGTACGCGGCACCGAGCGCGGTGGTTTCGGCAACCACCGGCCTGACCACGTCGACGCCGAGCACGTCGGCCTGGATCTGCATGCACAGATCGTTGGCGGTGACGCCGCCGTCGACCTTCAACTCTTCGAGGCGCACACCGGAGTCCTTGTGCATCGCATCGACGACGTCGCGGCTCTGGTAGCAGATCGCCTCCAACGTCGCGCGAGCGAGATGGGCGTTGGTGTTGTACCGCGACAACCCCACGATGGTGCCGCGGGCGTCGGATCGCCAGTATGGCGCGAACAACCCGGAGAACGCGGGCACGAAGTACACACCGCCGTTGTCTTCGACCTGGCGGGCCAGCGACTCGCTCTGCGCTGCCCCGCTGATGATGCCGAGCTGGTCGCGCAGCCATTGCACGGCCGATCCGGTGACCGCGATCGAACCCTCGAGGGCGTAAACCGGTTTCGCGTCGCCGAACCGGTAACACAGGGTGGTGAGCAGCCCGTGCTCTGACCGGATGATGTTCTCGCCGGTGTTCTGCAGGAGGAAGTTGCCTGTGCCGTAGGTGTTCTTGGCCTCGCCTTCGGTCAGGCACACCTGGCCGACCATCGCCGCCTGCTGGTCTCCCAGGATCCCGGTCAACGGCACCTCGCCGTCCAGCGGGCCGGACGGATGGGTGACGCCGTACGGCTCGGGCGACGACGACGACCTGATCTCGGGGAGCATCCGCCGAGGAATCCCGAAGAACGACAGCAGTTCGTCGTCCCAGTCGAGGGTTTCCAGGTTCATCAGCATCGTGCGGCTCGCGTTGGTCACATCGGTGACGTGCACGCCGCCGAGAGGACCGCCGGTGAGGTTCCAGGCCAGCCAGCAGTCGGCTGTGCCGAAGATCGCGTCGCCGCTTTCGGCTGCCTCGCGCACGCCGTCGACGTTGTCGAGGATCCACTGCAGCTTGCCGCCCGAGAAGTAGGTGGCCGGCGGCAGGCCGGCCTTGCGCCGGATCACGTCACCGCGGCCGTCCCGCTCCAGTGTGGAGGCGATGCGATCCGTGCGGGTGTCTTGCCAGACGATCGCGTTGTAGTACGGCCGGCCGGTGCGACGGTTCCACACCAGCGATGTCTCGCGCTGGTTCGTGATGCCGAGTGCGCACAGGTCGGCGTCGTCGAGATTGCTCTTGTTCAGCGCCGACATCAGCACCGACGCCGTACGTTCCCAGATTTCGACCGGGTTGTGCTCGACCCAGCCTGCCCGCGGCAGTATCTGCTCGTGCTCGAGCTGGTGGCGGCCCACCTCAGCGCCGGAATGGTCGAAGATCATGCAGCGGGTGCTGGTGGTGCCCTGGTCGATCGAGGCTACGAAGTCGGCCAACTGTGCTCCTCGGCGAGACGCGGTCAGTTCGTGCAATCGTCCATGATGTCCACGTGGGTGTGAAGATCCTCGACATCGACCGTATGCCGCGCGGTGGTCCGCACGCCTCGTGGTTGGACCGAAGGCTGGAGACGAACTGCCGGGAATACCGGGACCGCGACGATGCCGACGACGAGCTCAAGCGCCGCGTGGTGAACTCGCTCGACCGGGTCGGCACCCTGTTCAAGGAGCACGAGCGCAACGCCCGGCTGGTGCTCGACCAGGTGGCCGACGTGCCCGACCCGGCCATCCTCGAACTCGGCGCCGGACACGGCGCGCTGTCGCGGCTGATCCTTCAAATGCACCCGACGGCCACGGCGACGGTCACCGACGTCGATCCGGCCTCGGTTGCCGCCATCGCGGGCGGCGACCTGGGCCGGCATCGCCGCGCGGCCGTGCGGGTGATGGATGCGACCGCGATCGACGCGCCGGACGGGTCCTATGACCTTGCGGTGTTCGCGATGTCGTTACACCATTTGCCGCCGCGCCAGGCCGCGCAGGCGTTCGCCGAAGGCACCCGGGTCGCCGACCAGCTGCTGATCATCGACCTGCAGCGGCTGCCGTCGCTGCTTCACCTCGTTCAGTTGGCGACGTTCGCGCCGCTGGCCGCGGTGGTGCCGTTGGCGCACGACGGTTTCATCAGCTCGTTGCGGGCCTACAGCCGCTCCGCGCTGCGCGCGCTGGCCCGGCACGCCCACCCCGACATCGACGTGCGGTTGCGGCAGGCCGCCTGGGGACCCCAGGTCGTGGTCGCGAGCCGTTGACACCCCGCAGGCGTCAGATACCCGGCCCGAATGCGCCGAATCGGGGGATTTGGTTGCGGTCGGCTCGGCAAGCAGGTTGCATCGGCGACGTGGGTGACGAAGTCCGGCAGACTGTGTACAGCGGCGCGCACCGCCGCGATTACCGGCGCAAGGTGCAGCTGTCCCTGGACGTGTTCGAGACCATGCTGGCCCAGTCCAGCTTCGACTTTGAGCGGCCGCTGACCGGGATGGAAATCGAGTGCAACCTCGTCGACGGGGACTACCAGCCCGCCATGGCGAACCGGCAGGTTCTCGCCGCGATCGCCGACCCGGCGTTCCAGACCGAGCTCGGCGCCTACAACATCGAGTTCAACGTGCCGCCGCGGCCGCTGCCCGGCGATTCGGCGCTGGAGCTGGAATCCGACGTGCGCGCCAGCCTGAACGCCGCGGAAACCAGGGCGAATCAACACGGCGCGCACATCGTGATGATCGGCATCCTGCCGACGTTGATGCCCGAGCATTTGACCGGCGAATGGATGAGCGAGTCGGTTCGGTACCGGTTGCTCAACGAGTCGATCTTCACCGCGCGCGGCGAGGACATCGTCATCGACATCACCGGTCCGGAACGGTTGTGCCTGCAAACCGGTTCCATCGCACCGGAATCGGCGTGCACGAGTATGCAGCTGCACCTCCAGGTGTCGCCGGCTGACTTCGCCGATAACTGGAACGCCGCGGAGGTCCTGGCCGGCCCTCAGCTGGCGCTCGGCGCTAACTCCCCGTTCTTCCTGGGCCACCGGTTGTGGGCCGAGACCCGCATCGAGCTGTTCACGCAGGCCACGGACACCCGCCCGGAGGAGCTGAAGGCTCAGGGCGTTCGGCCGCGGGTCTGGTTCGGCGAACGCTGGATCACGTCGATCTTCGACTTGTTCGAGGAGAACGTGCGCTATTTCCCGTCCCTGCTGCCGGAAATGTCCGACGAGGACCCGGTGGCCGAGCTAGCGGCGGGCCGGGCCCCGCGCCTGCCCGAACTGCGGTTGCACAACGGCACGATTTATCGCTGGAACAGGCCGGTGTACGACGTGGTCGACGGCAGGCCGCACCTGCGGGTCGAGAACCGTGTGTTG
>Ga0335081_10018138_pt1 | contig 11382 bp, 9 predicted proteins | sample Lox_Sample_35_FD_206713 | JGI IMG/M metagenome (GOLD analysis project Ga0335081, IMG submission 206713) | Soil microbial communities from Loxahatchee National Wildlife Refuge, Florida, United States - Lox_Sample_3.5 | ecosystem: Environmental > Terrestrial > Soil > Wetlands | place: USA: Florida... | reverse complement strand
AGACGGCAATCGCCTCGTCATAACGACGTGCCGCCACCAGAACGCTTCCGATCACGCGGCGGATGATCAGTGACTGCGGATCCAGTTGATGAGCAAGATTGATTTCCGCGAGCGCCTCCCGCTCCCTGCCGCCCAGCATACCCAGGCTTTCGGCATACCACTGGTGGGCGGTGGCGTCGTTAGGATCGAGCTCGATCGCCTTCTTGTATTCAGCCTCGCCGCCGGCGAAGTCCCAATCGTAGCTCATCTCGTTGCTGCCCAGAACAGCATGGGTATGAGCCAAAGTCGGATCCAGCTGCAGCGCCCTGCGGGCCGCAACATTCGATTTCGGAAAATCCTCGCTGGGGTTGCCCCCAAAGAAAGGCATTACCGAATACGCGTCCGCAATCCCCGAATAGGCCAGAGCATACGCGGGGTCTTTCGTAATCGCTTGGTTGAAATAGGAGATGGCCGTCTGCAAGTTGGCAAAGGTGCGATTGTTGAACGCGTAACGCCCTTTCAGGTACAACGAGTATGCATCGGAATCCTCGGTACCCTGGTTCGTAACCCGCTCTTTTTCCGCGCTGCTGAGCGAGGAACGCAACTGTTGTGCAATGTCACCCGCCATACGCTGCTGCAGTGAAATTACATCGGCGCTGTTTTCTGTATAGTGCTGGCCCCAAATCTCGGTGTTGTCCCGGACATTCGTAAGCTCCGCGCTGACCTCGACGGTGTTGGCGTGCAGCAGCACCCGGCCGCTCACCACGACCGATACGCCGAGAACGTTTCCGACCGTCCGCACATCAACATCTTTTCCCTTGTAGCGGAAAACCGAATCGCGCGAACGGACCTTAACACTAGGCACATGAGCGAGGTTTCCGATTAACGACTCCGTAATGCCGTCGCTCAGGTAATCCGCGTTGGCATTCTTGCTCATGTTGTTGAAGGGCAGCACGGCAATTGAATCCTGGGCAAGGTTCGAAACGCGGGCCAGCGCGGTAAGCTGCCGGCTGCCGGCGTGGGCCGCGAAGCGCGCGGTTTGGCGGTAGAAATAGATGCCAACAAGTACAGCGATCGCCAGCAGTCCAGCAGCTAGCCATGGCAGAAGCGGAGCGCGCGATGGGGCAGGAATGGCCGAACCGGGATCTGGGTCGGGAGGACGTCTCGCGTCTGGGTTGCCAGGTTCGGTCTGCTGCGCCTGCGGCTGCCGCAGCCATTCTTCCAGTTCGTCGGTAAACGCGAAAACCACACCTCTGCCACTTCCGGGGACACGGTGGACCGGCAGGCCACGCTCGATCTCCCAGCGCCGGACGGTGCGCTCGTCACGCTCAAAGAAGGCGGCGATCGCCTTCCAGGAATCGAGGCGCTGTTTGTGTCTCGGCTGTGGAGAGCTCGACATCTTTGTTGTTCCGCGCCCGGCGCTTCCTGCGCAGGCCGCGGCAAATCCCCTGGAATGATAGACAAACGACCGCAAATGCCCGTTCTTGTCCGTTCGTGTCGATTGTCGCGGGAGGAGGTAGCAGGGATTATAGCCGAGATTCGGGTGTGGGGACACTCAAACGTGACCTGCAAAGCTTCGCAGTCCCGAGATCTAACAGGAGCGAATTCCGTGATTAACACTTTCCAGTCACTTGCTGAGCGATTCGTCGTGATTACCGGACTAATTATCCTCTTGCTATTGACGGGGATAGTCGTCCTGCCCGCGCAAGGCCAGGCGCAGGCACCGGAAGGGCTTCCCGCCGTCACCCACAACACCTGGACGAGCGGTGCGCCGATGCCCACTCCTATGTGGTTTCCGGCCGGCGCGGGCGTGATCAAGAACCAAATTTACGTTGTCGGGGGGTATGACAGTTCCCGCAACCAACTCGCCGACAATCAGATCTATAACCCCGCAACGAACGCCTGGAGCACAGGTGCGTCCATCCCGGCAGCAACGGCGCAAGGGGCCAGCACAGTGGTGAAGAACGTTCTGTACGTTTTCGGGGGATGTAACGTCCAGGGTACGGTGACCAACGCGGTCTGGGCCTACAACCCGAAGACAAATGCCTGGTCGTCCAAGTCGGCCATGCCCACAGCTCGATGCAGCGCGGCCGCCGTGGTCGACAAGAGCAAGATCATTTTTGTCATCGGGGGCTATGCCAACGGGCAACGGCTCAGCACCGTCGAAGCTTACAATCCAGCCACCGACAGCTGGACCGAAAAGGCGTCGCTGCTGGTTGGCAAGTCCGAGCCTGCGGCCGGCTTGATCGGCACTACCATCGCGGCTGCCGGTGGCTACACCCAGTCTGGCGACACCGGCGACAACGAAGGTTACAACATCACCGCAAATTCCTGGACATCCATCAAGTCTGATCCCACAGCACGAAACGGTTCCTGCTTTGGTGCCATCGGCTCCCAACTCTACGTTGCTGGTGGCTATCCCGGGGGTGGCCCGGGAACTCCCGCCATGAGATTGAACGAATCGTTCAAACCATCGAAGAACGCATGGACAACACTCGCTTCCATGCCGCAAGCCTCGATGACGGCCGCTTCCGCTGTGTACAAGAAGCAGCTCTACTGTTTCGGCGGGACGAGCACCGACAGCGGGACCGTCCTCACCAACGTCCAGATTTTTCAGCCATAACTTGTTGTCGCTCGGCAAGTCACGGTCTTGGTTCTTCGCAAGGATTTCGCTAAGGAGAAGGCTATGAAAACGACGTTGATGTTGGTAATGCTTCTGTCGGTCGGTGTGGCTTCGTTCGCCCAGGAGCAAGCTCCTGCCGTCAACCACAACACATGGACGAGCGGCGCGCCCATGCCGGTGTCCCTTGCATTCTCGACCGCAGCCTTGCTCAAGAACGAAATCTACGTGGTCGGCGGGAACAACGGCACAGCGAACGTTGCCGATGTGCAGATCTACAATCCCGTCACCAACGCTTGGACCACGGGCCCGTCCTATCCAACCGACATCGGATCGGCAAGCTCCGCGGTAGTGAAGAACATCTTGTATGTCTTTGGCGGCACCAGCGATGGAATGACCGCGACGAATGCCGTGTGGGCGTACAACCCCAAGACCAAAGCCTGGACTGCGGCGGCCGCCATGCCGACCGCGAGGTGGGCCTCCGACGCGGTGGTCGAGAAGAAGACCAACATTATTTATGTCATTGGCGGCGCTGCCAACGGCAGCGGCAACGATTTTCTCGCGACCGTCGAGAGCTACAATCCCGCGACCAATACCTGGACCGAAGAAGCGCAGATGTTAGTGGCCAAGGCGCAGGCAGCCGCCGGCCTGATCGGGACGACGATCGTCGTCGCCGACGGAGGGACCAATGGCCAAGGCACCACCGGCGACACCGAAGCGTATGACGCCACTACGAATAAGTGGACGTCGCTCGCGTCCGACCCGGTGTCCCGCTACGCATCCTGCCAGGGATCCATCGGTACCAAGCTTTATGACATGGGCGGGCAGACGGCGCCAACTTACTCCGATGATTTCCAGCTGTCGAAGAACAAGTGGACGACGTCGCTCGCTCCCGTGCCACAATCCGTCATATTCCCGGCTTCGGCCGTCTTTAAGAAGCAGCTCTACTGCATCGGCGGCTGGAGCGCGAATGGCGGACCCGTCATCGGCAACGTGCAGATTTATCAGCCGTAGTTTTGGCTGGGGCCTGGCGCTGAGGGGAGAGGCTCCGGGCAACAATTTGTTTTTGCTTCGAACCGAAGCCAGTCTCGCCTGATCTGGATTTAATGCCTGAAGTGCCGCACCCCGGTAAAGATCATCGCCAGCCCGAGGCGGTCGGCGGCTTCGATGACTTCCTGATCGCGTACCGATCCTCCCGGCTGAATGATGGCAGTCGCGCCCGCTTTGGCGATCTCTTCAACGCCGTCGGGAAACGGGAAAAACGCGTCCGATGCGGCGACAGTTCCCTTCAGCGGAAGCTGCGCCTTCATAGCCCCGACTTTGCAGGAATCGACGCGGCTCATTTGGCCGGCGCCCACACCGACGGTCTGGCCGTCGCGCGCATAAAGAATTGCGTTCGACTTGACGTGCTTACAGACCTTCCACGCGAACAGGAGCGCGTGCTTTTCTTCCGCCGTGGGCTGTCGCTTGGTGACGACCTTCAAGTCCGATTCCGTCAGCTTATGCAGGTCGGCATCCTGGACGAGCATGCCTCCGGAAATATTCTTCAGTACCCACTTCTGCTGGCCCGAAGGAACCTCGACCAATCTCAAATTTTTCTTGGAAGCAAATACGCCTTTTGCGCCTTCCTCGAACATCGGCGCCGCAATCACCTCCAGAAACAGCTTGGCCATTTCATTGGCCGCCGCCGCATCCACCGGGCGATTCACTCCGATGACTCCTCCGAACGCCGACACCGGATCGCACTCCAGGGCGCGCACATAAGCCTCGGCGAGCGTTTTGCCGGTCGCCGTTCCGCAGGGGTTGGTGTGCTTGATGATCGCGCACACTGTCTCCTCGAACTCCTGCGCCAGGTCCCAGGCCGCCTGCAGATCCACGATGTTGTTGTAGGAAAGTTCCTTGCCCTGCAACTGGCGCGCGTTGGCGACACCTGTGCCCGAACCGTCGGCGTACATCGCGGCATTCTGGTGAGGGTTCTCGCCGTAGCGGAGATCCATGGTTTTCTGGAACGCTAGCCGGAGCGTCTGCGGAAATCCCTGCTCCCGCAGAGCTAAATTCCCATTGCCGGTGACGCGTTCCAGGGTCGAAGCAATCGCCATATCGTAGGCCGCGGTGGTGGCAAACGCCTTTTGCGCCAGCCGCCACTTTGTCTCGCGCGAGAGTTCGCCGCCGGACTTCGACATCTCCTCGATAATCCCGTTGTAGTCGGACGGGGAAGTCACGACGGCGACGTCCTGAAAATTCTTTGCCGCCGAGCGGATCATCGACGGGCCGCCGATATCGATGTTCTCGATCAACTCGTCGAAATGCACGCCGGGGGTGGCAGCCGTTTTCTCGAAGGCGTAAAGGTTGACCACGACCATGTCAATTGCCGGAATTCCGTGCTCGGCCACGGCTGCGCGATGCGCGGCGTTCTCGCGCCGGTGCAGGATGCCGCCATGCACCTTAGGATGCAAAGTCTTCACTCGCCCATCCAGCATTTCCGGGAAACCGGTAAGTTCAGAAATGTCTTTCACGGCTATGCCGGAGTCGCGCAGCAGCTTCGCGGTGCCACCGGTGGAGACCAGTTCCGCGCCCAAGGCAGCAAGCTTGCGGGCAAAATCGATGAGTTCGGACTTGTCAGTAACGCTGAGGATGGCGCGTTGGATTCTTGACATGAGAACCTCGGGAGTGCGTACCACAAATTTTAACAGCAGGCAGTACGCGGTTGCCGGTGGACAATCGGCAGGGGCGCAAAGGCCGTCTCCGGGTTACGAAGGTGGGCAGTCTTTGAGCGTCCGCTATAGTAGACAATGCATGGCTTTGTCGACGGCGCCGGCGATCGCATTCGACGCGCAGGAATCGAGAGCGGAGGGTACGCAGAGCGGCACAGAGGATCTGAAAAGGCACAATCACATCGCAAGAAAGGCTCCGATGACGCCTCCCGCCTCCTGTGTGCCCGCAACGATTCAGACTTCTGTAGGTACTTAGTCGGAAGACTAAGTTTCATTTCCTATGTAACACACTCTGCCGACCAGATAGTCACTTGGCTTTTTGTTCTCCCAAACGGTCATAAGTTCTACTGGATACTCCTGGTTATGAGGGCGCAAAATAAGTTGACGGTCGGCCAGTTCGACGTATTTGATGGTACAGCCGTCGTCCTTGCGGACGGCATACGTGTTGTGTTCGCCCTTGCGATAAGGGGTAAGCGAGTTGTAATGGCGATCGATGAGGAGAGTGGCGCCCGGTGCTATGCGTGGGTACATGCTCGTGGCCTCCCGGGTGTCCGCTTTGAGGACGACGAAACGCTCCCAGCCTTCACGGTCGCCTTCGATCGACCCGCGTAGCCGCCGCAAAAAAACCTTCTTGAATTTCAGGATTTCCTTGACATGCATGTTCATGATGAGGGGCTGCGAAGCGGCAACTTGGGGATCGGTAACAACGACGCTTTCGAATTCATCGTCGCTTGGCGGGAGGATGGAAGCGCGTTTGTTGACTTCGGATGGATCCAGCAGGTCAAGCACGGACAAGTGTTGGACAGCGAGCACTCTATCCATGCCTTCCAGACTGAGCCCACGCTTGCGGTTGAGGAAATTCGAGATGTGGGCCTGCTTGAATCCGGTCAAATCGGCCAGATGCAGGCCGGTGAGCTGGCCCTCCTCGATCCTCTCCCACAGGGTCTTACGAAGGTTTTCCTGCAGAGTCCGGAATTTCATAGGACCGGAGTATAACACGTGGTTATAACCATATGATATTATTTTTACAACTTATACATCCATAAGGCAATAAACTACTTGACTTTCTCAAAAAGCGAGCTATAACATGAGACAATCATATTACTCATTTTTTCATGAAATGCATCGGAGCGTTTCGCGGAAAAGGCGGTGAACGTCATGATCGAAGAAGTATCCTCCGAAGAAGAAAGAAGTTTCGTGGAATTTCGACGTAAGGTGCGCTCTGCCGAAGTACTCTCGGCTGCCGTGGAACATCTGCTCAGGACTCTGCGTTTTACCGGGCGTCTGAGCGTGGTGGTGCAGAATGGCACTGTGCTCAAATCGGGGTACGAGGAGGGATACTTCCGGCAACCCCAACCGGGTGAGGCGATAAGAGTACAGTAGGTGACTCAGGCTGTTCAAGTTGTTACAAACTAAATAGAAAGACAGGTCATCGTAAGAGAAACGAGCCCTGGGCCGAACGACCGGCGCCAGGGCTTTTTTGTTGTTCGCTTTTCGCTGCTCGGCTTTGCATCGCGCTGAGCAGGCGAGAGCCAAGAGCCGAACAGCTATTCATACGAAAGAGGCTACTATGAATTTTTCTCAGGTCATCAAAGAAGACGACATTTCTGTGGAGTTGAAGTACTGCGAGCGCTGCGGAGGTTTATGGCTGCGTCCGCTGAACAACGATGAATCCTACTGCGAAAGCTGCCGGGCAATGATGGCGGCATGGCCCCAAGCAGAAAGATACTTCAGGCGCAGAAGAACACCGGGAACTTCGATCGACAGCGGGGCGGCCATGATGCCTGATCTGCTGGTAGTCGATACTCTGCTCGGGATCTCCGAGACGGCGTCTCAGCATAGCGAAATTGAGAACTGGAGCGATGCCGGTGAGGTGGCGCTATGAGCGCCGGCCCGGAGATCGTGAATTGGATGCTGAGGGGGCAGGACGAAGGGCCAAACATGCATGGCACGCAATCGACGCGTGGAGGCCATGAAGGTAGCAAAACGTGTGCTGCGCACGCAGCCGGCGAAAATCGCGTGCGCTGGCGCGCGCCAGCCCATCGGAGCCAAAGTCAATTTCCCCTCGCGGCGCCGTCCGACGACGGAGACGATAGGGACGGCAAAGAACGGGAGGCCGACGTGAGTGAGGAAGGTTGTCAGGAATGCCCACCCGCTATGGCAACCGACAGCGTGCAGGACGATCGGGATCTGTGGCTGTACCGCGATCGAACGGTGGCGCTGCTAAAGCGGTATGCGCGGATGGCAGTGGAGACAGGACGTCTGCCGTCTCTGTTGGGGAGAGAATGCTTCCGAACCAGTGTAACGCCATATGCCCTGGCGAGTTTCGAGGATATGGCGATCTTCGTCCACGATGCGGAGAAGGCGCTGCAGCGGTTGAATGAATCGCAGCAACAACTCATCCTCTTGAACGTCTTGGAAGAGTACAGCCAGTGGGACATCGCGCGAATGTCGGGATGCACAACGAGGTGGATCGAGTGGCAGGTCTCGGATGCGCTCGATGCGATGACGGTGGTTCTTATAGAGAGGGGACTGTTGTCAAGAGAGAACAAACGACGAATCGGCTGTAAGTGACTCAAACGAGGGGGAAAATATTTTCTAAAAACACTTCGGTGTACCCCCCTCGAATTTGATATTCTAAAGTTAAGAGTAGAGAAAAACGAAAAGTTCCGAGAGCGCGATGGAAGCGGCGAAGGCCGCAGAGATCGCGCTTTTTGATTTTGCAGGCACGCTCTTTGCCGTTTGTCAGAAGAAAGAACAGGCGCGGAGGGGGAAAGGCAAACGGCCAAGGTGACGTAGAATTGTAGGAAGCAGGCGAAGGAACCAAGGCGAGCTGCGCGAAGCAGATTGTTCAGGGTGGGGAGAACAACACGACATGGATGTGACGTGGGTGACGGAGCGGATCGGATTGGGTGGAGGGATCTGGAACGAGACGAACATGGGCGAATTGGCGCGGATGGGCGTCACACATGTGCTGGATATGCAGATCGAATTCGACGATACGCCGCTGGCCGAGCCGTACGGCGTCGAAGTGCTGTGGAATCCGACGGACGACGATTTCCAACCGAAGCCGGCGGAACTGTTCGAGCGAGGGGTGGAATTTGCGCAGCAGGCGCTAGAGCGACCGGAGACGAAGTTGTACATTCATTGCGCGGCCGGAGTGCATCGCGCGGCGATGATGACGCTGGCAGTCATGTGCGCGAGAGGATGGGACATAGAAAAAGCGATGGCGCTGATTGAGGGGAAGCGTCCGGTGGTGGATTTCGCGGACGTGTATGTGGAGAGCGTGAAGAAGTATATGGGAAGTCAGAAGTCAGAAGTCAGAATGCAGAAGTAGCTGTCAGCTCTCAGCTTTCAGTTCCCAGTTCTCAGTTCTCAGTAAAATCAAGTGCTTTGCAGGCAGAGGGCGCGGAGGTGTGCGCGGAAGAGCAGGTCACGGGTCATAGGTCACAGGTCATGGGTGAGAGGTCACAGGTCACAGGTCACAGGTCACGGGTCACGGGTTGTCGATCCCCCGTGCATGCAAGCAGCTAGTACCGTGGCCGCATGATTAAGTGGGCTGCCCGAGGGCGGGGCGTCCTCCCACCCCAGCAAGCCAAAAGCGGGCGTGATCGGGCCCCGGTCTCGGGACTGCCGGCGAGGCGCCGGCGCTAAGCTCTCGCGGTCAGAGACCTAGTGTCGTGTCCCGGAAATATGCGAGCGAAGTTGGGCAGGCGGTCGCGGACAAAGCGAGGCAGTCTGTGCTGCAACCAAGATACATAGGTCCTTCGCTTCGCTCAGGATGACATCAAATTTTGACATGAACTTGCGGGACAGCACACTAGCACCCAGTGGTGAAAGTCAGTTTCGGAAAAAGCCCGCGCCTAAAGGCGCCCTGATTTTCCGGCACTTTCGGCACGCCTGAAGGCGTGCCCCGATACGAATCTGGATCTCTACGATGGGCCGCTAGTAGAGTGTCGCAGAGAATCCGTTAGCGTGAGCACTGGGAAAAGGCCTTGAGGCGTACCAGTGAAATTGAGTGAATCGGGGTGCTTCGACTCCGCAACCGCTTCGCTCCGCGAAGCAGTTGCTGCACTCAGGATGACAGACGTTTAGATTTTTGCCGCGGCAACGTTATCCGTGCGACAGTTCACTAGCGATGAAGTAAGCGTTGAGGATGTGGCGGACGAGTTAAAGGAGTGTGGAGGAGATATGCGGAGTAGATGGCGCTCGAGGGCAGGAATGAGCATAGTGGTTGGGGTCCTGGCGATGCTAGTGGGACACAGCGCAGAGGCGTGGGCGACGGGACCGGGCCTGACGACCATCAGCGACACCGTATACAGGGCGGATGGCACGGCCGCGGGCGGTACGGCATTGATATCCTGGCCGACATTTGTCACGGCGGAGGGCGATGCTGTGGCGGCGGGACAGTCGAGCGTGCAGATCGGAGCGGGCGGGGAGTTTTCGACACAACTGGCGGCGAACGTGGGAGCGAGTCCAGCAGGAACGTATTACACGGTTGTGTTCCAACTGGACGACGGGACGGTGCGGACAGAATACTGGGCAGTTCCGACAAATTCTCCGGTAACGATCGCGCAGGTGCGAACGACACCGGGAACCGGAATCACGAATGGGCTGGCTTCACAGCAGTACGTGCAGCAAGCAGTGGCAGATCGGGCATTGGATGCGAGCGTAGTACATCTGGGCGGCTCGGAGACGGTGAGCGGAACGAAACAATTTGCGGCGCCGCCATCGGTCCCGGCACCGGTGGGAGCGAACGACGCAGTCAATAAAGAGTATGTGGACCAGGCCGTGGAAAATGTAGGCGCGGGAAACTATGTAGCGAAGACAGGGGACTCGATGAGCGGGGCGTTGTATCTCGCGGCAGATCCGACCTCTCCTTCACAAGCTTCCGACAAACATTACGTGGACGTTGGGATGGCGGGAAAGGCGGACTTACTAAGTGGAACGGTGCCGACCAACGAGTTAGGAAGCGGGACGGCAAACGGAAGCGAGTGTCTGCATGGAGATTCGACGTGGGGAGCGTGCGGGACAAGCGCGAATGCAACGTCGATCCAGGGAGTGGCGGTGGCCACGGCAGCGCCGACGGATGGGCAAGTCATCACATACCAGGCATCGTCGAACACGTATGTGCCGGCAGCGGGAGGGGGAGCGGGTTCGGTCTATGCGACGACAAAGTACGCGTCGGACTACCAGTTTACACTCACCCCAGCGACGGACCTGAGTTCGCCGGGCGCGAAGACGGTAACCTTAAGTTCGTGCCCTGCGGGTGTCATCGGAACAGAAACGGGATACTGGGTGTATATCTCGGGGACGGGAACGGCGGAAGCAGTGTTAGTGACGGGCGGAACGTGCGCGGGAGACAGTAATCCGGGGACATTGCAGTTCACGACAGTAAATGGACATTCCGCAGGATACACGATCAAGTCGGCATCGGCGGGGATCGCGGAGGCATCGATCGCGGCGAGGTACCGGCCACGAGGGGTAGCCTATTTGTCGGGCGGAAAGATTATTGCGCCGACAGGGGACATTGCGATCTATGGACAACTTACTATCAAGTCGATTGGACAGACGGTGGAGTTTACCGGCGGGACGCAGGCATGTTACTCAGGGACGACCCCTTGCGTATTTATTGGAGATGCGGCGAATGCGAACCTGGTGCTCGATGTAACACTGGTCAATTTTCGCGGCAGGCCGATGACGCCGGGAAGCACGCAACCGATGGTAGAGGTGAACGCGCAGAAAACAAGAATCGTGAACCTGATGGGCCTAGCTGAACCGTCGGGAGGAACATTTGGATATTGGGCGAAAGTCGACGATGACCAGGCTTTCGAGATCGATGGATTGGATACATCGACGGGACTGGGAACACTAAGATGCGATTCGACGTTTTGCGGATCGTACGTATATAACCCGGAAAACTTCGGTCAGGCCCCGGCCGTCGGATGGCTGAAGGACATGAATCTGAATATCCAATGCAACGGAAACGGGGTGGACTGGGGCGGGGGCAACACGCTGCAAATATCGGATTCTGTGATCCAGGGTTACTCGCAATTTGGAGTGCGTGCG
>Ga0335081_10018137_pt1 | contig 11382 bp, 13 predicted proteins | sample Lox_Sample_35_FD_206713 | JGI IMG/M metagenome (GOLD analysis project Ga0335081, IMG submission 206713) | Soil microbial communities from Loxahatchee National Wildlife Refuge, Florida, United States - Lox_Sample_3.5 | ecosystem: Environmental > Terrestrial > Soil > Wetlands | place: USA... | reverse complement strand
CGTCATGAAGCTGTATTGTATCGCCCACTATCCCGTAATAACATTTTAACATGAAGCGACGTGCTTAGCCCCGACGAAAGCGAACTCCTAATAACCGTCTACGACCGCCAAAACCAAGAAACCTTTCTTGGCCACACAAAGCTTCGTCCCCGTCTAGTCGACAAACAAGCGGTCGAACAATGGTTTAAACTCGAGCCGCGAACCCCGGATGAATCCGTTACAGGCGAAATAAAGCTCTCTTGGGTTTATGAGAGTATCGACCGAAAACACCTTGGGCCCGACGACTTTGATATTTTACGTCTCATTGGCCGTGGGACTTTCGGCCAAGTTTATCAAGTGCGTAAAAAGGACACGGGAAGAATATACGCAATGAAAGTCCTCTCGAAAAAGGTTATTGTTCAAAAGAAGGAGGTGGCGCACACAATTGGCGAGCGAAATATCCTTGTTCGCACCGCAAAAACATCTTCCCCGTTTATTGTCAGTCTAAAGTTTTCTTTTCAAACACCGACAGATTTGTACCTTGTGACCGACTATATGTCTGGGGGCGAATTGTTTTGGCATTTACAGCGCGAGGGCAAATTTTCGGAGTCAAGGGCAAAGTTTTACATTGCAGAGCTGGTCCTTGCGCTGGAAAACTTGCATAACGAGGGGATTGTGTATCGGGATTTGAAGCCGGAAAACATCTTGTTAGATGTAAATGGTCATGTTGCGCTTTGCGACTTCGGTCTTAGTAAGGCGAATTTGAGGGAGAGTGATACGACGAATACCTTTTGTGGGACAACTGAGTATCTCGCGCCGGAAGTCCTGCTTGATGAACAGGGTATACTACACCTTTTGCATATCAAAGCTGATTGCGCTGGATACACGAAATTGGTCGATTTTTGGTCGTTGGGGGTTTTAGTGTTTGAAATGTGTTGTGGTTGGTCACCCTTTTATGCGGACGATACGCAACAAATGTACAAGAACATCGCATTTGGAAAAGTTCGATTCCCGAAAGATACCCTGTCCGCAGAAGGAAAATCATTTGTCAAAGGAGTATGTTTCGCGTAACGAGGTGCTAGCTAACTTATAGCTGCTGAACCGCAACCCGAAACATCGTCTTGGCGCCAAAGATGATGCCCGAGAACTCAAGGCTCATCCTTTCTTTGCGGGAATAGACTGGGACGCTCTCCTCAGAAAGGAAATTCCACCCCCTTTCAAACCTCATCTCAAGTCAGACAGCGATGTCTCTAATTTCGATCCTGTAATAAACCTCTTCGCTCCATTTCTAACACGGTTTGCAGGAGTTTACAAATGTCCCCGCACAAAAGTTCGAACACCAATCTAATCAACAATCAACTTCGCCCCTCTCCTCCACTGTCCAAGAGAATTTTCGAGGCTTCACCTTTGTCGATGACTCGATCATGAATCAACACATGCGCAAACTCGATCTGGACCGGATGGACGAAGATGCCAACGATCAAGATCAACTTCATCGGGATACGTACGATGACGACGCGGAACGGAGTGTCATCGATGATGAACAGTCTGAGGATGAAGATATGTTAGTTCCGGGAACAAGTAGTCGAGGACAACGAATGAGCGGCGTCGAAGAAACCATGTTCGAAATGCGTTGATATTACTCTCACCCAACGTTTGATAGGCAGGTGTCTTCAATTTCGTCATGGCATTCCCACTGTCCCTTTTGGCTAAAAGTTCGGTGCGCATGAAAGTGATTCAGATGTCGGGGCCTGTTGTTTTATTGCGTTCCCTCTTGTTTTCTTGTCTTCACGTGCTTTACGTTTTCGTTGTTTTTCTTTTTGTTCTCGGTTGTATTATGAGATTGCATTCTTTGGTTTATCTTTCTCAGATGTGTTATTAGTATTCCTTGATGTTTTTGTTCTCGTATCTCAGTGGTGTGAAATACGTCCTAATTCTACACGTGGGTAGTCTGGAAAAAGATGCAATTCAAAGGAAAGTTGATGCAAAGATTCATTGCTCTATGTCGACCTACTTACAACCCGCTATCCCACCCAACTCCTAATTCATCTCTCAGGTCACCTCCGAGATCTTGGAAAAGATCTGAAGCAGTTTCCATAACGGGGACATCGTCATTCATCTGTTCTTTTGCCAATGTGAGCAGTGGTACCTTCGGTAGTAGTTTGGCTCTGATTGAAGAGTTAGTAAATGCCGGTGATATCTCTAGAAAGTACTCATCTATAAAATTTTGCACAACTTCATTCATGTTTGGCAATCGATGTTGAATGATTTCGAACTGATTCTGTTTAAAAACCCTGGGAGGGAATGCTGAGTACGAGTGCACTGCGTCCATTCGAGGCGCCTTCAGCACAGACTTATCTGCGTGTATGCGATTTCCTTGAGAGGTATCTATTCTAATGTTTTGAGCATCTTTCTCCTCGATAAGGGACAATAACTCTTGCTCAACACCTTGTTTAATTCCCATCGATTTTGGTTCTTCATATGTCCAGCCCTTTAGTTGATCAGACAAAAAACTAGCTTGAACGGAGCCAGGTCCGGTATCTAGATGTTTCAGCTTGGTGGACGAAAAGTCGGTCTCAGTCTCAGTTTTAAACATGATGCTCGGAGACTTGTGTCGAAAAAGGTCACAAGGTTGAGGATATGGAGTGAATCTTCTCTGATAGAAAGGATGGCGCCACCCCTTTTCTATCTCCTCTAGAGGCCCACGACTGGAGAGCTGGACTTCATCAACTTTAAAGGGCTTGCCTGTTCGTGCAAAGTGTAATTCTGAAGCTTTGTAGAGGCTGTCCAAAACGCTGTTTAAATGATTTGTCTGTTCGTCTTGCTGCTGCGATATATGCTCGCTCCTGGTTTTATTGTTTTGTTCTCTTTGCGCGCATAAGTGTAAGTTCCATTCAAAGGAAGTTCCATTGGTACAAGGATTTTCGACATGCTCAATCCGGACTACGATCTGATCAATCAGAACAAGATTTACAACGCACCCTCTCATGCATGCCCATCTCATTGTATAAACTTTCCACAACCCTCCCCTTCCCTTATAATTCTACAATCTGAATAGCAAATATAACTCCCTGCTTGTTTATGGCTACTGCCTTTCCCGGTTGGACGGCACTATCATACGTTGAGAACGTCGGGAGCAGATCAAATGGCGTCCATAGATGGTTAAAAATTTGCACAGTCCGGGCCCTTCTTTATGGCCATTTGTATCTCTCTTAGCCGCTCTGGAGTTTCAAATATCGTCGCCGATCTCAAATGGAGTCGTAGAAATATCATTGTGCTGGTACGAGTGCGGCTAAGGCTACAGTCTTGGCTATATATGGGGTAAATAGACAAAGAGATGTAGTGTGGTTGAATAGGAAGGGTGGCTGTCCTGGGGATGCCCAGGGTAAACGTACGTTAAGTTGGGGGTAGGGATTTTGGGTGAATTGTGGAAATCAACATCGAAAGTGGTACGGGACAGGAAAGTCATGTCCTGGTTATGGAAATGGCAGTGGTTTTGCCTAGGTGTAGCAGTCACACTTGGAGCTCTTTCAATAACCTCTCGGACGTGTGGCGGACTTCGACACGTCCCACCGCTTAAGGAATTGCCTGGCGTCGCAATCACGAATATCCTTGACTCGCTCCCTGATTCGGTTGTGTCGTCAAAACTTTGGCAATATTCTGGCATCGAGCGGCTGGAGATGTGGTTGGACAACTATGAGTGTCCGGCTGACCACGAATATCGAACCGAAATCCTCCATCATGAACCCCTTATATTTCGACTGCGCGGGTTTCTTCCTCGTGGTGAAGCGACGCATCTTCTCAAATTGGCGTAGCGTCTGGAATCTTCTCAAGGAACTCATTGCAGAGACGGAGACCGAAAGGATTCCTTTGTTGCACGTTGGACAGCCAACGATCCAACCAGGACGTACCTTGAACCTGACGAGGATCGAGTCGTGGCGTGCCTCGAACAACGAATTGCGTCGATGTCTGGCTATCCGATTCATCACCAAGAACCAATTCAAGTAAGGAAAAGCGATCTACTTGTTCTGAAGCCAGATTGTTCGAAATGATCCTGTTGGGATCGGAGAGAGGCCTACTACGAACATTTGGCCCGAATGGCTAATTTACGATACACCTCGAACACGTCGAGCTGCTAGGATGTTAGTCGCATTAGATATACAATCGAATAATCCGTGGGAGATCGCGTTCCCCGTCCTGGAGAAGCGGTTTACAGTTGGTGAGAATGACGCATGTAAGTCCCCTGTCAGAAAACATCTCATCGCAGTATTTTGGTGGAACCTTTTACCGAACGGGACTTTCGATGCAAGGTATTGCCCGCATTTTCTCGGTCCTGACTCACAGAATATCACACAAGGTCATCTCCAAAGAGGAAGTCTGGTCGGCGAATGTATTTATTAACGAAGGATATTGGCGTCCGGAATGGTGGGAGCCTTCTTAGTAACCAATCTCTCAGTAATCGCAAACGGATCATCAACTTAGGCTTAGGAGCTAGAGTAACTTTCACCCTGTCCTGTATTCGCACTCCACCAATATGCAACATGGGCAGGCGATAATTAATTGAACGTAATGGCACGAAATCTTTCGATTGAACAAATGTTCCCGCCAAAGCTGCATATTGATGGAGCGTTAATATGGACAAGAAAGTGTAAAATCTTACTAATCCAGGGCCATTTGTGGGATGGTTCCGGGCATCTCCATGCAGGCCCGCCCCTGGGGTCGCAGGTGTGAACGTCTTGGACCAAGATTTTCCGGTTTTCAAATGCGTGTTGTTTGTCTCGACCGGATCAAGAAATGAAAATTAGTCTTTCCGGATTGGTTTGTGAGGGTGCTTGAACGGTGACGCTGAAACGCTGGGTCGTTGACTTTCTTCAATGGGTAAGATGCAAGTGCGTGATCGGAAAACGAACAGGCCAACTTCGACGGTCTCGCACGAACGACTTCAAGCGTATTGAATTAATGTTCAATGGTAATAGGAAACTTTGCTTCGCTCCATATCGAAACTGTTTACATAGAATAAGTCAGAATCCCGAACGTATGCCACGATATCGCAAGTATAAGTCATATACCGTTGCAACCTACAAACTTTGCAGTTCCAAAAGATTCAAGTCCGTCCCTCTCGAACACACACGAGTCGTTCTGTACAAGCTATCCACCATGCAATGCACAAGCACCAACTCCAGATCCAGGTCAGTTAGAGATATGTCCCATCGCCGCCTTCTCTCCACAGCTTTATGAAGTTTAATCCGCTATGAGGACGAGTTTATCGCTCGCGTCCAATGCCGCTGACAGATCTCTGTCGTTTGATATATCGTACAGTTCTCCACTCATGCTGTCTCGGTATCGTACCGACGTGAACGGTTTCCCTAGTCGTTCCTTCATTTTCTCCATGAGGTGATCGTAGGAGACATCTGGTGGCGTTCGAATGACAATGATATCGTCCTGGAAGAATATCTTGATTTTGATAAACGGCGGGGCTGGTCTCGAAGGATTCGAAGCGTACGGGTTCTCTTCCTGATGTTGAGGTTGTTCGGAGGGTTGTGAAGTACTACCCATGGAGATATTCCTTTGCGGGTTTGATGGATCGGATGAAGTTTTAGCCATGTTGATGGACGTTTGTGAGGCATTGCCCGTAGGCGAACTTCCGACGCGCGTGAGCGGCTGGGTTCGCGCTGGCCCCATGGAAGCATACGAATCATAGGAGCGTTGGGTTTGATTGGATCCCCGATTTTGTTGAGACGAGGAAGACGTGGTTTGAGAATTCCGCTCAACACTGCCACTACTAGTGGTCATGGAAGGTTGAGGGGCCATGTTTGTCGCTCGATTCGATTCAACGTCACCTTCACGCGGTGCGAAAAAGGTTTTCACGAGTTCGTGCGTTCGGATGTGCTGGGGCAGGAGACAGAGTTCACGAACGTATAGATCGAGATCGTCTTTGCGTTCTTCGGCGATGGCGTCAGTGACGTATACCGTTGGTCCGGGGATGAAGGGTAAAATCCTGTCCTTGCCTGTTGAACCGCTTTCGACAGGGAAAGTGGCGAGGAGGGTTATTTGGAAATTGTAGAAGTCTTCGTAGTATCGACAGAGATTTCTGTGTCGGCCGTCTTCCATGACTGCCCGAACCCAATACCAGTACCGTCCATTCGTGTACGCAAATTGCTCTATCCGCGCCTCCTTGACGGCAAGCAATGCAGTCGGCGAATTCAACGGAGAATATTCTGTACCATTTACCGGCGATTGTCGTTTCTGCGTGGCAGATGCAGGCGGATTATTGTTAGTGCTTTCAAATTGTCCTAACGGGATACTCTTGCTCTTGTATTCTCCAAGCTTTTGTTTCCATTCCTCAACCTTTGGCACACCAGCTTTCGCGACAAATTCCTCGATATTTTCCACAGCTTTGCCTGTCGCAACATCTCGAATTTCAATGAAGGAAATGGGGATGAGTCCTGGCCCGCCGAGTCTGCCGATGGGTTTACAGACAAACCATTCATGATTCGATTGAGCAATGACGATAATCGATTCACCGGCCTTGACATTCAACTCGTCCTTTTGTTCTGCCACAAAATCATATTGCACAACACCATATACGGGCGTAGGTTTCGGTCCAGACGGAGTCGTCGCCGAAGCAGGTGGGGTAGGCACACTGCCTCCTCCGAACCCATTATAACTCCCCGCAGCTCGAGGTCCTGCATCCGTTAACGTCATCCCACCCATCGTCGAAGCAAGAGAATTTGTCGACGGCGCCGTCTTGCCCAACACCTCGAAATGGTCGACGGGCACGAGTCCTCGCATATTGGTCGCCGGATTACTCGCCTCGTACCAATACCGATCGTTTTCCCCGCTGATGACATGGAAGAAATCGCCCTTTGTAAAGGCGAGCTCGCGCGAGGATTGAGGGATGTAATCGCGGATTGCACGGATGACTTTTTTCGGCGGGACGATGGTTAGGGAGGATTTGGGCGAAATCACTCCATTGCCGATTATCGTTGAGGAGTTGTGGCGATCGTTGCCGCCGCTTTTTAATGACTTTCGGAGGCCCTGGGGTGAAGATGTGTTAGCCCATCACAGGTCCTTGTGAAAACAGATCAACGAAGAAAGTGGAGAAACATAAGGCGACTTGTCTGGGGGAGGGGGGAGGAATGCAACAACGCACCTTCATTGGCTTTACTGACCCAAAACGAACAGAGCCACGGCGCGCCTTGAAGTACCCAGAATCACAGCAAGGCGGAGTTCTTGGGATGGTGGAGGGGATGTTTTCCTCGTCTTCCTTTGAAACGGATTAATCACGAAATCGGACAGGATGTCCCGTTGATGAATCCGGCTGCCGACGCTCCGGTCTTTTAAGATGACCCCGAAAATTGAAGGTTGAGCGGAGGGATATGCCGAGCGAAAGGCAGAGGCAGTGTAAAGGGCCCAAAAAATGACAGCCAATAGTCCCGTCGGGCGATGGGGGAGTGAGTGGGCGAGTTTCGGAAGCTACTTATTTCTTCGTTCTTTACCCGTGATGTCGGAAAGGAAGGCCGGGCGGCAGGGTGTGAACGAGCCTGTCCTGCGGAGTGGGCGTTGCAGCAACGTTTTATTACTTGAGTGCTAAAGGGGTTGTGATGTACTTTCCCAGGAAACGGGTAATCAGGTAAAAGTGGTAAAATTTTAGGTCTGCGCCCGTCGATTGAACGGGGAGTTAAATGTCAATAATATAATGGGGCCTCAGGTGCCGCCGACCGTGCGCATAATTAAGAACACTATCAGCGGCAAGGGAACAAGGGATGTGAACGCAACGTGCAAAAAGTCCGAGGGCTGCCGCATAATTAAATCAAAAAGGGGGTGGGATGTTTTTATTTGCCTGTGGCTAAGGGCGTAAAATATTCTTTACGCTTTTGGGGTAAAAAGGCTTCACCACGGGGTGGGAAAAAATTACTCTTCGATGAATGGGAACTTTGGCCCTTGATTGCAAGCCCCATTCAGATCTCTCCAACCTTCCTCTCTTTGTCTTTTCCAGGGGCTATTCTGTTGGTAGGATTTTAGGTTCAATGGTTAGCCTCCGATACACCTTTCTAGACCCGATCTGGCAAGTTGACATCAAACACCGCGCGAACCAGAATGGAAAGTCCTTCGAAGAAAATTGGGATCGCAGCGTCATTAATTTTCTTATTCCATCCACACAGTGAGCAAATTGACCGGATGTAAGGCGCCTTCTACAAATTCTGTGGCTAAAAGAAGCGGTCCGTGCCATGCCGCCCCAAGAACCCTCCCGGAAATCCGTGCGCGGGAACATGCTGAAACACGGGTCAAGGATGTTTGTTGGATTAAACGAGTAGACGGTTTCGGACCGTAGCCAAAAAAAAAACCGAATACTTTTCATCGGGGGAAAAAGGTCGCGAAATCTCAAATGGTGAACTGTAACTTAAAATCCTTGGCTTTTGTTCGAGGTCATGCGCATTTTACCGGTCGGAAGGAACAGAAGGTCATGGCGCTCGATTGAATCAGATGATGAGTTTTAGGATCGACGGACGGTCTAAAACGGGCCAGGGGGGAAATAGTACAATTCTCAGAGACCAGGATGTTGGTATAGCATGGAACTGTCTCTCCCCAGTTTCAATTTCCTTTTGTCAAATCGACTGAAAATCGTGTATTAAAGTGCGGGAGATGACAAGAATACTAAGGCTATGCACAGCCATGCTAGTCTTGAATACAATAGGAGTTAAAAACTTCCCCAACCGAAAAACAAAATAGTCATATCCCTAGGACTTCCTGAGATATTTCACCACCTTCGAACCCCAGGAATTCCATCATCATCTTCATCCCCTCCAGAATACCGCTTCCTTCCTCCAAACTTGATTGGTGAATTATTCACAAACGTCGGACCCCGAGAAACGGGCCTTGGAAAGACCGACGTCGAAGCCCTCTTCGACCTGAAACTATCAGCTCCCCAAGACGAGTAGAAAAGGAGGGTACGTCTTGGCAGGACTATTCTCTCTGACTTTGGGGACTTTGATAGGACTCGGAAAATCACTTCCACCCTTATTCCAAAGATCGAATGATGATGTCCCTGTTCCGGTGGGCGGCCGTTTCATAGCTGGAGCAGGGGTAAAGTCAGGTCCCACGGCAACGCTATGCGACTTGCGTAATGGGGTATGTTGTACAGGCCCGTACTTTCTTCGAAAAGCCTCAACACTAGCGCCTGTGGCACCGTACGTTGTTGCTGCATAATCTACCGTGCCAGTGTCACCAGAAGGCGTCACGTCGGAGGTTGAGGTTGGCGTTGAAGTTCCGACGTCGCGTTTTTGCACGTTGATTCGTGGTTCGATGAATTTTGTGTTGTATTCAGAGAAGACTTGGGTGTACAGTGCGGTTTTATTCTTTTGCTGGGTTGTGGAGAAAGTTAGAACGAGTGACAACTTTGAATCAGTGACATTAGGGGTTTTAGGGAATGGGCGGAACCTGGATGGTGTTTAGACTGAGGAGACAGAGAGTTTCGAAGACTGATACGGAACCGAGGTACTCGATTATGAGGACGTGCAGGGGAGAAAACCATCTTAGTGTTAGGACAAGTTGAGATCGGCCTTAATACCGAAATGTGTTAAGGGAGAAGGTAGTAGGATCCCATATTGACAATTCCCAGGCTTGCTTCTTGCCTCCATCCTCAGCAAACTGGGGCGTTGATGGACGAAAATTTTGCCTCATGTCAATTGAGTCCGGATGGGTATTTGGTACATGAAGGAGGAAAATAATCCAGGCGAATAAATCACTGGTGAATCAATCGTCACACGTCTTGCACCAGGCGTCACAGGCTCCGTCTTGAACCTCGTTAGCTTCACCAAAGGTGCAAGAGAATGGATACATTAGGCTTCGCATCAAACATTCGATAATTCTTCCTTTTTGTAAAGCAAAGCAATGCATTGATAATGCTAAATCCAACCAAACACCAAGAAACCGCAGACAACTAAAGGTCAACAATCCATTGCCCCCTTGACCAAATAGCAGAACGGGGAGGGGTTGTACAAGGGTATGAAGACCGCCCGCCGCCCCAATAAATATGCGCCCACCATCCCCCGACTGCGACACTGGACTCCCCTCAAAAACATCCTTCTCGTAATAGGAGCTCGCCTGCTGCTGTTGATCACGTCGCGCAATGAGGTATAGCCCGTTCAGTCCGATGCCGAGAGGGATCGACAGCGTATTGGACACGCTGTCCCATTCGAGGAGTTCATACCACTCGTTGAGGGAGATGAGCAAATCGTGGGGATAGGAGGAGACGCGTTCCCAGAGTGATTGGCGGCGTATAAGTGGCATTTTCCCGCAACGGGTTCAAGGAAGTTCGGATCAACAGGTTAAATCGTTAAAAACCTAACCCTATGAGATTTACCTTGAGATGAGATCTGACTCTCAAAGTGTGCTGACATACGCAAAGCGTGAGCCGATTCATTTACTTGGCTTCACCCGGGTAATATATTTTTGGGAAACACCAATCGAGGCGCAGAGGCCGAGACATGGCGGAGATACATGCGGTGTTCCCTAAGCGCTGATATCTTCAATCTGTTGGCTAAGGGGGTGACGTGCTATTGAACTCTGTTCCCCTTCTGAGGCGCATCCTTGAACTCAATGTAGGGATGAATAGGCCATTTTATGAATTGTATATCCAGGTATAATGGGAAGGCTGTCATCTGCCATGATGGAACTATCAAGTAATCAACAAATTCTGAAAACTTTGGTCGTGAACTTGGCACTTGTGGCCTCGGTTAGGGCCTTCATATATGGTCTCCCGGCTGTTTCTGCTCTTTAGGAGGTATCGAGTACTATGTCCTTAAGACCTCTTGTCGGGAGACAAGAAACTTGCTTCGGTTGTTAAAGTTGCCATGATAGCCCCCTTTTGAGTTGCACTTTCATAACCTATCGTGAAGGCAGGATACGTTGTTCTGATAATGAACCATGCATGCTTTGCAATCAGGGAAACAGAAATCATATCTGGACCGGGTGACGGAGCTGTCTGTTGTGGTCCTAATATGGCTCATTGCCCCAATTTTGAAGATCAATGTTGTCTGTTGGATGGACATTATGGTTTTATTCTTGTTGTGCCAAGAATGCCCGGTGTTGTCTATTTCCAGATGAAGACATTACCTGTTATGACCGGGAGTTTTACATGGGCGTCGTCTGTCCGATTTGGAGCAACGATGGTGCAGAGTGTTTGAGGAATTGGTTATTGTCTCACCAGAAAATGTGAAAATAAAATAAAGAAATAAAAATAAAAAAAAGATCATTCCTTGGCTTTTTTCTCTACCGAGTGTAAGTTATAAGTTACGACGAGAATGCTTTCGGTTTGGTATCATATCTACGTTGCTTTGTCTCGTTTGTCCAAGGTGCATTGTTTTCTATCTGCAACCACCCCGTCTGCAATGCATCTAC
>Ga0335081_10018136_pt1 | contig 11383 bp, 12 predicted proteins | sample Lox_Sample_35_FD_206713 | JGI IMG/M metagenome (GOLD analysis project Ga0335081, IMG submission 206713) | Soil microbial communities from Loxahatchee National Wildlife Refuge, Florida, United States - Lox_Sample_3.5 | ecosystem: Environmental > Terrestrial > Soil > Wetlands | place: USA... | reverse complement strand
TCGTAAACGACCTCTTGTTGTGTACATAAATCGTTTTCCTTGCAAAGTCGATGTCATTCCACTCTAAAGAAGTGAGCTCGCCCAGACGCATCCCAGTGCAAACCGCCGATAGGTAGAGGTCGCGGTGGTCCTCGTTATTGACTATCTGCAAGAGCTTGCTAAACTCGTGGGGTGAGGGGAAGCAGGGAAGTACCTCCCGCAACTTTGGTTTTTCGACCTTCCGGAACTCGTTATATAAGACATATCCCCATCGCCTAGCCGTTTCAAATGCACTCGCAAGGGTGACAAAATACGTGCGCACAGAATGATCGGATACCGTGAGCTTCTTCTGTGCAAGAAAGCTTTCAATTTCACGTACCCCCACTCTGAGGAGGGGAAGGTCCCCGACAATCCGGAGGAATTCCCTCAAAGCCGTGGCTGCACTTTCGCGTCCCTTAGCGGTATGAACGCTCCGAAGGTACTCGAGATATTCCCGAGTGAACTGTGAGATAAGAAGTGTCTTGGGCGATTCGGCCTGAAGCTCGTGGTGCTCCTGGAACTCCCTGAGAGCCTGTAGAGCCTCTGATTTAAGCTTTGCCCCGGTCGAACGCCAGCGACGATGGCCGTCCTGGTCGATCAGGATGTAGTAGACACCGTTACTGCGTTTGAAGAGGTAGAACCGTGGGCTAACAGACATTGCGTCACCTTTTCGGTTAGCAATTCCGTTAGCAGTGTGGAGGGGAAACTTCGAAATCTCGTCGGAGCGAGGGGATTTGAACCCCTGACCCCCTGAACCCCATTCAGGTGCGCTACCGGGCTGCGCTACGCTCCGTACCTCCGGTACAACAGACTACAGTTTCTTCAGCAGGTCCTGCAGGAATTCCTTTGTTTCGACGACGTCCGCGCGGAGCTGCTCGTCTTTGATTTTCGTCCGCGCCTTCGGCGTATCGATTAGCTCGAGCTGCTCTCCGGTGTCGATCTCGGGCGTGTAGGCCTTGAGCACCTGCTTCGCGCCTTCGATCGTGTACCGCTCGTCACGGAGAAGCTTCTTGATGTAGAGGATCAGCTTGATGTCGCGGTTGGTGTAGATCCGGTTGCCGGCCCGGTTCTTCGCCGGCTTGAGCTGCTCGAACTCCGACTCCCAGTACCGCAGCACGTATTGCTCGAGGTCCGTGATCTTGGCGACCTCGCTGATCGAATAGTAGAGCTTCTTGATGCCGAGGGATTTCATGTCCGCCGGGAGTTGTGCGACGAGCGCTTCTCCGTATTAAAAGTACGCATTGCCCCGGTGAGAATCAACCTGCCCCTCGTTCAGCGAATGAGGAAGTGAAATGCCGGTTACCTGTTGCGGGATTTGGAGAGGCGGAGATCGATTTCCTTGATTTTCGCAAGCTCCGACTGGGCCTGCTGGAGCTGGAGCTCGGTCTCCTGCACCCGGTGGGCGTCGGCCGCCATGGATGCAGCCTGGCGCTTGGTGAGCACCGTGAGGCTGTCGCTTGCCGTATAGAGCTGGACGATCTGCGCGCGCAGCGCGATGATCCGGCTCAGCAGCTCGACGGAGATCCGCGCGTTTTCCCTGTCCGATTTCTCGAGGGGAAGCCCGAGGTACGCGTGGTACCACCGGTACGCGGCGCTATCGTTGGCAATCGTCGGCGGGCTGAGACAGTAGAGGAGGGCGGCCTTGCGCACCGCCACCGGATAAAGATTGCTGTGTGCGGACCGGACCGCGACCTGCGCATACGCATCTGCCGCCTGCTGGTAGAGCCCTTCCTGTTCCAGGCTGTCGGCGGCCTGCATGCGGCGTACGGAGTAGGACGAGGGGCTGCGCCCGCCGGAAAACACCGCACATCCCGCAAAGACAAGTCCCGCTGCAAGCAGCAGGCACGGTACGGACTTCATCAGGATCCCGTCATCTGGAGTGTGTGCGCCGGGAACTCCACCACGAATGTCGACCCGACGCCCACGGTGCTGTTGACGTACACTCTGCCTCCCTGCCCCTCTACCATCGCCTTCACGAACGCCAGCCCGATCCCGGTGCCCCTGCTTCCCCCGCTCACCGCCGAGTTCGTCCTGTAGAACTTCCGGAATATCCTCGGGAGGTCGTCCTTCGGGATCCCGGGGCCGCTGTCGCGCACCGCAACCTGCACGCCGAACTGACAGGGACCTACGGAGACGCTGATCGTCCCGCCGTTGCCCGTATACTTCAGGGCGTTGCTGACCAGGTTCCCGAAGATCTCCCGGCTCCTGTCCGGGTCGATGCACACGGGGGGCACATCCTGTGCCACGAACGTCATGGCGATCTCCTTCCCCTGCGCCACGAGCGCCGCGTCGTCCACCACGGGCTTCACAACCGCCGCCAGGTCGACCGGCGTCACGTGGTACTGCATCATCCCGGCCTCGACCTTCGAAAGGTCGAGGAACTGGTTGCTGAAGTTGGCGATCTTCTGGACGTTGTCCCGGATCCCGTTGAGAAGCTTGTTCTGGTTCTCCGTGAGCGGCGAATCCCCCTTTCTCGTCAGGAGATAGTGGGCGGAGAGGATCGACTGCAGTGGCATCCGGAGCTCGTGGGAGATGTGCTGCATCATTTCGGCGCGGAACTTGTTCAGCTCGTCCAGGCTCCTGCTCATTGCGTTGAAGGCGCGCGCCAGGTCGGCGAGCTCGTCGTGCGACGGGATACGGATATGGGTGAATGCCCCGCCGGCGATCACCTTGGTGCCGGCGACCAGCGTGCCGATCGGGCGCGTGATCGTTCCCGTGATGACCAGCGCCGTGCCGATCGCGGCAATCAGCGTGCCGATGGCGATCAGGAGGGCCACGCGCAACGACCGTTCTGTGGCGCGGTCGATGCTCTGCACGGAGGCGTCCACCGCGCGCTGGCGGCTCACGACGAGCTGGTCGAGTGATTTGCGGATCCTGTCCATCGCGTCCGCGCGCTGGTTGAGCGCGGAGATCGAGGGGTCGGCGCCGACGACGGAGGTGAAGTGCCAGTCGTGCACCTGGCCTGCCAGGTCGAGCGCCTGGCGCTCGTGGGGATCGATGAGGATGCCGTAGAGGGAGTCGACGTCGCGGACGAACTGCCGGTTGTAGTCCATGAAGATGTTCCTGTAGGAGGTGTCGCCGGCAAGGAAGAACCGGTCGGCGTAACGCTCCTCCTCGTACAGGATGTTCCGCATCTCCTTCTCGAGGTCGATGGCCTGCACGTCCACCGTCAGGGCCGTTCGCGATGTGCCGGTCACCCGGTGAAGCTGCAGCACCACGTAGGCCGTGGCGATCGCCATGAGGAAGATGACGAGCCCGAAGCCGATCATGAGCTTCCGGTAGATGGTGAGCTTCACGCCTGCCCCTCCTGGATAACCACCATCGCCACCACGTGCGTGTCCGAATGCGACATGGAAAGCATGACGTCCGTCGCCGCGAGCCGGGCGCCGAGCGTGCCGTGCAGCGTGAAGCGCGGCTGCCCCGATGGCTCGTTGACGACTTCAACGTCCTTCCACCGGAACTCGCCCGCCCAGCCGGTGGAGAGCGCCTTGCTCAGCGCCTCTTTTGCCGCGAAGCGGGCGGCGTAATGCTGGTACCGGTGCGCCTTCGCGTCGCAGTAGGCGATTTCGCCGTCGGTGTAGACCTTACCGAGGAAGCCCATCCCCGTGCTCTCGATGCTCCGCCGGATGCGGTCGATTTCTATGATGTCGACGCCGATGCCCCGGACCATGTTACCGCCCTCGGCGTTTTGCGTTCTCCGTGTCGATCACGTCCAGCAGCTCGGAGGCGTCGTTGAGGTCGTAGTCCGCGTGCGACTGCACGGTGCCGAACGTGTCGCCGTAGCGGGCGAACGCGGTGGTGATCCCGAGATTTGCCGCGCCGACGACGTCGCGCTCCGCCCAGTCGCCCACCATCACCGCCTCGCGCGCCTCGACGCCCAGGAGATCCAGCGCCCGCCGGAAGGGGGCCGGGCTCGGCTTGCGCTCGCCGGTGTCCTCGAACGTGACGACATGATCGAACAGGTGGTGGAAATTCAGGTACGTGAGCCGGAGCCACGCTTCGCGCGAGGGAGCGTCCGAGACGACCGCGAGCTTGATGCCCCGCTTGATCAGCGCCACGAGCGTCATGTTCACGTGGGGGTAGGGAACCAGGGCGGCTTCGCGGGCCCTCCGGTAGGCGATCACCCCGGCCGAGAGAATCTTGTAGTCCACCTTCTGGAAGACGTCGTACAGGAGCTGGTCAAAGACGCTCTGGAACTCGATCCCTTTCTCCTTGTAAATGAGGTCGATGCGTTCCTGCGCTTCCCCGGGCGTCAGGCGCAGGCCGGCGTCGATCATCGAGTCGATGGCGGCGCTCACCGCGAGCCGCTTCATCCGCATGAAATCGACGAGCGTGTTATCCAGGTCGAAGATGACGGCCTTGATCATCAGCAGTGTCCGGCTGTTCAGTGGGGGGCGCGCGAGGCCCGGGCGACCTCGTCTTCGATGAATTCCCGCACGACAGGCTTGAGATACATCTCCTCGAGACCGATCTCGTTCATCGCCAGGGCCAGGACGGCAGCCTTCCTTGCGGGGAGCATCCTGCGGTTGACCAGGAGGAGCTTCTCCTCCCGCAGCACGCAGTAGCCCCCCTCGAAATCCCCCCGTTCATAGCGGATCGTGACGCCCAGCTGGCGGGCGACGTCATGGAGCTCCTCTATGAGCGCCTCATGTTTCATCTGCCGGACGCGACGATTTGGTGAACGGGCGGAACACCGCGAGCACAATAATTGTATAATAGCAGAGGAGGGCGACGAGCGGGGCCCCCGCGAGCGCCCCCACGCGGGCCACGAACAGCTCGCGGAACACCGCGTTTCCCTCCGTGGTGAAAAACTCCCTGTAGGCTATTTTCCCGTCGAGGTAGATGGTAAACGCCTCGACCGGGACGAACAGGTAGAAGAGTATGGCGCTCATCATCAGCCAGCCGTTCTCCCGCAGCCGGAAGGGAGACGTAACCAGGAAGACGGTGCCGCTGATCAACACGACGGCGTAGCTGATCATGATCACGATGGACGCGAACGAGAGGAGCCGGAAGATCTCCCGCTCGGCCTCGGGGTCGATGTACTGTTCGAAATCCAGCGTGCCGGTCTTGAGCATGTCGTTGCCGATCATCGCCCGGATGTTCACGGCACCGAGCCAGAAGATCGAGGCGATGATGAGGGCGAGCAGCGACACGCGCCACACCGGGAGGAGGGGACGGTTCATCGCTCTCCCTTTCGTCCCGCGTGAGTGTCGATGAGGAAGTTCTTGTACCAGCTCAGGTCGTGGCACAGGGAAAGCAGGTTATCGAATGAGCCGGGTGTCATGTCGAGATACGTGGACGTCATGCGCCGCCGCGTCTCCTCCGGGACCTCCCGCAGGAGTTCCGCCATGAGGGTCCTCGTTCGGGCGGTCGCCTCTGTGAATTCGTCGAGAAGCCGGTCATATCCCTCACCGTCGCGTCCGATGCGGGTCATGATGCCGCGGGTCCGGTGAAGGAATTTGGCGAAGAAGCTGAGCCGGTCCAGCGCGTCCCACCCGGGCTGGCTGCGCCCGCACTCGAGAAGGACGCCGAGATCGGCGCGCCGGGTGATCGCCCCGCCTGACAGCTTTTCCAGCTCCAGAAGAAGGTCAGACGTGGCCTCGCTCAGCTCCATGCGTCAATATAGAGAAACACCGAGGGAGATTCAAACACGTTGCGTCGCACCGCACCCGTGAGTATATTGGCCTCGCCGCGATCCGATTGCGCACAACCGGGAGACGACACATGAGCCGCTCGATTCTCCTCCAGCTGACGCTGGCAACCCTGCTGATTTCCGCCTCTTCACTTTCGCTTCCCCGCTTCGCCAGCCGCACGGGTGCGAAGTGCCAGTCCTGCCACGTCGATCCCTCCGGGGGAGAAATGCGGCAGGCGTTCGGCGTGCAATACGGGCGGGATGAACTCCCTGTTCCCGCCTGGTCGAAATCGGGAGAGGTGACCGATTTCTCCAACGTGATCACGAATATCCTCGGCGTCGGGGCCGACTTCCGGACGCTCTACTACTCCCGGGAGCTTTCCGATTCCTCGCGGACGAACGGGTTCTTCCAGATGCAGGGCGACCTGTACGTCAACCTGCGCGTTGCGCAGAAGGTCTTCCTCTATCTCAACCTGAACAAGGGGGTCACCTCCGGCTTCGACGCCTTCGCGCTCATGAACGTGCTCCCCGCTTCGGGCCATCTGAAGGTGGGCCGGTTTATCCCGGACTACGGCACCAACCTCGACGACCATACCGCCTACATCCGTCAATACACGCGACTCAGCCCGGAATACGACCTCCCGGAACGGACGGGCGCCGAGGCCGCGGTGTCGCCCGGGGCGTTCACCGTCACCGGCGGTATTTACAACGCGGACGAGGGGGGCGCGATTCCCTCCTCCAACAGCAAGGCGTACCTGGGGAGAGGGGAAGGGATGTTCCGCCTGGCCGATAAGGTCTCGCTCGGTCTCGGCGGCAACGTCTTCACGACCAGCGTGCAGGGCATCAAGAACACCTACTACGGGGGGTTCGGCTCGTTCAGTGCGGGCGATTTCACGGTGCTCGGGGAGGCCGACTGGATCCGCGTCTCTCCGTCCGCCGCGGCGATCTCGGGAAACACGGTCACGGGGCTCGTGACGTATGCCGAGGCGGACTACATGGTGGTACAGGGGGTGGACCTGAAGCTCGCGTACGATTTCTACGACCAGGACGTCAACTACAAGACCGGCGCGAAATCCCGCTACACGTTCGGCCTCGAGTTCTTCCCGGTGAGCGGGGTGGAGGTGCGTCCGCTCTACAGGCTCCTCAGGCAGCAGGATCCCGACATCGGGACGATGAGCGAGTTCGATCTCATGCTCCACCTCTACATTTAAGTCACACTCAACAACAACGAAAGGTGATCGGATGATGCGGCGTGCGTGGATCGTCATGGTGTTGTGCGTGCTGGGGCTTGCCGGGAGTCGCGCCCAGGACAAGGGGGGGAAGGATGTCTCGTTCAAGGACTCCATATTCCCGGTGATCAAGAGCCGGTGCCTTCCCTGCCACGCGGAAGACAATTTCAATCCGAGCGATCTCTCGCTGGATTCATACGAGGACCTGATGCAGGGAGGAAAGAACGGCGTCACGGTTGTGCCGGGGAAAGCCGCCGAGAGCCTCCTGATGAAAAAGCTTGGAGAGAAGCCCCCCTTCGGGGACAGGATGCCGCTCAACAAGAAAGAGGTGATCAAAGAGGGGAAGGCGAAGTACCTGAGCGAGGATGAAATGAAAAAGATCGCGGAATGGATCAACCAGGGGGCAAAGAACAACTGATTCCGCCCCGCGTTTTCACGACACGGACTGCCCCGCACGCGCACGTGCGGGGCGGTTTCGTTTACAGGGCGCGGTTTGATTCTCAGGGGGAATCTTTCGATATTTTTTTACATAATCGGCTTGTACCGTTTCATGCTCGAAGAAAAATCCAGGATAGATCTGGCGAAATACTTCCGGGCTGAGTGGTTCTCGCAGAGCGCGGTCATCAAAGCGCTCCTGGCGATCGCCCTCACAGGGGCTCTCGCGCTCCTGTTCCCCCGGGGAGAATCGATCGACCTTGACTACAAGGTCGGCGCCGTCTGGGCGAGGAAGGACCTCATTGCTCCCTTCTCGTTCCCGATCCTGCGCGATGAGCGGGAGTACGCGCACGACGTCGAAGAAGCCAAAAAGAAGGTCTACGACGTCTTCCAGCGCGACACGAACACGGCGGCGTCAGCCCTCGACGCGTTCTTTGCGCGCCTGGAGGAGGCGCTCGAGGCGCGGGCCCGGCTCCGCGCCGGCGCACACAGGCACGCCCCCGCCGATTCAGCGAAGTTCGCATCCCTCGCTTCCTCGCTCGACATCCCGTTTTCCGACACGGAGTGGGAGACGCTCTCCCGCCTCGCCTCCTCGGGGAGACTGAAGGCGATGCGGTCCGGCATGGCGCAGGTGGCGCGCACCTACCTCCAGCAGGGGATCCTCGACAGGCCCAGGAGCTCGATCGAGCGCGACGAGATCGCGATGCGCCAGGGAACGCGCGAGGAGATCGTTCCCGTTGCCCGGCTGCTGGACGAGGGGGATCTCCACGCGCTCCTGGAGCGCGACCTCGTCGGCAGGTTCGGCACGGACAACGACGAGGTCAGCGTCGCCTACAAGATCGGCGTCATGCACATCCGCCCCAACGTCCGGTTCGACGAGGCCGCGACGAACCAGGCGCTGGCGGCCGCGGCGGACCAGGTGCCCCGGACGCTCGGCTACGTCCAGGAGAACGAGCGGGTGGTGAGCAAGCACGAGCGGATCACGCAGGAAACGCGCCTGAAGCTCGAGTCGCTCCGCCGTGCGCGGGCCGAACGGGGCCCCGGTGAAGACAATCCCCTGCAGATCATCGGGACGATCATCCACGTCGCGATCATCGTGATGCTCTACGGCCTGTACCTCGGCCTCTTCCGCAAGGGGATCGCCGGGAGCAACAGGAAGCTCGCCCTGATCGCCCTCCTCTTCCTGATGGAAGGGGCGTTCGCCTACCTGACCCGCGAGGTCGACGTGAACGCTCCCGTGGAGTATCTGATCCTGGTGCCGGTCGCGTCGATGCTCCTCACGATCATCTTCGATTCGCGCGTCGGGTTCTACGGCACCGTGCTGATCTCGGTGATCGTCGGCGGGATCAGGGGCAACGACTATTCCGTCGCCCTGGCCTCGCTCGTGGCCGGCGCGCTGTCGGTGTACACCGTTCGCGACATGAAGAACCGCACGCAGATTTTCAGGTCGCTCGGGTTCATCTTCCTCGGGTACGCCCTCGCGATCATCGCCCTGGGGCTCGAGCGGTTCGAGTCGCTCTCGCTGGTCTCCGAGCAGCTCGCCTACAGCCTGATCAACGCCGTGATCTCCCCCGTGCTCACGTACGGGCTCCTGATCTTCCTGGAGAAGTCGTTCCGCGTGACCACGGACCTCACGCTGATGGAGCTGGTTCACTTCAACCACCCGCTCCTCCGCCAGCTCGCCGAGCAGGCGCCCGGCACCTATCACCACAGCATGACGCTGGCGAGCCTCGCGGAGACCGCCGCCGCGGCCGTGGGCGCGAACGAGATCCTCTGCCGCGTCGGGGCGTATTTCCACGACGTCGGGAAGGTCGTCAAGCCGACGTACTTCGTCGAGAACCAGAAGGGGAGCCGGAACCGCCACGACAAGCTTGCGCCCCGGATGAGCTCCCTGATCATCGGCGCGCACGTCAAGGACGGTATCGCGCTCGCGCGCGAGTACGGGCTGCCGGAGGAGGTCATCGACTTTATCCCGATGCACCACGGGACGACGCGGATGGACTACTTCTACAACAAGGCGCTGGAGCTCGCCCGCAGCGACCCGGACGAGACGAAGATCGACGAGATCAAGGAGGCGGACTACCGCTATCCCGGTCCGCGCCCGCGGACGAAGGAAACGGGGATCATGATGCTTGCGGACGCGGTCGAGGCCGCGGTGCGCACCATCGAGGATCCTACCCCCCAGCGCCTGGAGCAGACCATCGGCGAACTGATCCGCGTGCGGTTCGAGGAGGGGGAGCTCGACGAATGTCCCCTCACGGTGAAGGACCTGACGAAGATCCGTTCGGCGTTCCTGAGCGTGCTCATCGGCATCTATCACACGCGCGTCAGGTACCCCGAGGCGCCCCGCCGGAAGACCACCACGAAGCGCATTCCCCAGGTGCAGCCGCCGGGAGACAACGGCGGCGGGGGCGTCAGGGAGGCGGGCAAGTCATGAACAGGTACTGCGAGGATTACCTCCACTTTCTCGCGCTGGAGAGGAACGCGTCGCGCAACACGATCGCCTCCTACCGGCTCGACGTGGGCCGCTTTATCCGCTTCCTGGAGGAGCGACACGTCGCGTCCCCTGCCGACATCACCGAGGCGCACGCCACGGAATTCCTGGGCACGCTCCGCGCGGCGGGACTCTCCCCGCGGTCGATCACCCGCTGCATCTCCTCGCTCAACGGGTTCCACAAGTTCCTCCTCGGCGAGGGCATCACGCAGTCGAACCCGATGGAAGGGATCGATGTCCCGAAGCTGGCGCGGGCTCTCCCCGGCGTGCTCAGCACGGCAGAAGTCGAAGCCATACTCAACCAGTTCGACGGGGAGATCGAGCGGGCGGCGGAGAGAAAGAAACGGCTCCTGCTGAGGGACAGGGCGATCCTGGAAGTGCTCTATGCCACCGGGATGCGCGTCTCCGAGCTGATCATCATGAAGCAGCGCGACCTCCTGGAGTCGGAGGAAACGGTGCGGGTCTTCGGCAAGGGTTCGAAGGAGCGGCTCGTGCCCATCGGGAAATCGGCGCTCCGCTGGATCGCGCGCTACCGGGAAGGGTGCCGGCACGAGCTGGAAAAGAAGGGGGAGACGCAGGACGCCCTCTTCCTCAATGCGCGGGGGCGCCCGATGACGCGGATGGCGATCTGGAAGATCGTCCAGGCCTACACGCGCAAGGCGGGCATCGGCAAGGAGGTGCATCCCCACACGTTCCGGCACTCGTTTGCCACGCACCTCCTGGAGGGGGGCGCGGATCTCCGCGCGGTGCAGGAGATGCTCGGCCACAGCGACATCTCCACCACGCAGATCTACACGCACATCGACCGGGAGTATCTGAAGGAAGTCCACCGTACGTTTCACCCGCGCGGATAGGAGAGCGCCGCCATGACCGGGAGGGAGACATCCGCCATGCATACAAGGGACACGGGACCGCGGCCGCTCTGCGTGGGTGACCTGCGGGAGGAAATTGTCGGCATCGACACGCGCGTGCCGCTCCTTGACGGGACCGAGCGCCCGTACGTCTTCCTGGACAACGCCGCCAGCACCCCCGCGCTCAAGGGGGTCCTGCACGCCGTCGAGGAATTCCTCCCCTGGTACTCCGGCGTCCACCGCGGCACGGGATTCAAGTCCATCCTGGCCACCGGCGTCTTCGACGCGGCGCACGACGAGGTGGGCGCGTTCGTGGGGGCGGACCCCGCGACGAACACCGTCGTCTTCACGAAGAACACGACCGAGTGCATCAACAAGCTGGCGCACCGGATGCCGTTCCGCCCGGGAGACGTCGTCATCACCACGATGATGGAGCATCACTCCAACGACCTCCCCTGGCGGCGGTACGCGCGTGTCGTGCACTGCGGGATCACCGCGGACGGCCACCCCGATCTCACGGCGATGCGTGCGGCGATCGGGCGCGCGCGGGGAGGCCTCCGGCTCGTGGCCGTGAGCGGGGCGTCCAACATCACGGGACTCTGCGCGCCGGTTCACGAGATCGCCGCCTGGGCCCACGAGGCGGGGGCGAAGATCTTCGTCGACGCGGCCCAGCTCGCTCCCCACAGGTCGATCGCGATGCTCCCGGACGACGACCCCGGCCACA